>Ga0307374_10002920_pt1 | contig 29723 bp, 16 predicted proteins | sample OX3MG_FD_202532 | JGI IMG/M metagenome (GOLD analysis project Ga0307374, IMG submission 202532) | Soil microbial communities from Risofladan, Vaasa, Finland - OX-3 | ecosystem: Environmental > Terrestrial > Soil > Coastal area > Acid sulfate soil | place: Finland: Risofladan, Vaasa | collected... | reverse complement strand
CACGGCATCCAAGATCACAGCGGGTCGATTGCCGCGCACGTAACGCTACAAAAAAATCCCGGTAAGGCAGCTCACGCGAGTGAACGGCATCCACGGCACGAGGAGGTGGAATCCGTAACTTCCGCTACAACCCTGTTACTGCAGCAGCTTCAGCTAAACCGATCGATACCATGGCAGACCCTCTTTTGAGCATTATGCCGTTACGTTAAAGAACAGGCATGACCGACACCAATTATACTACGGGGTGACAAAAACTAGGGATTTTCGTATCGTTTGCAAGATTTGGAGGGTCGCCTTTCGCGGCCAGGCTTTTTATAGGGGGGCATCATGTCCAAGTCGGTGGTGCCTGCCACACTTGGCCAAACTGGAGGTGGTGGCATTAACGAGCGGCCGAGGCTGACCGATCTGTTACTGATCGCCCCGGCGCGCGAACTGGGGGAACCCTCCATCGACTCGCGGGCAACGCTGACATTGCCACCGGATTGTGTACGTTTTGCGGTCACCGTGGCTGGTGACCGTGGCTGTCAGGACGACAGCGTGTTCGCGTTGGCTTGGGTCTGGCTGCTGTCACAGTGGCTGGGACACACTGAGACAGCCTGGACCGAGCGGGTGATTGTCGATGGACGGTTGCTGCAGTATTCCTGTGGCCTCCGCTTCGGTCCCGACGATACCGTGGAATCCAGCTTGCGCGTACTGGACCAGACCCGCCGGGCTGCCACTGCCTGCCCAGTCATAGATCTCGATGGATCTGCCGTGGTCTGGCTCGGAACCAATGGAATCGATGCGTCGACCACGCCGGATAACGCTCAGGCTGTCGCCAGGACGACATCAACGATCAGCATTCCACTGAGCCTTGGATTGAATCTGGATTCCGATCCACAGCTGTTCCTGAACCACGGCCTTGGTACACCTGCCGCGGACCAGGCGCAGGTGATGCTCGAAGCCCTGGCCTGCACCGCCGCCGAATTTGCCGCGCACCCTGCAGCAACGCTGGGCAGCTTTGCGCCTTTGAGTCCTGCCCAGCAGCAGCAGTTAGCTGCGTGGAACCCGTCGCCCGCGGCACCGGATCCCTCGCTAACGGTCCATGCGCTGTTCGCCCGACAGGCAGAGCAGCAACTGCAAGCCGTGGCTTTGGTGCAGGGAAATCAACGGATCAGCTACGGCGAATTGCATCTGCGGGCGACCCGCTACGCTGACGGCCTGCGCGCAGCCGGTGTCAAACCTGGCACGGTCATCGGCGTCGCCCTCGACCGCTCGGCCGATACCATCGTCACCCTGCTGGCCGTGCTCGAAGCTGGCGCCGCCTATCTGCCACTGGAGCCGAGTTTTCCGCCCGAGCGAATTGCGGCGATGCTGGACGATGCCCAGGCCTGCATGGTCGTCTCGCAAAGCCGGCATCTGCATGTCCTGCCGACCAACGTGCCGGTATGGTGCATCGACCGCGACGCGGCGGGCGCGACACCGCCAACGGGTCTGCCCAGCCTGCGCCATGCAGTGTCCGAGACAGGCCTGCCGCTGGCCTATCTGATGTATACCTCCGGTTCCACCGGCACGCCCAAGGGCATCGCCATCACCCATCGGGCCATCCTGCGTCTGACGGTCGACGCGACCTTCATGCAGCTTGGGCCGGACACGGTGATGCTGCATGCCGCGCCGCTGGGCTTTGACGCCTCCACGCTTGAGATCTGGGGCCCCTTGCTCAACGGCGGCGCCTGCGTCCTGCACGATGAAGCACTGCCGACACCCGCTGGCTTGGCCCGCACCATCGGCACGGCGAACGTCAACGCGGCGTGGCTGACCGCAGCCTTGTTCAACGCCGTGATCGACGATGATCCGGCTGGACTGCGCGGGCTGACACAACTGCTGATCGGCGGCGAGGCCCTGTCGATCGCACACGTGCGGCGAGCGCTGCAGGCCTTACCCGAGACCACCCTCATCAACGGCTACGGCCCGACCGAGTGCACCACCTTCACCACCACCTGCCGGATTCCGCGCGAGCTGCCCGCGGAGCAGCGCAGCATTCCCATCGGTCGACCGATCAACGATACGCGCACCTATGTCGTCGGTCCGGGCGGCAGCCTGTTGCCGCCGGGGCTGGTCGGTGAGCTGTACGTCGGTGGCAGTGGTCTGGCGAAGGGCTATCTGCGGCGCCCCGAACTGACGGCCGAACACTTCGTGCCCAATCCGTTCGGTGGATCCGACAAAACGCTCTATCGCACCGGCGATCTGGTGCGCTGGCTGCCCGACGGTCAGCTCGATTACCTCGGCCGCATCGACACCCAGGTCAAGCTTCGCGGATACCGCATCGAACTCGGAGAGATCGAAGCCGCCCTGGCTGAGCTGCCCGGCATCAAGGCCTGCGCAGTAGTGAGCGACCGTAACGCCGCCGGGCTGACCCGACTGATCGCTTATTGCGTTGCTGCCGGCGAGCCGATGCCGACGCCGACGCTGCGACAACAACTGGCGGAACGATTGCCCATCTTCATGCTGCCTGCGATCTGGGCCTGGCTGCCGGCGCTGCCGGTCACCGCCAATGGCAAGCTCGATCGCCGCGCCCTGCCCGCACCGACCAATGCTCGACCCGAACTGGTCGTACCGTACCGGGAACCAGTCGGCGAGATCGAAAAGTCGATCTGTACGGCCTTTGCCGAGGCGCTCGGGCTGGAGCAGATCGGCAGACTGGACAATTTCTTCGATCTGGGCGGCAATTCACTACTGGTGTTGAAAGTGCTGGCGCAGCTCAAACGCGAGCAGATCGAATTATCGACCACCGCTTTCTTCAGCCAACCGACGCCGCAGGCACTGGCGGACGCCGTACGCCGCAGTGGCCAGGCGTCTGCGCTGGACGCCGGCAGACTGCCCCGTCTGGCCAGCGGTCGGCAGTCCGCTTACAAGCCTGCAGATTCGCAACGCGGTCGCGAGCCGATTGCAATCGTGGCAATGGCCGGACGTTTTCCGGGTGCCGCTGACGTGGAGACGCTCTGGAGCCGGCTGTGCGAGGGTCTGGACGGCATCACCGAGTTCGCCGACGTCGACCTCGATCCCAGCCTGCCGACTGAACTGACTACCGACTCGGACTACGTCAAGGCTCGTGGCATCATCGACGACTGCCAGAGCTTTGATGCTGCATTCTTCGGCATCAGCCCGCGTGAAGCCGATCTGATGGATCCGCAGCAGCGCGTGTTCATGGAACTGTGCTGGGCCTGCCTGGAACGCGGCGGCTACGCCCCCGACCGCACGCCGGGGCCGGTGGGCATCTTCGCCGGCATGCACACCGCAACTTATTTTCAACGACACTTGCAGACGCATCCGGAGTTGATCGACCGGTTCGGCACCTTCCAGGTAATGCTGGGAAACGAGAAAGACTACATTGCCACGAGAGTGGCCAACCGCCTGAACCTCACCGGCCCGGCACTGAGCGTCAACTGCGCCTGCTCGACCTCCTTGGTGGCGATAGTGCAGGCGGTCAACAGCCTGCGCGCGGGTCAGTGCGACATGGCGCTGGCCGGCGGCGCCTCGATCACCTGCCCGCCCAACAGCGGCTACCTTTACCAAGAAGGCGCGATGCTGTCGCCAGACGGGCGCACCCGCAGTTTCGACGCCGCCGCGCAAGGTACGGTGTTTTCCGACGGTGCCGCAGTGCTGCTGTTGAAACGGCTGGACGATGCGCTGGCGGACGGCGATCAGCTGATCGCGGTGATCCGCGGCGTGGCGGTCAACAACGACGGCCGCGACAAGGCCAGCTTCACCGCCCCCAGCATCGACGGACAGGCCGCCGTGATCGCCGCCGCGCTGGCCGATGCCGCGGTCGATGCGCGCAGCATCTCTTATGTGGAAACCCACGGTACTGCTACACCGATGGGTGATCCGGTGGAGATCGAAGCCCTGACCCGCGCCTTCCGCCGCGACACCAGCGATGTCGGCTACTGCCGCATCGGCTCGATTAAGAGCAACCTCGGCCACCTCGTCATCGCCGCCGGCGCCACCGGCGTGATCAAGACCGCGCTGGCACTGGCGCATGAACAGATTCCGCCATCGATCCATTATTCCAGCCCCAACCCGAAGATCGATTTCGCCGCCAGCCCGCTGATCGTCAATGATGCCCTCACGCCCTGGCCGCGCGCGCAGCAGCCGCGCCGCGCCGGCGTCAGCAGCTTCGGTGTCGGCGGCACCAACGCGCACGTTATCCTTGAAGAAGCGCCGCCGTGCCCGGCGTCCACAGCCGCCGTCGGCCCACAATTACTGACGTTGTCGGCCAGAAGTCCGGCCGCGCTGGAAACGATGGCGCAACAATTGGCCGACCACTTCGACGCCAACCCCGACCTCAACCTGGCCGATGTCGCCTATACTTTGCAAGTTGGCCGCAGCGTGTTCGACCATCGGCTGTGCGCGGTGGCAACAAGCCCTGCCGAGGCCGCACAGACTTTGCGCAAACCTGGCCACGCGCTGGCCGCCCGCCGCAGTGTCGGCGCCGCCGCGCCCGCGCAAATTTGGCTGTTCCCCGGTCAAGGCGCGCAGTACGCCGACATGGGCAGCGGCCTGTATGCTGCCGACACGGCGTTCCGCGAAGCTTTTGATCGATGCCTGGATGCCATCGGCCCAGTGCTTTCTTTCGACCTGAAAGCACGGATATTCGACGGCGACGCGGACCAGCTGATGGACACTTCCGTAGTGCAACCGGCACTGTTCTGTCTCGAATATTCACTGGCCGCCAGCTGGCTTGCACGCGGCGCCAAACCAGCGGCACTGATCGGCCACAGCGTCGGTGAATTCGTCGCCGCCACGCTGGCCGGCGTGATGTCGCTGCAAGATGCCGCTCGCTTGGTGGCGCGTCGCGCTGCGTTGATGCAAGCGCAGGCACCGGGCAGCATGCTGTCGGTACGTCTACCGGCCGAGACCGTGCTGGCGCGCCTGCCGGCAGCACTGTCGCTGGCCGCCGACAACGGCCCGGCGCTGTGCGTTGTGTCCGGCCCAACCGCCGCGATCGAGGTCTGGTCACGCCAGCTCGAAGGCGAGCAGGTGCGGACTCAATTGCTGCGCACCTCCCACGCCTTTCACTCCGGCATGATGGAGCCGGCGCTGGAACCCTTCGCCGCCGCGGTGGCGGAGGTTCAACTGGCCGCACCGAACATTCCAATCGTCTCCACCCGCAGCGGCGAGTGGATGACTGAACACGATGCCACCGACCGCGATTACTGGGTGCGCCACCTGCGTGAACCGGTGCGCTTTTCGCCGGCAGTGCGCACGGCACTGAGCAAGCACACCGGCGCTGTATTCCTGGAACTTGGCCCGCGCGCCGTGCTCTCTACCTTGGCTCGCCAACAAGGCGCACTTGGCAGCGTGCTGGCGATCCCCAGCCTGGCCGACAGCGCCGACACCGAAGTGGTCCGAATGTTGCTAGCACAGGGCCAGTTGTGGTGCGCAGGAATCGATATACCCGCGGCCACGGCCAACCCCAACACGGGCCGCAAGCGCGTGTGCCTGCCAACCTACGCATTCGAGCGCAAACGTTACTGGATCGATGCACCGAGTACCAAAGCGCCTGATACCCTTTACAGCGATCTCACTGAACACCGTCCTCCTGCGATGCCGCCCAACGCGACCATACTTCCCTTCGTCTCTCCGCAAAATGTTGTTGCCATGCAAACATCACCTCCACCCCATCAACAGACGACAGCAGCGCCGCAGGATCGGCGACCACGGCTGATCGCACAACTTCGAGAACTGTTCGAAGATGTGGCCGGTTGTGATCTGGCGGCAGCCGACCCGTGCTCTGCATTTGTCGAGCTCGGCATCGATTCATTGACATTGACGCAGGCCGCTCTACAGGTCAAAAAGCAGTTCAAAATTAATGTCACCTTCCGACAATTAATGGAAGATTTTCGCAGTCTCGACGCCCTCGCCGTACATCTGGACGAACAGATGGAACCTGAGACCCAAGCGATGGCGGACGCACCGAGCGCGACCGCGTCGCCCACCGCTGCGGAATCAGTGCCAATGAATTCACTGCCCGCGTCTACTCTGGCCGAAGGCGGTTCCGCTTTGGTGCAGCAGGTCATCCAGCAGCAGATGCAGATCATGGCCCAGCAACTGGCCCTGCTCCGCGGCGCTCCACTGCCATCGGCGCCCCTACCCGCGTCGGTTGCAGCGCCTGCTGTATCCATACCGACGCCCGCTCCCGTACCGGCAGCGACCGCCAAGCAGACCAGCACCGCAGCAGAGACGCCGACCACCGACGGCGAAAGCGGTGTTCAGCGCTACGACGTAAAAAAGGCTTTCGGCGCGATTGCCCGTATTCACACTACCCCGACCCAAGCGCCCACCGAGCGCCAACTCGCCCGGGTTGCCGCACTCATGCGCCGCTATGTGGAGCGCACCCGCAAGAGCCGCGAGTACACCGAACAGCATCGTTCGTATATGGCCGATCCGCGCGTGGTCAACGGCTTCAGGCCGGCGATCAAGGAAATCGTCTATCAGATCGTCATCGAGCGCAGCAAGGGTTCGCACATGTGGGACATCGACGGCAACGAGTATGTCGATGTGCTCAGCGGATTTGGCATGAGCATGTTCGGCTGGCAACCGGATTTCGTGCTGGAAGCGGTGCGCAAGCAGATCGACAACGGCTATGAAATCGGCCCGCAACATCCACTGACCGGCGAGGTCGCCCAGATGATCTGCGAACTCACCGGCTTTGACCGTGCCGCACTGTGCAATACAGGGTCGGAAGCGGTGATGGCAGCACTGCGCATTGCCCGCACCGTTACCGGTCGCAGCACCATCGTGTCGTTCAGCGGCTCTTATCACGGCACCTTCGACGAAGTGGTGGTGCGCTCGGGGCGCGCCCACAAAGGCATCCCCGCCGCGCCCGGCATCATGCGCGGCATGTTCGGCGAAATCCGCGTGCTGGATTACGGCACTCCGGAATCGCTCGAATTCATTCGCGCCAACGCCGACGATCTGGCTGCAGTGCTGGTGGAACCGGTGCAGAGCCGCCGGCCCGATTTCCAACCGGTGGAATTCCTCCGGGAAGTCCGCGATATCACCTCCGCGAGCGGCACCTGCCTGATTTTCGACGAAGTGATCACCGGCTTTCGCTCGGCGCCGGGCGGGGTGCAGGAGTTGTTCGGAATTCGGGCCGACCTGGCGACCTACGGCAAAGTCATCGGCGGCGGCATGCCGATAGGTGTCGTCGCCGGCCTGCGCGCTTACATGGATGCGCTCGACGGCGGAGCTTGGCAGTACGGCGACGACTCCATTCCTACCGTCGGCGTGACTTATTTTGCCGGAACGTTCGTGCGCCACCCGCTGGCGCTGGCCGCCGCCCACGCCAGTCTCACGCACCTCAAGCAAAGGGGCGCCGCGCTACAGCAGGACCTGAACGCCAAGACCAAGACGATGGCGACCAAACTCAGTGATTTCTGCCGGGAGGTCGGTGCACCCATCGAAATCCGGTATTTTGCATCCCTATGGCGAGTAGCCTGGCTGGAAGACCACCCGCTGCAGGATCTGCTGTTCGCGATGATGCGCAGCCGCGGCATTCACATCCTCGACAATTTTCCGTGTTTCATGACCACAGTGCACAGCGCAGCCGACATCAAGCAGATTATCGACGCCTTCAAGGACTCGGTCCGCGAACTGCAGGAATCCGACCTGCTGCCGCGCCGCGCCGCCGCCGTCACCACACTGTTCGACACCACCAAGCCCCCCGTTCCCGGCGCCCGTCTGGGCAAGGACCCCAGCGGCAAACCCGCCTGGTTCATTCCCAACCCGGACGCTCCCGGCAAATATCTGAAGGTCAGTTGATGAGCGACAACCTCAAGCCGGCGCCAGCGACGACAGTAGACTACGATCCGTTTGCCGATAGTGATGGACTGGCGCGAGTGGTACCCGCCACCGAAGCGCAGCGCGAGATCTGGCTGGCCTGCCAGCTCGGCGGCGATGCCACGCTGGCCTACAACGAATCGATCAGCCTGCGCCTGCGCGGTGCGCTGGACCCAACCCGTCTGCAGGCGGCGATGCAGGGCTTGGTCGACCGCCACGACGCCCTGCGCGCGACGCTCGGCGCCGATGGCCAGGACCTGTTCATTGCCGACCGTCTGACGCTGACGGTGCCGCTGACCACCGTTGATGCCGTCACGTTGGCACAGCGCGTCGATGCCATTTGTCAGCTCGCGCAGGAGCAGGTCAACACCGCGTTCGATCTCGAACGCGGTCCCTTGCTGCGGGCGCAGATTGTGCAGTTCGATCCCGCCGAGTCGGTGCTAATTCTCACCGCGCACCACATCATCTGCGATGGCTGGTCGTTCGGTGTACTAGTCAACGAACTGGCGCAACTGTGCGCCGACGACGACGACGCCGATCAGACCTCAATCACCAGCTACGGCGACTACGCGCTGGCCCTGCACGATGCCGAGCACACCGCCACCGCCGAGGGCGATCTGCGCTACTGGCTGTCGGTCTATGCCGACGCCGTCCCGCAGCTCAACCTGCCCACCGACCGTCCTCGGAGCTCCGTGCGCAGCTTCGCCGCTGCCCGCGAGGACTACCGGCTCAGCGCTGCGACGCTCGAGGCCGTGCGCAAGCTGGCCAAGCGCCAAGGCGCCAGCCTGTTCGTCACGCTGTATGCGGTGTATGCTGGCCTGATCGCGCGGCTGTCCGGTCAATCCGATGTGGTCGTCGGCATCTCCGCCGCTGCGCAGGCGACCGAGGGATTGCTGTCGTTGGTGGGCCATTGTGTCAGTTTGCTGCCGATCCGCCTGAAGATCGATCTCGATGCTTCCGTCGCAGACCTCATCGCACAGGCGCGCGGCGCCATGCTCGACGCCCAGGACCATCAAGGCCTGTCCTTCGGCGCTCTGCTCAAGCACCTGCAGTTCGAACGCCAACTCGGACGCATGCCATTGGTCCCGGTGCTGTTCAACCTCGACTCGCGGATCGACCCGGCTATCTTTGCAGCCGCGGGATTGCAAGCGGAACTGGTCTCTAATCCGCGTGGCGCCGAGAACTTCGAGCTCTACCTCAACGCCACACCGGACCCCGATGGTCTGCTGCTCGAATGCCAGTACAAAACCGAGCTGTTCGATCAGGCCACGGTGCGCCGCTGGCTGGCCCTGTTCGAAGAGGCGCTGCAGCGCGCCGCCGCCGCGCCCGACATGTCGCTGGCTGAGGCCCTCGCGCCGACCGCGGCCGATCAGGCCCTGCTACGCCAGTGGAACGACACCATCCGCCCCTATGCGGCCGCTCAGCGTCTGTCGGATTTGCTGGCGGCCAGCCTACGCCAGCACGCCGATACACAGGCGCTGGTATTCGAAGGGCAAACGCTGAGTTACGCCGAACTGGATCGGCGCGCGCGCCGTCTAGCACTGAAGCTGCGCAGCCGCGGCGCGGGCCCCGGACAGCGGGTCGGCCTGTGCCTGCCGCGCAGCCTCGATCTGATCGTGGCCCTAGTGGGCATCGTCTACAGCGGCGGCGCCTACGTGCCGCTGGACCCAGAACTGCCCGTCGAACGGCTTGCGGGGATGGCCGAGGACGCCGCGCTGGCACTGTTGATCACCCAGGCAACGCTGCACCAGCGCATCGCCCCGACGCTTCCGGCGGCTTGCGAAACCCTGTTCATCGACAACAGCGAATCCACCGCTGACGATACTGACACCGATGCGATGCCGTCCGTGGATCTGCTGGGAACGGTCGTGGACCCGGCCTACATCATCTTCACATCCGGTTCCACCGGTCGTCCCAAGGGTGCGATCAACGCGCACCGCGGCATCGTCAATCGCCTGCTGTGGATGCAGGCGCGTTACCAACTCCAGCCAGGCGAACGGGTGCTGCAGAAGACGCCGTTCAGCTTCGATGTGTCGGTGTGGGAGTTCTTCTGGCCGCTGGTGACGGGCGCGACGATGATCATCGCCCGCCCCAACGGTCACCGCGACAGCGCCTACCTGGCCGAACTGGTCCAGCGCGAGCGCGTCGACGTGATGCATTTCGTGCCCTCGATGCTGCGCTTTTTCCTCGAAGAGCCTGCCGCCGCCGGCTGCAACGGCTTGCGCCAGGTGCTGTGCTCGGGCGAGGCGCTGGCGCCGGACCTGGTGGAGAAATTTTTCCACCTGCTGCCGAACACCCGGCTGGCGAATCTGTACGGGCCGACCGAGGCGGCGGTGGATGTCAGCGCCTGGGACTGCCAGCCCGGCGCGCAGTCGGACACCGTGCCGATCGGCACCCCCATCGCCAACACCCGCCTGCACGTGCTGGACCACACACTGCGCCCGCTGCCGATCGGCGTCGCCGGCGATCTCTACATCGGCGGCGTACAGGTCGGACTGGGCTACGTCGCGCGCCCCGAGCTGACTGCGGAACGCTTCATCGTCGATCCGTTCGATGCGGACGGCAGACTCTACAAGACCGGCGACATCGCGCGCTGGCGTGCAGACGGCGCACTGGAATATCTCGGCCGCTCGGACCACCAGGTCAAGCTGCGCGGCTACCGCATCGAACTCGGCGAGATCGAGACCCACCTGCTGGCGGCAGACGGCGTTGCCAACGCTGTGGCAGTCACCCGCGAAGACGTTCCGGGAGACATCCGTCTGGTGGCTTACGTCGTCGGCCGCAGCGGTGCGGTGGACGTCGACGCCCTGCGCGAACGGCTGCGCCAGCAACTGCCCGACTTCATGGTTCCGCAGTCGATCATGGCGCTGGAGCGCATCCCGCTGCTGTCCAGCGGCAAGCTCGACCGCCGCGCACTGCCGGCGCCCTCGACACTGCGGTCCGCCGGTCCAACGGCGCGCGTGGCACCACGCAACGACGTCGAAGCCGCGGTGCTGGCAGCGATGGAAGAGGTGCTGCGGCTACCGTCGTTGAGCATCCACGACGACTTCTTCGGCCTCGGTGGACATTCGCTACTGGCGGCGAAACTGATCGCACGTCTGAATCAGACGCTCGATCTCCAGCTGCCTTTGCGTGCGGTATTCGAGGCGCCATCGGCGGAAAAACTGGCAGGCGTCGCCCAGCGCAGCCGCTCCGACGGCGGGCCGCGCCGTCCGCCTATACAGCATCAGCCGAACCACCGCGCCGCACCGCTGACGACCCAGCAGGAGCGCATTGCTTTCCTCGAGGAACTGCACCCTGGACGCGTCACCTACAATGCACCGTCGGCGCACCGGCTGGCGGGTCGCATGGACATTCCGGCGTTCACTCGAGCCTTCGCGGAGGTGGTGCAGCGCCAGCCCACATTGCGCACCGAGATCGTCACACTCGATGGCGTCCACGTTCAGCGCGTGGTCGACGGCGTCAATGTGGCGCTGCAGGTCGAAGACCTGAGCAGCCTCGCCGACGACGCGCGCGAAGCCGAACTGACGCAGCGGATGCGCAGCATTATCGACTCACCCATCGACATCCGGCAGGCGCCGCTGTGGCGCGCGGCCCTGTACCGGCTCGCCGATGACGAGCACGTGTTCCTGTTCATGCCGCATCACATCATTTGGGATGGCTGGTCGTTCGATCTGCTCTACTCGGAAATGGCCGCCGCGTTGGGTGGAGATGGCTCGACCACGCCGAGTCGCCTGCCGCCACTGCCGGTCAGCTATGCCGACTACGCCGACTGGCAGGCGCAATGGATCCACAGCCCGACGTTCAGGCAGCTGCTGGAAGACTGGAACCGCCGTGTCGAAAAGCAGGAGCCGCCGAAGGCCTTGGGCACGGATCGCCCGCGCGGGCCGGGCATGAGCGGTGTCGGCGCCACCGAACTGGTCAGCATCGACGGCGCCACCACCGAACGTCTGCGCCAGCTTGCGCGCGACGCCAACCTGACCCTGAACATGCTCACCATGGCTCTCTACGGCGCGATGATGGCTGATCTCGCCGGTCACCATTCGATCGTTGTCGGCATGCCGGTGCGCGCACGGCTAACCATTGAGGTCGAGCCGGTCATGGGGTTTTTCAACAACCTGCTGACGCTGCACTTGGACATCGAGCGCGGCCACAGCCTTGCCACTTATTTTGCCGGCTTCAAGCGCAGCCTGCTGGATCTGCTGCAGTACGAAGACGTGCCGTTCGAATGCCTGGTCGAGGAAACACAGGCGCGCAGTCGTTCACCGCAGGCCGGTCTCTACCAGGTGCTGTTCTCGTTCCAGGACGCGCGCGAACGCGAGCGCCAGTGGGGGCCCTTGCGTCAAACCAACATCCCGATCTTCCAACAAGGCGCCACCGAAGATCTGGGATTGTGGCTGATGGAGACGCCGCAGGGCCTGGAAGGCGGTTTCACCTACAACGCCGACATCTACACCGAGCAGACCGCCAGGCATCTGCACAGCTGCTATCTGGCGCTGCTGCAGCGCGCGGTCGCCGAGCCGCAGCAGACTCTGGGCAGCCTGCTCAATAACATCGACGCCGACGGCCGGCAGGCCCTGCGCAATCTGGCCGCCGCCCCGGCCACTCACGCCCCTTTAGGCACAGCCGTCCGCACTGATGGGCAAGATGCGGCACAGCGCGCGCTGACCCCGACCGAGCAAACGATGATCGACATCTGGGCGCCATTGCTGGGTCTCGAACCCGGGCAGATTACACCGCAGGACAATTACTTCGACCTCGGCGGGGATTCCCTGTCGGCGCGGCGAGTGATGGCAGGCATGCACGCAATCACCGGCAAATCCATCCGCACGCAGGCCTTCGTGCTGGAATCCCTGGAACAGCTTGCCCGCGCATACGATCAAGCCACGCCGCAGAGCACGTCCAAGGCGGGTCTGATGCGCAGGCTGCTGGGCCACTTGGGCCGCAAAGACGACACCGGAGCGAACCGTTGATGCAACCTCACACCGTAGTGGCACAGGTGCCGATAACAACCCGGCCCGCTCACTCCGTGACTACCTTCGCCGCACCGGCACGCGGGATTGATCGCACCCGGCCCCCCGTCTGGCCTCGCTCGCGTGACATTCACCTGTGGTGCTTCGACATCAGTCTGCCGACATCCGACGCCGAGAGCGTCCTGGACGCTGACGAGCGTAGCCGTGCTGCACGTTTCGTCTTTGCACACGACCGTCGGCGCTATCTCAGCGCGCACATGCAGATGCGGCAGGTTCTCGGCGCATATCTCGATCAATCGCCTGACGTTCTACATTTTTTTGCCGGCCCGCACGGCAAACCCGCTCTGTCGCAACAGCACAGTCGCGGCACCGCGGAGTTGCGCTTCAACCTCAGTCATTCAGGAGATTACGCCTTACTTGTCCTGAGCAGCGGCCACGAGGTCGGCGTCGATATCGAAATGCTGCGGCCAGGCGTCGCAGGGCTAGGGCTTGCGGCGGAGGTGTTGTCGCCGCAGGAACTACAGACACTGTCGTCATTGCCGCCCACTGTAGCCGACACCTTCTTCCTGAACGGCTGGACTCGCAAGGAAGCCGTCCTCAAGGCGCTCGGCTGCGGACTCAGCAGGGAGCCTCGCGATTTGACCGTGGGCCTGGATCGGCAGCGCCGCTGGCTACAACTCGACCTCGACCAACCGGCGATTGAAGTCGTCTCGTTCGATTTTCAACCCGACTGCGCTGCAGCCGTGGCGATGATCGGTGGCGTTGCAGGTCTGGAGATTCTGCAAGGCGCATCATGCGCCCGTGGCTGGCCGCATTGACACCCCTGCACATCGGTCGCAACGGCCGTCAGATGTTCGCCCTGTATCTCGAACCGACTGCCTCTGCGCGTCGAGGCCACGCGGTGCTGCTGTGCAATCCGTTCGGACAGGAATCGATCCGCGCACAGCGGCTGTATCGTGTGCTGGGTGATCGCCTGACGGCGGCGGGTTTCCATGTCCTGCGTTTCGATTACTACGGCAGCGGCGATTCCGCCGGTGAGGATGAGGCATTCGATCTCGACGGCGCCACCGCCGACACCCTGCTCGCCGCCGACTGGTTGCTCCAGCGCAGCAAAGCGCAGCAGCTATCCTGTATCGGCCTGCGACTCGGCGCCACGATATCGCTGCTGGCGTCCGCCAGCCTGCCGCAGATGCCTGAGTTGCTCGGCCTGATTGATCCCGTACTCGACGGGCCAGCCTATCTTGCGCAGTTGGCCGACGCCAACGAACGCGCCTTGGCACGAACCTACGATGCACGCTGGAGCGTTTATCCCCGGCTGCACGCATTTAATCTGCCCTCGCCCGGCAGCGAAACGCTGGGTTTCCCGCTCACCACACAATTCCGCGATCAAATGGCTCAGCTGAGCAATACCGCTCTCAAACAGACGCACGCCTCGAGGCTTTTGGTCTTGACCCCGCAGCCGCAACGATTCAAAGCAGATCTTCTCGCACAAGTTCCCTCACTCGAAGCGCACACGGTGATATTCGACGCCGACTCCGACATCGATTGGGCCACCGATAGTGCAGTGAACACAGCCATCGTGCCGATGCACTGGATCAAGCGGTTGATCAACAATCTGACCGAGTGCACCGTCGATGCGTGAACAATTACTGCGCTTCGGCCCGCAGGGGTCGCTGATAGGAACCATTACTCAACCAGACGCCGACGCTGTCCCGTCGGCACCGCTCGGGCTGGTACTGTTCAACTCCGGCGTCGTCGGCCGTGTCGGACCGCATCGCATCAACGTCAAGCTGGCGCGTCGCATTGCAGAACACGGCATTCCAACCATCCGCTTCGACCTGCACGGTTTCGGCGACAGCCAGCATGCCGATAACGGCGCGGATTTCAACGAACAGTCGGTCGCTGATCTGAGGCAGGCGATGGATTGCCTGCAGCGCCAAGCCGGGGTGCAGCATTTCACCCTGCTCGGCTTTTGTTCCGGCGCCATACCCAGTTATTTGACCGCCCAGACCGATCCGCGCGTTGCCGCGATCGTGATCTACGACGCTTTCGCCTTCACAACAGTCAAAAGCCGTCTGCGCTATCTCTGGCTGCGGTTGCGCCGCCACGGTTTCGGATTATCGGCAGGGTCGCGATTGGCTCGAGTCCTGCTGCGAACCCTTCGCACCGGTCTGCGGCGCGGCCGGTCGATGCTGTCGTCGTCGACTGCCCAGGACAGCGGCAATCAAGTGTGGGATTCGGACGCACCACCCAGCCGTCATCAGATCGGGCGAGGATTGGAGCAAATCGTAGCCAATGGCGCCCGAGTCCTGCTGCTGCATGCAGGCGACGACTTCAGCGCTGCCAACTACCCCGGACAGGCGCGTGCTGCCTTACACCTGCAGGATCTGTCCGGCAACCTGAACGAGCGCTTTCTCGAACCCATCGATCACGCGGTCACCTCCCTTGTAGCACAGCGGATGTTTCTGGATGTGGTGTGCGAAGAACTGATGGCTACCGCCGACGCGCTCCGGGTCCAATCCCACAGGACGGCGGATGAGAGAAAAACCCGGCCTGCGCGTCAGGTAAGCGGTAGCGCCGCCACACGCGTTTGATCCCACAACGATCACGGTCATGGACGTCGCGCAGACTATATTTTGGATTTCAGGCGGTTTCGTCGCCTACGTCTATGCCGGCTATCCGCTGTTGATCACCGGGCTGTCGCGCTTGCGGCGAATCCCGCCACGGAGCACGCAGGCGGACTCGCAACTGCCGCAGGTCACGGTACTCATGGCCGTCCACAACGAAGCGCAACGGCTTCCCGCCAAGATCGCCAACCTGCACGCGCTGGACTACCCACCCGATAAGCTGGCGATTCTGTTGGTTTCCGACGGCTCCACCGATGGCAGCATCGACAGCGTGCAGGCTTTGCCGCGCGTCCGCGCCGTCGGCTACCCGGATCGGGCCGGCAAGGCCCGCGCACTCAACTTCGCGATGCCGCATGTGACCAGCGAATTCGTCGTGTTCTGCGATGTACGCCAGCAACTGGAAGGCTCCAGCGTGCGCCGGCTAATGGAGAATTTCCGCGATTCGGCGGTCGGCGCGGTCAGCGGCGAGCTGATCCATCGCCCGGCCGGGTCGGCCACCGGTCGCAGCATCGGCCTGTACTGGCGCTACGAGAAGTTGATCCGCAAGGCCGAGAGCCGCTTCGATTCCACCGTCGGCGCCAGCGGCGCGCTGTATGCGATCCGGACTCGCGATTTCACCCCCCTGCCCACCGATACCCTACTGGATGATTTCGAGATCCCTATGCAGATCACACGGCGCGGCAAGCGCACGGTGCTGGAATCGGGCGCGCGGGTGATCGACACGCTGCACGAACAACTGGCCGACGAACGAAAACGCAAAATCAGGACACTGGTTGGAAATTTTCAATCATTCTGGCATCACCCCTGGCTGTTCTCGCCCCTGCACAACCGCCTGTGGTTCCAGTTCATCTCGCACAAGGTGTTCCGCCTGATAGTGCCTTACGCACTGCTGAGCCTGCTGCTGGCGAGCGCGGTTTCTCCCTGCATCCTTTATAAATCGGCGCTGGCGTTGCAACTCCTGTTCTACGCCCTCGCCGGGCTCGGATACGCCAGTGACAGCGCCGGCGCCAACCGTCTGGTGAGCTTCGCCCGTACTTTCGTCGACATGAACAGCGCGGCGGTGATCGCCCTGCTGCGTTTTCTCTCCGGCCGGGTCAACGCACGATGGGAAAAAACGTGAACCGCCTCGTCATCCTGATGTATCACGCGCTGTATGAAGACGAGCGCGGGCTGCAAGAGATTCCGTCGGAAGACCGGCCTTATGCGCTTTCTACCGCAGAGTTCGCCGCTCATCTCGATCTGCTGCAGGCGAGCGGGGTCCCGATCGCCGATCCCCACCGCCTGGAGCTCGGTGATGGCCTGGAGCCCGGAATCATGCTCAGCTTCGACGACGGCCACGCCAGTCACACCGAACTGGCCCTGCCGCTGCTCGTCGAACGTGGCCTGACCGCGGTGTTTCTCGTCACCACCGGCTTCGTCAACACGCGTCCTGGATACTGCAGTTGGCAGCAGATCGAACGGCTGTGCCAGGCAGGCATGACGGTTGGCGGGCACGGTCATACGCATCGTTTCCTGAGCGACCTGACGGACGCCGAGCTGGCCAATGAACTGAGCCAGTCGCGCAATCTCTTGGAGGACGCGCTGGGCCGGTCGATCACCCAGCTGTCCTTCCCGGGCGGCCGCCATGACTCGCGCAGCGAACGCGCCGCCCGTGCAGCGGGGTATCGGGTGCTGTACGGATCCCGCGTAGGGTGGCTGCGCACGGGGTCGCCGGCACCGGCATGTGTGTTGCCGCGAATGGCCGTCCGGCGGGGTGCCACCGCGTCGCAAGTGCTGGCCTATGCAAATGCGGGACCGACCCGCATGCTGCGCGCAAGACTGGCGTTCGAGTTGAAGAGACTGGTCAGACAACTACTCGGAAATGAGCGCTACCACAAACTTTATGCGCGTCTCAAAGGCTAGCCGACGCAATTCCGGTCCTACGCCGGACGGCGAAGCCGCACGGGATCACTGGACGGGCGCACCGATGCGCGCAACGCTGCGGCTGCTGGCGTTTCCTGCGGTTTTTGTGCTTGGCCTGACGCTGTTCAATCTGCAGCTTGGGCAACTGGCGCTGTACGGATTCGCCGCCGTATTCGGCTTGATGGTGCTGGCGAGCCTGCGCGACGGACCCGAAGGCCTACTGGCGGTGACCATCATCTACCTGCCGTTGAACCGACTCTACGCAGCGGACTTGGCCCCCAAGCTCAACGGGACCAACGTGCTCGAGCTGCTGATGATCGCGGCGTGGATCGGCGGTGCCGTCAAGGGACAACGCACCTTGTTCACCCGGCGACCGTTCACCCGCATGGTCACGGTCTGGGCGATCCTTTCGCTGCTGTCGGTCTTCACTGCGATTGCACACGTAGGCTTCAACGAATTCATCTGGAACTATACCGTTTCCCTGCGCGGGTTTGTCGATCAATTCATTCTGTTTTTTCTTTTCGTCAACCTCATCCGCGACAAGAACATGGCGCGACGTGTAGTCGTCTACATGATGATTGCGGCGACCATCTCCTATTTGTACGGCTTTAGAGAGTGGTTCGACACCCGTGGCTATACTTCGATCGAAAAATCGCGGCTGTTGGGTCCGGTCGGGCAGCCCAACGAATACGCGGCTTTCATCATCTACACCATCGCGCCGCTGTTGGCCTTCGCAGCGTATTATTTTCCGCGGTGGAAATCGCTGCGCCTGGCGCCGGTACTGCTGCGCCTGGCGCCGGTACTGCTGATTGCGCTGCGCGTGCTGATGGGCACGTTCTCGCGCGCTGCCTATATAGCGCTGGCGGCTGAAGCCGTAGGCGTTTCATGGTTTCGGAGCAAGCGCCTGTTTGCACTCTTGATGGTGGCGCTGACCTCGGTATATTTCTTCGTGCCGTCGCTGATACCGAATTCGATGCAGGCGCGCGTTGCGCAGACCCACCAGGATAAAACCGCCGGCGGCAACTATGATCGCAGCTCCGAAGAACGTCTGTTGCTGTGGGGCGCGGCGGTAAGAATGACTGAAGAGAGTCCAATCTTCGGCCAGGGATACGGTCAATTTCCCCGGCTCGCGGAAGACTACGTATCGTCGCCGACCAAGGCGACGGATAACCAGAACATGTACTTGTACGTCAGCTCGGACATGGGTTTGCCGGCCTTGGCCAGCCTGCTCATTATCATCGCCGCATTCGCGCTGCGGGGGCGACGCCTATTCCGGCGGGCCACACTGGACATCGACCGCATCATCGGTCTGGGCGCCGTGACCATGGTCTGCGGCCTGCTGGTGGTGAACATGTTCGGTACCCACATGATCGACTCGGCGATCGACGGATTTTTCTGGATCTATGCCGCGGTGCTGGCACATCTGTGCGTCCCGAGCGCCTCGGCGAACGCCGAGAAAACTCGACCAACTCCATTACCGTTTACGCAACCCGCCGCCGACGCAGAACCAACAACGACATCAGCCGCTAACAGGCGCCATACGACGGTAGCGTAATGACGTAGGTATCGCTGATCGCGTTCGGATCAACCACTGGATTGCTCGGGTCAGCGTTGCCCCAATCAGACTGCACGAGGATGCGCGTGCCGCTCGGCGACAGGGTAACGTTCGGCTGCGCCCAGTAGTTGTTAATCGGCGCACTCGTCCAGTAGCCTGTGGAGCGATGGCGGCAGACGCGGCGCACGACGCCGGTATCTGCGTTGGCGATCACAACTTCTTGGTCGAGGAAGGTACCACTTTTTTGGTGCGGGTCTCCTACGATGCCAGCTACGGCCCAGCCCGGATTGTTGTACGCGGTAGCGCCGATCAAAGTACCCGTGCGCGGGTAGCCGTAGCCATTGGCTGCGCCGACCAGTGTCTTGACGGTGCGCTGGGTGAGGTTCGCCACGATGAGGTTGCCGACCTGGGCGGTGTCGTACTGGTTGCCGATGACGAGATCATCCCCCGCCGCGTTCTGGCACGAGCCACCGTGCTCATTGGTGCTGAAGGGCACGCTGCCGATCTTCACGCCGTTGATGTCGTAGATGTCGGTGACGTAGCTGCTGGCCGCTGCGGCGCTGGTGTTGTTGTAGAACCAGCCTTTACCACTGGGTAGCGGCGTCGGCACATTGGTGCGAGCCTGCGCGGAAGGCAGACCCGCGTAGAGCGTGATCTTGCCTGTACTGCGCTGCCAGCCGAACACATTGACCGCCTCATAGCCGTCAATGTTCGGGATGCCGCCGGCGCCGAGACCCCAGATGTCGTTGTTCGGCGCACCGATGAAGAAGGGATACCCGGCGCGGATAGGACCCTTTTTTGCCCAGCCGTAGACTGCCTTGTCTGCCGCGAAGTCGTGGATAACAGTCTTGGCCCCCGTCTCGACGTTGAATGCAAGCATCTGGCTCACGGTTGTCCCGCTGGCATCGTGGTTATCGAGGTAGTACAGCGTGTTCGGATCAACACGATCCCACCAGAATTGCTCGATGTCGCTCGGGTTGATGTCGATGGAATTGATGAATGCGTAGGTATTTCCGTCGTACATGACGTGCTGACCTCCGCCGCTGCCACCCTGGGTGTAGAGCACCAGCCGCGTCTCGTCACAGTTCCACGCCTGACAGGTCGGATACGCTGGAATCACATTGGCAGCTTTGAAGTCCGCCACCGCGTCGGTGATGCGAGTAATAGTTGCGCCAGGCATGTCGGGGTCAGAAACGGTCTGGCCTTTGGCTGGCTTCGCCAAGGCGCTGAAAGGCACCTTATTGATGCCGTAGTCGGTGAGGCCGACGGACAGGTCAACACCCGTGGGCGATGCGCAGGCACTGGCATTACTTACCTTACTTACCTTAGGAGGGACGAAATCCTGAGCACAAGTCCCCGTAGCCGGCGAGGCTGCGCCGCCACGGCCGGGCAACATGCCCAGTCCACCAACCACGGGCACGCTCCACAATGCCCGTCGGATAAACTGCCTACGTGTCGTTTCCATGTCACTCCCAAGCTGCAACGCTGCGTTGAGCCTTAGCTTTGATCGGATGGATGTCGGAATCCACGGGTAGGTCGCATTCGACCCAAACGCTGCAAATAAAGCTGCGCACCTTGAAACGGTTATTAGAAACTTGCGCCGACCTTTTGTATCATCGAGAATGCGGCTCTGTCAAGTCGTCATTTTACCCCATCCGGATAGCATCCGCAGTGCACTGACGTTTCACAGCACTGGACACGGCGTGCGGGTCGGGCCAGCGTGGCGCCCATGCCCCTGCCAACCGATGTTGACGCAAACGCCGCTCCGGATTCCACACGCGCCCGTGGATTTCATCGCCGCACTTTGAAATCATGGATGGAGGGATCATTTCGCCTGGACGTCGTACCAGCCCTGCAACGGCCCTCTGGCGACGACGGCCTGCCACTGCCGTAGCAAATCCTCGTGGGAATGCCAGTGTCCGTCGCTGCACCATGGCAACGGCCCCGCGCTGTGCCCCAACCGGAACCAACGCCGGTCTCGACGAACCATTTCCGGCTTGTCATACCCCAGCGCGTGAATGACTTTTCTCTTGGCGCGATCCACCAGGTTGCGCTCGCGGCTCATTTCCAGAAAGCTGCGCTGGTTGACTGCCTTGAAGGCACTAAACCCGATGGACACCAAATGCGCAAGCAACTCCCGCATATCGGCGCCCACCTCGAAAGAAAGGTAATCCGGCCTGTTGTCTGAGGTCAACGGCAGGATGCAGTGCCGATCCGCGCCTTCAATATCCACTTTTATAAAATGCGGGCGGCCGAATCTTTCGATGAGGTCGGTGATGGTGACGCATGCCACCGAATGATGGGCGGTGATGTTGCGGTCCTTGGCAAAAGCATCGACTACACTGCTGGCTCCGAGATCGTCGCCGCTGATATTCAACGAAATACTGGTATCGGAACGGTCCCATACTGCCGCGTTGACCAGGATCAGGTGACCCGACTGGCAGGCCGCGCTGAAGGTATTTTTCGCGCGGTCGACCAGATTGGGATTGGCTTCCACCGCAACGACTCTGAACCCGCTTTCCAGATAGTAACGGGTATCGGCGCCGTCATACATGCCTATGTCGAAAACTGTCGTGCTGGCTGTCATCAGTCTAAATCATGGAGTTTTGGAATAAAGAGCATTCTACTTGTAGTCTGCTGACTGGCAGTCCGCTTCAGGGATCGGCCGACGAAACGATCGATAACCGTCATTGTGGCCGCAATGGGCAACTTGGCGGAAGCAGTTGGGACCGGGTCAAAATCCGACGCCTGAGGCATTCTGTTTCTTGTTCTTTACTTTTAACAAACCGACCAACAGCGGGATGGGCATCGTCGTTAGAATCAAGCGTAGCCAGTATTTTCGACAGAAAGGGTACTCCATGGTTGCGGCGAGAAACAGTTTACGCGCTGCCGGAAAATCACGTGAATCCCAGTGTTCCATCGCGTAGTTGAATAGGGCTCGCGCGCGAATTCTCTTTCTGAACCAGCCGTTGGGCTCGTTTTGCAAATGCTCGGAGATGATCCGCATGCGCGATTCCTGCATCGCTACCCAGTTGTGAGACAGCTGGGTCGACGACAAGCGATAACGTACCAACTCCCGATCGACGTAATCGATTTTCCAGCGGCGGCTGATGCGTAACCACAGGTCAAAGTCCTCGGAGTACCCGATATCAGGATCGAACCTGAAATCCTCGGTGACCTGACGACGCAGGATCGTGGTTGAGGTACCGACAAAATTCTTGAACAATAGATCCCGAAACGCCCAACCCCGCTTGAAGCACCTGCGATCGGCTCTGGCTTTGACCGGCAGCCCAGTGAGGCCGTCAAACCACAGGAAGTCGCTGCAGACCAGCCCCACCTCGGGATCCTGGAACAGCGGCAGTTGCCAGTTGAGTTTGTCAGGCTCCCAGAGGTCATCGGCATCGCAGAACGCGATGAAATCGCCCGTGGCGGCGGCGATGCCGATATTCCGCGCCTGACTGACGCCCACGTTCTCTGCTAGACCAATGAGATGAATACGGTCACCAAAACGCTCCAAACAGTCGCGGGAGCGGTCCGTGGAATAATCGTCAACCACGATGACTTGGAGCCGTATCCCCGGCCTAGCGTTGCTGAGAATCGAGTCGACCGTCTGCTCGACCGTGGCCTCGGCGTTGTGACAGGCAACGACCACACTCACGCTAAACACCTTGGACAACTGCGGGGGCAAAGAGCTTGTCATACGAGGGTCAGTTACCTGAGACGGTTTCACGTTGCGTCATCAATCTGTCCGCCCGCGGGCACACGAATGCACCGTTACTTCGCCAAGAATGACGACCCCTCCGGCGCGACCAGACCACTCTGCTGCATCTCTCCCCACGTCTAGCACTCAAGCCAGAATCCGTATGGTCGACACGCGCTAATATTAATCCAAGTTCAGGCTTGGGCACGGCGCCCGAGCTACGACGTCGAAGGCTGGAAGCGGTTCGGCGCGGATCGCGATGCAGTGACACCGCCGAACGACGATGTGGCGCCCGCCACCTCGCAAGAGGGAAGAACTGTTGTGACACGGCGGACACTTAATCGTCCTGCACGATGATCTATACTACAACAGGGGTTTGGGTGAACATAGCGTCAACTTCAATCCAGCATGTGGTTTGTGTTCAACGCGGGTCTGCGTGGTCGCGTGCGAACATCCGACGCCACCAGCCCGCGGCGGCAGTGTAACACCCCCCTGTTTCCCGTTTGAGCGCCAGATCTATCATGCAACCGCCGCTGATTGCCCATCTGATTGACGAACTGCCGCGTGACGGCGCGGAAATGCTGATCCTCGACCTGATGCGTCATCGGCATCGGGATCTGCGTTACGTCATTGGCTGCCTGGATGCGGGTGGGCCGCTGCAGCAGGAATTCGAGGCCATCGGCATTCCGGTGGTGATCTTTGGCCGACGTGGCCGCCTCGATCCGGGGCTGGTGCTGCGTTTGGCCCGGTGGATGCGGCGAGAGCGCGTGTCGGTGGCACACACCCACCTGTTTACCGCCGATGCCTACGGCCGGCTGGCGGCCCGCATCGCCGGCGTACCCTGGATATTTTCGACCGCGCACAACGTCTCCACGCCCGGCAAAGGTCGCGTGCATCGAACCGTCGATCGCTTGCTGGCAAGCCTCACTGACACCGTCATCGGCTGCAGCGAGGAAGTCACCAAAACCCTGCGCGAGCGTGACCGCATCCCAACCGCCAAACTGCGCACGATCGCCAACGGCATCGACCTGAACCGTTTCCTGCACGCCGATGGCAGCGGGGTGCGCGCCGAGTTCGGCATCCCCGAGCACAATCGCCTGATCGGCATCGTCGGACGCCTGCATCCGCAAAAGGCGCATGACGACCTGCTGCGTGCGCTGGCGGCACTGCCGCAAGCCCTGCGCGAACGCAGCAGCTGCCTGGTCCTCGGCACAGGTCCGCTGCGCGAGGCGCTCGAAGCACAGGTCGAGGCTCTGGGATTGCAGCGACAGGTGATCTTCACCGGCTCACGCGCGGATGTGCCGCGGCTGTTGGCCGCATTCGACGTGTTCGTGCTGTCGTCCAAATGGGAGGGTCTGCCGATCGCCCTGCTGGAAGCGATGGGCTGCGCCCGGGCAACGCTGTGCACCCGCGTCGGCGGCATCCCGGATGTCATTGTCGATGGCCGCAACGGCATGTTGGCCGATGCCGGCGACGTCGCCGGCATGGCGCAGGCGCTGACCACCTTGCTCGAAGACCCTGAGCTATGCGGCCGCCTCGGACAGCAGGCGCGCGAAACCGTTTTGCAACACTTCGATATCCGCCGCACCGCAGCCGCCTACAACCAGCTCCACGCGCAAGCACTAGCCTCCGATCCAGCCTCCGCCACGACTTGAACTTGCCGATCATGCCCGACGCACCTACCACGAGATTGCTGAGACACGGTATTGCCTGCGCCTGCCTGCCGTTCACCCAGAGCGCCAATATGCTGTTCCCGGGTTTGCGCATCCTCATGTACCACCGCGTAGCGGAGCTGGAGTGCTTCGACCAGCTCACCGTGACGCCGGCGCGTTTCGAGCAGCAAATGCAGCGCCTGGCGCAGGGGACACAGGTCCTGAGCCTTTCGGAAAGTTTGAACCGCCTCGCGGTCGGGTCTCGCAACCGGCCAACGGTGGCCGTGACCTTCGACGACGGCTATCTCGACAACCTGCATCACGCGCTACCGATCCTGGAGCGCTACCAAGTGCCGGCGACAATTTTCATCACCACCGATTTCTGCGACCAGAACCACAGCCATCCACGCTATGCCGCGTCCGCAGACCGTCTGCATCTGAACTGGCAGGAAGTGCGGCAACTGGCCGCTCACCCGCTGATCACCATCGGCTCGCACACGATGACGCATCCCTATCTACCGACTTTGACGGCGGAGCTGGCCACCCAGGAAATCGTCGACAGCCGGCAAATCATCGAACATCAACTCGGCGCCGGCATCGAATTCTTCTGTTATCCCTCCGGCGATTTCGGTCCGCGCGAAGTGGAGTTGGTCGCGCACGCCGGCTATCGCGCAGCTGTCAGCGTTGCTCCGGGCCTCAACCGCAGGGGCACAGACCGCTATACCTTGCGCCGCACCGAGATCACCGACAAGGATGACGCCTTCGAGATGTGGTTGAAGCTGCATGGCGCCTTCGACCCCGCGCACCGCCTGCTGCATCTGCGGCGACAACGTAGATTTGCCGCACAGGCTGCGCGTCTGCAGCACACCGGATCCACCTGAGCATGCGACTTCTCTATCTAATGACCGAGCCGTTCGGCGTCGGCGGCGTCCAATCCGACCTGCTGCAGCTGACCGAAGACTTGAGCGCCCGTGGCCACCAAGTCTACGTGGCCACCACCGATGGCGTGCTGCTGCAGGAACTGATCGATCGCGGCGCCCATTTCGTCGACATCGATTTTCATTTTCGTGATCCAATCCGCCTGTTCGCAGCGATGTGCCGCTTGCGCAAAGTGGTACGACGTGAGCGTATCGAGCTGATCGCGCCGCAGTCGGTACGCTCGGCGCTGGCGGCGTGGGCGGCGTTACGGCTGATCCCCAGAGGTTTCCGTGGTACCGGCGGCAAACGCCTGCCAATCGTCACCACTATCCACAACATTCACAACCCGAAAAATTTCCGGCTTGCCTCGAACATCCTGCAACGCTGCAGCGATTACGTGATTTTCGAATCCCACTACGAGCGCGACCGCCAGCTGCAGCACGCACTGAGCCCGGACAAATCGGGGGTGATTCACAGCGGCATCGACATCGAAAGACTGACGGCCCCGACCGCGACCGAGCAGTTCGCCGCGCGTTACGGGATCGAACCGGGCAGGCATTTCGTCTTCGGCATCGTCGCGCGGCTGTCGGAGGAAAAAGGCCACCACTACCTGGTCGACGCGTTCGCACGCGTGGCACAGCAGCGCCCCGAGCTGCGCTTGCTGATCGTCGGCGACGGGCCGCTGCGCGGGGCGATCAACGCGCAGGTCGACGCCCTCAAGATCAAGTCGCAGATCATTTTCACCGGTCTGCAGCGGGATATTCCATCCCACCTCGCCCTGTTCGACGTGTTCACGCTTGCGTCTACCCGAGAATCCTTTCCGCTGGCGGCGCGCGAAGCGATGGCGGCCGGCAGAGCGGTCATCGCCCCGCGCATCGGCGGCTGCCCCGAAGTGGTTGAAGAGGATGTCACCGGGCTGTTGTTTGAGGCGGCGAACGTCGATGATCTGGCCGCGAAAATGCAGGCTTTGGCGGCGGATCGCGAGATCTGCCGGCGTTTCGGAGAGGCTGGCCACCAGCGCGCACAGCGACGGTTTTCGCGCCAATCCTGGGTCGACGGCGACGAGAAGGTGTATCTGCAGTGGGTGCGGGCATGAACCCACGCCGCGCGAAGGCCCGGCCTTGAAGCTCTGGCTCGAAAACGCGTTCTCACCCGTGGCCGTGCTGGCCTGGTGGCTGATCCTGCTCGCCATCGCCAGCCTGTTCAGGTCGCGCAGCCGGTGGTGGCGCGTGATGTTGCCGGCTGTGGCTGCCGTCTACTATTTGTTGACAATTCCGCTCACCGCCAACTGGGCCCTCGGTGCGCTGGAACAGCGCGCCGCCCATGAAAAGACCTGCGGTCCGCCGCCCGCCGACAGCACGTTGATCGTGCTGGCCGGCGGCATCGAAGGCGATGCCAACGAAACCGACAACGTCACAAGACTCAAACTGGCCAGCTTGCGACGCCTGATCTCGGCGACCCAACTCGCCCTGCGCACGCCCGGCTCGCAGCTGGTCATCTCCGGGGGCGCCGGCGGACGTTATCGGGAAGCCGACCTGATGGCCACCCTGTCACGTGAAATGGGCTTCCCGGCATCCAGAATCCTGATCGACCGAAAATCACAAACCACCTATCAGAGTGCGGTCAATATCGCCGCGCTGCGGGCCGACGATCATCATCCACGTTATCTGCTGACTTCGGCCTTTCACATGCCACGGGCACTCGCCTCATTCCGCCACAGCGGACAGGACGTCTGCGCCTGGCCGGTTGATTTTCGTGCGATCAACATGCCCGCCTATGAAATGCTGACGCCGCACATGAGCTCGGCGTTCAAAATGTCGCTGGCGCTGCACGAATGGGTCGGTATGTGGTTCTATCGCTGGGTGAAGTGGTCGTGATGGCGGAACCGACAACCCGGTTCAACGACGGACGCGAGCATGGCAGACCCTTGCGCATCCTGATGGTGGTGGACGGGCGTTATCCAACCACCGGCGGCGCCGAGATGCAGGCACGTCTGCTGAGTTCAGCGTTCGCCAAGGCGGGTCACAGCGTGCGGGTTCTGACGCCCCGGTTGGAGGCGTCACAGCCCCTGCATGAACGTATCGACGGAATAGAGGTGGAACGCATTGCCTACCCGAGAATGCGCGGGCTGGGCGCGATCATTCTCAATCTGCGCTTTGCCGCTTATCTGTGGCGCCGGCGGCGGGCGCTCGACGTCGTCCACATTCACATGATGCACAACCTGGCCGGCGCCGCCGGATGGACCAAGCCCTGGATACGTTTGCCGATATTCGTGAAAGTCTCCGGTGCCGCGGAATTCCAGGGCGGAATACTCGATCCTGCGCTGCGCCGAGGGCTGGTGCATCGGGTGCTGGATGCCGGGTCCAGACGACTGGACGGGTTTCAGTGCATCAGCACATTCACGAGACAGGTCATGCTGCAGGCCGGCTATCCCGCGGCGAAGCTTCATTTCATCCCCAACGCGGTCGACTGTGATCGCTTTACGCCGATGTCGTCAGCCCCAGAGCAAGGATCAAGGGAGCGAGCGCCGAGGGTGGTTTTTGTCGGCCGCCATGTCGCCGTCAAAGGGCTCGATATTCTGCTCCGCGCCTGGGCCGGCATGACACGCCCAGCCGCGGCGCGTCTGATCCTCGCGGGCGACGGACCGGAACGGGCAACCCTGATGCAGCAGGCCACCGCGCTAGGCGTTGCCGACTCCATCGAATTCCCCGGAACTGTCAGCGACGTGTCGGCCTTGCTCGCCAGCGCTTCGATCTACGTCCAGGCTTCGCACCGTGAAGGTCTGCCGAATTCGGTGCTGGAGGCGATGGCGGCTGGGCTGCCTGTGGTGGCCACCCGCATCGGCGGCCATGAGGACATCATCACCGACGGCGAAACCGGCGTGCTGGTGGCGCCTGCCGATCCACAGGCGCTTGCTGCAGCCCTGCAAGGCTTGCTCGACGATCTCGAACGACGGCAACGGCTGGGCCAGCACGCCGCCGACTACGTCCGCGTTCACTATGCAACGGCGGTCGTGATCGAACGACTGCTCGATCTCTACCGCGGCCACGCGGCCTCACCCAACCACTGAGCGCTGCCGATGTCGACACCTTTGTCCAATGCCTTAGAGATTCCCCAGCCGGGACTGCTCGGTCGGCTACTCCGACACGCGTCGAATTACTCGGCCGGCAGCTTGCTCATCACCATGGCGAGCGTCATCACCTTTCCGATTTTCACGCGCATTTTCACGATCGAGCAATACGGCACGCTCGGACTGGTGAACGCCACTTTGTTGTTGTTGGTCGGCATCGGCAAGTTCGGCATCCAGAATTCCGTCATCCGCTTTTATGCCGAAGTGGAAACCGGCAAACGGGACACCGACACCACTAGCTTTTTCTCGACCGCCCTGTTCGGCATGGCCGCGCTGGGCGTCGGCGCCAGCGTCCTGTGCGCCATCGCAGCCGTCGCCCTGCCAGACTCGGTGTGGGGAAAGACTTCAACCGGACCGTTGCTGCTGCTGGCGTCACCGCTGGTCCTGGTGCGGGTGCTCGATAGCGGTCTGCTCAACCTGATCCGCGCACAGCAACGCAGTGCGTTCTACAGCCTGTACACAGTGGTGCGCAAGTATGTGGGTGTGGGGGCGATTCTGTTGGCTCTGTTTCTTGTCGCCCGCAGCCTGGAAAGCTTTTTTGTCAGCACAATGATCACCGAAGCGCTCGCCGTGGCATATTTGCTGGTTTCGTATGCACGTAGGGGGCTGATCGATATCCGTCGATTTTCCAGACCCCTGCTGATAGCCATGCTGGCGTTTGGACTGCCTCTGCTGGGCAGCGAGTTGTCCATGATCATTCTGAGCATTGGCGGTCGCTATATCGTCAACGACGAACTGGGCGCCAGAGCGCTGGGCGCCTATTCGGCGGCCTACAACCTGTGTGATTACGTACAGGCCGTGTTGACCATGGCCTTCGGCCAGGCACTGGTCCCCATGTATACCAGCCTGTGGGAAAGCAGTGGACGCGAGTCCACCACGGAGTTTTTGCAGAAATCCCTGCGCTATTACCTGGCATTCGCCCTGCCGGTGCTGGCCGGCATGATGGCGGTCGGACCGGAACTGTTGCGTCTGCTGGCCTCGAATAAATACAACGAAGGGGCCACGCTGATCCCTTATGTCATCGGCGGCATGCTGGTCACCGGCGGCGCACCCATTTTCTGTGCCGGCATTTACATCAAGAAGCAGACCGAAGTGGTGCTGTACTCCGTGATCGCGGCGGCGATCGTCAATCTGGCGCTAACCATCGTCCTCAGCCGCGCTTTCGGCATCGCCGGCGCCGGTATGGCAACGCTGGCGAGCTATCTGCTCTACTCGGCGTCTACCGGTTATTTCAGTTATCGCACCATCAGCATCCGCTTCCCTTGGGCGGACGCGGCAAAATTTTCCGCGTTGGCGACTCTGATGTACTTTGCCGTCAAGGATATCAACATCCAGCCACTCGCCTTGAAGTTGTCGGTACAGGTGATCGCAGGCATATTCATCTATGCTGGGCTGGTGATCTTGGGGGATCGAACCATCCGTGACGTCGCCGTAAAGTATACGGG
>Ga0307374_10002918_pt1 | contig 29737 bp, 23 predicted proteins | sample OX3MG_FD_202532 | JGI IMG/M metagenome (GOLD analysis project Ga0307374, IMG submission 202532) | Soil microbial communities from Risofladan, Vaasa, Finland - OX-3 | ecosystem: Environmental > Terrestrial > Soil > Coastal area > Acid sulfate soil | place: Finland: Risofladan, Vaasa | collected... | reverse complement strand
CACGTTCACGGTGCGCTCCTTCCCGCGCGGCACAACCGCGGGCCGGGATTCACGCCCTGGTCCTGGTTTTTGTTTCATCCGCTGGAGTAATCGCGCGGCCTGTCACAAACTGCCCAAAAACATATGAATTTCGCTTGCCGACGTTCTAACCGGAATTGCCTCATTTCAGGACCATTATCTGATCAACAGCCGGTTTATGGGCAGCCACCTAAATCAAGGCATCTGGGGGCCGGAGTGGCTGCGGGGGCCTGCAACGCCCCGAAAACGCCACCCCCTGATCTTTCCCTATCGGTTTGAGCTGATCCGCGGAGCAAGGCGGCGTGAAGACGGCGAAACCTCTGAGCACTCCCGCTTGCATCGTGGTGCGTCCAGCACCTGTCCAGGAGTCAAGGGCCGTCACCTATCCAAAAGAATCAAGAATTTCCTGTTTTTCTCCCTCTAGTGTGGTATAAAAGCAGGAAGAAGTTCAGAGGGAGAGAATGAAAACAAGCGTCCTTTCGAAGCCAGAAGAATCCAGAGACCGGCTCGCCGAGCTAGGCCTCGATGCAGTGATCTTCGCACAGGCGATCCAGCGCGGGCAAGCGATTGCCGCAGGTTACACACCAAATCATCCCGCGATTTGCCGCGGAATATCCCAGTGGGGAGAGGTCGTTGCTGCGGTCCGAGAGCAACTCTTGCCACGGGGATGGACGCGAATGGATGATGACAATTTCGCCCTCACAGTGAATCCCACGCGAACGATAGCGATATCCGTCTCGACCGGCGATGAACTTACTGGAATCGCTGACGCCACACCCTCGACGAGTTCCGCGAAAGGCCCGCGGACGGCCGGCGCTGTAGTCGTCAACGCATTGCAGCTCGACCTCTTCGGCAATGTTCCGCTCAAGCCGGAAGAATTGTCGAAGGGGGCGAATGGCGTGATGACCTGGATTCTTCTATTCCACCGCGACGTTACCGCACAAGAGACGCGCTTCGAACTTTCGCGACCTGTAAAGATGGATTCAGATGGTCACGTCATCGTTTGGGTCGAGCGAATCATTTTCCCTGTCCTGCCGTTCGGAACGGGCGGAGTTCTCTCTCCGACCGATGTTCCTCTCTCCCCTGAAATCGTTCCCGAGGTCAAACGCAAACGTGCCTGACCCTTCGATGTTCAATCCGAACCGCCTCTCGGTTGCGCGAAAGAGGCGAGGCCTAACCAAAACTGAGCTGGCCACTCAAGCGAAAATCGACCTCCGATCCGTCACGGCATACGAAGCGGGTGTCCGGCCGCCCAAATTGAATACTGCCGAGAGTTTGGCAGCGGCGACAAATTTTCCCGTCGAGTTTCTGTACGGCGACGATCTCGATGAACCTCAGCCAGACACGGCCAGTTTTCGCGCGCTGTCGAAAATGACGGCGACTCAGCGAGATATGGCGCTCAGCCAGGGCACGATCGCTTTGCATCTGAGCAAGTGGCTGGAAGCACGCTTCGAACTGCCCGAACCTGGTCTCCCGGATCTCAGCCGCGAGGATTCGCCGGAAGCGGCGGCAGATTCGTTGCGGCGGCATTGGGGTATCGGAGAGTCGCCGGTCAGAAATATGGTTCATTTGCTCGAAGCGAAAGGTGTTCGCATTTTTTCTCTGGCGATCAACGCGCGCGAGGTGGATGCCTTCTCTCTTTGGAAAGACGCTACCCCTTTTGTTTTTCTGAATGGGAATAAGTCGTCAGAACACAGTCGTTACGACGCTGCTCATGAACTCGGGCACCTCGTCTTGCATCGTCACGGGCCGCCTCAAGGCCGTGATGCGGAACGGGAGGCTGACTCCTTCGCTTCCGCTTTTTTGATGCCGCGTGCCAGCGTGATCGCGCATGCTATGCGGAACGCTTCACTTCCGGCGCTCATAAAGCTAAAGGCGATTTGGACGGTCTCCGTCGCGGCGCTGAACCGTCGGCTCTTCGGTGTCGGAATGAGTAGTGATTGGCAGTATCGGACGCTGTGCATCGAAATCGCGAAGCAAGGGTTCCGCAAGCGTGAACCTCGGGAGGCACCTCGCGAGATGTCTCACATTCTACCGCGTATTTTTGACGCGCTACACGAAGAAGGAATCAGTCGGGCGGAAGTGGCAAGAACGCTGGCGATTCCGCGCGCGGAGCTAGAGCAACTTATGTTCGGGCTCACAATGACGAGCATCGATGGTGGGCGCAAAAAGACGAGCGCGCCGGCGAAGACAAAGCTGTCAGTCGTCAAGTAGGCCCAGCCTTCGAATCTTCGGATGTTGCCGATTCCGCAGGAGAAGGTCACGAGGAAAAGTTCGGGACGGCAATGCTAATCTTCAAGGCCAGGCAGGGAAAGTATTTCAATCTGGCGCAAAAGCTCAGAGACGTTGTGGCAGGGAAACCAGCAAATGAAGTGTTCGCGTTGGAAGACAACGATTTCAAATTTGACAAGGTTAAGGTACATCTCGAGCAAAACGGTCGACCGCGTCAGGTTGACCTGAACAATCTCAAGAACGTGCGCTCATACTACCCCATTACTGATAAGCTTGAAGAGAAGGGTAAGTCGCCCAATGATTTCGAGAGTCTGAAGGAAATAGCGCGCGATCTCTTGCAGGAAACGCGAACGCAGCTTTATGGCAGGGCAGGTGCATGATGAACAAGATTAACGTGCTTCGGCTCGTCGCCGATCATTTTAATACGCTTCGGGACTATCAAACAGGCCGCCTATCCATTTCCGATGTTGCCGTCTTTTTTGCGCTACCTCTCGCCGGAGCGTCCACGTGCGCGTACTTCAGAATCGTGTTTGACAAGGACGCTCTCATCGCGGTCTTGACCGCTTTTTCCATCTTTGCAGGTTTGCTGTTCAGCCTTCTGCTTCTTGTTTTCTCGCTGACCGATAAAACCGAGCTTCAATCGATGCTTTACGGTGTTCGAAAACAATTGATTGGAGAACTCTACGAAAACATTTCTTTCGCGATCCTGGTCTCGATTGGCGTCGTGACGCTCGCCATTGTGGCGGCCGCTGCTAATACGGCGCGGCCTACAGAGGGTACAGGCCCGGTCCTCACTTTCTTGCTGGTCCTGTTCATGTCGAATTTCATCCTGACGATTCTGATGGTCCTCAAACGCATGCACTCGCTTTTGACTCTAGCTCTCAAAGAACAACCTGCAAAGAAACGCGCATAGATGTAGCGCGGTAGACTTGTCAACCTATGTGTCCTTTCAACTTTTTAACTTGGGCCTGGGGGCGGTGCTCGGGGTGCTGTCCGCCTCTCTCCCGGTGGTTATCTCAGAGATCGTCGCCTACATCGCCGAACATCGATTCAGTCAGCTGAAGGAGGCGTTCCAGAAACATCTGTTTGTGGGCGCCAGGATTCATGGATTTTGGCTCTGCTTTTTCAAGTACTTGCGGGCGCTAGTGTAATGGGATTATTGGGCAACGTCTGAAAGGTTGGCCAAATCTCCCTCTGTCCGTAGATGTATCAAAGGGTTCGCCCGATGGCCCCGGCAACGCATAGAAAAGACTAGGTCGATTTCCAGCTATTCTGCCTGTATCAAACCAGGTGATTTGATACAGCCTAGCGAACAGCATTGGACGATCGCTCACAATTTATCTTAATTTCCACCGAGGTGGCTTTCTGGATTCGAAATTTAAGTCCCGCGTTCAAACAGGGTAGAGTGGATTCGAGATTATTCCACACCAAGCGCTTTAAACACGGCGTCGGTCGGATCCGAGTAAAAACTCGTTTGAAACTTTGCAAATAGCTCTCCCGGAATTGTGGGGATATCGCGCACACTGGCCATCGGGAGGAGAATTCGCCGCGCACCCGAATCAAGCGCCACCTGAAGCGACTCAGCGAGGTTCTCGACCGGAACGATGTTGCCGCCTAGGCTCATGCTTCCGAGGACAACCATTTGCTGCTGGATCGGTTTGCCCATGACTCCGGAGCAGAGAGTAACGAAAGTCGAAAGCGTAAGTGCAGCAGTTGGGCCCGAATTGTGCAACTCTACGACGTGCAGGTGGTAGTCGTGCTCGCCAACCTTAATTGAGGCACTGATACGCGAGGCGTTCGCTTTAAAGAAATCGAAACCGACTTTGATGGCCTCCCTTGCCAAGCTGTTTGAGCCGAGGCCCGAAGTTTTCAGGGAACCGGTTCCCGAAGTGATTTGAGTTTCGAGACGGTAGAGGCCGAGATGCCCGCCGCTACCCGTCGCAACTGTGTGCATAATGCCAGGGCTGAGAGGACCGGCGGGAATGAGCGTACCGCCCCCCTGCTCAGGTACGGTAATGAACTTCTCCTCCAATGTCTCTATGTCGATAAAACTAAAATGCACATCGAAAAACTCCATACCGCCGATCTTTTTCAATTGTTCCTTGACCCGGCGTCGCGATTCGAGGGCGTATTCCACGCATCGGCGCACAGCTTCTTTGGGGTAATCTTCATGGGGATAGAGCAGTTTGAGGAGTCCTGACACAGTCCTCTTCACGGCAATCGTGTCCCGCTGGTTCAAATCCCGACCCAACTTGAAAAACTTGTTTATGGAATCACCGAAGGTGCGCTTTCGCATCTCGCGCATCCATTCGGCGAGATAGTCTACGATGAGCCCGTATTGGTTTGTGAAAAACTCGGGCCGCATCTTCGGGATTTCCCATCCAGGGATATACGCATGGAATCTGTCGAAGAAGGCCGCATCGACCATCGGTTCCGGAAACGGGGCGAACAGGTGGCTCGTTTTGACCAGGGTGTCCACGGACTGGTTGATGTTGCCTACAAATACCATTGAGGCGTAGGCGTTGATGGCGTCGCGACCGCGAGCAAATGATCCCGAGGCCATGTAGTCCTTCATAATCTGGACGCCGTCCTTGTCCTTGAACGAAATGCCAGCCACTTCGTCGAAAGCAACCACATCCCAGTGGCCGACAAGGCCGACCGTATTTCGGGCCATGTTGTAAAACAAATTGGCGACCGTGGTCTGCCCGCCAGAAATGAGAATGCTGTTGGGGCTGATTTCCTTATAGATGTGACTCTTCCCTGTTCCACGAGGGCCGAGCTCACAGACGTTGAAGTTGTTCTCAACCAGTGGAATCATTCGAGCCAACAAATGCCACTTTACCCGCTCCGTGAAGTTGGTTGGCTCCATGCCGGTTGAGCGTAGGAGCACGTCAATCCACTGCTCCTCGGTGAAAGCCCGCCTACCGCCGAATAATTCTTCGAGCTCCATGTTCGGCATCTGAATTGGCTTTAAATCCCGAAGGATGAAAGGGGACCCGCGTTGTTCTTCCTCATAAAAATATTCCAACGTCACAATGCACCAGATCCCTCCGACAAGAAGCTTCTCGAACTTTTTTACATAAGTATTACTGACCTCGACCCCTTTAACGCTGAGGTTGGCCAAAAAGGCCTCGTACACGTCTCGCTTTTCATTGAGCGCTACCGTGACTTTGTCGATCACCTTGAGGCTGCCGCGCTCGCGAACTGTCGATTTGACCTTCTCGGCTTCGTCGGGGCGAACGTAGTTCTCAGCCAGAATCCGTTTAACGGTTTTCAGCCCGTCCTGAATGACGATCTCATCGTTCGAGGCGCAATATGTTCCCAAGAGGTACTCAAGAACGTACACAGGAACGTTTGCGCCCTCCTTGAGCAGCTTAGTCAGGTCTTTGCGTACAACCTTCCCAGCAAAGTGCTGGTTTAGCAGGTTGTCGAGACTGGCGTCGATCGGTTTTATCTCAGAAGTCATCAGTAAACGCCCTGTCGATTGTCACCGGCACGCTCTGTTGTTCAATACCCGTTTCGGCGTCCCGCAGGATCAACCGGTACGGGAATTTCTTGTCGTACTCGCGGTCTTGCAGCACCAGAGAAATCCACTTCTTACGTTCTTCCATCTTGTCAGAGGTACTTTCGAAAGTCATGCTCTCGATATTCGTAACGGGCTCTTCGCGTTCATAAACCGCAATCTTTAAGGTAATGGGCTTCAGCCTATCACTCACCGGTTCCATCTGGATTAACTCGAAACGGTGGCGACCAGTCGTGATCTTGTGACTAGTGCCAAGAACATGCACCGTCACCGGTTTAACCTTCGTTTCCTCGGCAGACTTCCCTTTGACGTGCCTGACGGTGACTACCGGCACTACGATCTCCTGTAGCATGGCTCCGCCATGGAGAAACCTGGCTCCGCTTCCGAAATGAAACAGATTCGCAGCCTTCGGTATCAAAAATTCCATTCCCCCTTCTGCCCCGGCCGTGACCTGGGTGTGGCCGTGCCATGCCGCCTCATGGTCTGGCAGGTGATAGCCAATCAGGTAACGCTTTTTCGCTGTTACAGTTCCCTCGGGTTTCTGATCGAGCTTGCTCCTCTCCGCATCGCCCGGAGCTGACTCCGTGAACAGAAATCCATGATCCGAGGTAATGAGGATGTAATTGCCGTTCAGATTGTTGATAATGTACGTGACCAGCGCGGCGAGTTCATCAATTGCTGTGCGAACTGCTCCGAAGGTCTTTTCGTCAGTTGATTCACCAACAGCATCGATGGTGTTGTGGTAGACGTAAACAACCCGCTTATCCTTAACGAAATCCCGCCCATGCTCCTTCCTGAGCGCCAGTAGGTCACTGGCTTTGCATGCTATTCCCTCGACCCCTTTTAGGATCTCGTCACGCTGCTCAGTTAAAGAAGTCGGCTGTCCATCCACTAGCACGTCGCCATTCGATTTGTAAGTCAAAACGATGTGCGGCAGCAAGCTAGCCATTCCCAGCGCGGTGTATGACGGCAGCACGCCTAACTGTGAAGTTAAGATCGCCTCGAAGCGGTATTTGCCATTAAGTTCTTCGGCAAGTTCTTGCGCGGCTTCGTAGCGAAAAGCGTCGCTAATGATGATGTACACTCTGCGATTGCCGGCCTCTTCCAACCGCGGCCTCACATGCGATTTAAAGAACCCTTCCTGTTTTGGTGTCTTGTCGATCTCCCAGTGGGTAAGCAAGTGGGTCGGTCCTTGTGGTTCTACGAATTTGCCCCAAACTAATGCCAGGTTGGGCACAAACCAGTTGGTGTAGCAGGCTTCGATCGATTCTCGTAGCGGCTTCAGAATGTTCCACCCTTGTGTCTCAGCCTGATCGGCAGCCTCGCAGAAGTGCCGGTACAACTGGTCGAACCGATAGAGTTCGTGCTCATAGCCGCGATACATCGCGGCTGGGTCTTCAAAAGCGAATCCTTGCTGGTACTGGTTGCGGAGTGAGAAAAAATCCGCTGCTGCCACCAATGCGTCATAAACCGCGTGAAGGGCCCTTCGGGGGACTTCTGGAGCACCAATAGCATTCAGCGAGGCCCAGTGACCGGCCTGTCTTCGAGTGACAATTGCTCGCACATCGTCAGTGTTAATCATCTCGGCTGTGCTTTGCACTCGCTCGCGCAAGTCGCTAGCGATCCTCTTCTCAACTGCAAGGAATGTCATAACGTCGATTTGGTCGTCGATTTCCAGGCCGATAAGGTGCTCCTCAAGCTTGATGAGCGTGGCGACCTCGGCGGAGAGTTTGTCGTAACTGCTTCCTTTACTGCTGCTGTCCCGCCATTGAGCAAGACAGACAACTGCGTTCCGGCCGCCGGCAGGTGGTAGCACAAGATGTTCAAGTGCCCTCGGTAAACTTGCCCTCAGATGATGCGCATAGTCGGTAACGAGAAGGCGGATCAACAATTTTTTGAGGCTTGGAGCTTCGTCGGCATACCAAAAGGTTGTCTTGACCATCTCCCAAAACGCCACGTCCAGCTCGAACCTCTCGAGCTGTAACCAGGTAGATGGCGATGCATCAAGGTCGATTTCTTCCCCAGACTCAGTGTACGAGTGGAAAAGAGTGCAGACGATATTGAACAGTTCCGGCTGGTCAGCCTTCGCTACAACCGCAATCATCTTGCAGTCAAGGTCAGGGCCGATGTCGCCTGGTCGCGCAAGTGTCTTGAGCTTTTGGAATCGTTCACGGTTGTCGAAGAATTTTCTCCGGTCTGCAATATGTTGGCGCAGGTACTGATTGGCCAAGCCAAGCTCGTCGAGCAGAATTGAGGCGCGATCCGCCCGGAAGCCTCGACTGTAGAGGCGGATATCGAGGAGCCAGTCGCGCTCATAGTCAGGCTCTTCTGTGGGGGAGTAGAGCAGATATCGGCCAGTCGGATCATCTCGCTCGACGCGGAGCTTAACTTCCAATGCGGGTGTTTCGTCTAGTCGCAGAACGGTTACATTTTCGAGTAGGAGAAATGGCAGGACATTCTTGAATTCGCAATCCGCATCGTTCCAAAACACAATCCGTTGTTTCTCTTCGTTAAAAACGCGATCCAGAGCGTCGTTGATTTTCTTAATATCAGTCACTCGGCGCCCCCTCCGGTTACCGCCTTCACTTCGGCCAGGAGGTCGCCGAATTTGCCATAATTCACTTTCACTCCGTCGTCGAGATCTAGTTGGATTCTCTGGTCGGCATAATGGCGCAGCTTCTCGTCGAACGCTTGGAGTTCAGCGCGCTGTCTAAGCAGCGTATCCCGTTCCTTCTCCATTTTCTTGCGATGGGAGGTCGAGGTCGCTTTCTGAATGTCGCCCGCCAACTGATCGAGACGCGAATTAAATTTGCCTAGTAATGGGATGACGTATTCTGTTCGCATGCGGGACAGAGTGCCCTCCCGGTAGCGGTGCAGATAGACCAGAGCTTGGAAGGCGCGCTCTTTGCCACTGGAGAAGAGCCAGTAGATAGGGCGCTTCTGGTAAACTTGAAGTTGATCTTTATAGAAGTCAGAAGTGAAGTACTTGCGCAAATCCTTTCCGAGCGACTCCTCAATGAAGCGACGGTTGGCGTCAAGTGTGGCCTCGCCAAAGGAGGCACGAAGGAATTCGAGGGTGCGGGCAACAATGTCGTCTGTAAACCATTCGCCATCGAGTACGGGGATGATCCCGTCTTTGTCGGGCGAGAATGCCAAGCTATCGAGCTGCTTGCCAATCTTCGCCAGATAATCGGATAGAGACTCTCCCGCATCTGCGAGGATAAGTCCTGGCTTGTCTGGCGAATAGCGTCCCATCATGCATCCGACGGCATAAGACACGAACGCGGCCATATCCTTCCTACGATCAGCTCGGGTTAAGGTAATTTGATCGTCGGGCACTCCGGGCATGAACTCATCCGCAAGGCCATAGGCATCTATGAAGAGTCGATTATTCTCGGTCTCCAGCTCTTGCATCCGCCGAACGGCTGTATCGCACCCTGCTTCCCAATTCTGCCAGCTCGCTGCAAGTGTCACCCCCCTCAGCCCGGATCGTAGTAGGGGCTGGCCAGTGAAGTCCCAGGACGTTTCGAAGTTGTCCCAGTCGCAACGCGCTAGAGCAATAAGCTCTTCGGGAAGCTTTGTTGCGGTGACGCCTTTAAACGGAAGAGCTTTAATGTGGCCGACTTCAAAGTTCAGAGTAGGTGAGAGCACCTGCAATAACTTCTGTGCAACGATGCAATTTGTGAAAGCCAGTAAATGTAACAATTGTTCAGAAGTAGCTGCGAAAATAGATGTCCCCGCGACATCAAATATGAACCCCTCTGGAAAATAACGAAACGCAGGTAAGGCACTGCTTATTTTGGACCACGAGACGGAAGGCTTAAAGTAGTACCCAGGGTTTCGTATAACCGATCGCAGTTTCCCGTCGGCGTCGAAGAAGTTCCGGATCAGAGCACCGTCGTTTGCCCAATCAACTACGTATTCTTGATTGCCGTACCACCGGCGGAATTCGCCGCCTTTATTATAAGGAAACCATCTTGCTGAAGAGTCTAGAGCCTCCCGCCGACTTCGAATACCGAAGGCGATTTTGTCCTTCGCAACTTCATGCCAGAGACGGACGAAACGTCCGTTTTCACCCGTAGCCAGGCCCTGTCGTGGAGAAGCAACTTGCCCAATTAGAGTGTTGGCTGAAAAAGAATTCCTCAGGTCGTCCGAAATCCAGTACGCGAGCGGTGCACCAGGGATGCTAAGAAACAATCTGGGGTCCACCTGATAGCGCCAGGGGGCAGTTGGGTTTGCTATCGCCTCAAGCGTTTTCGGTGCCTGAATGGACTCTCCGTAAAAATCGCATAGCCGTATAAAAATCGCCTTTCTCGCCAAGCTGCTTCTGGCAAATGTAAACGCACAAACCGGTACATAGGCTGATTCAAAAAATGCATGGTATTCGGGCTGTACCAAGCTAGAGATCGAACAGGTGGTCAGTAGGGTTCGCCTCAGTTGTTCGAACGAGGATAGGAACATCCAAACGAACGGAGTCATGAAGCCCAGCTGGCCATCGGGAAGCACGGAATGTAGGCACCGGACGACGAAAGCGGCAAACAAGTCTGTTTTGTAGTCCTCAAAATGTCGCTTAATGAAGATCTTAATCTGGCCGTTCATTCCCTTCGTGCCCATATATGGAGGATTGGCGACGATCACGTGGTATCGCACGGACAGGTATTCAGCCTGTTCGAGTACACGGAGCACTCTGAGGTGAGTATCACGAAGGAAGAGCTGGCCTCCGAGCTCCCTGGCCGCAATAGCGTTTCGCGCATAAGTTATGCCCGAGTCTTCAAGGCTCGGCTGGATAAGCGAGCCGAAGGTCGTTGCCTCCTCAAATTGATGAAGAAGCCGAATCATAGGTTCATTGAAGAGGTCGCCGAGGTCGAGTGCGGCAATATAATGGCGCAGCTCACCTTCATTGAATCGAATATTTTGCAGAGCAAGGACACGGGGTGTAACGAGATTCCCGCACTGCAGAAAGCGGCTGGATTTTTCCCTAGCCTTCAGGACTAGAGCCAGTGCAGCAAGCTGGGCGGCGCGAGGGCAAATTTCAAGACCGCGGAGATTGTGCCTGAGGATAAGCGCAGGAATTTCGTGGGCGACATAACCTTCCTCCTGGTACATGAGGGAGAGAAGGTCAAACGCATAGGTCAGCATATGCCCGCTTCCACACGCAGGATCAAGCAAGCGGATGTCCTCGGGCTTGGCGATCTTGAGGAACTCGGCCTGAGATTCTCCCTCGATGTAATAGGGCATATACTCGCGCAGCTTTGAGCTAGGACGATTCAGCAACCAAAGGCGACCGAGAGAGTTCTCCACCAGATAGCGGACAATCCAGTGCGGTGTGAAGAGCTGGGTGGCGGCCGGTATGTCTTCTGTCGGCACGGCGCTCTTGCGAGCAATGACCTCATCTTTCCGCTCAGAAATGTAGAATTGATACAACCAGCCGAGGACTTCAACCTCTTTCCAATCCTCGGGGTCGCTAGCGGCAACCAATTTCCTAATAATCGAGTCAGAGTGGAGCAAATTATCGGGGAGAACTAGTTCTGTCTCGTCGTCAATCCCCTCGAACAGAAAAGGCATTGCCGAATGAAGAGCATGACACTGCGCGAGAAGTAGCATCTGGTAAAGCTCGGATTCCTTATTGCCATCGAGTTTAAGGTCGATAACTTTTTCCTTGTTCAGGCCCGGCAAGTCGACATGTTCGGCGAATTCGAGAATCTCGGGGATTGTCTTCCTCGAATCGGGATGACTCAGCACCCGGTAACCGTGTTCGAGATAGCCGTGGAGCTCCATGAAACGGATGGCGACGAGGCGGTTAAACCAGGTGTAAGCCAATGCTTCCATCGTTTGGCTGAACCCGTCACGATTGATGCGTTCGACCAGCTTTTTTCGCTTGGCAACTGCTGAACCGAGGAAGGCGCGCCCTCCGACAATTGCGACATCTCCCTTTTCTGTAGCTGGCTCGATCTTGGCCGCCGTAATCCCGAAATATGCAGCCCGATCCGTTACCGCCTGAATAAAGTCACGGCGTGCCTGTGGCGCGTAGTTCTTGAGTACGGTGTGGTTCATCGGAGATGAGCTTTCTCAGCGAATTTCGATCCGTTCGCCGCTGTCTATGGCTTGCTCAAGCTCTGTTCTTAGAGTGTCCAGAAAACGATTCACGTCCGCCTTACTTTCCAAGTACGTCGTCGTGACCAACTTGGAGGGTTCGACAACCCGCTTTTTCTTGAGTACGGGTTTTGGCTGCGGATCCGTGCCTGCTATCGGGCGGTTTTCCGCAAACTTCTTTACAAATTCCTCGATCCGGACGGAGGCGGCGTCGTACTCCTTGAGAGCTTCCGACTCTGCTTGAGTGATGTGAGCAAGGCTCTCCCCTGTCTGCACGCAGCTCTTTAGTGTTTCGAGAGGCTTGAGGCATCCGACACGCAGTCCGGCATCGCTCGTTGTTGCGTCCACCTCCGCGGTTAGCTTAACCAAAAGGCCGTCGATTCTCTGGATGGCTTCCGTACGTCGAGCTACTACGAGCGCCGTATTGGCCGTGCTAACCGTCGAAATCAGCCCCTCAGCTTCTTTGATCAGACTGTAGGGACTGGGAGCCGCAAGAATTTCTTGCATACGTGCCAGAGCTTGCGCCGCTTGGGGTTCACGCTCAAGCTCTAGCCTGTTAAGTTGGAATCGATCAAATGCTTTGCGCAGTCGTTCCCAAGTTGGCTTCTGGTGCTCATAAAACTGTTCCAGATTACTAAAACTGTCCGCCAGTCTGAGGAGATCGACCTTCTGGCTGTTGAACAGCTCAATAAACTTGTAGCTGCTATCGTAGGCCAACAGCTTCCTAACCAGGACAAGGCCATCGGCAATCTCTTCTTTTCCCGGATAACTACCGGTGTCGGCCAGCGACTTGTAGCTGATCAGTGAAGTCTGCCAATTCTTTAGCTTGTTCTGTGAGAAAAAATAAACGGCGTCCTCACCGTCTGGTCCCATCTCGTGGAATAGTTCTTTTGCAAGGCTCCGCGCATCTTGGACTGCCGCTGGGTCGGTGGTTTGACGCTTGATGACCACGATTCTGCGGCGCTTCGCCGGAGTCGTGATCGCCTCATATATTTTATCGAGGGGCAGAAGACCACCGTCCATCATTAAGCTAATTTCGCCAAGCACAATCAGGCGAGCGATCAACAGCAGTACTTCATCATCTGGCCAGCCATACGGTCTCAACGAATAACGCTTCTCGATCATTTCGCTTAGTACGACCTGCCTGCTCGACGCAGCCATTAGCACGACATAGTTGCGGACGTCGTCCATCGCTTGCTTGTTATCCTCTTCCGACTTGAGTGCGAGCGTCTGTGCACCAATGTCATTGCTGCGAAGGATCGCCTGGACCTCTTTGAGTGGTTCCTGACAGACCACCTTCAAGTAGCCCATCTTGGTAAAGGTGTTCTGCACAAGATAGTCAAGCGCTTCATTCAGAGCCAACATCGCAGTTGTCGACTTCAGCTTCAACTTCTGGCCTGCACCATAGTATTCGGCCTCAGCAAGCATCTTGCTGGTCAGTGTGGCCAGATTCTTGCGGCGCTCTTGATTGTCCTCTGAGAAATTTCGCAAGATTCGCTTGGCTGATTCGGGAAGCGTTCCATCGTTTTTGTGACGGACATATTTGTCGGTCTGAATGTAAGTGCGCATCTCGCGGCCCAGAGACTCATCGTTGCCGAGCTTGATGAGGATGTGCCCACCCTCACCACTGCTTTCTAGGATGCATCGGGCATTCTGGTAGGACTCGTAATCGTCGTTGAGCGGTGTGACAACGGAGACAAGCAGTCCCCCATCAACCCGGTTTCCAATCGGATTCAGGTCACAGAGACGATTGAAAGTGAAGTCCATCTTATTTGTGGGATAGCGAAACTTCCGTTGTTCCTTGAGCACATCGTTGAAAATGATCTCACCAAGCAGTTTGACTTCCTCGCCGCCGGAGATTTCCACAGCTTTGATTTCTTTATTGATGTCCCGTTCTTCATTGGTCAAGAAAAAGAAGACATCGCCGCTGCGTTTAATGAGGGTCTCTTTCTCTAACCGAGCGAGGCTTGCTTCAATCTTCACGCGCAAAGCAAGACGGTCTGCGTCAATCTCGTCCATACACAACGTGACTAGGTTATCGACGTTGCTTTTGACCTCTTCCACATATCGGATGAGGAAGAGCACTTTAAGCAGCTCGGTATCGAAAGGTTCTAGACTTGTGTTTTCTTGGGCCTGGTCAATGGTCTTCTTAATTGCTGTGTCAAGAAAACTTTCAATCGACAGGTAGAAGCGATACAGCGGAACGAGAACTCCAACCTCTTGCAAGGCGACCTCTTTGGCTGCCGATTGGAAGGCATCGAGGGTGGACCGCTCGCCCCGAGACAAATGCAAACCTGTGGCCCCGACCCTGCGAATCGCTTCGAAGATTTTCTGCACAAGCTGGAATTGATATGGCGCAAATGGGTATGCCTTGGAAAAGTCCTCAGCGTCCTTGTAAGGCTTCAGCGTCATGCCGCAGTTGGTAAACGTAAGTTGGCTCTTGAGAATATCGCCCTTTTCCTTGAAGAGAATTTGAAGTTCACCCACCACTTCGGAACGTTTGGAAAGCAAACGTTCTTGGATCACTTCATCTACGTTTGCACTGGAGAGTGAAAGACGGGTTCTGAAACGCCCCTGAATTTTGGAGAAGTCGTTTGCCTTACTCTGCTTCATTTCGCCGAGAACAGAGTCGATATCCTCTTGGGAAGTCACGACGATCCATGCCCGGCCTCCGCAGATTATGCCGAGTTCTTCGGTGATCGTTTGCAAGTTGAGCATTAAATGCGAATCCGCGCCGATAAACTGACCCACCTCATCAACTAGAAAGATAAGACGGTGATCCGGTCCCTTTGAATCGAGATACTCCTTAACCCATTTGCAGAAATTCTCGATGGTCAGGGCAAAACTGCCTTCCGCTCCGTCAATCCACTTCTCTGCGGAATCTGCACTGAGGGTGAGGGTTGCAGTAAGCGCCTTGACGACATCATCTCGATGGAAATGGTAGGCATCTCGTTCTTTAGTCCAATCAGACCCCGTCGCCTCACGAAAAGCGGCCTTGAATTTCTCGAGCTTTCCTTTGCTTTCCAAGTAGCGTTCCAGGTGGGCGATATGCGGGTAATCTCCACTGTAGCCCTGCATTTCGTTCAAGACTCTCAAGAAGACTGCTAGAATCGCGTCGCGGCCAGACATCGGACCGGCCTTGCTGTCTATGTTAAAAAGAATGACATCGGTATCAGAGGCGACTGCCCTCTTGATGTCACCGAAGAGCATTGGATCCTTGATCTTGCTCTCGAAAAACTCGACAGCCTTCTTGCTCTGGCCGTTGTGCGTGTGCGTCCGATTGCGAAGTAGATAGGAAAGTACTTTGATGAAGTGGGATTTGCCGGAACCGAAAAAGCCGGAGATCCAGACTCCAATCTTGCCGGACACATCGGGGTCGTTTTTGAGTTTGATTGCATCGCAATAGTTCGAAAAGAACTTTCGAAGATGCTGATCCAATTCCTTAGTGATGACGAATTCATCCAACTCTTGCCACACCGACGAGTCATCTAGCTGGTCAGCCTTCACGACACCATTGATCGGTCGGAAGATGTCGCGTTCAAAAAGGTTTTGAATCTGCATGATTTAGGCCTCTTTACGGAACTAACTTAAAGGCTCGATAGTAGTTCGCGTTTTTTAGTTTGCCGAATAAACGTAGAGACTGCCCGTCATAGCGGCCTGGATAAAACATGACCAACGGAGTGCGCCCCATAATCGGGTGGAGGTTGTTGAGAAGTGTGTGCGATCGAAGGAGCGGCCAGACGCTGCCGACACCGGATAAGATGACCAGATCGTGCTGCTCCGGCTCGGCCACTTCGGCGAACTGAGCGGCAATCTTGTTCTCGTCTAACGGCCCAGACAGGGCCTTGATAACGGCCGCGTCGCCCTTTTCTCGCTGCATTATAGTCACCTTGTCGAGCAGGTTCCGGCTTTTTAGATAATCGAGCACAAAATCGAACAGGTTGATGTGCTTGACTCGAATCCCAGGCCTTTGTTTCGGAATATGTTCCAACAGGAAGCGAATGTGCTCTCTTACCCTCAATTCATCCTCAGGAGAATAGTCAAAGATATAGAAAGCGATCTCGTTACCGATGCCACTCCCCTTGAGGAAGTCGTTGGAAACGACCCTTGGGAGAATCTTGTTCAGTCGTTCGGTCAACAGGTCGCTCATGGCGACACCTGAATGCAACGGAGCACATACTCTTCGTTTCGGTTGTTTAGGTAGCTCAGCACCTGAGGGGCGATGTGGACTGGTTGCAGCTTCAGCGTCTTCGTGCTTTCGATGAAACCGGCCTGCGCGAGCGTTTGAAAAACCGATGACCTAAGGCGGCGGCGCGTGGACTCGTTCCACTCCGGCATCTCAGGATCACGGCCTCGGCAGTCGCTCAGGTAGTCGTCCCACAGCTTGTTTGACAGGGTGGGGTTAAATACGTGGTACTGTTCACGCACAACTAGATCGAGGAAATCTCCAAGGAGGAACGAATGCTTGATTGCCGCCGCCAGCACAGCGTGTACAGCCACGATGCCGGTGCCTTCGTAGATCGTCTTCCAGAGTTCGGAGTCCATCAGAGTTAGTCGAGCCTTGATCAGCCGGGCAAGTCGGATCGCTGTGGCCGGGTTACGGGTTTGTAGAACGTTTTCGCTGGTTACGGCTCGCTTCCATCCCGCTTCATCGACGCCACGCAGGAGAAGATCCGCGATAACTCGGGTTTCGGGAACTTTCAATGCTCCCGCGGAGATATCTGCCCGGTACTTAATAGTGGCCTCACCGATCATCAATGTTACACCGGAATGGCGGCTTTGTGAGCTCTCCACCACTTTCAGATTTACGGAGTCGTTTGTAACCTTTGATGTTAGCCGAGCGACGGCGAAAAACAAAGGTTAGGTGTTCAGAAAATAGAAAATGGGAACGGGAGGACAGAAAATCCCCAATCAGGCGCGTGAATGGAGGGCGCAAAATCGTCCTGGCGCACCAAGCCTGCGCCAAACGCAGAAAAATGAAACGCTAGAACTCAGCTTTGCCCAGAAACCTCCCTTCCACAGTCCCCGTAAGTGCCTGATTCGGGGTGCCCGAAATTCACAGTTTAGTTTGCCCACAAACACATGATTTTCGCGCGCATACTAGAGCAGATCGTATGGTTGGCGAGAACAGTCTTTAGGTCGCGGTCCGCTCCAAGGACCAAATTTCTTTTCGTATGCTTCGATAGAGGCGCATTTTGCGAGGCGTATCCAGTTCAGCGCTTCTTTGTAATCATCGCCACCGATGAATCGCAAATCGCCAAATGTTCCGTCGTAGAGGCATGCGAGCTTGAGGAGTAGTTCCTCGGTTTCTTTGAAGGCTCGCTCAATATCCGGGATCGTCAGTTTTGCCTTCGCTGCGAGAGCCTTTGGGTCGATCACAGTTCGCGGATCGAGATGCGCGAACCATTCGTTCCGGCGGCGACGAATCGATTTCAGCACCGGCATAAGCCCATCTACCAACTTCTTGGATTCGACGATTGCCTGCCTGGCGTCCTGCTCACTACCTCGCCGGAACGAACTGACCTCTAAAACAGCTTGAGATAACATCGCTTGCACAGTCACGGCGCCGCTCGTTTTATCGTAGAGCCTTGCAATAGCCATTTGAGCCAGTTCGAGACTTCCGTCTGCCGTTAAACCAAAGAAAGTCGGTGCAGTCTGGAGAATTACAGCATCTGCCTGCAACAGCCCTTTTGCGAGTTCCAGATAAGACTTCCCCACAAGCACTTGATTTTTCAATGCGTCCAGAACCTGCTTGAGCGTGGGCTTAACCAAAGGTCTCTCCCCTCCCCAAAAGCGCGGGCGTCTGCAAGAAAGCGCGCAGTCCTTGATGCGCCCGTTATTTCTGTGTCGGCGCTTGCTCGCAGAGCTTTTGAAACAGCTCCCCAACATCCGTGAAATCTGGCTGCTCGTCCGGCGCGGTGATTTGGGTGAAACTGCGAGACGTCAAGTAGGCCGGGCCCCGACGAAGTACCGGTGCCACTTCCACACGAATTCGAAATCTTCCCGCCCCCACGTCTTGCCCTTTACGGGATGCATGACGCCATTGCGCAACGAATTCAGTCGAGCGAACTCGCGAAGGAGTCGCTTCTTGTCTTGCGCTAATTCGGATGGCAGTCGGGTCCGAAACAAGTTCCAGCTTTGATCGATGATTTTTCCAAGCTGTATCAGCGTGGTGTACGCAAAGTTATCATCGACCGGTTCGGGATCGTCCTCGCGGATTTGCACGCATGCCTTTCTTATCTCGCCGGGAACCCCTTGGCGCCACCACTGGTTTTCTTCAGGACCAAATGCCTCAACCAGCACCGTTTTCACTATCCTGTGAAGCGCCAATTCTGTGTCCGCAAGGTACTCGTACAGATCCCCTCTAAAAACCCTTGGATCGCGCAATCGGCAATACAGATCAATTTCATGCCATGCGAAACGCTTCAACGCCGGCAGCTTTTGCAGCTCGGTCGGTGACGATGTGCCGGCTTCACGGATGACTGATTCGATTCGAGCGCGCTTCTCTGGCAAGATCGCGAAAAAAATCTCCGAGAGCTTTAGTTCGCCCTCACCGGCTTGAAGTCTAAGGTCTTGAATCACCTTGTCCATAGACAGGCCCAAACGAGCGGAAATCTCGTCTAGTCCACAGCCTTCACGTAGAAGCGCCGTTGCCCGGTGGATATTTACACGGAATATATTGATCCGAAGCGTGATGAGTGGCAAACAAAAATATTGCCTGCGTTAAAACAAATACCGTTCAACCGACTCGTAGAATTAAGTGGGATGTCACCCAGCGCTCTTAAAGAATTGCGGGCGGGACGGAGCAGGCCACATCGAAAGAACGAAAAGCTTCTCTTCCCTATACTTCGACAATTTAGTTTAATCTGAATCGTCGCTCAGACTGGATAGTGACGCGCCCAGGGACTGCGAAACTCCTAACCAAGACTGTGATATTTTGTGAGCGTCTGAATCAGGAGGCTTATCTGGAAAGTAGAAGTTCACATACATTTGGTATTCCTGAGGATGTCCGGAAATCCTGGGATCGTGTTCAATCGGGGAGTGCATCCGGCTCCGATATTACGCGAGTGCTCGGTCTTCTTCGTAAAGAATGGGCCGTCAATTCTGCGGATCCGCGTGCACTCGGACTCTGGCTCTTAGACAGGGGCCTCAGATTAGAAGCTCTCCATAAAGATCAGGTATCTCAGGAAAAGAGCAATTTTGAGCAATATCGTGCAACCCTGCGCGGTAAGACCATTGAACTCGTTCGAGGCATTGCGTCATCAGGGTCAAGTATCACGCAATTCTTTTATGGGATCCGAACTTGTTCCGCTGAACTCAGAGAAATAGCATTTCGACAGGCGCTCTCGAATTATCAAGACGAATTCTTGATACTTGTATTTTCTCTTCTCTCGCTGGAAAGTCGCGATGTAATTTATGCGGTTTTAGATATTCCGCCTTCTTCAGTTGTGACAAATTTTTGCGAATACCTGCAAAGCAAGGGAATAGCACTACCCAGCATTCATCCAAGAACGGACCAAAACAGAGATAGGGCGTCCGATGAATTAGATTTTCTTTTTAATCTCGCATCGGTTCGTTCGACACAAATTCGGAATCAGCTCTCGCGCATACCAGCGGAGATGCTTGGCCGATTAATCGATTTAACGACGCGGGTTTTCAACCTCGCTCCCAAGGATGGGTACGGCGAATCGGTACGTTATCAACTAGCAGTGTTCCTCTGTGTCGCCGACCCCGAGAATCCCATCGGGGACGGAGTAATTGGGCCGCTGCAAAATGGAAGCAGCGTCGTCGATGCTGAGTTACTGACCGCCGTAGGAAAACGACGTGCCAGAGAAATACTCGTTGGTCTACTTTCAGGAAAGATAAGTAATCAAAATGCGCTAGCTTCCGCAGTAGTGCTAGATCTTGTTCGATTGCAGTACCCGGAGATTCTTGAGGCGGTACCATCGGAGCAAATTGTTGAGCTGCTTACCTCAACAAATACACAGCTAGCATTGTCGGCACACGCAGCGGCCGTGCTCATAGGAAGAATTACCGAACCCGAGTTTCTGGAGTGTTTTGAAAAAAGGGCTAAGACTGATAAAACAGGACAATCCATCTCGTGGCTCACCAGAAATGCTCAGTACATAGATACTGTGCGCATAGATAAGATTCCGTATCAAGGATGGAAATCTGCAATAGAGTCTCTGGCCGCCGCGTCCCCGATGACCACAATCAGTCTATTGCGAAAGGCGGTAGTGCAACCAAAGCGTAGAACGGATCTCCGCTTTTGGGATGTGATGTTCACGGTGCTCGCACGAATCGAATCTGAACATGCCGACGAATTGTTTATGGCTTTGGTTATGGAACTGATTAATGAAAATCCAGATTTCGCTAACACTGTGCTGGCTCATGAGCCTGCTCTTTCGCTCTTATGGCGAAATATTTGGAGATTATCCAACCGAGCAAAGAATAAAAGGATTTTGGATTTAGTCTTCAACCTCGTTGCTCAGAAGATTAGCGAAACGTCCGTGCTTGCTTGGCTGCGAGAATCGGTTACGTCGGAGCCTGAGTTCAGGAATTGGGTTCAGTCCGTACTTATTCCAAGACTTTTGGCACAGCAGCTACTATCGACAAATTTTTTACTTCAAATCACGGACCCGTCATTGCAGGCGTCCTTGATTAAGACGTTAAGCTTACAGGTAGTTGAATCCGTGAAATTCTTGCAAAAGCTAGCGCGGGAATGGCCACTGCGCCGTGATAAGACTAAAGGAACGATCTGCTCACGCGCTTCTGTCGGTTTGCGAATAGCTATTCGAGCTGCACAACAAGATCCGGTTCTCAGCAAGAGGCTGACGCTGCTTCTGGATTGTCTTAAACAATGGGAGCACGCGGATTCGCCCCCGATCGATGCTTCACTTTTGTCTGTATCCACCATCGAGTTGTCTTTGCCAAAAGCCGAAGGCGTGGACTCTTTGGCTAGTTTTTTTTCCTCTCCGACGAGAACTCCCCACGAGGTTGCTTACTTTTTTGGTGTCAATTCTTGGGCTGTCGATGTGTACCTGGCGAACCACACCAACAGTTCTTGGCCAAGTCTTACATTGCTGGTGCCGCAAATAATTAGCAGCTTGATTTATTTTACGGCACTTAAAGACCGCTGCGTCACGCTCTGGGATGAGCTTGACGAGGCGATTAGAATTGAGCTTGCAATAACTTTGCGAGACGGGTTGGCCGAAATCGACGAAACAGTTGCTGGGTATTTGGCATTTCGACAGATTCTTGCTGATCTCGGCCTGAAAGCGGTGGATCCCAACCTCGGCGGGGTAATCCCGCAGGAGAAGCTTTCAAGCGAGGAGCATAAACTAATCCGCGATCCGTCTGAACGAGGACGCCACCGGCTTTTTGGGTTTGGGTTAAAGGTGGGAGACAGAGTTATTGGGAGCGCGAGGGTAATGAAGTCCGGAGATGAAGATGATCGCAATTGACTTTGGAACAACGAACTCATCTGTTGTCGTCTGGTCCGAAGGGGATACAGAGCCACGAGTTCGTCCTTTGGAATATGGTGATTCCGAGAGTTATGAAGCAAACGTCCTACCGTCAGTGGTGTGCGAATGCTTAACACACTCCTGTCTTAAGGATAGATATGGACACGAGGCATTGCGCCACGGATTCGAACAGCAGCATGACAGCAAACTCCTTCAGGAAATGAAGCTGTACTTTGATCGAAGTACGATTGACCGACCTACTTTGATTGAAACCAGGATAATAACTGCCCTTCGAGAGGAAGGCGGAATACTCAACCCAGTAACGAAGATACAGAGATTTGCATGCTACCGAGGTGACGTTCCCCTTAAGCCGTCGGACTTTGTCCCTGGGACCGCGAAGTTATTTCGGGAAATCATTCGTCGCAGTGACGCAAGGCCCAACGATAAGCGCGAGTTAGTTATCGGCTTTCCCGCCAGCTTCCACGCTAAGGGTGTGCGTCACCTCCGCGAGGCGGCAAAACTAGGCGCATTCGGAGAAAATGCAGGCTATGAGAAAGTATTCATGTATCTAGAGCCGGTAGCCGCAGCAAGAGCATATATGAAGATTGCCGAAGGAAACATCCTGGTTCTAGATTATGGGGGCGGGACATTAGATATATCGGTCCTGAAAATAAACGACCCCGAGAAGTTCGCAAAAAACAGCATCCACATTAACGGGTTCCCTGAAGCGGGCGCAAGCATGGACGAAGCAATCGTTGATTACTGTCGATCAAAAGACCCAAAAATCGAAACGTGGTTTAACGCGCAGCCGTTGAAAGTTCAACTTCGCTTCAAGCGATCAATCGAGAAAGCCAAAGTTAAATTGTCAACAGAACAAGACAGTACTGTTGACTTGTCCGACAGCGGTCTCGATCCGTTTCAGCTGACGATTCTGGATATTTCTTATGCCTTGCAACCGATTATGACGCGGATGGTTTCAAAAGTGATGCAAACCATAATAGAGACTCTCGGCTCAATTGATAAAGTGGATTTCGTGGTTATGAGCGGAGGCGCATGTCTGAGCAAAGTCGTCCAGACAAGCGTGCTCGCAATGTTCAAGCACTTGCCGCCCGATAAGTTTGTAGTGCCCGACGCCCGTGATCCCCAAAAAGTCCACACGGCTCTGTGCGCTGTGGCAAAAGGCCTGGCTCTGTTGCGAATGGATGGCCACGAATCTGTGAATATTGGGAGTCTTGAAGAAATAGTGAGGCGGTAAGATTCTGGCCATCATTTTTGGATACCCATTAAGGGCCGGTTTCGCGCGTTTTCGCCGACGAGGCCCACGGCTCCGCGCCCGTTCCCACCCCTTGTATGCTCATTCGCGGACCACAATATATGGGAGGGCCGGTTTCGCGCGTCTCTATATCCTAACCCGGCAATCACTTGATGGGTTAGGTTACAGAGCGGGGAAAAGTGATACACCTGCATTCTGGCGGCTGGCGATTATACCTCCCTTCGGTCAACTCCAATAATGAGTGGCGCGGGGAATGGTGACAGCGCAAGACGGAACGCCTTCATTTCGGGAGAGGCTGACCTATCGGATTTTTCCTGATCGCCTCAATCGTGGCATCTAACGGAAATGCGATAATAATGCCCGTGTTGAGGTCAACCACATTTTCCTTTTTCTTTCGATTTGCCTTTTGTTTGTTTGGTGGGTTCGTGGCCGTCGGTGTTTCGGGGATCTCAATTGAATGAACCTGCGCGGGTTCCCTATAAAAAGCGGCAATCACCCCGATTACCACTTGATTTGGTCCAGTGTTATAAAGGACCGGTCCGCCGGAGAATCCGGGGTTATTGATTCCGTCGAGGACAAGCTCCTTGACCGATCCCACAGTGGTCATTCCTGAAATGTAGCAGTGCTTTATGAATGGCATCCTGTAGGACTTCGATCCGAAATTCACCGTCCAATTGGTCGCGTACGGAAATCCCAAGAACGAGCATTCTCCTCCAAAGAAGAAAGAAGAGCCCGTTGCCACCTTCAGTGGCGGAATGGGTAGCTGGGGAAGATGCGTTTTCGGCACCAGCACAACTATATCGATATCTTTGCCGGGATCGATGACGGTGAAATCAGCTGGGTCCCACTTTATGGTTTCGCCGATTGGATCGAGCACGTCTAGTGACACGCTCTTTTCGGTCACTTGGCCAGCGGGCTCCGACGTGCGTCCTGTAAGGAGGTGCTTCGCGGTCAGCCAATATTCGCGATTGTCAACGTCGACAGGGAAAATCGTTCCCGTTTCACCGTTGAACTTTACCTCTCGCGTATCGAATAGGATGTTGGTCGTGGGCATCGCAGATTGAGCGGCGAGACCAGAGCAGCACATTGCGAACAGGACTAGGCTAATGACGTATCGTCCGACAGTTGTTTGAATCATTTCCCATCCTTTATGAAAATTCGAGCGAGTGTGAACCTACTCAGTGCAGATTCTGTCCCCCGTGGCATTATGATGTGCAATCATACCCCGTCATGCGCTAAGAAAGCCAAAACCGCTAGTAGCTGTTCAGAATGTCTTCCCACTCCTCATTCTGTCCATGAGTTTCGACTAAATACACGATTAGGCCTTCAAGAACTTGATACACATGTTCCATCGCCTTTCCTAAATAGGTGAAGTTATAGTCAAAATGCTCTCCCCCTTCGCCGTGATAGCGAAATGCAAGCCCCTTCTGGTCCCGATCATGAAATTCGGCGATGCACTTTTCGACGAACGGAATGTCGTAGTTTTCCCAATCCTTCGGATCAATCTTGGATTTGGCATCGGCGATGACAAGCTCCCACAGGTCTGCAAGGATGTGAATCCGCTTTACCTTTTTCACGCTGTCAAGCGCGGCGTTCTTATCTGGTCCTTCTAACATCTGGCCATGTATCACGAGGGCTTTCAGGGCCAATTCAAGATAGTGCCGGAACAGAAATACGGCTGCGGGCCCTTCAAGATCAGGAAAGCCTTTGCCAACGGCCAGATCCTTGATGATGATCTCGCTCGCCCGGTAAAAACTCTCACGAAAACTTATCCATGCCTTGGGGTATTCCCCCACGTAAATTAGTCGTTGGTATTCCCATTTCTCAAAAGCGGTGTACCCGTCATCAAAATGCTCTTCGGGCTCGTTGCTCATAGTCCCTCGCACTGCTGTTTAGCAATACTCACGCCGTAATTCTCGCTGCCGCTTGTCTGATGATCGATAGGGTTTGACGACGAACTGGTTTACCCTTAATGACCTTGGAAACCGGGTCTTGGCTTAGTTTTGATTCTCTCATCAAGCGTCTAAGGCCGATGAGGGACCATTCTTTTCTCTCCGAGACATTAGCAACGACCATTTTTCTCTGTTTTTCATCGACCTGGATACCGAAATCCAACATGCTCGGGTCTTCGCCCTGTTCCCATCGACGATCAGTCTCTTTGCCGACTGGAATTAGATTATCCGCAACAATTCTTGCTCTACGTAAAAGTCCCTGAGTTGCTCCGGTGCACGGACTTCCATCAGGTGAAAGCGATTTCACCTCAGGCTTTTTCAAATACTGGTTCAGGACGATTCGAAATGAATCTGGTACCACTTTGTCTTGTCTTACAGTTTGGCGGTGCGCCATTTGATAACTCTGTCCATCGAAGAGATTGATTCCTTCCAACGATTCCCATTTTCTGCGATCTGATTCGTAGGGCGTTATGAACAGAAAATTAGATTTGCTAAACCCTGAAGGATATCCACCAAGTTCAGAAAGCAGTGGAAACAAAAAGAAATTGAATGGTCCCAGCCATTCCGGTCTCTGTTGCTTAAATACGTTTGGCGCCGTAACAACCATCCGCATCATTGTCGGTAAATCCAACCAAGGCGGTTCTTCGAGCCGCAGCTTAAATTCTTTTCTTAGCAGAAAGTTCCAGGCCTCCATTACCCACTGTGGCGTTTCTTCTTCCTCGTTGTTTTCATCGTCTTTTCTTTCTTTTGGCGCAAACAAATAACCGAGTCCGTGCCCGCTCGCTTTTTCGATTTGAATGTTTTCACCCGATTTCGAGTAGAGCGCATACCGTTTTGCGGAGATCGCGTAACCAAAGAGCTGGCGCAATGGCTTCTCAGGGTCGGAATCGACATGGTTTACATCTTCGATTTTAAGGATTTCGTGCACGAGTTCGGGATCGTATGGATTTAATTTTCTGAACTTGCTAGCAATTTCTTTTACTTCCTGCAGGGAAAGAGCTTTGAATCCGGGTTTTCCTTTGAAACGGGTCTTCCCTCCTGGGCAAGGAACGAAGAAACCTCGCTTTGTTCCCACGATGCAAAGCGAATCGGTATCGCAGAACAGGTAACTCCCCTCTTTTTCATCGACACTCTTTTCCAGCATGGCGAGCAATAGCCTGCCACCTGATGTGATGAGAGAAGCGAGCGGAGGAAAATACCACGCCCCCGGCTTTTCTATGTACGTGGAAGGAATTCTTCCTTTTTTCTCACCGGAGAAGTAACCAACTTTTGTTTCCTTTTTCTTTGTCTCCGTATTTACTTCCACAAACAAACCGTAACTGCCCGAGTTTGCAAGCACTTTAAGAAAGTCAGCCAGGGACTTGCTCGTCTTTTTGTGGGAGATTCTCTGTTCGATCAGCCAGGATTACAGCGTGAATATTGCTAAATCCATTCTCTGTTGCCGCGCTCTGTAACCTCAATCCCGGCGAAGCTTGGCAGACTTCCGAGAAGTGGCCGACCATCCGTCCAGAGTGGTCGGAATCCGCTGCGCCCCGATGAACCGCCAAATCCAGGTTTGCTGCCCATTGCGGCGGGCCTTTAGGGACCTCCGGCACTAGCCCCGATTATCTTGTTTGAGCATTGGTAGGTACGGCCGGAATTCGGAAAAGCTTGAAACCCGCAGAAACGCGTGTACAAAGCTCTGGAAGTTGACTAGGATCTCCCTCTAGGCGAGAGAACATGCCGAGCGAAGCTGCGTATTTGAATGTTAAGGTGGACGAGCTCGTGAGAAAGGGTCGAAAGTTCATTATAGCCGAACCCCCCATCACACAGGGCCGACTACACCGCAGAGTCATCGGCGGCGCGGCGGATGACGAAGCAGCTCAGCGCGCCATCGATGGAAAGCCTTTGCTTTATTTCGATGCCTATATCAACAATGGAAAGATCTACACCTATGCGCGTCACCGGGGCACTCCGAAGGAGTTCTTCTCGGGATTAGACTCGTTGATATTCGAACATACAGAATTGCGGCAGAGGCATTTCCCCAGCTATATTACAGTCGAGAATGAGGTGTTTCGCATTTCACTTCCTTTCCCGTTGACGTCATTGCTTGAGCATGATCAGGAAGACTCGATTCGCTTTTTCAAAGTCTCCTTTCCTTTCGGGGAGGTGTCGATCCAGTTCGGGGGTCTTCGCGCAACTAAAGACAACCAGCGAATCTGCTGCGAAGCGAACCACACCCTAACCAAAGCCGTGGAGAGCCCGATTTTAGGCTTTCAAGCTGACGAGGAGAACCGGCGATTGTTTGTGCCCCTGTTTACGCACCTTCACTGGGCCTCGGACTATCTCTCTGATGACCTATTGGAGTCCCTCACTAATGACATCGCTCCGGCAATGGCTAAGGCTTAACGCTGAATTGGTCTCGGAACGTACCCTCCTGGGTTTCCTGCCGACGAAGGTGAGGATCGTCGATGCGGAGCATCGCACAATCAATGCGGTCCGCGTTGGAAAGCAGTTTTTACATGGGGTAGAAGTAATCACCAATCTCTTTCCCGGTCACATAGAGGGTGAGATTTCGAGCGATCTCGGCAGCACGAATCAACTCAGATTTGTGCTCGGGGATCGTAACAAAAAGGGCTTCAGTTCTTCTTGGAAGTTCCCCATTACGTTAGACCCAGAACAAGGCGCCGAAGAGGAATTCCGTCTTGTCGAGTGTCATGCCAAGACGTCGGGGAAGGCTGCGATTAAGACCGACCTGGAAACGGACACGCACGACAAAGATACAATCGGTTTAGAAGTTGGCATCCTATGAAGAATGCGATTCTTCTAATTGGGATTCCGTATGTCATCAGCATACTTACGAGGCTGTCGTCTGTTGTTCTTGACGAATCGACTCAAAGGAAAGCGTTTCTCGATGCGATGAACCTTTATAAGCCCGCATCGGGGGCCATTCTGACGCCTCCAGCGCAGTCCAATATTCTGAAGCACCTCTCGTATTCGCTTCTTAGGCAGTCTGTGGTGCTCACGATTGCGCTGTACGGGTTTGCGGCCATTCTCGTAATTTACGAGCGCAGGGACTATCGTTATGGACTGGCATGGTTGTTGTTCTTCCTCTTTCTGGGCATAGCATTTCTCTGGTGGGTTTTTCCACACGATGTCGCGTATTTTAGCGCAGACTCGTGGCTTAAACGTTCACGCGGGGATTGGGTGCAAATTCTTCTCTGCATCTATGACCTCAGTTTAGCAATCCTCAGTATTAGGTTAATCTTGGCAGCCCCTCACGGTTAGCTGTGGTTGCGCAGCTGCACGATTAAGACAGAGACAGCTTATTAGCGCGACGATGCGGCGCGTGATAAGCAGAGGGCCGAGCGTGACCTGCATGCTCAGCTTCCGATTGTGTCTGGATGACGGGCAAACCTGAAGTTATGCCGAGGACGTCTTTTCAGCTTCCCGACGATTGTGCGATTTCCGAAGACAGGGGTGTATCACTTTTCCCTGCTCTGTAACCATACCCGGCAACCGCTTGATGCTGTTCCTTCACGCTGACTATACTGCGGCACACCGCAGGTGTAGCATTTTCCCCTCAATGCGTAATGCCCCCTCAACCCGTTAAGGGGTATGCGTATTACGCACGCGAAAAAGGGACCACCCCCCGGCCCCACCACCCCGAAATCTTAGCTGACGGCTTTTTTCGCCCCAGCTTTGACCTTGGCCCATCGCCTCTTGGCAGCGTTGGAAATCTTCTTCCTAGCCGCAGCCGACAGCAGTCGTTTCTTGGCGCTGTTCAGGCTGGCATTCGTCGAGCGCCCCAGTACCTGCGCTGCGGCTCTTACCCCATCCAAGTGGTGCTGCAACCTTCGCAGCTCCTTTTCGAGCTTTTGCTCTTCGCGTTTGATTGCTGCTAGAAGACTCATTCAGATCCCTGTTTAAGTGAGCAGCTCTTTCTCGAATGTTTCCAGCACTTTTTCGCAGAGATGCGACACGAATCGCTCGACAGTTTGAATCTGAATTTTGCACACCGCACAACCTGGCACGACGACGCCCGTGCCGCCTTGGGCAACGCTTGGCGGCTGGTCAACGAAAACATCGAAGTGGTGCTTATGAAATTCGGCGCGAATAGCCTCAGCGATTTTTGCGTGTGCGTCTATAACGCGGAAGCATATCACACAGTATTCGCCTTGTGTTCGCCTGGGATATCCGACGCTAGGTCGATGATATAATCACTGGCGTGAGAGGTGCGCCCGTGACGAACGAGCATGGAACCATCGAGTGTCGGCTGGAGAAATTGGAGCGGCAGAACCGGCGAATGAAACTCGCGGGGCTTGGCGCGTTCGTGATTGCAGGAACCTTGTTGTTGATGGGGCAGGCTCGGCCTGTCCAGCCGAGCACTATCAGGGGCAATCGGTTCGTGCTGGTGGACGCGCAAGGCCAAGAGCGCGCAGTAATAGAGATGTATAAAGGGGGGCCGGTGCTTGCACTATGCAACGCGAATAAAAATCCGAGCGCAGTACTGAGCACGCTATCGTTAATTGGCGATCTCTCTTTGTGCGGCGCGAACCGGCAAGCAAGGGCATTAGACGCGTTCTCGGCCGCCGGCCCGAGTCTTGCTCTGTACGACGCGCACGGCACGCCGAGGGCGCAACTGGGAGTGTCGTGGGGGTACTCAGGCCTTACTTTATCCGACGTGAACGGAAAGACGAGAGCAGGGCTGCACGCTTTCTCGGGGGGCCCAATGCTTGACCTATATGATGCGAGCGGATTCGAAGCCATCGTCGGATCCACGGACGTGCTAACTTCGACTGGCGAGACGCACGAAACTTCCGCCGCGTCCATCGTGCTGTTCGGCAAGGACAAAAAGGTGCTGTGGTCGGCCCCGCCGCAAAACTAGTGTGCGCTCTTACAAACCAAATCAACGAAGACAAAAGACGCCTGATATAATCGCGCCGTGAGCGGCATTTACTTGGGTACTTCGGCATTCACAGCGGCAGGCTGGCCGGGCTCTTTTTATCCAGTCGGAATGCAGCCCCGCGATTACCTCGGCTACTATTCCACCAAGTTCGACACCGTTGAAGTCGATAGCACGTTCTACAGATGCCCGACTACCGACATGGTGAGCAATTGGGGCTTGCGCACGACGGAAGGCTTTCTTCTAGCGTCGAAAGTTCCGAAGACGATCACGCACGAGAAAATTCTAATTGATTGC
>Ga0307374_10002917_pt1 | contig 29747 bp, 35 predicted proteins | sample OX3MG_FD_202532 | JGI IMG/M metagenome (GOLD analysis project Ga0307374, IMG submission 202532) | Soil microbial communities from Risofladan, Vaasa, Finland - OX-3 | ecosystem: Environmental > Terrestrial > Soil > Coastal area > Acid sulfate soil | place: Finland: Risofladan, Vaasa | collected... | reverse complement strand
GAGAGCTGATGGCCACCTACCAGGTGATGTTCTGGAAGCACATCCCCTCGCAGGTCAAGGCCTGGGAGGGCGAGGCCGAGGTCAAGCGCCTGCTCCCCGACTACTTCCAGGCCGCCATCGACGCGTACGCGATGAAGGACGGATCGACCGACATGGACGCCTATCTCGACGGATGGCATTGGGGCCCGGTCGAGGAGCGCGCGGGCAGCCCAAGCGAGGTGCTGGCGGCCGTGATCGACGAGCTGACGGCGCAGAACCCGCGCGCGCGCCTCATGAACCCTGACGAGAACTCATGAGGGACGAGCTGCTCGAAGAGCTGACTGCAAGCCAGGTCCTGGTCATCGGGATGACGCGCATCATCGCTGACGACGAGCACCGCGTCGGCGCGTGGACTCTTCGTGACATCGCGGCCCATCTAGCGGCGACCGAGAAGGAATGCTTCGAGCCGCGCATCCATGCGATGGCCGCGGGAGCTGGCCCGCGCTTCGAGTGGTACTCGAACGACGAGCGCGACTTCGACGGGCTCACCCTAGATGGAGTGCTCGCGGAGTGGACCGAGACCCGGGCTCGACTCGTCGAATTCGTGCGCGGGCTGTCGACCGACGAAAGGCAGCGCACCGGCGCGCACGCCACCTACGGACAGGTCACGGTTGACGGGTATCTGCGGGTCGCTCTCGAGCATGATCGCGATCACCTGCGCGCCTTGGAGCGTCTAGCCGGCGAGCTCGCGCGCTAGCCGCCCGCGCCAGGCGCCGAGCCTCGACCAGGCGGCGGTCGCGCGACGCCGGCGAGAGGTTCTCGCGGACCAGCACGGCCACGATCTGTGCCGCGGCCCCCGCGAGGATCGCCGCGGCAACGGCGTCGGCGCGCAGCCTGGGGTTGCCGTGCATCGCGAGCCGTTCCGCCAGCTCGGACGCGCCAGCCGCGGTGCGCACGACCTCGAGCGGCACGTCGACGGTCCGGGCGTGAGCGGAGGCGATGCCGGCCCCCGACCGCGTCGCGCTCACGTAGGCGAGGTAGGCGTGGACGTCCTCTTCGACCAGCTCCTCGGCGCGCATGCGCAGAGAATGGGCCTGGGCGTGCGCCTCGGCCGAGCCGTTCCACGTCCTGGCCGAAAGTCGCGCGCACTTCTCGAGCAGCGCGGCCGCGGTTGCCACCACCGCCGCCGAAGCGGACCCGCTCGCCGGTGCGGGCTCCTGCGACGCGATCGCCTCGAGCAGCCTGCCCAGGCGGTCGTCAGTCGTTGCCCAGCTCCTGCTTGCGGCGGGCGATGAACTCTTTGAGCTCCTCGTCGACGCCGGGGTCGATCCCCGGGTCCGGATACTCCGCAAGGACCTGCTTCCATTTCTCGGCCGCCACCACGTCCGCGGTGCGGGCGCCGAACCGGTTCCAGCGGTCGAAGTTCTCCGTCGACGAGATCCACGGGCGGTAGAAGCCGGAGCGGTAGTTGCGCAGCGTGTGCTCTGCACCCAAGAAGTGACCCCCCGGGCCGACCTCGCGCAGCGCATCCATCGCCATTCCCTCCTCGTCCACCGGCAGCCCGCGGGTGAGGATCCACTCGAACATGCGCAGGGCCTCCACGTCGATGATGAATTTTTCGTAGGAGGCAAGCAGCGCGCTCTCGAGCCAACCGGCCGCATGGAGCACGAAGTTGACACGGCCGAGGATCGTCGGCCACATGCACATCATCGATTCGTACGCCGCCTGCGCGTCGGGGGCTTTCGACGACGTGAGGGCGCCGCCGCCGCGGAACGGCAGGTTGTAATGACGCGCCATCTGCGCGCTCGCGAGGATGCCCATGGCGGACTCGGGCGTCCCGAAGGCGGGACTGCCCGACTGCATGTCCGTGTTGGTGAGGAACGAGCCGTAGACGCTCGGCGTGCCCGGTCGGATCAGCTGCACGAGCGCAATGCCGGCCAGCGCTTCGGCCGTCTGCTGCGCGACCGTGCCGGCAAGGCCCATCGGCGACATGGCGCCCGCCATCAGGAACGGGGTGACGATCACCGGCTGGCCGACTTCCGAATACTCGAGCAGCGCGCCCAGCATCCGATCGTCGTAACGCAGCGGGCTGTTGACGTTGATCAGGCTCAGCACGGCCGGGGTCTTCTCGATCTTCTCGCGTCCGCCGAACAGGATCGAGGCCATCTCGATCGTGTCACGTGCGTTCTCCTGCGAGATCACGCTGCCCATGAACGGCTTGTCGGTCCAGCGCATGTGCGAATAGACCATGTCCAGGTGACGAGAGCCGAGGGGCAGGTCCTCCGGCTCTACGGTGGTGCCGCCCGCGCAGTGGATCTGGTCGATGGCCTGGGCCATCTTGTCGAAGTTGTTGAAGTCCTCGATCGTCGCACCCCGCCGGCCGCGCTCGAGGTCGGTGATGAAAGGCGGCCCGTAGACGGGGGCGGTGACGACGTTGTCCCCTCCGAGCACGACGGTGCGCGCGCTGTTGCGCGCCTGCAGCTCGAAGGTGGCGGGAGTCTTGGCGACCTGCTCCAACACGAAAGCGCGGTCGAAGCGCACCCGGTTGTCGTCGACTTTCATCCCCGCCTTCGCGAACAGTTCGCGCGCCCGCTCGTGCAGGAAATCGACGCCGATCTCCTCGAGGATCGTCATCGCCTGCTCGTGGATGATCTCGACCTCCTCGCCGCTCAGGAGGTCATAAGGCTTCAGCGTGTTCTTCCACACGCGCGAAGTCTTGCATTTCCCCTGGCCCGCGTGCGTCGAGAATGGGCGGGTGGGCTGGGAGGACGTGACACCGAGCGAGGAGGTCTCGGCCGCCGACTGGATCCGCGAGCGAATGCACGGCTTCGCGGTCAACGTCGGTTCGGTCATCCCGGACGGATTCGACGCTTACGCCCGCATCTTTCATCCAGCCTCGTTGCCGCACAGGATCGAGGTCCGATGGTCCGAGGTGGCGGCGTCCACCGGCAGGACCGTGCATCCGGAGATGCAGTTCCATGCCATCGCCACTCCGATGCCCGGGCGTGGATCCGGCCTCGAGGCTTGGTACAGACCCCGCGATGGCACGCTTGCCGCAGGCCAGGTCCGGGCGCTGGTCCCTCTGCTCGCCAGGCACACCTCGACCCCGGGCCATTGCTGGTTCTGTTTGTGGGAGGGATATGGATACTTCACTCCTGGCGCGTTCGCCTGGTTGACTTCAACCTCCTCGCCTGCGGACGAGCCACCTCCTTCGCCGCCACCCCTACCACTCCCGATTCCGCCGAAAGGTCGGGTCCGGATGCCTGAGCGCGCGTACATGCTCTTCACCGGCCCGATCAGCCAGGCCGAGGGCTGGCTGGAAGGTCCCAACCTCTGGTGGCCGGACGATCACGCCTGGTGCGTGGCCTCGGAGATCGACTTCCCCTATACCTACGTCGCCGGGTCCATTTCGCTGATTGCGGAGGTCCTCGCGAATCCCGAGCTCGAAGCCCTGCCGGCCACGATCCGCGATGGGATCAGGTGGAACAGCGATATCGTCAATTCCTGACTTCAAGGCGGGCTGTGCTAACGTAGTGCCTGCCCGTTGGGGCGCTCTGGTCCCGCCTTGGGACCCCACCCAAGTGATCTTGATCCCCCTTTCACGTCCCGCCCGTACCCGGCCAACCTCAAGGCTCGCGTGAAATGAGCACGCCCAACCCTGGGGACGTTTTGCCGCTGTGGAATCCCGAGATTCCGGGCGAGGAGATCCAGACCGGCCGCCTCGGCATTCGTGTCCGCCCGGGCACGCCTGCTGCGGCCAAAGTCCTCGCCATGGAGGCAGCGGGCGGCGCCGAGCTGCTGCGCCAGGTGCTCGAGGACCAGCGCATCATCGACGGCACCTACACGGTCGTGAAGCCGGAGAAGCCCCTCGAGTTCACGGGCCAGGTCAGCACGACCCTGCTCACCGGCAAGCTCGGCCGCACGCCGATGGGACTGGCCCTCGAGATCACCGACTGGCAGGACCTGGACGGCGAGTACGAGATGGAGAAGAACCGCCTGCGGCTCCGCTACCAGGAGCTCCACGTGGTGAAGGAGTGGGACGGCGACCTCGAAGGTTTCACCGCCCTGGTCCTGCGTGAGCAGGCCAAGACGCTGCCCATCCTCGATTCCACGATGCGGTTCATCGAGCACCTGCGCGACTACCGCGAGAAGCTCGCCGAGGCCGCAGTGAGGCGATACGAGGCGACCGAGCAGTGGATGGAGTGCCCCAAGTGCGAGGCCGAGGTCCCGACCTCCAACGGCATCCACTGCCCCGAATGCGGTGAGGACATGCGCGGCGGCGAGTACGTGCGCGCGAACCTGCACCTGGTCGACGACGCCGACGGGAGGATCTACCGAGGCATCGACTCCCTGACCGTGCGCTCGCAGGGGTTCCCCGAATACCGCGGCATGTCGCTGGACCGGATCCAGGGCTCCAACCTGTGGGTGAGCTTCAGGCGCTACGACCCGCTGCCCGACGAAGGCATCGTGCTACCGACTGCGAGCGTGGAGATGTTCGAGGCGCAGCGCTCGGTCATCCGTCAGCTGCAGATCGGCAGCCCGCGCTCCGGAGCGCTCGCCGCCGAGCTCGCCGACACCGGTTGGCTGGGCAGCCCGCCTCGCGTGCCCCTCGACGGCAAGAAGGCACACCACCTGCCCGACCCCAACGAGGAGCAGGCGGAGGCCGTCGCGCGGGTCATGGGCATGAGGCCGGGCCAGCTCTACCTCATCCAGGGGCCCCCCGGCACCGGCAAGACCACCGCGATCGTGGAGTCGATCCGGCGCATCCTGGGCCGCAACCCCAACGCGTCCATCCTCCTGTCTTCCCACTCCAACGACGCCGTCGACACCGGCCAGGAGCGCCTGCTCGGTTTCTCGCACGTGCGCCAGGCGCGAATCGCCGAGCCCGGGAAGGTGCCACGCCGCCTGCGCCCGACCCTGGTCGAAGGCGACGACCTCGAGCCTTACAACCTGGTGGCCGGCACGTGCAACCGCCTCGCGATCGACTCCCGGCTGCGGTTCAAGGTCTTCGACTGGCTGATCCTCGACGAAGCCAACAAGGTGCGCGCCAACGAGGCCCTGGCGCTGATGCCGATCGCCAAGCGCTGGGTGATGATCGGCGACCTGAAGCAGCTGCCCCCCGTGATGGAGGAGGCTGCTTCTACGTTCAAGATCGAGCAGCCCCTAGACGAGGTCGTCCGCGACGACAGCTTCTACGGCTGGATCTGGGACAGGGTCCCGACCAGCTCTCGAATCATGCTGCCCCGCCAGTACCGCATGCGCGAGCCGATCGGCCGCGTCGTCTCCGACCTCTTCTACGAAGGCAAGCTCATCCACGAGGCGCCGTCCCCCCGCATGCCGCTCCCGTGGCCGTTCGACCGCGAGCTGGTCTGGGTGGACACCGGCGCCCAGGACGAGTACCGCGACGCGCAGCGCTCGGTGGCCAACGAGTTCGAGGTCGCCCTGTGCAAGGACATCACCTCGATCATCCGGCGGCGGGTGCGCAAGGCCAAGCTCGCGGTCATCGCGATGTACAACTCGCAGGTCAACCGCCTGCAGTCGGCGCTCAAGGGCATCGTCCCGCCCGAGGACATCGAGTCGGTCGACGCTTTCGAGGGCCGCGAGTCAGACGGCGTGATCCTGTCGCTCGTGCGCTCCAACGACCGCGCTGCCATCGGCTTCCTCAACGACCCGAACAGGGTCAACGTCGCCATCTCGCGGGCCAAGAAGCTGCTCGTCATCGTGGGCGACTCCAAGACCGTGATCGGGGGGGCGCCCGAGCTCTTCGGGCCGCTGTTCGAGCATGCCAAGGAGGAGGGCCTGGTGGCCGGCGTCGGCGCGGTCGTCACGGCCTGCCAACGCGTGGGAGTCCGCTCGCAGGTGCAGCGGCTGTCGCGCCCGCATCGGGGCGAGCGGCGGACCAGGCGACGCCGGCGCGGCCAGCGGCTGCCCGGCGAGGCCGGCGCCAACGGCGAGGGCCCCGCGCCTCGGAACGGGTCAGGACCCCTCGAGACGGTCGATGCCGCTGAGGGCGACTCGACGCTGGCGATCAACGGGAACGGCCCGAATACTCCGGAGATCGCTCCCGTCGAGCCGGTGGTCGAGTCTCGCGCCGAGCCGCCGCCCGAGCAGTCGGAATAGCCACTCGTTTGCTTTCCCTCTAAGCTTCGCGCTGCCCAATTGTCCGACGAGTGCGCCTTCTGCCAGATCCTCAAGGGTGAGTCCCCCGCGACTTTCACATACGAGGACGACAGCGTGGTCGCTTTCATGGACATCCAGCCCATCACGCACGGCCACATGCTCGTCGTGCCTCGCAAGCACGCGGTCCTGATGTCCGACGTGGAGGATTCGGTTGCCATGCGAGCCTTCCGCGTCGCACGCAAGCTCGCCGCCGCCGCACGCGCTTCGCTGGGGGCGACCGGAGCCAACCTTTTCGTCGCGGACGGCGAGGTTGCGTTCCAGGATGTTCCCCACTTCCACGTCCACGTGATCCCTCGCTACCCGAACGACGGGTTCGGGCTGACCTTCCCGCCGGCCTACGACCGGCCTCCGGGCAGGGCGGAGCTGGAGACCATCGCCACCGCGATTCGAGGCGCGCAAGGGTAGAGAGCCCGCCCTAGGGCGAAACGGTCACCTGCAGCGAGTAGGCGACGACGTACATCGGGCAAGGCTGGCCCGACGGGCAGACCGGGCCTGCAAACGATGTGATCTCGACCTGGCCGGGCGCCTCGGCCTCGAAGGCCGCCAGGGTGAGGCCGCGGACCGCGGTGGCGGCCGGGTCGACGATCGGGACGAGGATCGCCTCGTTCCCGGATCTGGGTTGGTTCCAGTTGTTCATTCCGGCGGCCGCGTGAAGGACCACCTCGAGCCTCTGCCCAACACGCATGGCGGCTGTGTGATCCTTTTCTGTGGCCGTGACATCGAAACCCATGCCAGAGCTTGGGCTCGGGCTCGGGTTGGAACCCGGCCCGGCGCTCGTGCTGCCACAGGCGGCCAGCACGAGGACGGCGGCGACCGCGAGCATGACGGTTCTCATTCCAATACCGAAACGGCCCGTACTGCGTTGGGGTAACACGTGACGATCGATCGAATGATGAGGTGGCGGAGGTACTGGGCCTCCATCGCGATCGCCGTGGTCACGACCGTGGCCTGCGGCGGCGGGACCAGCGTCGGGGTCCGATCGCCGACGCCGCTCACCGGCGGGCTCGCTTTGGGATTGATCGCCTACGCGGTCGACCAGGGCGTGGGAGTCCTGGACCCGGCCACCGGCAAGTCGACGATAGTCGCCCCACTGCCGGCGGGTGGGGCCTTCCGCGTTGCCGGGCCGGTCTGGGGCCCCGCACCCGGCGTCTCCTATCCCGTGATCTACTTCACGATCCACGACGATCGCCCGGCCGAGAGCCGCAACACGCCCGGAGTGGTGCCCTACGACTGGCTGTTCCGCGTCGATCCGTTCACCGGCGCGATCGACCCGCTCGCCGCCTCCGAGGACTTTCAGAGCGAGGGCCCAATCGGGTTGGTCGCCAACTCGCACTACGTCGCGCTGACGTTCGGTTGCTGCGCGACGTACGAGGTGGATGCCCTCGACCTCACGCAGCAGGCGGGCCCGCTCAAGGTGCTATCGAGGCCGCCGGCGCAAGCGGCATTCTTCACCGAAGGTGCGGCGCCGGGGAACTCGGGCCTGATCGCGGTTCGAGAGTTCGGCACGGGAGGGTGGTACTGGCTCAACGCCGACGCCGGCGTGCTCAACCCGTTTCCCCTCTCGCTCGGGCCGGACGACGGCCCGATCGCCATCACGCCCGACGGCTCCACGGTCGCGGTCGCGCTGCCGGATAACGGGGCGCTGATCGAGCCGATCAACGTCGCGCTACCGGTCGCGACGCCGAGCACGAGCGCCCCCGCCAGCGCCCCCGCCGCCGCCTCATCGCCCGCGGCAACCCCGAGCGCGCCGGCTGCGCCCAAGCACGTCAACTCGAGCCTGCCCCACCCCGACGGCCTGGCCTGGAGCCCGGACGCCAAGCAGCTTGCCATCGCGGTCAACGGCGAGCTGGACATCTACAAGGCGTCGGGCGCGGATGGAACCGCGCCGACCAACCGCTACCTGGCCGGCGCAAACGTCTCCGGCGTGTCCTGGTCGGCGCCGATTCCCGATGAGGCGGCGACCTCGATCAAGGCGGGCCCCGGCCCCCGGCCCATGGTGGACGGGCTGCTGGCGGCCACGATGCTTCCCACGGCGGCGGACACCCCTGCGAATCGACCCTTCACCAAGGTCTACCTCTGGCAGTTCGATTCGACCAGGGTGTCGCCCATCAGCTCGATCACCGACGCCACCGCCGCCGTGCTCGCCAAGAACCCGCCGCTGGCCGCCGGGGTCGTTTTCCATCACTGGGCGCCCTCGGGCACCTGGGCACTGCTGGGAGGTTGTTATCGCTACCGCGTGGTGATCGCCGGCAGCATCCCTTCGACGCCCGCCACGGTCGGGCTTTCGGGCAGCGCGCTCTGCTCGAGCCCGGAGGCAAGCCCATCTGCTAGCGCTTCGGCAAAACCGACTTAAGCTGACCGCGTGGCCGACTTCGATTTCCTGGCCAGCCATGCTGAATCGGCGCCGGATAAGCCCGCCGTCATCCTCGGCGAAAGAGCGCTGAGCTTCGCCCAGCTCGACAAGAGGGCAAACCGCGTGGCGCGCGCCTTCGCAGGCCTCGGCTGCCTGGCCGAGGACCGCGTCGCGGTGATGTCGTTCAACTCGGTGGAGACGTTCGAAGCGGCGAGCGGGCTGCGCAGGTCGGGCGTCGTGATCGTCCCCGTGAACTACCGGCTTCGGGGGTCGGAGGTCGCGTACGTGCTGAACGACTCCGGCGCCAAGGTCGTGCTGGCCGGCCCCGATCACACCGGAGTGGTCGAGGCGGCCCGCGCGGAGGTCACGGGGAATCCGCGCCTCGTCGCGTTCGGGGCACCGGCAGCCCCAGGGTGGCTGGACTATCGAGACCTCATGGACAGGTCGACAGACGCGCCTCTGCCTGGCACGGGCGCCGGCGGGCTGGGCCCGTCGATGATCTACACGTCCGGCACCACCGGCCACCCGAAAGGCGCGTGGCGACCGCATGGCGTGAACATCGAGAACGTCCTGCAGATCATCTCGATCTTCGAGCTCAACCAGTCAGACGTCCACCTGACCTGCGGCCCTGGCTATCACAGCGCAGTGTCGTTCTTCACCGCTCTGCATTCGCTGCTCGGGTCTACGGTGGTGCTCCAGTCGAAGTTCGAGGCCGCGGGAGCGCTCGACCTGATCGAACGTCACGGCGTGACGACCACGTTCATGGCCCCGATGCTGCTGCAGCGGCTGGTCGACGAGCAGGAGAGAAAGCCCCGCGACCTGTCGACGCTGCGGGCGCTGCTGCTGGGCGCTGCACCGTGTCCTCACGCGTTGAAGGAACGGGCGGAATCGGTGCTCGGCCGCGTCCTGTGGGAGTTCTACGGCGCGACCGAGACCGGCATCAACACGGTGCTCCGCCCCGAGGACCAGCTTCGCAAGCCGGGCTCGTGTGGCACGGCGGTTCCAGGGCAGGAGATCAAGCTGGTCGGAGCCGATGGGACCGACGCGGCCACCGGAGAGCCGGGCGAGCTGATGGTTCGCAACTCGTGGCTCGCCGAGTACTACCACCGGCCGGACGCGACGGGCAAGAGCCTGCACGACGGTTTCTTCTCGGTTGGAGACATCGCGTACAAGGATTCCGAGGGCTACTACTTCATCTGCGATCGCCAGATCGACATGGTCATCTCGGGCGGCACCAACATCTACCCGGCCGAGGTCGAGGCCGTGCTCCATGCCCACCCCGCGGTCATGGACGCCGCGGTTATCGGCGTGCCCGACGACCAGTGGGGCGAGTCGGTCAAGGCGGTGGTTCAGCTGCGTGCCGGCATGGCCGCTTCGGCCGAGGAGCTGATGGCGTTCTGCGGAGAGCGCCTGGCCGGCTACAAAAAGCCACGCTCGGTGGACTTCGTCGAAGAGATGCCTCGCGATGCTGCCGGCAAGCTCCTCAAGCGGCAGATCCGCGATCGCTACTGGGCCGGCGCCGGCCGCAGGATCTGAGCGACTACGAGAGGAGCGGCAGGAGATACTCGAGGGAGCGGCTGATGCGGCCGAGCGGCCGGTCGTCAGCCGAGGCAAGGCGCGTCTCCTGCTCGAGGGTGTACCAGCCGCGGTAGTTCGCCGTGCGCAGCGCCTCGATGACTTTTGCGACCGGCGCCACGCCTTCGCCGAGCGGGCGATAAAGGCCGAGCTCGACCGCTTCCCCGTAGTCGAGCGAGCCGTCGCTCACCTGGCGCGCCAGCTCCGCATCCACATCGTTCAGGTGCACGTGGCGGATGCGAGCGCCGGCGAGCTCCAGGACCTCGATCGGGTCGGCGCCCGCGAGCACCAGGTGTGCGATGTCGAGGCACAGACCGGCCTCGGATCCGACCAGGAGCCGCTCGATGTCCTCGGGACCTTCGATGGTGCTGCCGAAGAGCGGCTGGACGGCGACCCTCATCTTGTGCCGCGCGCTGACGTGCTCGACCGAGCCCACGACGTGCAGCAGGTGTGCCCATTCGGCTGTTGACAGCACCGCCCCGCGCGCGCTCTGCGACGTGCGGTCGGGGATAGCGGAGAGCACGAGGGTGTCGGCGCCCAGGGCCGAGAGCCAGCTGGCATGCCCATCGATATGGGCCAGCTCCGGGCCGCGGATGTCGTAGTGATGCAGGATGGCGCGAACCTGGCCCGCGACCACCTGCAGCTTGTGCCTCCGCAGCAGGGCCTTCGCCAGGTCGCTCTTGTCCGGCAGGAAGCCCGACGGCCCTGCCGTGATCGCGCCCTCACCGACGGCGGCCGCCTCCGACAGGACCCGCTCGACCTCGAGCTGATGGCCGGCGTCCCGCGACTCGCCGACGCCCCAGCACGAGGGGGAAAGGGCGAGTTGGTGCACGGACCGCCCGCCGGACGACCGCAGGCCCGGGATGGCGCGCGCGCTGCGTGAGATCACCCCGCAGAGATTAACCTTCTAACCACCGGGTGCCGGTATCCGCGCTCGGACCGAAGCCTCACCTGTGCGTCCAGAGATCCGCCGCACCTCGATTTCGCTGGGAGTTCCACGTGATGTCAGAAGAGCCTTACGGCGTCAGGGCGCTGCCCGAGATGTACAAGGAATGGGCGACCACCGGCATGGTCGCCAACATCGGGACCAAGATCGTCGAACTGGGCCATGGAAGGCTCGTGCTCGAAGGCAACCTGACGGCCGAGTCACACGGGTTCCCGACCTCCCGAGGCACCGTCGTGCACGGAGGGGCGATCGCGACGCTGGCCGACGAGGCTCTCGCCTCGGCTGCGTTCACGGCCGCGGAGGAGGGCGAGACGACGGTCACCGCCGACCTCAAGGTTGACTTCCTGCGCCCGGCGCGTCCAGGACGCCTCGTCGCGCGCGCCACCGTTCGCCATCGCACGCGCCGGCTCGCCTTCTGCGAGACGACGATCGAGCAGGCCGACGGCCAGGTGGTGGCCGAGGCTAGAGCGGTGATCGCCTACGTGAAGGCCTAGACCGGGGGATCACCCCCGCGCCAGGGGATGGTCGCCGTACATCCGAGCCGGGATAGATTGAGAGCACATGGTGCGGCCGGCGGTTCTCGGTGATGCGGCGGCGATCGCGCGGGTGCACGTGGCGACCTGGCGCACGACCTATCGCGGCATGCTGCCAGACGACTTTCTTGCTTCTCTGACGGAGGCTCATTATGCCGACCGCTGGAAAAGGGGCATCGGCGATGGCGCGTCGCGCGTCTTCGTCGCCGAGGACAGGAGCGGCGTGGTCGGCTTTGCCTCAGGCGGACGCGAACGCGCCGGCGAGGACGGTTTCGGCGGAGAGCTATACGCGCTCTACGTCGACGACCGCGCGCAGCGAAGGGGATATGGACGCGACCTGGTTCACGCAGTGGTGGGCGGCCTTCGAGACATGGGCCTCGGCGACATGATCATCTGGGTCCTGCGCGACAACACCGGAGCGCGGGCTTTCTACGAGCGTCTCGGAGGCACGTACGTGAGAACGCAGCCGATCACGATCGGGGCCACGCTCCTCGATGAGGTCTCGTACGGCTGGCGCAGCCTCGACGATCTTGGCCAGGACGGCGTTGGCAGAAGCACCTCAAGTTGATGGAGTTTCGGTCACTCGCCTCGCGTGCACAGCCCGCGGTACCAGCACCGTGCCCGCTCCCAGCAAACATACGGCGGTGATGGCAAGGAAGGCGTAGGTCGGGCTGAGCCCGAACAGGGCGCCGCTCCCAAGCGCACCAGCGCCCTGGATCAATGTCTGGACGGCCTGGAACACGCCCTGCGTGCGACCCTGCTGCCCGGGCTCGGCGTTCCGGCTCACCTCCGCGATCAGGCTCGGGCCGCCCGAAATCGTGACAGCGCCTTCGACGAGCCCCAGACCGATGAGCCACGGGACCGAGGCGATGAATGGATAGAGCGATGCAAAGAACGCTGTGCAAAGCAGCGAGACGACGATGAACCTGCGCGGGCCGAAGCGATCACCCAACGACCCGGCTTTGGTGCTGAGCAGCGTGGCCGGTAGCGCAAACGCGACAAACGAAAGGCCCACAGCGAAAGTGCTGGCGCCGCGAGAGGTCAGGTATAGGGGCCAGATGGTGTCGAAGGTCCCAATCATGTATGCCGTCCCTGCGCCAAGCAAGATCAGAGGGAGAAGCTTGCGCGCGATGCCCGGCGCCCGGGCCGGTCTTTCCAATGCGACCCCTGGGCGAGCATTCGGCAGCGTGGCCAGGGCAGTTGCCGCCATCGCCGCGACTGCGGCGGCCACGACGAAGACCACGCCCAGGTTGAAAAGCGCGATAAACCCACCGACGGCGGGGCCGATGAGCATCCCCGCCATGTTGGTGGACTGCATGAAACCGAACGCGCGACCGCGCTCCGCGGGCGCGGTGATGTCGGCCAGCAGGCCGTTTGCCGCAGGCCAGTAGGCGCCCTCCGCGGCGCCCTGGAGCAGGCGGACCACGATGAATGCCGCCACGGGCAGAGGCAGCAGGTAGGCGAGAAACAGGGCAGCCGTCGCGAGCACGGCGGCGAGCATCACCGGCCGCGTTCCGAACCGGTCGGCAGCCCAGCCCGCGGGGTATCGGCCCACACCATTGGCGAGAAAGCTGGCCGCGAATACCAGGCCGACCAAAGCCGGCGAGCCGCCACTGCGGTTGATGAAGATCGGCAGTAGCGGCAGGAAGAACCAGAACCCGATCGCGTTCAGGAAGTTGACCGAATAAAGCGTCCACAGCGTCCGCCGGTGATTCATGCGCATCAGGAATACTGGCAGAGGGATGGCGATGGATCCGCTGCACGAAATCGACTGGGAGGTGCTCCCGCCTTCGGCGCACCAGGCGCACATGCACATGGCCATCGACGAGGTCTTGCTGGACCGCGTCATCTCGGGACGGCGAGCGCCGGCGATGCGAATCTGGGAGTGGGTCGAGCCGGCCCTGGTCATCGGTTCGCACCAGTCGGTGGTGAACGAGGTAGACGGTCGGGCCGCGGACGAGCTCGGCTTCGTGGTCACGCGGAGGATGAGCGGCGGCGGCACCATGCTGTGCGAGCCCGGCCGCACCATCACATACTCGCTCTACCTGCCCGAATCGCTCGTCGCAGGCGTCTCTTTTCGGCGCTCGTACGCGCTGCTCGACGCCTGGGCCGTGCGCGCATTCGTCGAGCTGGGCGTGCCTGCGAGCTACCGGGAGATCAACGACATCATCTCGCCACGCGGGAAGATAGCCGGTGCGGCGCAGGCGCGCCGGCGCGGTTTTGTCCTGCACCACACCACCGTCGCCCACTCGATGGACGCCAACCTGCTGCCGAAAGTGATCAGGATTGGACGCGACCGCATCGCCGAGCACGGCGTCAGAAGCGCGGAGAAGACGGTGTCGCCGCTCTCATGGTTCACCTCTCTGTCGTGTGCAGAGGTTTCGCAAACGATGCACGATCACTTCAAGCGCGAGTTCGAGGCGCGCGATGGGACGATCTCGAGCGAGGAGTTGAAGGCCGCAGAAGACTTGGCGGTATCGAAGTATTCAACCCCGGCGTGGATCAACCGCCTGCCGTAAAAAACCTCAGGAGCCGGCTTCCCACGCGGCGACGAGGTCGGCGCTCTGCTGCACGTGCTCGCGGTAGTGGTCTCGAAGCCAGCCGACGATGTCTTCGGGACTCGTGGGAAACGCGTCCCGGCCCGAGCCGTACACGACCGGCGCCTTGCGCCCCCAATCGCTTTCTCCGAGTCTTGCGACGGAGGCCGCGACGGCCGAGTGGAAGCGCGCCATCTCGTCTAGCGCCTCGCGTCTCTGCTTAGGCGTCATACGCAACCTGGACTTGTGGCCCGCCGCCTCCGCCTCGCCGGGCGCGTCCTGTGGACCGAGCTCGCCGAACCCACAGGCGATGATCCCGTCGAGGACCCTTAGGTAGTGGACGAGCACCCAGTTCACGTGCGTCTGCAGTCCGCCGAGCGAGTAGTCATCCCCCGGCTTCAGGTAAGCCAGCGCTTCGTCAGGCACGTGCTGAAAGCTCGCATCCCACTCGGTGCGAGCGGCATCGAAGTCCGCCATGGCGGACTTGCGCGCGCCCGGACCGGACGCCATCAGGCGAAGTAGCTGTGCTGCTGTAGGTAGGCCGACGCGACAGCGTCAGCGTCCTGGTGGAGCAGCTCGACCTGCCCGTTCATCGTCACCAGGTCTGCCGTCGTGAGATTCGCGTCGATGTTGTTGAGCACCTTCTTCACCTCGTCGGTGGCGATCGCAGTGCGTACGACCGGCACCACGTTGTCGGCGGCGATCATGTGCTTGTCGTCCTGCAGCACGACCAGACCGAGCGCGTTGAGGTCTGCATCGCTGCTGAACACCAGGCCCACCTGGATCGAGCCGTTCTTGAACGCCGCCCGCGTGGCCGGACCGTCCGTGTCGAGCGTGAGCGTCTGCTTGAAGTGGAGACCGTAGACGCTCGACAGGCCTGGCAGGCAGAACTTGTACGTCGGGCATTCCGGTCCCGCCCCGAACACCAGCTCCCCGGCTATCGGCGTGAGGTCAGAGAGCGTCTTGAGGTTGTACCTGGCGGCGGTCGCCTTGGTCACGGCGTACGCGTTGCCGTCGAACGCCTGCGACGGGGTCAGCGCCTCGGCGTTCAGCTTGGCCAGGTACGTGTTCAGCTTCGCTGTCGTGGCCGCTGGGTCTGCCGTCGCCTCACCCGCGCCGTTGTTGTAGTACTCGAGCTCGCTCGCGGCATAGCCCGGGTAGATGTCGATCTGGCCGCTCTGGAGGGCAGGCGCGACCACCTTTCTCGTGCCGAGGTTCAGCTTGTAGTTGACGGAGTAACCGTCGTGGGCCAAAGCCTGGCCGTAGAGCTCGGCAAGGACGCTGCTCTCCGGGAAGTTGAAGCCGGCGACCGTGACGGTTCCTTTGCTCGTGGTGCCCGTGCCGCCGCTGCTTCCACAGGCCGCGACGAACGTCAACACGACCACCGCTGCGGCTGTCAGCCACCCAGCACCAAGTCTTCGATTCATGACAACTCCTCCTTGGCCTGAGCCGGCCTTCCCGATCCAACCCCCGCCCGGCGCCAATTCTTCCACTTAAGCGGTCTTGAAGGTGCTTGCTCTACGGGCTGCAGATGCTGACAGCAGCCGGATGCCCCGCGGCACCAGCGCCCTCTCCAGCCCCGCCAGAAGCAGCTCCGTGGCCAGGGCGAGGGCCGCCACGAGCAAGGCCCCGGCCAGTGTGCGCGGGTTGTCGGACCGTGCCAGCCCGTCCACGATGTAGCGCCCCAGGCCCCCGCCGGCGATCAGGGCGGCCAGGGTCGCGGTGGCCACTACCTGCACTGCCGAGGTGCGGACCCCCGCCATGATCAGGGGCACCGCGAGCGGCAGCTCGACCCTGAACAGCTGCGCGAGCCCTCGATAGCCCATGCCACGCGCGGCGTCCTTGATGTCTGGATCGACCTCGCGCAGGGCGACGTAGCTGTTGGTCACCATGGGCGGCACCGCGAGCGCGGTGAGCGCGATCACGATCGGCACGTCGCCCAGGCCGAACACCTGGAAAGCGATGACGAGGATTCCGAAGGAAGGGACCGCCCGGCCGACGTTCGAGATGTTGATGGCCAGGTTTCCGAACCGTCCGTAGTGTCCGAGGACGATCCCAACTGGCAGCGCGATCAGGGCGCCGATCGCCACCGACTCGAGCGAGAGATGGACCTGCTCTTCCACCCGCGTCGGGATGCCGTCGATGCCTTGCCAATGGGCGGGGTCGGTGAGCCACTGCCAGGTCGCCTGCAGGAGGCTCATGGGTTTCTGGTCATGGGTTTCTAGCCCAGGGAACCGCCAGGCGTTGAGCCAGCGCGATGGCGAGGTCCGAGAGGAACGCGAGCACGATGCATAGTGCCGTCGCCACGACGAGCGGGGTGTGGAAGCTCTCGATGAGGCCCCTCAGGATCAGCTGGCCCAAACCGCCGAGGCCGATCACCGCGGTGATGGTCACGATCCCGATCGTGGAAACGGTCGCAACTCGGAGCCCGGCGAAGATCGCCGGCAACGCCAGCGGCAGCTCGACGCGGATCAGCCTGGCGAACGGGCGGTAGCCCATCCCGTCGGCCGCGTCGAGGACTTCCGGCGGCACCGAGTCGAGGCCGACCAGCACGTTCCGGACCAGGATGAGCACGTTGTATCCGACCAGCGGAATCTCCGCGGTCAGGATGCCGAGCCCCGTGTACGGGATCAGCAGCGCAAAAAGCGCGATCGACGGAATCGTGTAGAACGCGCCGAAGACGGTGAGCGCGGCCGGGCGCAGGTGCAGGTTGGTCCATCTCCGCGCGGCGATGCCAAGGGGCAGAGCGATCACCAGGCCGCCCACGAGCGCGATCGCGGTGAGAGTCAGATGCTCCTGCACCGCCGCCAGCACGTAGGGGATGTGCGTGGAAAGCCAGGTCCAGTTGATCCACGGGTCGACGATGTCCAGGAATAACCCGGCCTGCATTCGATTACGGTAATAGAGCGCGGGTGAGGACTGCGGTCCTCCCCGCGGGACCCCCTCCTGGGATTCCTGGCCACGATTGGGAGGCGCTTGGAAGTTGAACGCCTGGGTGACGTCCGGGATGAACCCGGCCTTCCGGCCACCATTGAACTGAAGCCGTGATCCGCCTGGAAAACGTCACCAAGAACTTCGCAGGCGGCTCGAACGCGGTGCGTGACCTGAGCCTCGACATCCCCACGGGCAAGACCTGCGTCCTGATCGGTCCGTCCGGCTGCGGGAAGACGACCACTCTGCGCATGATCAACCGCCTCATCGACCCCGACAGCGGGCGCGTGCTGGTCGACGGGGTGGACACGCGGACGATCGACCCCGCGGAGCTGCGCCTGAAGATGGGTTACGTCATCCAGCAGACTGGCCTGTTCCCCCATATGACCGTGGGCGACAACGTCGGCACCGTGCCGCGCCTGTGGGACTGGGACAAAGCGCGGATCAAAGGGCGTGTCGAGGAGCTGCTGCAGCTGGTCGGGCTCGATCCGCGCGAATATCGGGACCGCTACCCGCACCAGCTGTCGGGAGGCCAGCGGCAGCGGGTCGGGTTCGCGCGCGCACTCGGCGCCGACCCGCCGATTTTGCTGATGGACGAGCCGTTCGGGGCGGTCGACCGGATCACGCGCGAGCGATTGCAGAACGAGTTCATCAACATCCAGCGGTCCATGCGCAAGACGGTCATCTTCGTCACCCACGACATCGACGAGGCGGTGATGGTGGGCGACCGCATCTGCCTGATGAAGATGCAGGCGGAGATCGCACAGTACGACACGCCCGAACGAATCCTCACGCAGCCGGCGAGCGACTACGTCGCGGAGTTTCTCGGTCGCGAGCGCCTGGTTCGCCGCATGTCGGTGGTGCAGATCGACCCCGGCTCGCTAGAGCACCCGCCGGCAGGGCCGGCGGCGGGCGAGCCGCGTCTGCCGGTCACCGCCAGCCTGAGCGAGGCATTCGCCGCGGCGCTGTCCAGTCCCACCGAGCACGCCTCGGTCTTCGACGGCGAGCGTTATGTCGGCGCATTCACAGCCACGTCGTTGCTCGAATCGCTGCGGCGCGCCGGTACGGAAGGAGGGGAGCAGGTTGCCACAGGAATTTGACGTCGTGTGCCTTGGCGGTGGGGTGGCTGGAGAGGCGATTGCCGGCGAGCTCCAGGGCAGCGGCCTGACGCTGGCGGTCGTCGAGCGCGAGCTGGTCGGCGGCGAATGCCCCTACTGGGGCTGCATTCCCTCCAAGACGCTGCTGCGGTCAGGCGAGACCCTGAGCGAGGCCGGCCGCGCCCGCTCCCTGGCGGCGTCGCGCGTCGACTGGGACGTCGACTTCCCCAAGATCTCCAAGCGCGTGCTGTGGATGGCGCGCGACCTGGACGACAAACGGCCGGCCGCGGCGCTGGAGGCCACCGGGGCGAAGCTCGTGCGCGGCGCCGGCAAGCTGGTGGACCTTCGCACGGTCGAGGTGGACGGCGAGAGCCTGGTGGCGCGCAAGGCGGTGGTGATCGCCAACGGCAGCACGGCCGCCATCCCTGCGATCGAAGGGCTACAGACGGTCGACTACTGGACCAACCGGCAGGCCACGATCCCGCGCGAGCTCCCGGCCAGCCTGGCCGTGCTCGGCGGCGGAGCGGTCGGGGTCGAGCTCGGCCAGGCTTTCGCGCGAGTCGGGTCGAAGGTCACCATCATCGAGGCGGGCCCACGATTCCTCGGCCTCGAGGAGCCGGAGGCGGGCGCCGCATTGCGCCCGCACATCGAGGCGGACGGCATCACGCTCATCGTCGGCGACCCATGCGTCGCCGTCGAGAAGCACGCGTCGCAGGTCGTCGTCCACCTGAGGTCGGGCGCGGTGGTCTCAGCCGACCGGCTGCTCGTGGCCACGGGCCGCAGGCCCAACGTCGAGGCGTGGCGCGCCGCGGGCCTGCCGCAGACCGAGCGCGGGTGGCTCAAGGTCGACCCGGAAACGCTCGAAGCCCACGATGGCGTCTACGGTGCGGGCGACGTCACGGGGCTCGGTGGTTTCACCCACCTCGCGTACTACCACGGCCAGATCGTGGCGCGTCGCTTGCGAGGCGTGAACGCCCGCGCCGACCACGCTGCCGTGCCTCGCGTCACGTTCACCGACCCTGAGGTGGCGTCCGTCGGGCTCTCGGAGGCGGCCGCCCGCGACCGCGGCATCGACGTCATCGCCACGATCACGGACCCCGCGGAAACCGCCCGCGGCTACATCCATGACTTCCACGGCGGCACACTCAAGCTCGTGGCCGACCGCGGGCGCGGGGTGCTGGTGGGGGCGACCATGGTGACCCCGCGCGCCGGCGAGATCCTTGGCGAGCTCGTTTTGGCGGTCAAGCTCGGCACGCCACTGCACGACCTGGCGGACGTGATCCACCCCTTTCCGACCTTCAACCGCGTCCTGGGCGCGGCCCTGGGCGAGCTCGCGGCCAAGATCTAGCGGGTGGTCCTGGCGGGCGCGCGTTCTGAGCGGCCTGCGAGCTCGCGTAATCGTTGACCACGCGCTTGGGGGCCGTCCGCTCCCAGGCGCTCCTTACTAAGCGCTCGGCGAGCTCTTTTCCAACGCCCTGGAGCCGGACCGAAACCCAGCCGAACCGGCCGGTGTAGGCCGCCACCGAAAACGTCTTTGGGTCCATCTCCACGAGACCGGCCTGGTCGTCGAGCGAAGCCTTGATCGACACGTGGCCGCCATCGGGCGAACCCATCGCGAAGATCTTGTCCTTGACCCGGAACGTGGCTTCCCCCCAGGTCTCGCGCTCCTCCACCTCGGGCAGCGCGACGCACAGGCGCCGGAAGGCTTCGAATTTCACGCCCGGACGACCTCGAACGTGAGGCGGCCACGCAGCCTCGTGAGCGCCGCGAGCACGGGGGCTCCGAGCGCCACCACCATGACCACGTTGCCCACCGCTCGAAACGTGTCGTAGACGAGCGAGGTCAGCAGGTAGTAGCGCCCGAAGTGCAGCAGAGCGGTCGCCGGCGACATGCCGGGAAGCCAGCCGAGCGTCGGGTTGCCGCGATACACCGGGACCCAGTCCGTCACGTCGAGGAGGGCCCCGAAGACCCAGCCCATGACCGCACCGACACCGGCGAGCACCAGCACGTCGCGCCAACCGGGCGACGCGCTCCGCCAGTGGCCCGCGAGACCGGCGGCCACGCCGACCCACCCGAGCCCGAACACCTGGTAGGGCACCCAGGGGCCGATGCCGCCGCTCAACAGCGCGGAGACCAGGATCGAGAGCGCGCCGGCCATGAAACCGAAAGAGGTGCCGAACACGTAGCCCGCGCAGAGCACCAGGAAATAGATCGGGTTGAAGCCACCGATGCCGACGATCACCGCCAGGCGCAGCGCCGAGTCGATCGCGGCGATGGCGGCCAGCAGCGCCACGGCGCGCGCATCGAGCTGGCGGGTGCCCGCCTCGACCAGGAGCAGCCCTGCGACGCAGGCGAACATGAGCGCCCACGCCGGCGTGTTCGCGGGAAGACCGCTGCCCAGGAACGGCCAGCAGAAAAGCACCAGGCCTGCGAGCGACACGAGGCCGACCGGTAGTGCCTTGCTCAAGCGATCGCCGCCTGCGGCGCCGTCTCGCTGACGCGGCCGACCGAAACGGCGACGACCCGGTCCGCGAGCGCGTCCCTGAGTGCGGCGTCGTGGGTCGCCAGAACCACGGCCGCCCCGGCGTCCCTCAGAGCGGCCACGACACGCACCAGCGCATCGCGCGCGGGCGCATCCATGCCCCGCGTCGGCTCGTCGAGCAAGACCAGTGCCGGCCGTCCGGGGAGCACGGCGGCCAGCGCCGCGCGTTGGCGCTCGCCGCATGCGAGGTCGCGCGGATACCGGCCTGCGGCCGGCAGCAGCCCGAAAGCGCGCAGCACGACCTCGGGAAGCTCGGCCTCTCCCGAACGCTCGAGGGTGAGGCTGACCTCCGAGCGCACGGTCGGCCGGTGCAGCAGGGCCGTCGGGTTCTGGGGCAGGTAGGCGATCCTTCCCGGCCGCCGCTCGACCTGCCCGCTTTGAGGGGACAGCGCACCCGCGATGATCCGCAAAAGGGTGGTCTTGCCACCGCCGTTGGGACCGCTCAGCGCAACGACCTCGCCCGCGCGGCCGGCCAGGTCGACGCCGTCCAGGACGATGCGATCGCCGAACCCCGCGGTGACGCCACGCAGCGACCACGCTTCGAGACCCGGCGCAGACGTTCGCGGCGGGGCGTGAGTGACGGCCGGTGCCGACCAGGCCGAGGGATCGACCGCCGTCGCCGTCCCGCCGTCAACGACCAACATCGCTCGCGCCGCCTGCGCCAGGCGCTCCACGCGGTGCTCGGACACCACCACTGCGCGCCCCTCGCGCGCGATGCCGATGGCCGATGCGAGCACCATCGCCGCGCCGTCCGGGTCGAGCTGTGAGGTGGGCTCGTCGAGTACGACCAGGCGCGGCTTCATGGCGAGCGCGGAGGCAATCGCGACACGCTGCCGCTCGCCGCCGCTGAGGGTTTTCACACGGCGCCCAGCGAGATGCGCGATGCCGGCCGCGTCGAGCGCCTCGTGCACCATCGCGGGGATTTCGCGCGCCGGAACGGCCAGGTTCTCGAGGCCGAAAGCGACCTCTCGGTCCACCACGTCATAGACCGTCTGGAGCTCGGGGTCCTGGAACACGAAACCCACCGTGCGAGCGAGCCGCCGGGTCGACGTCTCGAAGACGTTCTGCCCCGAGACCTCGGCGGCGCCGGCTATGCGGCCGCCGTGGAAATGAGGCACGAGGCCGTTGAACACGCGCAGCAGGGTCGACTTGCCTCCACCGGAGGGCCCGGCCACGACCGTCAGGCCGTCATCGATCGACAAGTCGACGTCGCGCAACGCGGCGTCGCGCCCGTTGGGATACCAGTAGGTGAGGTGGCTCAGTCGCGCGATCGCCACAGGACCACCGGGGAGAAGAGCAACAGGCACGCGACGAGCGGGCGCGCGTCGATTTCAGGCGCAGTCAGGGTCGGATAGGGCGCCCAGTCGGTCACCCAGCCGAGCAGCTGCGAGGCGATGAAGGCGACGACGGCAACCGCCGACCCGCCCACCAGCAGCCAGTCAGGGATGCTCAAACGAACGGTGCGCATCGAGGTGCGTCGTCCCGACCCAAAGCCTCGCGATTCCATCGACTCGGCCAGCTGGATCGACCCCTCGACGCTGGTGAGGACGACCGGGACGACGACCTCGGACCACGAACGCGGGCCACGCGGTCGCCAGCCGCGCAGCCGCTGCGCCTCGGTGACCTCGGCGAACGAGGTGGCCACGGCCGGGACGAGGTTGAGCGACGCAGCGATCGCGGTCCCCGTGCGAGACAGCGCCGAAGGCAGCGCGTCCATCACCTGGTGGGTCTTGAGCATGAGTGAGAACGGCGCGGCCGCAAGGATGGCCGCAGCGATCGTGATTCCCCCGGAGACCCCGTAGGCCAGCGCCTCCAGCGTGTACGGGCCACCGAGCCCGGGGATCGCAACCGGCAGGGAGAAGAGCACGGTCGTACCGAGATGGGCGGACACGAAGTTGAGCACCACCGCGAACGCCGCCACCAGCAGCACTCCCAACAGTAGAGGGCGCATGCGGTGGAGGCCTGCCCCGACGGCGAGCGCTGCGAACGCCGCCGCCAGGACCAGGGCCTTGTAAGCCGGGTTGGACGTGGACAGGACGATGAACATGCAAGCGGCCGACCATGCCGCCATCGCCCGCGCGCTCACGCCATGCTCAGCTTTCCTTGGCCGCCGGAGGAGGAGCCGGGGAGGGATCTGACTGCTGCACGTAGTGCCAGCCCAGCGCGTCCTTGTCGTTGAGCGTGATCTGCGTGTAGCCGTTGGCCGCCTGCGCCCAAGTGCCGTTGGTCTCAATGAACAGCGCCCAGTAGGGTTGGTTCTGAGGGAAGCACTGGGTGAACGTCTGCGGCTCGTTGTCGATCTGGCACACCGCCTTGCCGAAGCTGAACGTCTGGGCCTGGTACTCGATCTTCGAGCTGTCCATCAGCGTCGGCCCGTCGATGGTGTCGGTGCTGAAGCCGACGCACTTCTGGACGCTGGCGCCGGACAGGTGCTGCACCACGACGTACGCGTGGTGCGGCGCGCTTGCGTTGACGCACGAGCTTCCCGGGCTGGCGGCGGCGCTGGGCGAGGTGCCGCCGCATCCGGCCACAGCGCCGAGTATGAGAGCCAGTGTCGCGCTGGCCCCGATGAGGTGCTTGCGCACGGTGATCCCTCCAGGCGGTCTGCCTTTCCCGAACGCGCTGCTGAAAGCCGACCGCCAGGAGCTTCCGTGCCGTTGCGCGCGGACGGGTATGCCGTTGGGGCGTTCAGGTCTCCTGGCTCGCGGATCGCCGCCACCGTCCGCCTTCCCGAGGTCTCTGCCTCAGTGGCTTGATTCGGACGGAAGCTCCTCGCTCACAGTTGCGCGACAGCTCCGGTTTCACACCGGATTCCCTTGGTGCCCTGCCGGGAATCTTAGCGCTTGGCGAAACCCTGGTCGGAGCGGCTCAGCTGGTCGTACCCCGGCCGGCGTGTGACCGGCATGGCGAACTCGAAGCGGTCCGGCTTCAGGGCGAGCTCCAGGTCGGTGGGAGGAAATCCAGGCCACCTACCGCTCATCACGCGGCGATATCGATCGCTGTCCCGCAGCGGCTGCAGCAGACTGGCCAGGTCGGCCGCTTCGCCACGCACGATGCTCTCCATGTAGCGCGCGCAGGCGTGGTCTTCGGGATAGTCGGCCGAAGCGATCAGCGTCAAGGTCGTGGGATGTCTTAACAGGCAGGCTTGAACCGTCGCGCGCGCCACCGCGAGACTGGCTGCGTAGATGTCTTCACTGTCGACCGCGGCCACCACCGGCGTGCCGGCGCTCGATCGCTGCACCAGCACGCGATCCTTGAGCTCGGCCGCCTGGATCTGGGTCGGGGAGTTGCTGATCGCAATACCTTCGATCGGCAGGGCTTCCTCTTCGGCGCACAGGATCGCGCCGGGGAGGCTGGCAGCCAGCGCTCGCGCCTGCGCGGTCGTCGTCACGAGGCGGCACTCACGCGCTCCTCCCGCAAGCGCGAATGCGCTCACTGTGAAGGACCGCAGCACGTCGATCACGACGACAGTCCCGCGTGCGCTGCGTGCACCCTCTATCCCGGTCGCGTGGACTATCTGCACGCCGCGATTGTCGGACACCTGGTAGCGGCATGATAGTCAGCGGTGACAGCGACAGACCACAGCGAACAGCCGCGCGCGTTCGGGTTCGAGCAAATCGCTGACTGCGGGTCGATGCGCGTGGTGGGCCTTCGCCTGGAGCCCGGCCAGCACGTGCCCGAGCACCGCAACGCGATTCCGGTCGCCCTGATCGTCACCCTGGGGCGGCTGAAGTTTGGCGACGGCTCGAAATCGGGCGAGGTAGGTGAGGGCGAGATGCTCTTGATCAACCCGGGTGAGCGGCACACCTACCAGGCCGACGTCGAGACTTCCGCCTTCCTCGTGTTCGCCGGGCTTCCCGGGGTCCGCAGTCGCCCATGGAGCCTGCGACGAAAGGCCTCCGGGGTCTAGAGCCTCCGCCGTATCAGGACGCGTTCCAGAGGGTGATCAACCGGTGGCCGTCGTCCTGGAGCACGCTCAAGGTCGCCACGTCGAGCATGAGCCCGCCTGCCACCTTGACGTCCGCGTGGATCCAGGCCGCCCCCACCGCACGCAGGATGTGCCCGTGGGCAAATGCGAGGACGCGGCTGCCCGAGGTCGCGGCCAGGGCGATGAACTGGAGAGCGCGCTCGTAGATCTGGTCCGGCGTCTCGCCCCCGGGCGAACCGTCGCTGTAGACCTCCCAGCTCGGGTTGGCCTCGTGGATCTGCTTCGACGTCAACCCTTCGTACTCGCCGTAATCGACCTCTTGAAGCAGCGGGGTGACGCGTGGGTCGGGAAAGCCGGCGAGCTCGGCGGTGCGGCGGGCGCGCTGCATTGGGCTCGAGAACACGGTGTCGAACCGGACTCGGGTGAGGCGCGGGCCCAACGAGACGGCCTTCTCCTCGCCGCGCGCAGTCAGCGGGAGGTCGGTGCTGCCGGTGTGGCGCCCGCTGAGGCTCCACTCGGTCTCGCCGTGGCGCGCGAGGTAGATCTCGAGAACGGCCAATCCAGGTCCTCCGGTCGCCCTTGGGGGCTCAGGCAGGCTTGCCCATCATCTCGGGCCGGCCGGATCGCAAGGACCGGGCTGCGCCTTCTAGGACTGCGCCGGCGCGGACACGCTGACCGGGCCGGATGCAGACGAGGCCGACCGCGGCCTGGCCGCCCTGCGGCTTGAGCGCCTCGTTGACCGCCGTGAGCACTCGGTTCGCGGCGTGGGCCGTGCCCGCGACGTCGGTGTCGGGAAGGATGGCGAGAAGCTGCGGGGGCGTTCGGCCCAGCACTCCGGGCGTGTCCACGTCGCGCACCGTGCCCGCCAGCGCCGCGGCCATCGACTTGAGGGCGTCGTCCGGGGGGAGGGCTCCGTTGGCTTCGATCAGGAGGACGCCGAGGTTTCTTTGATATCGATGGGCGCGCGCCAGCTCATCCTCGAGCACCGGCCGCACGAACCTTTCGTTGAACAGGCCCGTCGTCCGATCGACGATGTGGAGCGGCTCGGCCTGGGGATCGTCCGCCCTGACTCCGCAGGAAGGGCAGAAGACCGCGCCCGAAGGAAGAGGCGACCCGCACGCCTGGCAGCTCTGCGCCTCGGGCCGGCGGCGGAGAAAATCGCCAATCGGCATTCGGTAAAGCCTATCAGCCGTGTTCGACATGCCTCGGGGCTCGTCTTAACAGGCTGGGTGGCATCGAATTCTTTCGAATCCTAAGCTCAGTGCAGGAGAGCCGGTTGGGGGAGGGTCCGGTCGGGAGGTGGGAGGGCCCGATGAAGAAAATATTTGCGGGCGCGAGCTCAGCCGACGGCCGTCGCGGGCGTCGAGATCCAGGTGTCGGCCCAATCGGATACCGCGAGCAGCACCGGCTCGAGCGCGCGGCCTCGAGATGTGAGTCGATAGGACACGCGCACCGGCGGCCCTGGATCGACGAGCCGCTCGACGATTCCCTCGGTCTCAAGCTCGCGCAGTCGCTCGGTCAGAACCCGATCGCTGATCCCGGGAATCCCTGCCAGCAATTGGTTGAATCGAGCGGGTGCGGGGATGAGCGCTTTCACGACCGCTCCGGTCCAGCGCTTCCCAATCAGCTCGATAGCCCTCTGAAAGGGTGCGCTGTAGTCGATTCCCCCTCCGACCATGGGGACAGATTCTATGCGCTATCAGAAGTCTCGGAAAGTATCGCCCGGGTGTTTTCCACAAGAAAATTTTCCGCGGCGGCGATGCGACCTCGTCAAGGCCCCTTCAACTCTCCCGACGATGGTCGAGGCGTAGACTCCGGCGGTGAGCCTGATGGTCGACGTGATGCACCTCGTCATCATCGCGGCCGGGGTAGCGATCGGGGCCTGGGCTCTGATCGCGCTGCGTCGCAGACTCCCGCGCGGACGCTTCCTGGTCTTCGGGGCGAGCTCGTCCGGCGCGCTCTTCGGCTGCGCCGCACTTGCCGGTGAGGTGGGTCTCGTTTCGCCCGCGGCGTGGTTCGCGATCGTGATGGCCGCCATGGCAGCCGTAACCACGGTCGCGGTCAGGGCTGGACGACCCAGGGCCCGGACCGCGTAGGGCTCAGCGGGCAAGCTTGCGATGGAGACATCTGAAAAAGTAATCGTGGTCACGGGCGGCGCCCGCGGCATCGGGCGCGCACTCGCCCGACGCTTCGCCGCCGGAGGTGCGAAGGCGGTCGTCGTCGCGGACGTCGACGGCGTGGCTGCGCAGGCTGTCGCGGGTGAGATCGGCGGCACTGCGGTCCGCTGCGACGTCAGTCGCGAATCGGACGTCAAGCAGCTGGTCGACGGAGTTCACTCAGCACACGGCCGCATCGACATCTTCTGCTCCAACGCCGGGATTGCGGTGGGCGGCGGCCCGGAGGCCGCCGATGAGGACTGGCAGCGCATCTGGGAGATCAACGTGATGGCCCACGTGCTCGTGGCAAGGCACGTGCTCCCCGGGATGCTGGCCCGCAAGGACGGCTACCTCCTGGGCACCGTATCTGCCGCGGGGCTCCTCAACCACGTCTTCGCAGCCCCCTACGGCGTGACCAAGGCAGCCGCTCTCTCGTTCTTCGAATGGCTGGCGATCGCCCATGGGGCCGACGGGATCCGCGTTTCATGCCTCTGTCCGCAGGGCGTCAAGACCGACATGCTGGCCGCCGAGCGCCGCCTCGGGCTCGAGTTCCTCACCGCGAATGCTCTCGAGCCGGAAGCCGTCGCCGAGGCGGTGGTGCTGGGCATCAGGAGCGAGCGGTTCCTCATCCTGCCGCACCCGGAGGTGGGCGAGTACTTCCGGCGCAAGGCCGAGGACTACGACCGCTGGATACGGGGCATGCGGCGGTTGCGAGAAGGCATACTCTCCGCCTCACAGACGCAGTAATGCGCTGGCTTTCGCTCGGCGCGGGCATCGCGCTTGTCGCCCTGGCATTCGCCGCGGCGACACAGGTTGCCGATACCCGTGCCGGGTTGATCGCCGAGGTCATCACGCTGCTGTCAGGTCTTGCGGGGATAAGTCTGCTGCTCTACGGACTGATCGGAGGAGCAACCCACTCGACGTCGCGGGTAGGACCGCGCCCGGCGCAGGTCCAACAGCCGGCGGTGCGGCCTGCAACCGACCTGCTCGCCGGCGCCGGCGGCATCGTCATCGCATGTGTGCTGCTGAGCGGGCTCGCGATCACAGGTGGATTCGAGTGGGCGGGCTTTGGATTGCTCATCCTCCTTCCGATGATCGCGGGGAGCATCTACCTTTGCGTGAGGTTTGCCCGTGCCCCCGCGCGCGACTGGAAGATCGAGCTGAAGAGGCCAGGCCGAGAGAAGCAGTCCTAGGGTTTGCGCTGCGAGTTTCGCAGTAGCACGAAGGCGCCGATCGCGATAAGGATGAGCGGCCACAGCACGGACCAGTTGATCAGGCCCGTGTTGTTCCCGAGCAGAACCAGCCCGATCACCAGCAGGAGCACGCCAAGCACCACGGACCGGTCCGTCGCGGGCGTTTCAGGCGCCGCAGCCGCGGCCTGCGGGGGCTGGCCCCGCACCTCCGCCCACATGCGCTCGAGATCGGAAGTCACAGCGGCAAACCCGGAGCGGCCCCGAACCTGCCCTTCGGGTGTCTCGGGCATGAGCACCCACATCAGCGCGTAGATGACGAGCCCGATTCCCTGCGCGAGAGCCAGGGCCACGAACGCGATCCTCACCCACAACGTGTCGACGTGGAGACCGGCCGCGATCCCGCAACAGACTCCGCCGATGATGCGGCCCTTGCCGCGGTAAAAACGCTCGCCCGCCGGTGCTTCCATCGCCGGCCAATCTACTAGGTGTTGTTCGTTTCCGTCACCAGGGCGAGGATCTCGCCAACCAGGTACAGCGAGCCACAGACCAGCACGTTGCCATCCGGTCCAGCCTGGTCGCGCGCAAACGCCAGCGCCGCCGAGGCCGGCAGGAGGTGATGCGCTCCGGAACCGTAGAGCACCGCCAGGTTCGCCGCACCCACGGCATGACCGGCCGCGCTCGCGGGCTCGGTGAAGACGGCGCCGTCGGGCTTCATCGATCGCAGAGCGGCAAGCAGCTGGACGGGGTCGCGCTCGCTGAGCATTGCAAACAATGTGACCAGCCGCTGCGAGCCGATCAGGGCCCGGAGCGCCGAGCCGGCCTGGGTCATCGCCGCTGGATTGTGTCCTCCATCCAGTACCACCCGCGGCCGCGAGGCGACAAGCTGCAGACGGCCCGGCCACCGCGTCGACGCAAGGCCATCGCGAACTGCGCGGTCGCTGATGTCGCCGAGGGCGTGCGCCGCGGCCACCGCCAGCGCCGCGTTGGCAGGCTGGTATTCGCCGATCAGCGGGAGGTGAAGGCCTTTGTGGGCGAAGCCGGGACCCGAGACGGAGATCGTGTGTCCGTCCCAACCCAGCGACACCGACTCGACCTCGATCTCCGACCCGAGCCGCCACAACCTGGCATCCGCTCTGCGGGCGTGCTCCTCGACGATCGCCAGGGCTTCGCTTTGACACCCGGTCACCACGTGGTCGCCCGGCTTGATGATCGACGCTTTCTCATGGGCGATCTTCTCGATCGTGTCGCCCAGGTACTTCTGATGGTCCAGGTCGACGTTGGTGATGACGGCTACGCCTGGGTCGAGGGCGTTGGTGGCGTCCAGGCGACCTCCGAGCCCGACCTCGCACACCAGCCTGTCGACCCTGGGCGCGAGGTAGGCCACCGCCATGGCGGTCAGCATCTCGAACTCGGTCGCCTGGCCCATCCGCTCCGCCACCGCGTCGAGTGCCGGCGTCAGGCGCTCGAGCGTTTCAACGAACTCGTCCTCGGAGATGGCCGTTCCATTCACCTCGATGCGTTCCGTGTAAGAGGTGAGGTGCGGCTTGGGCATGAACCCGACGTCGTGCCCGTCTGCGCGCCACATGGATGCGAGGCACGCGCCTGTCGAGCCCTTGCCGTTGGTGCCGGCGATCAGCGCCCCTCGCATGCCGCGCTCGGGATTCCCGAGTTGCTCGAGGATGGCGGATATCCTCTCGGTCCCGAGCTTCATCCCGAAGCGGCCCTGCCTGGAGATATAGGCCAGCGCCTCGCGGTACGTCATGAATCTTGGGTCAGGCGGGGACGGCCTTCATGCAG
>Ga0307374_10002916_pt1 | contig 29756 bp, 27 predicted proteins | sample OX3MG_FD_202532 | JGI IMG/M metagenome (GOLD analysis project Ga0307374, IMG submission 202532) | Soil microbial communities from Risofladan, Vaasa, Finland - OX-3 | ecosystem: Environmental > Terrestrial > Soil > Coastal area > Acid sulfate soil | place: Finland: Risofladan, Vaasa | collected... | reverse complement strand
TCGTCGCGGGGAGGCCACGGCGGCGCGACGCCCATGTCGGGCACGCGACGTGGACCGAGCCCCCCACGGCTCGCAGTCCTGCGATGGATCACCATAGGCCGGACTATTGCGTCGGGCAAGCCTTTCGGCCCTCCCTCTTCGCGCGCACCGGCCCTAGTGCGTTCGCGTCAGGCCCCGGCGCCGTGCATGCGGGCGAAGCCACGGATGCTGTCCGCGACGAGCTGGACGGCGATCGCTGAGAGCAGCAGGCCGAATATCCTGGTCAGAAGGTGGATCCCGCCGGGCCGGAGAACGCTCAGCACGCCGAGCGAGAACCGAAGCGCCGCGTAGATCAGCGCGAGCACGCACACGAGCGCGACGCCGATCGCGAGCGCGTCGTGGAAACCGTGGGCCTGGCGGACGAAGACGATCGTCGCGGCGATCGCCCCTGGGCCGGCGATGAGCGGCGTGCCGAGCGGAACGAGCGCGATGTTCACCTCGTCGACGTGCGCGGGCGGCCGCTCCCGGTCGACGAGCAGCTCCAGGGCCACGAGCAGCAGGAGCAGGCCACCGGAGCCCTGGATCGCGGGAACGGAGATCCCGAGGTATCCGAGGATCTGCTGGCCGAAGAGCGCGAACGCGGCGATGACCCCGCCGGCGACCACGACGGCCTGCCAGGCGAGTCGCCGGCGGTCGCGCGTGGTCCGCCCGTCGGTCAGCGCGAGGTAGATCGGGACGTTGCCGAGCGGGTCCATGATCACGAGGAGGGTCACGAACACCCCGGCGAAGAACCTCACGACGATCCGCCCATGACACCGTGATACATGGGATCGTGTCGTCACGCCCACCGGACGGCCCACGGCGGGCTGCACACGAGGTGACACGACCGGCCGGGGGGCGCGACACACGACGAGAGGGAGGACCTGCGTGCTCAAGGACTTCAAGGACTTCATCCTGCGTGGCAACGTGATCGAGCTCGCGATCGCGTTCGTCGTCGGGACCGCGTTCGCGACGGTCGTCAAGGCCCTCGTCACGGACATGTTCACGCCGCTGCTTTCGATCCCCGGCCACGTCTCGTTCGCGAACCTCCACTTCACGGTCAACGGCAGCACCTTCTACTACGGCGACTTCCTGAACACGGTCATCGCGTTCCTGGTCGTGGCAGCAGCGATGTTCTTCCTCGTCGTGCGGCCGATCGCGGTCGTGACCGCACGGCTGAAGAAGCGCCAGGGCGAGGCGCCGCCGGAGACCAAGGAGTGCCCGGAGTGCCTGTCCACGATCCCCTACCTGGCCCGCAGGTGCTCGCAGTGCACCGCCGAGCAGCCAGAGGTCGCCGCCGCCTGACGGGCGATGCGACCACCCCGTCGAGACCTGCCGGTCGCGTGGTCGCCGGGCGCCCGGACGGCGCGACCCCGGCGGGTGCACGGACGTGCGCGGTTCTCAGCGGGCGCTCCACGGCGCTCCACGATCGGTCGTTAGCCTCGCGGTGATGGAGGACGAGGTGGCCACGCCCGGTGGCGTCATCAGCCGGGGTGCGGTGCGCGACGCGGGCGCCCGCCGGCTCCGCAGGCTGACGGCGGGCGCGGCCGCCGTCGCGGTCGCCGCGACCGGGTCCGTGAGCGTCGCGCTCGCCGGCGCGATCCCGGGGCGCTCGTCGAGCGGCACGTCACCGGCACGGACGCCGGCCGGCGTGAGCGGCGCCGCCCCGGCCACGAGCCCTCCCGGCGCGTCGACGGTGCCCGCCGCGTCCGGCACCACCGTCCCCGCGACGACCGCGCCTCCCGCGACGTCGACCGCGCCGACGACGACCGCGGCACCCGTGACGACGACGACGCTGCCGCACGCCGCCGGCGTCGGGACCGCGACGACGGTGCCCGCGACGACGTTGCCGGCGACCACGGTGCCCGCGACGACGCTGCCCGCGACGGCAGTGCCCCCGACCACGGTGCCCGCGACGACGCTGCCACCGGTCACGTCGCCGCCGGCGCTGCCGCCCGCCCCGAGCTCGCCGGTCGCCTCGAGCGGCGCGTCGTGAGCGCGGCGTCGTGAGCGCGGCCGGGACCTCCGGGACCTGGCGCCGATGACCGCATCGCTCTCCGGCCGGCTCGGGCTGTCGAACCAGGACCTCTGGTACGCGTCCCGGGGCTCCGGCGTGGTGCTGATCGTGCTGCTCACGCTCGCGCTCATGCTCGGTGTCGCCGTGCGCGCCGGCTGGGCCCCCGGCTCCACGCTCCGCTTCGTCGTCGAGGGGCTCCACCGCAACGTCGCGCTGCTGGGCCTGACCGTGCTCGTGCTCCACGTGGTGACCGCGGAGCTCGACCCCTTCGTGACGCTCGGCTGGGCGGCGGCGTTCGTGCCGATGGCCTCGCCGTACCGCAGCCTCTGGATCGCGCTCGGCGCCGTCTCGCTCGACCTCGCGCTCGCGGTGGCCGCCACGAGCCTCGTCCGCCGCCACCTCTCCTACCGGTCGTGGCGCGCCGTCCACTTCCTCGCGTACGCGGCGTGGCCCGCGGCCTTCGTGCACTCGCTCGAGTCCGGGGACGACACGCGCATCGGCTGGGTTTCGGGCACGCTCTGGGCGTGCGCCGCTGCGGTCGCGATCGCCGCGGCCGTCCGGCTCGCCGGGGAGAAGCCGGCGGGCCGGTGGTCCAGCCGCGCGGTCGGCGTGCCGTCGCCGGCGCCCGCGACCGTGTCCATGCCGGTCGCGCGTCGACCGGGGCGCGAGCGTCGGGCACCCGTCACGGTCGCGGACGAGCGATGAGCCCGCGAGCCGCGGAGCTCGCAGCCGCCGACGCGCCGCGCGACCGCGATGGCACGATGCCCGCCACCGGGCTCCCGCGCGTGCTCGCCACCGCGTCGAGCGGCCCCGGGCTCGTCGCGCACCTCGCCGCGCACGGTGCCCTCCCCGCGTTCGCCGCGCCGCGCGGCGGCGCGCACCCACTCGTCGATCTCGTCGAGCAGTCGGGCCTGACCGGACGCGGCGGGGCCGGCTTCCCCACCGCACGCAAGCTCGCGGCGGTCGCCCGCGCCCGCGGCGACACGGTGGTCGTCGCGAACGCGACGGAGGCCGAGCCGGTGAGCGCGAAGGACAAGGTGCTCTGCCGGCTCGCACCCCACCTCGTCCTCGACGGCGTGCAGCTCGCCGCGGAGGCGGTCGGCGCGACGCGCGCAGTGCTCGTCGCGCACCCCACGGTGAGCGGCGCGCTCGGGGCCGCGGTAGCGGAGCGCGCGCGTCACGGTCTCGGCGGCGTGAGACCCGAGGTCGTCGACGCGGCGACGCACTTCGTCGCCGGCGAGGAGAGCGCGGTCGTCAACTGGGTCGACCACGGGCGATCGATGCCCACCGGGTCACGGTACCGTCCACACGAGCGCGGGGTCGGCGGCAGGCCGACACTCGTGAACAACGTCGAGACGCTCGCGCACCTCGCCCTCGTCGCGCGGCACGGAGCCGCATGGTTCCGGGCGCTCGGGACCGAGACGGAGCCGGGAACGCTGCTCGTGACCGCGCGTGGCGCGGTCGCCCATCCCGGCGTCTACGAGGCAGCGATCGGGTCGCGCGTCGACGACGTGGTGCGCGCCGCGGGAGGGCACGTCGCGACCCCTCTCGCGTACCTGGTCGGGGGCTACTTCGGCACGTGGATCGGCGCCGAGGGACGTGAGGTCGCGTTCAGCCGTCAGGGGCTCGCACCGCTCGGTGCGAGCGTCGGCGCCGGCCTACTGCTCGCCGTGCCGACGAGCTGCTGCGGGGTGGTCGAGACCGCCAGGCTCGCCCGCTACCTCGCGGGCCAGTCCGCCGGCCAGTGCGGGCCGTGCGTGTTCGGGCTCCGCGCGATCGCGGACGAGGTCGGCCAGCTCGCACGGCGCGAGCTCGCGTCCGACGGGACCGCCAGGCTCCGGCGGTGGCTCGGCGAGGTCGACGGGCGTGGCGCGTGCGCGCACCCGGACGGGGTCGCGCGCCTCGTGCGGAGTGCGCTCACGGTCTTCGGCGACGAGGTCGAGCGCCACGTGAACCGCAGGTGCAGCGCGCCACGTCCCGAGCAGAGCGCGCTCGGCCTCCCGGTCACGTGAGCCCGGCCACACGGGGCGGCGCCGCCGCGTCACCCGGCGGGCGGCGACGTCCAGTTCTCCGGGTCGACCCGATCGCGTGTGACGGTCGCGGCATCTGCGCGGAGCTCCTCCCCGAGCTCGTCACCCTCGACGACTGGGGCTTCCCCGTGGTCGACGGACGGCCGGTGCCGCGCGAGCTCGCCCGGCTCGCGCGACGCGCCGTCGCCGCCTGCCCGACGCTCGCGCTCCGGCTCGAGCACGAGCACGAGCACGAGCACGAGCTGAGCTGAGCACAGGGCGTGCAGACGCGCTCGGCGGCTGCACGCGTCGGGGCCGAGCGCCGGCGTCAGCGATGCCGCAACCAGTCCGCCTCGACCGACGCTCCGTCCGGCGAGCGGTGAGGCGGCCGGTCGGGCGGCACGACGTCCGCGGGCAGGTGGTGTCGGTCCCCCGACCACGGCGCGTGCGGTGCGACGAGGTAGTCGGCGAAGCGGTAGGCGATCGCCTCGTAGTTCACGCGCCAGCCGCGGAAGTGCGGCCACGCCGCGGCCGCGTCGCGCTCGAGCGCGAAGCCCGTCTCGGCGAGCTGTGCGACGGCCGCCTCGAACGCCGCGTACTCGAGCTCGATCGGCCCGGCGGGGGACGGGTCCGGATCGTACGGCCATCGCAGCGTCGCCGCGAGCCGCCGGAGCGCGCTGAAGCCCATCCGCAGGCACATCCGGGCCTGCGAGGGCGCCGTCGACGGGCAGAGCGCGAGCTGCAGGGCGGCCGCGTCGAGGACCGCGAGCAGTGAAAGGAGCCACGAGTATCCGACCTCGGGCGAGCGGAACAGCACGAGAACCGGGTGCGTGCCGTGGCTCTCGGCGACGTCGGCGGACCACAGCTCCCAGTCGCGGTAGAAGTCGGGAAGCGCGCCGACAGCGTCGACGAGCTGGTGCCGCATGAGCACCTCGGGCCCCCACGCCGGGACGCCCGCTCGGCTCTCGGTCAGTGCGACAAGCGCCTCGCGCTGCGCGTACGCCTGGTAGATGACCGGCAGGTAGCCGATCTGGAGAGCGATCGTGACCGCGCCCGTCGCCGCGGCGAGGACGCGGATGACGTTGTTCGTCGGTCCGTCCGCGCCGACGAGCCCGACGACGAAGAAGGCGGCCGCTGCCTGGCGCACCGCGAGGCCGAACGATCCGGCCCACGGGAGCAGCTGCATCGCACCCCCGAGCACGAAGGTCGCGAGGAACACGGCGAGCTGCGCGACGAGCGCGACCGGCCCGATCGCCGAGAGCAGGCTGTCCTTGCGCGCGTAGCTCGGTGTGAGCCGGGCGACCGCGACGAGCCCGGCGCGCACGCTCCGCTGCACGGTCGAGGACGCCCGCTGGAGCATCGACTGGCCCCGCGGCGACACGAACGTCGCGACGAGGCTCGCCCACGTGAGCCCGACGAGCACGATCCCCGCGGCAAAGACGAACCAGCGCACCGGTGAATCATCGCCCATGCGCGCCGCGCGGCGCGCCGCCCCCGCTCAGCCCGCGGCGGCCCCGAACGTGCACGTCCCGATCGGAACCCCGGCGACGCAGTGCGACGGGGGCTCGGACATGGTCTTCGCGTGCTCGACCGTGATCGACGCGGGCGGCGCGAGGTCGACGCCGTCGGGCTGGTTGAGGTATCCGGGCGCGGTGCCGCGGACCCCGGTGTGGCCGTACTGCCAGACGATCTTGTCGGTGCGCGGGTCGATGACGATCACCCGGTCGTTGTAGTCGTCGTTGCAGAGCACGTCCGGGCCTCCCGGCACCGGACGGCACAGCGACGGCTGGTTCAACGCGCCGGGACCGCTCGACGGCCCGTAGCGCCAGAGGAGCTTGCCGGTCGAGTTGAACTCGACGATCTGACCGGGATCCGAGTAGTCGACGGTGAGGTAGCGGTTCGGCGACACCTCGTTGGTGTCCGACGGGTAGGCGACGCCCGGCGGATTCGTGCTCCAGAGGATCTTGCCGCCGAGGGTGATCTCGTCGACCCAGTCGCCGTTGATCTCGGTCGCGAGGTAGTTGCCGTTGGCCATGGGGAAGACGCCGTTCGGGCTCCCCCAGCGGAGCGGCGGCTGGTGGTAGCACGCGTTCGAGTTCTCGCCGAGGCGCTCGACCGGCACGTGACTCGGGGGGCGGAGCACGAGGATGCTGCAGTTCTTGATGTCCGCGAGCACGACGTCGCCGTTCGGGGTCATGAGCGCGTCGTCGGGGTTGTCGAGGTGGTTGAGCGTCGATCCCGCAGTGCCGGGAGTCCCGTAGCGCCAGACGATCCGGTGGGTCGCGATGTCGACGAGCGTGACGACCTGGTCGTCCTCCTCCGTCACGAGGATGTCCTTGCCGTTCGGCGTGAAGAACGCGTCGTCGGGGATGAGGAAGCTCTGCCCGGGCGCCAGGTCCCCAGGCCGCGGGAACTGCCAGACGATCTTGCCGGACGGGCTCACGACGAGCAGGCGACTGTTCGAGCGGTCGGCGATGAGCACGTCCGTGTGGAGCACTGCGGGATTCGAGCCGGGTTGCAGGTTCGGCCCGGCCCGCAGCCCCTTCGGCGGCAGCGGGAACGGCAGCCCGCCCGAGCGCGCGCGCGTGGCCTGCCGGGATCTCGCCGCGAGCGACGTCGCGGCCGCGCCACCGGCGTGTCCCGCCTTCGCGGTGCGGCCGGAACCGGTGGGCGACGCACCCGCCGCGTCCTGCCGGTGCGAGGAGGTCGAGAACCCGGCGAGCGCGGCGACGCACGCGAGGACGAAGACGGCCGACACGACGACCTTTGGCGATCTGAGCACGGAGCGATGGTATGCGGCGCGCGGCGCGCTGTGGTCGCACGACACGTGGCGCGCGGCGGCCCGTGTTGCGCCAGACGGTACGATTCGACGCCGTGGAGCTCGCCGAGGTGCTTCGCGGGGACCTCGCGGCCACGGTCGAGGCGTTCCTCGCCGCCGATGCGCGCATCGGCCGGAGCGCCGCTCCCGACGACGTGCACGACGCGCGCGTCGCACTTCGCAGGGCCCGCTCGAACCTGCGGACGTTCCGCACGTTGTTCGACCCGTCGTTCCTGCGCAAAGTCCGGCCCGAGATCGCGTGGGCCGGCGAGCAGTTCGGTCCGGTCCGGGATCTCGACGTGATCGCGTCGCGCCTGCTCGTCCGCTTCGAGGACCTCGACGCCCACGAGATCGCGCTCCTCACGACGTTGCTCGCGCGCGAGCGGGCGGACGGCCTGCGCCGCCTCGCCGATGCCCGATCGTCTCCCCGCTACGGCGCCGCCCTCGACGCGCTGCGCGAGGTCGCCTCGTCGCCCGCGATGCGCGGCCGTGCGTCACGCGAGGCGGCGGCCTGCCTGCCGGCCCTGCTCGAGCGTCCGCGCCAGGAGCTCCGCGCGGCAGGGCGTGCAGCACGCGCACGCGCGGACGCCGATGCGCTCCATGTCCTGCGCATCCGCACGAAGCAGCTCCGGTACGCGGCCGAGCTCTCGGCCCCGGTCCTCGGGGATCCCGCCACGAACCTCGCGTCGAGGTGCGCGAGCCTCCAGCGCCACCTCGGCCGCCAGCGTGACGCGACCGCCTGCGCCGAGTGGGTCACGCAGCACGTGGCACAGCTCGAGGGCGAGCGCGACACGTGCGCGCGGCTCGCCCGGGAGGAGCATCTCGCTGGCGTCGAGCTCGCGGGCGGATGGGGACGCAGGCTGCGGCGCGTCGACCGGTCGTGGGACCGCCTGCGTCGCACGCGCCGCCGGTGAGCCTCGGGCGCGTGCCCGCGACCGGACCTCGGGGCCGCCCGCGCGTTCCGGGCCGCGGCGGGCCCGTCGGCCGCCGCTCAGGGACGCGCGGACATCGTGAAGAAGTCGCGCGACCACCACGAGTAGAAGTAGCGCTGCGGCGTGCCGGCCATGCCCGACAGCAGGTCCGTCCCGTTCGACGGTGCGGCGAGGCCCGTCGCGCTCGCCGGCCGGTACGTGGCGAAGTTCACCCAGTCGGTGTTGATGTCGAGCTCCATCGCACGCACCGCGCCGGCGCGCACGAGGAGGTTCGCGAGGTCCGTGATGTTGAGCCCGGGTCCGCCGACGTAGACGAGCGCGCCGTTGGCGGTGATCCCGACGCCCGAGCGCCAGACGTACACCTGGTTGCCGAGCGTGAAGCCCCACTTCGTCGTGTCGTTCGCGTTCAGCCCGGGAACCGGCCGGCCGTTGTCGACGAGGAGCGAGAGGTTCTGGCGCACGGCCTCGACCGCCGGGGTCATCCTCAGCTCGCTCCCCCAGGAGCCGATCGCGACGGCGCCGTTCCGGTAGATGACGAACGACGCGCCCCCAGGGTGCAGCGGGAGGAACGTCTTTCCCTGGGTGAAGTAGCCACCGTTCGCGTCCTGGATGCGGAAGCCCGCGTTGAACGCCGCGACGAGCGTGCGCGCGGCGCTCGGCTCGATCGGGGCCGTGTACTTCCACGGCCCGCCGCCCGGGATGAAGCTGCCCGAGTACAGCGTCGCCCGCAGCAGTCGCGTGTCCATCCACGCGACCCCCACGACGTAGCTCGTGTGGACCGCGTCGGGTCGGAGGTACGTCTCGTAGATCGCGGGAACGCCGTGCACGGTGCGGCCCGCGGGATGCCACTGGCCCTCACCGGCGATCGCGGGCGAGGCGAAGGGCACCATCGGCGATGGCGCCGGGAGCGGCACCGGGCCGCTCGCGACGCGGGTCGGGGGAAGCGTCGTGAGCGAGACCGGCTTCGGGATCGCCCCCGCAGGCGGTCGACCGCCGACGCGCGGCGGATGGTGGGAGTACCAGAGGTTCTCGATCCACGCGACGGCCGACGCTCCGCCGTGCTCGCGCACCCACTCCGCGCCGCGCGCGGGCAGCGTCACACCGAGCGACGGGTTGGTCAGCGCGTTCTCGAGCGAGAGCCACACGGGTGTCAGCGCGGCGAGGACGGCGAGCGTCCCGGTCGCGACGGGATGTCTCCCGGCGATCGTGCGGCGCGCACGGCGCACGGCCCGGCGCCGCGCGCGCCGGCTGCCCGCCCGCGCGTGCGCGCCGCGGCGCGGCGTCGGACGTCCGGTACCGCGCGCCGGCTCGTCGAGGTCGGGGTCCGGTGCACCGTCGCGCGTGGCGCGGCGGGGCGCCCGGAGATCGTTCACGGCAAGATTGTGCCCCGTACGCGCGTGGCGCGGACGTCGCCCCCGGTCACGGCCCGGCGTCGCCGAAGCGCGAGGGCGCGTAGCCCGCGATGCCCGGCGTTGCGACGAACAGGTCGCCGGCGTGCGGCTCTGCGGCACGCGACCGCTCGTCGAGGTCGCAGCTCGCGGTCGTGACGTAGAGGTCCTCGAGCCGCGCACCGCCGAACGCAACGCTCGTCACGTAGCTCGCAGGGAGCCGCACGATCGCGTCCAGCCGACCGGAAGGCGTGAAACGACAGACGCGACCCCCGCCGTAGCACGCGACCCACAGGCACCCTTCGACGTCGAGCGCGATGCCGTCGGGCATGCCGTGCTCCGGCGCGACATCGACCGCGCTGCGCCGCCCGGACATCGCCCCGGTGTCCGGATCCACGTCGAACACGTCGATCGACCCGGTCGGCGTGTCGACGTAGTAGAGCAGGCGCCGGTCCGCGCTCCACGCGAGGCCGTTCGAGATCGTCACGCCCGAGACGAGCAGCTCGACCGACCCGTCGGGTGCGAGCCGGTAGAGCGATCCGAGCGGCGCCGTCTTCTCCCGGTCCATGGTCCCCGCGACGAAGCGCCCCCACGGGTCGACCTCGCCGTCGTTGAACCGAACGGCCCGCCCGTCGACGGAGAATCCCGGCACCTGCTCGACGGCTTCGCCGGCCCGGTCGGAGCGCGCGAACGACTCCGCGAGCGCGAGGACGAGCCCGCCGTCTGACCTCAGCCCGACCGCGCCCACCGTGCTGCCAGTCGCGAACGACTCGATCAGGCCGGTCGCGGGCGCGTACCGGTGGACGGCGCCGGCGTCGATGTCGACGAACAGGAGCGATCCGTCGCGCTCGTCCCAGAGCGGACCTTCGGCGAGCGACGCGCCGACCTCGAGCGCGAGCTCGGCAGCGAGCTCGGGAACGGGCACCGCCGGCTCAGGCCCGCAGCAGCGCTTGGCCCTCGCGCACCTGGCGCCGGTACTCGGCGACCATGAGCTCCGTGAGCTCCTCGATCGAGGTATCGGCGACTCGCGTGTCCACGGTCACGCGGCCCTCCTGGATCACGTTGATCCGGTCGCAGAGCTCGAACAGGTGAGTGTAGTTGTGGTCGATGACGATCATCGACACCCCGCGGTTAACCGACAGATCCTTCACGAGGTCGATGATCAGCGTCGACTCCTTCGCGCCCATCGCGGCGAGGGGCTCGTCGAGCAGGAGGATCTTCGCGTTCTGGCGCGTCGCCCGGGCAACGGCGATCGCCTGGCGCTGGCCACCGGAGAGCAGCTCGACCTCGGCGTCGATGTCCGGGACGCTCACCCTGATGTCGTGGAGGTACTCGGTCGCGAGCCGGCGCATCTTCGGTCGCGAGAGCCAGCCGAGCCTGCCGAGACCCGTGAGCTCGCGGTTGAGGAACAGGTTCTCGTAGACCGTGAGCTGTGGGACGAGCGCGAGGTCCTGGTAGACCGTCTCGATGCCCGCTCGCCGGGCGTCGGTGACCGAGTGGAAGTCGACCTCCTCGCGCTCGACGAAGATCCGGCCGGCGTCCTGCCGCTGGAACCCCGTCACGATCTTCACGAACGTGCTCTTGCCGGCGCCGTTGTCGCCCACGAGCCCCAGCACCTCGCCGCGGCGCAGGTGCATGTCGACGCCGCGGAGCGCGACGACCGCGCCGAACCGCTTCGTGATGCCCTCGGTGCTGAGGATGATGTCTTCGGCCTCGCCATCGGTTGCGGGGGACGTCGCGCCGGGGCTGTCACCCGTCGTGGTCATCGCCTCGTCCTCGCCGCAAGACTGCCGAGCTGGGTGTTGACGGCCATCGCGAGCAGGATGACGACTCCTTCCACGAGGAAGAACCAGTTGGCACTCACGCCGATGAGATTGAAGCCGTCCTCGAGCACGCCGAGGAATATCGCGCCGATGAGCGTGCCGAGCACGGTGCCGCGACCGCCGGTGAGCGCGGTTCCCCCGATGACCGCCGCGACGATGCCCGGAAGGACGATGTCGAGGCCCGAGTTGCCGGGGTTCAGGCTCGCGATGCGGATCGAGTCGAGGATCCCGGACATCCCCGCGGCCACGGCGATGATCATGAAGCACCACACCTTGACCCGGCGCACGGGGATCCCGGCCTCGGCCGCGGCGAGCGTGTTGCCGCCCGTCGCGGTCACGTGGGTGCCGAAGCGCGTCCGCGTGAGCAGCACCCAGATCGCGATGCCGATGCCGAGCGCCCAGAGGCCGACCGACCAGCTGCCGACGCCGAACAGGATCCCGAACTCCCCGGTCGTGCCGGGCATGTTCTGCTGGATCGCGTTCGACTCGACGAGCACGAGCCCGAACAGCGCGTAGTTCGTACCGAGCGTAACGATGAGCGAGGACACCCCGAGCCAGACCGTGACGAACCCGTTGATGAGGCCGACCGCGAGGCTGCAGGCGAGGGCAGCCACGATGGCCCAGCCGACCGGCACCCCGTCCGCCCACAGCAGGTAGACGATCCACGGGGCGGTGAGGTACATCTGGCCCGCCGAGAGGTCGATCTCGGCGAGAACGAGCAGCAGCACCTCGCCCGAGCCGATGATCGCGATCGACGACGTGTACTGCGCCATCGTGATCAGGTTCGCAACCGAGTAGAAGGTCGACGTCCGGAGCGCGAAGTAGATCACGACGCCGAGCGTCACGATGACGACGGTGGCCTCGCGCCGTTGCACGAGCCTGACGAGCAGAGAGGACGGCGCACGCCCCTGCCCGGCCCGATCGGGCCGGGCAGGGGCGTCAGGCGAGCTGCCCTCGGAAGCGACGGTCGCCTGCGCCACGTCGCTAGTAGGCGATCCGCGCCGGGGGTGCGTACGCGCTCTGGGCAGAGCCGCTTCCCTCGAAGCGGGTCGTGTGGGCCAGGTACGGCCCGACGTTGCTCTTCTCCACGAAGCCGAGGCCCGTGTCGGTGTTGCACGGCTTCATGAGGCCCGCCGAGATCTGGTACAGGAACAGCTGCACCGTCGGCACGAAGCCCTGCAGGTAGGCCTGCTGGTCGATCGAGAAGCTCAGGCCGCCCTTCGCAACCTGCTGGAGCACCGGCGTGCCGACGTCCCAGCCGGAGCCACCGACCTTGCCCTTCAGCTTGTACGTGTTGATGACGTTCGCGACCGCGATCGAGTCGCCGGAGTCCACGGTGTACATGAACTTCACGTTCTTGTGCCCGAGGTACCACGACTGGACGTTCGCCAGCTCTTGGGTCTGCGCCGCGCCGCCCGCGACGATCACGTGCTCGAGGCCGGCCTTGTTGAAGATCGGCACGGCGCCGTCGACGCGGGGCTGGATGTTGCCGGAGCCCGGCGTCGCGATCACGCACGCGACGAGGTCGCCCTTCTTCGTGACCTTGACGATCTTCTCGGCCGCCGCCGCACCGGCGGTCAGGTTGTTCTGGCCGACGTACGCCATGCGGTTGTTACCGGGCTCGTCCGCGTTGTACGCGATGACCGGGATCCCGGACAGGAGCGCACGGTCGGTCGGGCTGTTGAACGCGATCGGGTCGATGATCGCGAGCGCGATGCCCTTGCGCTTCGCGGCGATCGCCTGGTCCATCGCGGTCACCATCTGCGAGACGATCGAGTTCTGCGATCCGGTCCACTGCGGCGTCGGGATGCCGAGGATCCTCGCGGCGTCCTGCATGCCGTACTGGGTCGCCGTGAAGAACGTGTTGGTCGTCACGTGGTTCACGAACGTGAACTGGTACGCCGGGTGCTTCGCGAAGAGCGGGTGCGACTCGTCCGTGAACGTCTGGGCGCTCGCGCCCCGCTCGCCCAGGATCTCCATCATCGAGCCGAGGAACGGCACGGACGCCGCCGCGACCCCCGCGTTGCGCAGGAACCGCCGCCTCGACACCTCGTAGAGCTTCGGGTCGACCTCGTGTTGCTCGTTGCGGGCCATGTGCTGCCCCCCTGTCTGTTGTCGGTGTGGGTGGTGCTCCAGCGCTCCCGCTTGCGGCACGCTACCTCGCCGCCGCCCGGGGCGCTCTCATCGTGGTGCGAGCGCTCGGACCGGTCCAGGGTCCTTCGGCACGTCTGGTGCACCGACCGGCCCTCCAGGGGCCGGCGCGCCCGCGGGATGCTCGCCGGACATGCGGCGGCGGGTCGCGCGCATGTCCTCCTCGGTCTCGCTCAGGTGGCGGCACATGGCGTCCTTCGCCGCCTCGGGCTCGCCGGAGGCAACCGCCTGGAGCACGGCTTCGTGGGCCGCGATCGCGCGCCGCCAGCGCGCCTGCTCGGTCGACGTCTCACGGCGCACCTGGAGGACGACGTCGCCGATCGCGTCGAACAGCGCAGCGACGACCGGGTTGCCCGCGGCCTCGAGCACGACCTCGTGGAAGCGCACGTCCGCGACGACCCACAGGTCGAGGTTCTCCTGGGCCGCGGCCGCGCGCATCCGGCCGAGGCTCTCCTCGAGCGCCCCGACGTGCGCTGGGGTCCGGCGGCTCGCCGCGAGCCCCGCGGCGGCGACCTCGACGATCCGCCGGGCCTCGAGCAGGCTCTCGCCGACGTCCTCGCCGAGGAACCGCGCGCGCGCCGCGAGGAGGGTCGGGTCGAGCGGCGACCAGTTCTCGACGGGCCGCACGAAGGTGCCGCGCCCGTGCTGGGGGTCGAGCATGCCTTTCGTGACGAGCGCCTGGATCGCCTCGCGCAGCGTGAGCCGGCTCACCCCGAGCCGACGCGCGAGGTCGGTCTCCGCGGGCAGCGTCGTGCCCGGCGCGATCTCGCCGCGCAGCACGATCTCGACGATCTCGAGGACGACCGCGTCGACGAGGCGGGGTACGCGCCGGCGCTGGAGCGAGCGCAGCTCGGTCACGCCTGCCGTCGCGTCGTCCATCCCACCACCCCCCACGTCGTCACACTTCTCGGATCGGTCCTCAGACGAGTGTCACCTTACCGTCATGAAACGTAGCGACGTCGACGGCCTTTGGCAAGCACGGCGGGCGGCGGACGAGTCGCCCGGTGCCGCGACTGCGTCCCCGCGGCGATGTCCGGACCGCGGCCGACCCGCGCGCGATGCCCGGCTGCGGCTGCGTGGCGCGCGATGCTCGGACCGCGGCCGCGCGGCGCGGCCCTGTCAGGAGCGACCATGGTGTACGAGCCTTCCGAGCAGCGGTACGAGGACGCGGCGTTCCGCCGCTGCGGGCGGCGCGGCCTCCTGCTCCCCCCGATCTCGCTCGGCCTGTGGCAGAACTTCGGGGACACCCGCCCGCTCGACGACGCCCGGGCGGTCGTGCGTCGGGCGTTCGATCGCGGTGTCACCCACTTCGACCTCGCGAACAACTACGGGCCGCCGTACGGGTCGGCGGAGCGCAGCTTCGGCCGGATCCTCGCATCGGACCTCGCCGCCCATCGCGACGAGATCGTCGTGTCGACGAAGGCGGGCTACGACATGTGGCCCGGTCCGTACGGCGACGGTGGCTCGCGCAAGTACCTGCTCGCGAGCCTCGACCAGAGCCTCTCGCGCATGGGGCTCGACTACGTCGACATCTTCTACTCGCACCGGTTCGACCCCGACACCCCGCTCGAGGAGACGATGGGGGCGCTCGACGCCGCGGTGCGCCAGGGAAAGACGCTGTATGTCGGCATCTCGTCGTACTCGGCCGAGCGCACCGCCGAGGCGGCGTCGATCCTGGGCGCCCTCGGCACGCCGTTGCTCGTCCACCAGCCCTCGTACTCGATGCTGAACCGCTGGGTCGAGCGCGGCCTGCTGGACGAGCTCGAGCGCGAGGGCGCGGGGTGCGTCGCGTTCTCGCCGCTCGCGCAGGGCCTTCTCAGCACGAAGTACCTCGCCGGGGTGCAGGCGGGCACGCGCGCCGCGGAGGACCACTTCCTGCGCCGGGACTCGATCACCGACGACCGGCTCGCGCGGATCCGCGCGCTCGACGAGATCGCGCGGCGGCGCGGGCAGTCGCTCCCCCAGATGGCGATCGCCTGGGTGCTGCGGGACCCGAGGGTGACGAGCGCGCTCGTCGGTGTGCGCAACGTCGCGCAGCTGGACGAGAACCTCGACGCGCTCCGATCGCTCCACTTCGACGACGCGGAGCTCGAGGAGATCGACCGGCACGCTACCGACGCGGGCATCAACCTGTGGGCCCGGTCGAGCGAGTCCTGACCGCCGCCGCGGCGGTCGACCCGTCACGGGCCTGACGAGGGCGCGACGCCGCAGCTCAACGTCGCAAGGTCCTCGGTCGTTGGTCGGTGGTGACCTCGACACCGCGTCCGAGGGCCGTGACCCGCACGCCGTTCGGCTCCGGATCGAGCCGCTTCCTCGCCCGCCGCCTCGGCGTGCTGTGCGTGCTGGCCGGCGCGACGGCCGGCGTCTCGCTACTGTTCCCGGCGGCGCGCTACTCGGACACCCCGGTCGCCGCAGGCGCGGCGGCACTCGCAGCCGTCGCAGGCTCCTGGCTCCTCGTCGGCGTCGCCGACGGGGCCCCGACCTGGGCGTTCCAGCTGCTGATCGGGGCCGCGACGCTCCTCGTCGCCACCGGCGTGTACGGCGGCGGGAGCCCGGCGAGCGGGGCCGAGCTCTTCTACCTCTGGATCGCGCCGTACGCGTTCGCGTTCTTCTCGACCCGCCAGGCAGCCCTGCAGGTCGGGATCGTCGGTGCGAGCTACGCGGCCGTGCTCGCGCTCCAGCACCACGAGCACCCGTCGATGGGGCCCGCGGGCCTGCTCGCCGGCGTGTGGCTCACCGTATTCGCGACCCTCGTCGTCATCGGTGCGCTCGTCCGGCTCCTCGGGCGCTCGACGCGCGACGCGGACCAGCGCTTCCGCCGCGGATTCGAGGACTCCCCGGTGCCGGCCGCGTTCCTCGACCTCGGCCTTCGACTGCTCGAGGCCAACGACGCGCTGTGCCGCCTTCTCGCTCGGCGGCGCGAGCAGCTCGTCGGCACCTGCATCCTCGACCTGCTCGACCCCGCCGACGCCGGCGGTGCGCGCTGGTTCTCCGCCGCGGACGCGACTCGCACCGTCGAGGACGAGTGCCGGCTGCTGCGACCCGACGGCTCGGTCGTGCGCGCCGAGGTCGCGGGCTCGCTCGTCCGGCCCGAGCTCGGCCCCGCGTACCGCTTCTACCAGTTCCGCGACGTCACGGCACACCGCCGCGACCAGGCCGCGCTCGCGCACCAGGCGATCCACGACCCGCTCACCGGGCTGTACAACCGGGCGCTGCTCCTCGACCGGGCGTCGGCCGCGCTCGCGGCGCACGGGCCGTCGAGCGGCAAGGTCGGCATGCTCCTTCTCGACCTCGACCACTTCAAGGTGGTGAACGACTCGCTCGGCCACGACGCCGGCGACCGCGTGCTCACGACGATCGCCCCGCGTCTCGCCGGCGCGATCGAGCCGGCCGACACGCTCGCCCGCATCGGGGGCGACGAGTTCGTCGTGCTCTGCGTCGACCTCGCGAACCCGCTCGACGCCGTCGACCGTGCCGGCCGGCTCGCGGAAGCGCTCGCGACGCCGCTCGAGATCGCCGGCGCGCCGTACGTGGCCGCCGCGAGCATCGGCGTCGCGGTCGCCGCCGCTCCCGGCGCGGACGCGGCGGGCCTGCTGCGCGACGCGGACGCCGCGATGAACCGCGCGAAGGGCGCAGGGCGCAACCGGATCGAGATCTTCGACCGGTCGATCCGCTACGAGGCGCTCCGTCGCCTGCAGCTCGAGCACGACCTGCGCGCGGCCATCGCCGACGACGGCCTGCTTCTCGAGTACCAGCCGGTGGTCGACACCGCGACCGGGACCCCGGTCGCGCTCGAGGCGCTCGTGCGCTGGGAGCACCCCGTGCGCGGCCGGATCGGGCCGGACGAGTTCATCCCGCTCGCCGAGCAGACCGGGCTCGTCGTGGAGCTCGGCGACTGGGTGCTGCGCACTGCGCTCGCCCACCTCGCGCAGTGGCAGCTCGTCCACCTGTGCGACCCACCGCTCAAGGTGTCGGTCAACGTCTCGGGCCATCAGCTCGCGGTCCCCGGGTTCGCCGGGCGCGTCGCGGAGCTGCTGCGCGCGACGCCGGTCGCGCCGGGATCGCTCGGCATCGAGATCACCGAGTCCGTGATCATCGACGTGAAGGTCGCGCACGAGACGCTCGAGGTCCTGCGCAGCCTCGGCGTCGACGTCCTGCTCGACGACTTCGGCACCGGGTACTCGTCCCTCGCCTACCTCGAGCAGTTCCCGATCGACGTGCTGAAGATCGACCGCTCGTTCGTGGTCCGCCTCGACGAGGGGACCGAGCGCGCGGTCGTGCTCGAGGCGATCTTCGCGATGGCGCGCGCGCTCCATCTGGACGTGATCGCCGAGGGCGTCGAGAGCCCGGAGCAGATCGTGAAGCTGCGCGCCTTCGGCTGCCGATGGGTCCAGGGCTTCGCGGTGTCGCGCCCGCTGCCCGCGGGCGAGGTCGTCGGGTTCCTCGTCGAGCAGCAGACCGTCGCCCGCGCCGTCGAACGCCGCGACCAGCGGTGACCAGCCGGACGGACGCGCGGTCCGGGCTCGACCGGGTGGGGCGGCGGCTGCGCGCGACCTTCGCCACGACGGCGATCGCGTGCACCTCGGCCCTGCTCATCGGGGTAGTCGCGGCGCTCGTGCGCACCTCGCACCGCCTCGACACCTTCGGCCGCACCGACCTCGCGGTCGCGGCGGCGCTCGCGGCCCTCGAGGTCGTGCTCCTCGCGGGCCCGCTCGGCCGACGCGTCGCACGCCACGGGAACGAGGCCGAGAAGGCGGCCGAGCAGGCCGCGGCGGCACGCGACTTCCTCGACGCGGTGCTCGACTCCGTCGACACCGGAGTCCTCGTCGTCGGCGCGGGCGGGACGATCCTCGAGGTCAACACCGCGTTCGCAGCGATCGCGGGCCTCGCGCCGTGCGCGACCACCGCAGAGGTCCGCGCCTCGGGCGTCGCGCTGCGCGCACCGGGCGACGGCAGGCACATCGCGCTCGACTCGCTCGCGACCCCGGAGACCCTCGCGGCGGACGCACCGGCACGCCGGCTCCAGCTGCTGCGACCGGACGGCGGCACGGTCACGGTGCTCGTGCGCGCGCGACCGCTGCGCCACCGCGACGGCACGATCGACGGCGCAGTCGTGAGCGTCGTCGACGTCGCGCGCCTCGCGGAGCAGCGCCGCCAGCTCGAACGGCGAACCGAGCAGCTCGAGGCCGTCGCCGCGGCGACGTACGCGATCCAGCGGGGCGAGGACGCGCGCGAATCCGTGTGCGAGCTCGCCCGACAGCTGACCGGCGCGCTCGCGGCGTCCCTGTTCGAGGCGGACGACTCGAACGCGCTCCGGTGCTCCGCGAGCACGCGTCCCGAGCTCGTCGGCTTCGAGGTGGACCTCGGCCGCCCGTCGGTCATGGCGACCGCGTTCGCGCGCTCGGTTCCCGTGTACGTGGGCAACGCCGCGGCCCGACCCGACCTCGACGCCGACAAGCTCGCGGAGGTCGAGCACCTCGCGGGGCGGCCCGTCGGTGGCGCCGTGTACGTGCCGATGGGCGCGAGCAGGGACTTCCGCGGGCTGCTCGTCGTCACGTACGCGGTCGTGGGGGGCGCGACGCCGGAGGAGGATCTCGGCGCGCTCTCGGTCCTCGCCGCGCAGGCGGGCATCGCGGTCGAGCGCGAGGACCTCCTGCGCCGGCTCGAGTCCGAGGCCACGACCGACGCGCTCACCCGGCTCGGGAATCGCCGCTCGTGGGAGCGTGCGCTCGTACGCGCGGTCGAGCGCTCACGACGCCGCGACTCACCGCTCGCGGCCGCGATGCTCGACCTCGACCACTTCAAGCAGTACAACGACCGCTACGGACACCTCGCCGGGGACGCGCTGCTTCGCAGCGCCGCCGGCGCGTGGTCGGCCCGGCTTCGCGACGGCGACGTGCTGTGCCGCATCGGCGGGGAGGAGTTCGCCCTGCTGCTTCCCGACTGCGACCTGTCGACGGCGCACCGCCTCGTCGAGCGCCTGCGCGCCGCCACCCCGGGCGGCGAGACGTGCTCCGCGGGCGTCGCGCTCCTCGAGCCCGGCGAGAGCGGCGCCGGGCTCGTGGCGCGCGTCGACAGCCTGCTCTACGACGCGAAGCGCGGCGGGCGGGACCGGACAGCGTCCGTCGCGCCCGGCCTGCCCGGCCCCGGCGCGGCGGGCTCGGTGCCTCAGGCGTCCCCGCCCGGGCTCACGACGCCGACCGGGCAGCTGACGCCCGTGCCTCCGAGCCCGCAGTAGCCGTCGGGGTGCGCGGCGAGGTACTGCTGGTGGTACTGCTCGGCGTAGTAGAAGGGTCCGGCCTCGACGATCTCGGTCTCGACCGGGCCGTATCCGGCGCCCGCGAGGAGCGCGGCGTACCGGTCCCGCGCTCGCGCGGCGATCTCCAGCTGCGCCGGTGTCGTCGCGTAGATCGCGGACCGGTACTGCGTGCCGACGTCGTTGCCCTGGCGCATCGCCTGGGTCGGGTCGTGGCTCTCGAAGAACCGCGCGACGAGCTGCCCGTAGCCCACCCGAGCGGGGTCGAACACGACGAGCACGACCTCCGCGTGGCCGGTGCGGCCGGAGCAGACCTCCTCGTAGGTCGGGTGCGGCGTGTAGCCGCCGGAGTATCCCGCCGCGGTCGTGTACACGCCCTCGGCCTGCCAGAACCTCCGCTCGGCACCCCAGAAACACCCGAGGCCGAGCACCGCGCGCTCGAGCCCGGGCGGGAACGGCGGCTCGATCGGCGTCCCGAGCACGAGGTGGGGGGAGAACGGCCCGAGGGGCTCGGCCCGGCCGGGGAGCGCGAGCTCCCGGGCGACCATCTGCTGCTTTCCCGACACGAACACGCCCACGGCCCGCCCTCCTCACGCGCCGACCCGACCGGCGCCCCTCCACGCTACGGCCGAGCGCGCCCGAGCCCCGCGCGCCCCGCTCCCCGCGGGCGCGGCCCGACGTCCCCCGGCGGTCAGCTGCGAGCGACCCGTCCCCAGTCGGGGTCGAGCTGGTAGCAGAAGAGCTCGCACCGCTCGGCCTCGTCACCCTCGCCGATCGCCGCGGCCTGACGCCTGAGCGCGTCGAGGCTCCTGAGGAAGCCGCGGTTCGCGACGTGGCGCCACCGCACGTAGCCGTTGCCGCGCCAGCCCGCGGCGCGCAGCGCGTCGAGACCGCGGTGGTAGCCGACCCGCGCGTACGCGTAGGCCGCGACGTCGTCACCCGCGGCCGCAGCGAGGTCCGCGAGCTCCGCCCACGGCAGAAGCGCGCGCGGATGGGCCGCCGCGACGCGCGCGACCGCCGTGGCGCGCTCGGCGGGCGCGAGACCGGCCGCGTCGGCGATCGCGTCGACCACCTCCTGCGGCGGGTCGGGAAGCACGGTCTCGGGCAGCCCGCGGCTGAGGCTCACGTCCACGTCGTCGCTCACGGACGCATCCTGTCCCGCCTCGGCCGCGCGCGCCAGCGCGGCCGCGCGGCGCCGCGCGCCCGGCCGGGGGGCAGGCGGCGCGCGGGTACGCTCGCAGCGATGGAACGTGAGGTCTCCCCGCCGATATGGCGCTGCGCGGGCTGCGGAGCGCTCGTCCACCCGTCGAACGAGGACACTCCGGCCGCGTGGTGCAGCCGGTGCGGCCGGGTCACGGAGTCGTTGCGAGACGGAGGATGAGGCACGGCCGTGCAGTGCGCGCGCCAGCCCGACCCGAGCCGAGCGGTCCACGACGGTCCTCGGCGTCCTCGCTACAGTCCTAGCGACGCGTACGCCGACCAAGGGGGCACGATGCACGACCTATCGACGGGCGCAGGTGTCCTCGCGACCGTGAACAAGCACCACCTCGCCGGGATCGTCGGGATCGTCGCGGGCGTCGTGCTCGCCGCGCTCGGCGCGACGAAGGTCATCGGCCGCACCGTCGCGATCATGGTCTTCCCGATCGTCGGGCTCGTGATCGCGCTCGTCGGGGTCCTCCTCTACGCGCGCGTCGTCTGACCCCGCGCGGGCCACGACGTCCGACCCGCGGCCAGCGGCCGCCGGTCGCGGCGTATCCTGCCACCATGGAGCCTACGCCCTCGGCAGGGCGGGCACCGGGGGGCGCCGCGGCTGAGGCGGACCCGGTGCCGGAGCCGGACCGCCGCGTGCCGGTCGGCCGCCGGGTCCTGCTCGCGATGGCCGGCCTCGGCATCGCCGGGATCGTGGCCGGAGCGAAGGTCCAGGGTGCCGTGGGGCGCGCGCTCGGGTCCGGCCTCGGCGGGTACCTGCCGGGCGGGGACCGGTTCCGCATCTACACGATCACGGGCTCGTTCCCACAGGTCGCACCCGACGCATACCGACTGAGCGTCTCGGGCCTCGTCGACCGCACCCTCGCGCTCAGCCTCGCGGACCTGCGATCGATGCCGAGGACGTCGCTCGTGCGCGACTTCCAGTGCGTGACCGGCTGGCGCGTGCCCTCGGTGCACTGGGCGGGCGTCCGCCTCGCCGACGTCCTCGACGCCGCCGGCGTGCACCGCGGCGCGGCCGCGCTCACATTCGACTCCTACGACGGTGCGGACACCGAGAGCCTCACGCTCGACCAGGCCCGCAGGCCCGACGTGATCGTCGCGTACGAGATGCTCGGCGGACCGATCACGACCGCGCACGGCGGCCCCGTCCGCCTGTACGTCGCTCCGATGTACGGCTACAAGTCGCTGAAGTGGCTCTCGAACGTCCGGGTCGTCGACTCCGCCGTCCCCGGGTTCTGGGAACGCAACGGCTACTCGGTCGACGCGTGGGTCGGCGCGTCCAATGGGCGCAGCGACCCGCCGATCCAGTGAGCGACGCGCGCGTCGCCGGCGCGCCGGCCCCCGCGTCGATCGCCGCGCACGGCACGTCGCTCGTGCGGTTCGACGCCGCCGAGCGAGCGGCGCACTGGGCGAACGCGACGTTGTTCCTGGTGCTGATCGCCACCGCACTCCCGCTCTACTTCCCGTCGATCGAAGCCGCGGTCGGGCGGCGTGCGCTCGTCGCAGACATCCACACCTGGTGCGGCGTCGCGCTCCCCGTGCCGCTCGCCGTCTCGCTCGCCGGGCCGTGGGGCGCGCGCCTGCGGCGCGACCTGCGGCGCGTGAACCGCTGGAGCGCCGAGGAGGTGCGCTGGCTCCGGAGCTTCGGCACCCACAGGGTCACGCGGCCGGACAAGTTCAGCGCCGGCCAGAAGCTGAACGCCGCGTTCACCGCCGGCGCGATCCTCGTGATGCTCGCGTCGGGATCGGTCCTCCGGTGGTTCGGACCCTTCCCGCTCAGCTTCCGGACCGGCGCGACATTCGTGCACGACGTGCTCGCGACCGTGATCGTCGTCGTCGTGTCGGCGCACGTCGCGCTCGCCGTCTCCCATCCGACGGCGCTCCGGTCCATGGTGACCGGGCGGGTGAGCACCGCGTGGGCGCGGCGCCACGCGGTCGCGTGGCTCGACGAGCAGAGCGGCGAGTTCCGGCCGGGGCACAGCTAGCGCGTGAACGGAGGCGACGAGATGGCAGGTCGGCGGGCGACACGAGTCGGAGCGACGGTCCTCGGCGTCCTCGCCGCGGTCGCGCTGCTCGCTGCCGGAGCGGTCGGCCTCGTCGCGACGGGCGCGGCGACGTCCGCGCCCGAGACGGTGCGCCCGGGCGCGACGTCCGCGGCGCGGCCGACCGAGTCCGCGGGCGGCTCGCCGCACGCCGCGCCGCCCGCACGGACCCGCACCACCGGCTCGCCGGCGCGCCTGCGCGTGCTCGGCATCACCCCGGCGAACGGCGCGTCCCGGGTGGGCGCGACCGCTCGCGTGACCGTGCGCCTCTCGGGGAAGACCGCGCGCTCGACCGCGCTGCCGACCGTCACGCCGGCGGTGCCCGGATCCTGGAGGGGAGCAGGCACGGCGACGCTCACGTTCACGCCCTCCGAGCCCTTCGTCCCGCTGAGCTCGGTGACCGTGCGGGTGCCCGGCGGAGCGCGCGGGGTGCGGGGTGCGGGCGGGTCGACGCTCGGCGCGGCCGTCTCGAGCACGTACACGGTCGAGAACGGCTCGGTGCTCCGCATCCAGCAGCTGCTCGCCCTCCTCGACTACTCGCCGCTCGCGTTCTCGGCCACGCCGGGTTCGCCCGCCGCGACGGACACGGCGGGTCAGCTCGCCGCGGCGTACGCACCGCCCGCCGGGCGCTTCGCCTGGCGCACGCGTAGCTGGCCGCCGTCGCTCCTCGCGCTCTGGCGGCCGGGGGTCTACTCGGTCATGACCCGCGGGCTCGTGATGTCGTTCCAGGCGGACCACGGCCTCGACGTGAACGGGCAGATCACCGCCGGGCTGTGGAACGACATGCTCGACGCGCTCGCGACGGGCGTCGTCAACACGGGCGGCTACAACTTCGCGCTCGCGGACAAGACGCCGCCGGAGACGCTCACGGTCTGGCACGACGGGACGGTCGTGCTCCGATCACGCGCGAACACCGGCATCAGCCAGTCGCCGACCGCCGACGGCGTGTTCCCGGTGTTCGCCCGCTATCGCAACCAGGTGATGAAGGGCACGAACCCGGACGGCACGAAGTACGCGGACCCGGTCCAGTTCGTCGCCTACTTCAACGGCGGGGACGCGGTCCACTACCTCGCTCGCGCGGACTACGGCATCCCGCAGAGCCTCGGGTGCGTCGAGCTGCCGCTCGCTGCCGCCGCGAAGGCGTGGCCGTACCTCGCGTACGGCACGCTCGTCGACGTCATCGGTTGACCGGCTACGGGCGCAGCGCGCAGCGGGGCGTCGTGGACGCGCCGCCTGCCAGGGCTAGTCGACCCTCGCGAGCGAGCGCCACGTGTCGAGCACGGTCGCGTCGCCGTCGACGGCGAGGCCGGCCGCGTCGCGCCGGTTCCACAGGAGCTCGTAGCAGTCGTTCGCGAGCGCCGTCACGATGCAGTCCGCGGCGCTCGCTCCGAGCGACCCCGAGCTTGCGTCGGGCCCCGCGCGCACGGTCCACTCCCCCGGCACGTCGACACACCGGATCGCGAGCGTGACCGCGGGGTCCGCGCGGAGCCGGCTCTGCGGTCGCGAGAAGAAGCCGCGCACGAGCTCGTCGATCCCGTCGGCCGCGAGCCATCCGTCGATCGAGGTGCGCGTGCCCGTCGCGGACTCGACGTCTGCGCGGTGGATCGCGGTCTCGTGCACCTGGCGGCGGGCCCAGAACGCCGACCCGGTGGGGCCGGGCAGGAAGCTCCAGCAGGGCCGCTCGGGACCCGCGTCGCGCAGCACCGCGACGAGCGCCGTGTGGCCGGCGGCGTACCAGTCGAGCAGCGAGCCGTCCGGAGGCGCGTGGAACGCGGCCCGCCTCTCCTCGCTCGACAGCGGCTCGCTCCGGGCGCCCGCGACGTGGGCGGCCGCCCACCGGTGCACACCGCCGACGTGGGCGAGCACGTCGCGCACGGTCCACCCCGGGCAGGTCGGCACCGCCGCTTCGAGGCCCGCCTCCGACGCGACCGTGGCGAGCCGCGCGCCTTGTGCCGCGAGCGCGTCAACGCGAGCGTCGAATCGCTCGCGCGCGCCAGCCGCAGTGTCGAGATCCACGCCGAGATCGTACGCGGCGCGGCTGCACCGGTTGAGCCCGCGGCGCGGCTGCACCGGTTGAGCCCGCGGCGCGGCTGCACCGGTTGAGCCCGCGGCGCGGCTGCACCGGTTCGGTTCAGCCCCACGACCGTCCGGATGGCCCGCGGCGCTCGACGAACTCGAGCAGCGCCGCGGGGTCGAGGGGCCGGGAGAACAGGTAGCCCTGGCCCGTGTCGCACCCCTCGTCGCGGAGGAGCTCGAGCTGGAGCTCGTCCTCGATGCCCTCGGCGACGACCTCGAGGCCGAGGTCGTGTCCGAGCCGGACCATCGTGCGGACGAGCGCGAGCTTCTCGCCCACGCCGGCGATCCGCGAGACGAACGACCGGTCGATCTTCAGCGCGTCCACGGGGAACTCTCTCAGGTAGGCGAGCGACGAGTACCCGGTGCCGAAGTCGTCGATCGCGATTCGCACGCCCATCGCGCGAAGCGCCCGGAGCCGCCGGACGCTGGCCGACGGGTCTCGCGCGAGCGCGGTCTCGGTGAGCTCGAGGACGAGGCGGCGCGGAGCGAGGCCGGTCTCGGCGAGGGCGGCGCCGACGTCCGACGCGATCGAGTCGGACTCGAGCTGGCGCGCGGACAGGTTCACGGCGACCGTGAGGTCGAACCCGCGCCGACGCCACACGACGCCCTGCGCGCACGCCTCGGCGAGGACCCAGCGCCCGACGGGCACGACGAGACCGGAGTCCTCGAGCACCGGCACGAAGTCGTCCGGCGGGATCAGGCCGCGCCCCGGGCGACGCCAGCGGACGAGCGCCTCCACGCCGCTCACCGAACCCGTCGCGAGGTCGAGCGTCGGCTGGTAGTGCAGGACGAACTGGCGCTCGTCGAGCGCCGAGCGCAGGTCGATCTCGAGCCCGAGCTTGTTCATCACGGCCTCGTGCATCGCGGGGGCGAACGTGACCGCCCGGTCCTTGCCGGCGGCCTTCGCCTCGTAGAGCGCGACGTCCGCGTCGCGCAGGAGCTCGTCGGCCGTCGCGCACGGGCCCCGCGCGACGCCCACGCTCGCGGTGACCGAGAGCGTGAGCCCCTCGACCGAGCCCGCGAGGAGCGCCTCGCGCACGACCGCGAGCAGGCGGGCGGCGACCGGCTCGCCCCCGGTGGCTGCCAGGTCCCCCTCGAGCAGCACGACGAACTCGTCGCCGCCGAGCCGTCCGACCGTGCTCGGCGAGGGAAGCGCGCGGGCGAGGCGCGCGCCGACGAGCCTGAGCAGCTCGTCGCCGACTCCGTGCCCGAAGGTGTCGTTGATCTCCTTGAAGCCGTCGAGGTCGAGGAAGAGCACGACGGGCGGGGGGCCCGAGTCGCGGGCGAGCGCCTGTTCGACTCGGTCGACGACGAGCGCGCGATTCGGAAGGCCGGTGAGCGCGTCGTGGAGCGCCTGGTGCCGGATGTCGTCGAGCAGCCGTGCGTTCAGAAACGCCGACGAGGCGAGCCCGGCGACGCCCGCGAGGCGCTCGCGAAGCTGCCCGTCGCGGTCGAGGTCCACCTCCGCCGTGTCGCCGATCGCGACGTATCCGAAGCACTCGCCCTGCGCGACGACGGGCATCGCGACGCCGTGCGAGCCGCCCGTCAGGCGGTGGATCCACGCGACCGGCGCCTCCGACCCGTGGTCCTCCAGTGCGACCGGCTCCGGCGCCGCGGTCGATCGGGCGACGAGCGCCGACGCGTCCGGCACGATCGCGAGCTCCGGCCGGTACTCGACGCGGCCGTCGCGACCCGACCGGCGCGATCGGCCCGCGCATTCGAGCCGGGACGTGGCGGCGTGCCAGAGGAAGACCGCGACCGCGTCGCAGTCGGCGACCGCGTGCATCGCTCGCGCGAGCCGCCGCGCGAGGTCCTCGCGCGTCGTGACCTCGGCGAGCTCGGTCGCGAGCGCGAACAGCACGCTCATCGTCTCCGCCCGCTCCCTCGCATCGGCGAGCGCGGCCGTCGCCTCGAGCACCGCGGCCGCGTGGCCCGCGTACGCCTGGAGTGCGCGGGCCTCCTCGGGCAGGAAGCGCCCCGCCACCGGCTCGAACGCCGCGAGGCTGCCGAACGAGTGGTTCGACGACGTCACGTCGACGACGAGCCGCTCGCCGGTCGTGTGCACGCCCGGCGAGGCGAGCAGCTCGGCCGCGGCACGCGCGTCGTCGCCCGTCGCGAAGCCGACCGAGTGCACCCGAGAGGCGCGCTCGCGCGGGAGGCGCACCGAGAGCACGTACCGCCGGGCGCGCACGGCCGTCGCGGCGCGCTCGGCGATCGCCCGCAACACTGCGTCGCGGTCTCCGACGGACACGAGCCCGGCGGACATCTCCTCGAGCGTCTCGAAGCTCGTCGAGAGCCGCTCCAGGCGGCGGCCGAGCAACTCGACCTCGGCCTCGGCCCCGGGACCCGGCGACGGCTCCCACGAGACCGAGTACAGACAGCGCGCGTCGCCACGCGTCTGGCACTCGAACTCGACGACCCGGCCGAGGTCGAGCGAGAAGATCGTCGGGACCGCGGCGAGCATGCCCGCGGTGTAGTCGCAGAACACGTGCCGGCGAGCGAACGGGACGAGCGTGCGCGCGCTCACGAGCGCGTTGCGGCGATCCGCGTGAAGCGTCGCCATCTCCGTGATGTGCGACTGACGCGACGCGGTCTCCGCCACGTAGCGGATCACCGCGCTCGGATGGCCGAGGTCCCGAAGGCGCTCGAGGACCTCGGCGGGGCGCGACCGGAGGTAGACCTCGGCCCCGACGTGGCGGCCGAGCTCGGGATCGCCCGTCACCGAGAGCGCCGCCTCGAACAGCGCGGTCATCTCGTCGTAGCAGCTCCAGCGCGCGACGTCCTCGAGCGCCGCGATCGGCCGGCGATCGCCCGCGGCCTCGAGCACGGCGCCGACGAGCACGTCACCGCCCGTTCGGCGCAGGTAGCCGACGAGCACCGCGGCCATCGAGTTGCTCAGCTCGCGGCGCTCGGCCGTCACCTGCTCCACCTCGTACTCACGTCCCTCGCGTCCGCCCGGTTGAGCCGTGCGCCCCACAGCCGCCGCGGGGGCGGTCCTCAGCGCCCGCCCAGGACCGCCCCGTACGGTGAGGCCCACGAGCAGCGCGGCGGCGGTCACGGTCAACTCCCCCCCCCACCCGGACCGCCCCGCGCCGCTCGTCAAGGCCGCAGCGCCGGTCAGCCCCCGGACTCGGCCTCGGTGGCTACCTCGAGCCAGCGCTCCTCGACCGAGCGCAGTGCGTCGTTGACCTCCGCGAGCTCGCCGCCGAGCCGTGCGAGCGCCTCGTGACCGACCGCCGCGGCGAACTGCTCCGCGAGCTCGCCGGCCCGTGATCGCAGGCCGTCCATGTCCCGCTCGAGCGCCCGGAGCTCGCGCCCCGGCGTCGCCGGCTTGCGCGCCGGCGTCGGCGCGCGGGGGGCAGCGCCCGCGGCGCGTCCCCCGGGTCCGCCGCGTCCGCCACCGGCGCCGCGAGGCGACGCGCCACCCGGCGGCGTGCGACCGTCGCTCGCGTGGCTCGCGCGCCGGCGGCGGTCCTCGCCTGCCGCGAGCCACGCGGCGATGCCGCCCGCGACCGGCTCGACGGAGCCGTCACGCCCGACCGCGACGAGCCGGTCCGTCGTGCGCTCGAGGAAGACGCGGTCGTGGCTCACGGTCACCAGCGCGCCGGGCCAGTCCTCGAGGAAGTCCTCGAGCGCGCGCAGCGTGTCGAGGTCGAAGTCGTTCGTCGGCTCGTCGAGCAACAGCACGTTCGGCCGCTGCGCGAGCACGACGAGGAGCTGCAGCCGGCGCCGCTCGCCCCCCGAGAGCGTCGCCACCCGCGCGAAGGGCAGCTCGCCCGTGAACCAGAACCGCTCCATCAACGCGACGTCCTCGGGACCTCCGGGCCGCCGAGCGGACCCGGCGACGACCTCCTGGACGCGCGCGCCCGAGTCGAGCTCCCGCCCCTTCTGGTCGTAGAGGCCGAGCACGGCCGTCGGCCCGACCTCGACCGTGCCCGCGGTCGGTTCCCGACGGCCCGCGAGCAGCTCGAGCAGCGTCGACTTGCCCGCGCCGTTCGCACCGACGACGCCGAGGCGCTCCCCGGGATCGAGCACGAGGTCGACGCCGCTCAACACGAGGGGGCCGTCGTCGTATCGGTACGAGACGGAGGCGAGCTCGACGACCTTGTCGCCGAGCCGTGGCGTGACCGCTCGGATGTCGAGCCCGGACGCCCGCGCCGGGGCGTCCGGGCGCGAGCCCACGAGCGCGCGCGCCGCGTCGACGCGCGCCTGGGGCTTTCGCGTGCGCGCCGGCGCGCCGCGCCGCAGCCACGCGAGCTCGCGGCGCGCGAGGTTCCGACGGGTCGCCTCCGCGCTCGCAGCTCGCTCCTCCCGCTCGGCACGCGCCGCGAGGTACGCGTCGTACCCGCCGACGTGCACGTAGGACCTGCCGCGGTCGAGCTCGATCACGCGCGACGTCACCCGCTCGAGCAGGTGCCGGTCGTGGGTCACGAGCACCAGCGCGCCGCGCATCTCGAGGAGGCGCTGCTCGAGCCAGGCGATCGCGCCGAGGTCGAGGTGGTTCGTCGGCTCGTCGAGCACGAGCAGCTCGGCGGGGCGCGCGAGCACGGCCGCGAGGGCGACGCGCTTCGCCTGGCCGCCCGAGAGCCTGCCGACGTCGGTCTCCGCCTCGCCGGCCATGCCGAGGCGGTCGATCACGGCATCGGCCTCCCAGCCAGTCCCCACGGCGTCGCGCACCGGTCCCGGTGCGAGGCGCGGCTCCTGCTCGAGGAAGCCGACACGTGCGGATCGCCCGCGACGGACGCGACCGCCCTCGGGCTCGTCGGCGCCCGCGACGACGCGCAGCAGCGTGGACTTGCCCGTGCCGTTCACGCCGACGACGCCGACACGATCGCCGTCCGCGATCGTGAGAGACAGGTCGGCGAACAGCACGCGGTCGGACCGGCGCGCCGACACGCCGGACAGGTCGACGAGGATCGCCACGCGCACGAAGGGTACCGGGCGGCGACGGGTGCCCAGCCACGGCCGTCAACTCCGAGGGCCGCCGGGTCGTAAGCACTGCGTCGTGCGGCGCGGT
>Ga0307374_10002914_pt1 | contig 29758 bp, 23 predicted proteins | sample OX3MG_FD_202532 | JGI IMG/M metagenome (GOLD analysis project Ga0307374, IMG submission 202532) | Soil microbial communities from Risofladan, Vaasa, Finland - OX-3 | ecosystem: Environmental > Terrestrial > Soil > Coastal area > Acid sulfate soil | place: Finland: Risofladan, Vaasa | collected... | reverse complement strand
CTGGCCGTCCGCGGTCAGTCCCCGAGCGACCCGGGGTTGGCCGGGACGTCGATCGCGTGCTCGCGGAGCGCCGCGAGCGGCACGATGTCGAGCGCGCCCTCGTGGGTCGAGGCGAGAACGACGTAGGCGGCCGCGCCGTCCCGGTGCGAGCGGAACCAGTTCGCCGCCGTGACGCACCACCGGTCGCCCGGCGTGAGGCCGGGGAACATGAACTGCGGCATGGGAGTGATGAGATCGTTGCCGATCCGGCGCTGGTGATCGAGGAACTCGGCGGTCACCACCGCGCAGATCGTGTGGCTGCCGAGGTCCTCCGGTCCGGTGTTGCAGCAGCCATCGCGGTAGAACCCGGTGACCGGGTCGTCACCGCACGGCTCAAGTTCGCCACCGAGGACATTCCGCTCGCTCATGACAGCAGTATCCCGTACCGTGCTGGAGCCGGTGAGCGGGATCAAGACCGATGACAGAGCCCGCAGACGGAACCGAACTCGCCTACCACGTCCGGGGAGAAGGTGCCCCGCTGGTCTGCCTGCCCGGCGGCCCCATGCAAGCGTCTAGGTGATCGGCTGTTCGGAGCCCGGCCGTCTGGGCACAATTTCCGGCGTCATCGAGGTCAGCAATGGTGGCGGCGCCTCCGGCTGCGCAAATTGCACGCACCCAGATCCGGGCCAGGTGCAGTTCCTATCTCACGGGGTGGTGGAACGAACCATTACTACCGCAGCCAACGGCCGGTTCAGCGTCAGGCTTCGCGCAGGCCAGTACGTAGTCCAGGCGCCCTCGCCCTGTGATGCTCCCAAGACCGGGATCCACAAGGTCGTCGGAGTCCAGGCGCCGTCACTCGCGCCGATCGGGCCGCCCGAGGCCTACGCCGAGGTGCCCCGCCGTGTGCTCGGCATCGACGGACAGATTCGGCCGCTCCACCCGCCCGATCGCTGACGCATCGTGACTGTCGGACCGTGCCCGTTATGAGCCATGTCCGGCCTCTGCAACGGCATTGGTGTCACGGCAGTCAGCGTGTCGAGCGGGCAGCGGTCATTTCGCTCTGGTTATCACGTAAACGGCCTGTCAGTATTGAGGCACAATGCTGGCTTATGCCGGCCTGGCGCCGGCGAGGCTGGTCGTCCGCCGGTAGCGTGCGCTTCGGGCCTTGGGCGGTGGGGAGCAGGCATGAGCAGTATGGCGCGCAAGTGCTTCAGGCGGCTCGCGGTGGTGTCGGTGCCGCTGGCGCTGACAGCTGCGGCACTCGGGGCGGGCAGCCCGGCCGCTGCCGCCTCGGGGGCTTACGGGCCTGGCAGCTCGGCCTGGGATGCCTATTACGCGAACCCGCTGGATACGGCGACGTGGAGGCCGTTCTGCGCCGGGGCGGTGGCGAAGGCCAAGGTGGTGGCGGGCATCCCGGTCCCGGCTTGCGGCCCGACCGGCACGACTCAGATCGACACGCCCCTGAAGTACCCGTACACGGCTGGCGGGGTGGCGTCCGTCAGCGGTTTCCAGTGCGTGGAACTAGTGCAGCGGTACCTGTACGTGGCCAAGCACTGGGGAACGAAGACGGGTGACGGCGCGGACATGGTGCGCGTCTACGGCGCCGCCCACAATGTCACCCCGGTGGCGAACGGGTCCGGGAAGGCTCCCCATGTGGGAGATGTGATCAGCTTCTCGGTTATGGCCGATTTCACCGACGATAACGGCCTCTACCCCGGGCACACCGCCATCGTGTCGGCCTCGAGCGTGAACTCCAGCGGCAACGGGTCCATCAAGATCCTGAGCCAGAACTGGGCCGGGGGCGCCGCCGTCACCCAGGTCACCGTCACGAACTGGACCGTTCAGCCGATCACGACCGGGGACGCGAACGGCGTGCCCGTCAGCGCTCCTTACGTCGAATGGCTGCCGACGGGCACGCGCCCGCTGGGGCCGCCGCCGCCTGCCGTGACCGGGCTGGCACCGCCGGGCAGCAGCCCGCATATCGACTCGGCGGCCTGCGCCTCCGTGACCTCGTGTACCGCTGTCGGGTTCTCCGTCCCGGCCGAGCCGCTGCTGGTGACCGGGTCGGCGGCCTCGTGGAAGGCCGCCTCCGCACCGCTGCCAGCGACCGCGAACCTGGGAGGCCAGCTCTACTCGGTGGCGTGTCCGTCCTCATCGGCGTGTACCGCCGTCGGCTACGCGGACGGCTCCGCGGGACAGCAGGGGCTGCTGGAGACGGGCTCGGGGAAGTCGTGGACGGCGGCCGAGGCGCCGGTGCCCGCCAACGCTCAGACACCGGCTCAGCCGACACTTGCCGCGGTGGCCTGCTATTCCGCGACATCGTGCGCAGCGGCGGGAAGTTACGACCCCACAAACGACGGAGCCGGGCTGCTGGAAACCGGGTCGGGGACGTCGTGGACTCCGGCCGAGGCGCCGCTGCCCGTCGGCACCGGGCCGGGCTGGGGAGCCCAGCTGACATCCGTGGCCTGCCCGTCCGCGACCGCATGCGTCGCCGCAGGCTGGTACAACAATCCCGTATCCGGAGTTGAGCTAGGTCTCATCGAGACCGGCTGGGGGACGTCGTGGACCCCGGCCGAGGCGCCGCTGCCCGCCAACGCGGCACTGGACCCCAGCGTCGCGCTGTTTGCCGTGGCGTGCCACTCCGCGGGCTCCTGCGTGCTCGTGGGCCAGTACAACGACTCATCCGGCAACACGGACGGGCTGATCCTGACCGGGTGGGGAACCTCGTGGCAGGCAACCGAGGCACCGCTGCCCGCCGGCGCCGCGGGCGCCCTGTCGAGCGGGCTATCTTCCGTGGCCTGCCCGTCCGCGACCTGGTGCGTCGCCGCCAGCTCGTACAGCGACTCGCCTGGCGACTTCCGCGGGGCGCTGGTCACCGGGTCGGGAACATCATGGAAGGCAACCAAGGTTCCGCTGCCCGCCAATACCCAGACACCCGCCAGCGCGCCGCTGTATGCCGTGGCCTGCCACTCCGCGGCCTCCTGCCTGGGAGTCGGCCTCTACCGCGACTCCTCCGGCAACTATCAGGGGCTACTGGAAAACAAATCAGGCACGTCATGGAAACCGGCCGAGGCGCCGCTGCCCGCCAGCTCCGGGCCACCCGCCGAACTGGACCGGGTCGCCTGCCCCTCCACCACGGTGTGCGTCGCCTTCGGCCAGTCCCAAGGCGACCTGCTGGTAGAGACCGGGCTATAGCAAAACCTGCGAGCCCTGGAGCCGGTGAGCGGGATCGAACCGCTGACCTGCCGTTTACAAGACGGCCGCTCTGCCTACTGAGCTACACCGGCGGGAGACTAGTGCATGGTAGCCGACCCCTGCCCGGACGTGTTTATCCTGCTGAGTGCCCCATCTCAAGTTCGGTAACCACGGTTGCACCGTCTTCTGAAACCACCTACGGTGAGTAGCGTGATCGACCGGCTGGACTGGGTGCTCCTCGCCTACCGGCTGCCGCGGGTGCCATCGACGCCGCGCATCACGTTGTGGCGCAAGCTGCGGCGACTGGGAATTGTCCAGATCGTTGACGGCCTGGTCGCCCTGCCGGCCGATGCGCGGACAAAGGAGCAGCTCGAGTGGCTGGCCGATGAGGTAATCGAAGCGGGCGGCGAGGCCACGGTATGGCTCGGCCGACCAGGCGCTGCGAGCGACGAGCGACTTTTCGCGGCCCGCATGGCGGAGGCGGTCCGCGCCGAGTACGAGCTGGTGATCACCGAGGCTGCTGCGGCCGCGCTGGAGCCAGCCGGCGTGCGGCGGCGTACGGCCGCGCGCCTGCGGCGACAGCTGTCCCGCATTGAGCGGCGCGATTTCTTTCCGCCGCCGGACCGGGAGCGGGCCCGGCGCGCGGCTGAGGATCTGGCCAGAGTGGCCGTGCCGTGACGTGGTCCACGCGGCAGGGCGGTCACGTGGACCGGGCGGCCTGCGCCTGGCTTGTGCGCCGTCACATCGACCCTGACGCGGAGTTCGTCTTCGTGGAGGACCCGGCGGAGGTTCCGGCCGACGCTGTCGCTTTCGACATGCGCGGCGCCGACCTGTCTCACCACGGGGGAGACTGCAGCTTCGAGACGATCCTGCGCCGCCACGGTCTCGTGGATCCGGTGCTGTGGGATCTGGACCGCATCGTGCATGAGGCCGATCTCGCCGATGACCGTGACCGCGCTCCGGAGGCGCACGGCCCGGACGTGATCTGCCGGGGCTTGTCGATGGTCGCCGGCGATGAGGAGATCCTGACGATCACCGGTCCGATGTTCGACGGGCTGTACGAGTACCGCCGCCTGGCCCTGCTGCTGGGCCGGGAGCCAGGCTGAGCGTGAACGCACAGACCCCTCGCCCGCGGTTCCTGTGGAGGCTTCGGCCCTATTACCGGCAGGTGGCCGGCCTGCTCGTGATCGGGTCGGCCGGGGGCATCGTCATGAACGTTGCCATCGTGCTGCCGGCGGTGCTGCTCGGCAGAGCGGTCAACGTCGTGCTCGCCGTGGAGCGCCACCGGGCCACCCCGGCTCAGGCGGGCCTGGCGGCGCTGGTGTTCGTGGGGGGAACGGCGGCGACCGAGCTGCCGAGGATCGCCAAGCGCTACTACCTCGGGGTCGCCCGCACCCGGTTCGTGGCCAGCGTCCGGAGCGATGCCCTGCGAGGCGTGCTCGGCTGGCCTACGGAGCGGTCGGCGCTGGTTTCGGTGGGCGACGTGATGGCCCGGGTGATCGGCGACGTGGATGTGCTCGGGACAGGCGTCGGCGAGGTCATGGTCGAGACCTGGGACACCTTGCTGTTCTCGGCCTCCCTGGTGGCCACGATGTTCCTGTATGACCCTGCGCTCGCCGCGGTCGCCCTGGCGCCGGTCCCGACCGCCCTGTGGCTCGCCAAGCGCGCTGGGCGGGTGGTGGCGCACCGGACCACCCAGGCCCGCGAGTCGGAGGCCGAGCTCACTGGCGTGCTCCGCGAACAGCTGGGAGCGCTCCGGCTGCTCCGCCTCTTCGGGCGGACCGGGGCCGCAACCGAACGCGTCCATCGCTTCGCCGACGTGCAGGCGCGCGCGGAACTGGCTGCAATTCGCCTCGACGAGGCGCTGTCGGCCATCTACACCGCGATGCTCTCGGCTGGGGTGGTGTTCATCGTCTGGCTGGGCGGCGAGCGCGTCATCGCGGGCGCGATGTCGGTCGGCGCCCTCGTCGCTTTCCTTGCGCTGTTCGTGCGGTTCGTCACGCGGGCGCCCCGGATCCCTCAGATGGTCAACCGGGTGCAGGCAGCCGGCGCCGCTCACCGCCGCCTCGAACCGCTCCTCGCTGCCCCGTTCCGGGCGGCCGCCGAGCCGCGCTGGTCGTCGTTCCGCTCGGCCCATGTCCCCGGCAGCACCAGGCCGCCCGAGAAGCTGACGAGACGAGCGCCCGGCCCGGCGGGAGTGCGGTTCGCACGGGCGACCTTCGCCTATCCAGGCTCCCCCGCCCCGGCGGTGCTCGACATCGATCTGGACGTGCCAGCTGGTGCGCTGGTGGCCGTGACCGGGCCGGTCGGGTCCGGCAAGAGCGCCCTGGCCCGCCTGGCGGCCGGACTGTATCCGCCCGACACCGGTATGGTGCAGGTCGCCGGCCAGCCCACCGCAGGCCTCGACCCCGCCCTGCGAGCCGCGACAATCGGCTACCTCGCACAGGAGCCGCAGGTATTCTCCGGCACCGTCGCCGAGAACATCACGCTGTGGGCCAGCCCCTCCCCGGACGGCGGCCCGAGTCCGGCGGCGAGCCGGGCCGTGGCGTTCGCCGCCCTTGGCCAGGACATCGCGGCCATGCCCGAGGGAATGGCCACGCCGATCGGCGAGCTCGGGGTCCGCGTATCCGGCGGGCAGCGCCAGCGGATCGCCCTCGCCCGCGCCCTGGCTGCCGCCGGACAGGTGCCGGGCCTGCTCGTACTGGACGATCCCTTCTCGGCTGTCGACGTGCACACCGAGGCCGCGATCGTCGCCGCCCTGCGCGACGCCTTCGGACCGGGAGCGCCGGAGCAGGAACGGGCCACGATCCTGCTGTTCTCGCACCGCCTCGCCGCCTTTCCGCTGGCAGATCTGGTCGTCGTCCTCGAGGCAGGCCGCGTCAGCGAGCAAGGCAGCCACGCCGATCTGATTGCTGCGGGCGGGCTATATGCGCGGATCGCGCGCGCGCAGGCGCGCATGGACGCACTCGATGACGTCGTCGGAGCGACACCGTGAACGCGACCACCCCGGTGGCCGCCACGACACCGCCGGATGGCCTCACCCGGCCCCGGTTCTGGCCGCAGGTCTGGCAACTGGTCCGCCCCTGGCGCCGCCTGATCATGCTGGTCGCCTTGTGCGTGCTCGGCGCCGCGCTCGCAGGGGTGGTGCCGCCGCTCATCATCCGCCACGTCGTCAACGACAACCTGCTCCCGGGCCACGCCGCGGGCCTGGTTGCGGCTGGCCTGGCGTACCTCGGGGCGGTCGCGGCAGTCGCCGCGTTCGGCTACTCCTACAGCTACCTGGCCGCTGTCGTCGCCCAGCGGGCGATCGCGGCGATCCGGGTCCGGCTGTTCGCCCACCTCGCCCGGCTGCCCGTTTCCTACTATGACCGCACTCCCCTCGGGGACACCATCAGCCGGGCGACATCCGATGTCGAGACCATCGACACGCTGTTTACCGACGGGATCGCCACTCTCGTCGGGCAGCTCGCCTCCCTCGCCGCCGTCGCCGCCGCCATGGTGGCGATCAGCCCGCCGCTGAGCGCCGTGTCCCTCGTGGTGATCCCGCCCCTGGCGCTGGCCAGCCGGTGGCTGCAGGTTCGGGTCCGCCACGCCGAGCGGGCGACCCGCGTCGCGATCGGCGGCCTGAACACCCAGCTGTCGGAGACCGTCGGCGGCTCCGAGACCATCCGCGCGTTCAGCCGTGAGGCGGCCTTCGCGGCGCGCTTCCGCGCCGGGCTGCGCCAGACACTGCTCGCTCAGGAGGGCTCGGTCCGCTTCAACGCCTTCTTCACCCCGGTCACCGGACTGCTCTCAGCCCTGGCCATCGCCGCCCTGCTGTGGGTAGGCGCCGGCGGCCTGTTCCGATCGGCCGGGGTCAACCTCGGCACCCTCGTCGCCTTCGTGCTGCTGTTCCAGGGCTTCTTCGCTCCCATCGTCGCCCTGGGCGACCAGTGGAACGCTGTCCAGGCTGCGCTCGCGGGCGCGGAGCGCGTATTCGAGGTCCTGAACCTCGCGCCTGAAGCCTCACCGCCAGCCGAACTCCGGGCGAGGCGCGGCGACGGGATTGCCGTGTCCGGGGTCAGCTTCGGCTACGACGACCAGAACCCCATCCTGCGCGACGTCAGCCTGGCGGTCCGGCCCGGCGAGCAGGTCGCCGTCGTCGGGCGCACCGGGGCAGGCAAGTCGACGCTGCTGGCGTTGCTGGGCGGCCTGTACGACCCGTCCGCCGGCGAGGTCCGGGTTGCAGGCCGCCGCCCCCGGCACATCGGGGAGCACGAGCGCCGCCGGATCATCGGGGTGGTCCCCCAGCACGTCCAGCTCTTCTCCGGGTCGCTCCGCGACAACCTCACCCTCGGCGATGCCGCGATCGGCGACGACGCGATCAGCCGGGTACTGGCGCTGACCGGGCTCGAGCCCCTGATGACCGCCCTGCCGGACGGCCTCGACACCATCGCGGCCGGCTCCGGCGGAGGAGCCGGCGTGGTCTTGTCCGCCGGGCAGCGCCAGCTCGTCGCGCTCGCCCGCGCACTCGTCACCGAGCCGGAGGTGCTGCTCCTCGACGAGGCCACCGCCGCGGTCGACAACGAGAGCGACGCCGCCTTCCGGTCAGCGCTCAACCGCACCGCCTGGCTACGAGGCTGCGCCGTCCTCACCGTCGCCCACCGGATCTCCACCGCCCGCGACGCCGACCGCGTCATCGTCATGGAAGCCGGCCGGATCGTCGAGCACGGCGCTCCCGGCGATCTCTTTAGCGCCGGCGGCAGGTTCGCCGCCCTCGCCGCCCTCGACGAGGCCCACTGGGACTGGTCCGGCGCGCACCATCACCACTCCGCCCTCATCCGGCAGCCAGGAGCCTGAATGATCATTATTACCGACACCTACTCCCAGCCCGATGCTCCCGATCCGATACTGGCTGATGACCGGGTCCTCGAGCTCGCCCGGCGCCACGCCGGATCGCTGCTGAAGGTCACCTTCGTCGACGAGAGCGGCGGTGAGGCCCGCGCCTACATGTGCGACGACGACCTCGTGTTCAAGACTCAGCGGCCGCAGCAGCTCCGGCCCCGCACGAGCCTGGAAAAGGAGGCGTTCATTCTCGGCCAGCTGGCAGCCCAGGACGATCTCCCGGTGCCGCGCGTCGTGGGCTACGGGCGCGAAGACGACGTCGAGTATCTCCTCATGACCCGCATCCCCGGCGTCTGCCTGGAGAGCACGTCGCTGTTCGGTGCCGCCCGCGTCGCCGTCCTCGCCGAGCTCGGCGCCACGCTCCGGCGGGTCCACGACGTCGACCAGAGCGCTATGGAGACGTCCGCGCTCATCCCCGGTGACGCGTCCGCCGGCGGCCTTCACGACCGGATCTCAGCCCTGTTCGACCAGCTGATCGCCTCGCTCGCCGCCGATCCGCGCTGGGCAGCCGAGATCGACCTCCGCGCCGTCGCCGACCAGGCTCTGGCGAGCTTGCCCGCCGGCACGCTCCCGGTCACGCTGCACTCCAACCCCGGGCCCGAGCACTGCTTCGTCGACCCAGGCACCGGCCGGTTCACCGGGCTGATCGACTTCGGCGACGCCTACCGGTCCCACTCCGCCCTCGACGTGCGGTCCTGGCGCTCGCCCGAGGACAGCAGGCACATGCTCTCCGGCTACCGGGCACTCGGTCCCCTCCCCGAGGGTTTCGAGCACGTCTGGCGCACCGGCATCATCATCACCCAGCTCAGGCTGGCCGCCCGCGGGCACCGCGAACCAGACAAGGCCGCCCGCACAATCCACGAGCTACTGAACGGCTGACTGAAACCGTCCGGGAACCCGACCTGCCTCCGGGCGATCACAAAGGAGGGCGGATGCGCCGCCAGCTGGCCGCAACCTGTGCTCTGACCATTGCACTGACCGCATGTTCCGCCGCCGGCCACCAGGCCCCAGCGTCGCGAACAACGCCAGCGACCGCAGGAACACCGCGGCCCGGCCCGGACCCCAGCACCGCTGCCGCTCTGGTCCGCATCGCGCAGGCCTTCAACAACGCCTACGACCACAACAACGACGGACCGGTCTACGATCGCTGGGACGACCGCAGCCAGGCCATCATCACCAGGGCTGAATACATCAGACGGCACGCCGAGTGCGCGACAGCCCCCCGATCAGCACACGTGGAAAGCGCGACCCCAGGACCTCGCGGGGCCTGGCTCGTCCGCTACGAGATCGGCGGCCAGCAGCTCACCGATTACTGGTTCTACCGGCACAGCCGCTGGCAGTTCGACCTGCTGCTCAGCAATCCCGACGCCGCTCGGCTCTACCGGCTGCCCTTCGCGAAATACGCGGCCCAGATCGGCTGCAACACCCACTAAGAGCCGCGTCTCGATTCATTGAACCACGCATGCGGCCACTACGAGGGAGCGGCCGGCTCACTCTCCGGCGATGGCCGGCCGCGGACCCGGCTAGCCGCCGAAAGCCAGGCTCCGCGCGAAGACGTGCGCGACGATCCCGCCAGAGGACGAACTGAGCTTCCCGGTCAGCTTGAGCCCGGCCGGCAGCCTCTTCAGCGGAATCTTGACGTTCCTGGCGGAATCGAGCAACTGCGATGGCAGGCCGTTGCTGCTGACCAGGTGCAACTGGATCTCGTTCGGCCCAGCGGAGGTCACCCGCCAGACCGCGCTCGCATTGACCGCCCCGCCGATCAGATTCAGGTTGGCTTTCAATTCGCTGCTGCCGACCGCGACGATCTTCAGGCCGCCTCCTGAGCCACCGCCGAGGAAGCCGGCCAGCGGCCCGGCGGCCGACAGGAACCCGCCGATCTCGCCCAGGCTGATCAGGACCGTGCCGTTCAGCGGGCCCGCAGTGCCCGACTGGAAGTTCGACTTCAGCTTCACGTTCTGCGCCACGACATTGAGGCTGGTGATCTTGATCGGTCCCTCGGGGATGTCCGAGGAGCTGATCGTGATCTGGTGGAAGTTCCTGGTGATGACCTGGGTGAGGAACGGGAACCCGGCAATCGACACGCTCGGCTTCTTCGGGAAGCCCTGCTTCTGGATCTGCGTCGCTGCCTCCGCCTGGGCGAAGGCCTTCGCGCCGAAGTCCAGGCCCACGAGCACAACCAGTATCACGATGACCCAGATCAGCGCCTTGCGGCCACGCGAGCGCTTCGGTGCCTGGTAGGTGTACAAACCAACCGCCTCCGGTCTTGGGCTTGATTCGCTGCCGCTGCGGTCCGGCCGGCGAGCTTAAGGATCAGGGAAGCGTGCTCAGCTTGACGACCTGGACCTGAGCCGAGCCACGGTCTGTCACGTAGAGATACTTCCCGTCGGGAGATAGGGCCATCTCGCGCGGCTGCAGGCCGCTGTTGAAGTATCCGAGCAGCGCAGGCTTCTGCGCTAGCGCTGCGGCAGGATCCACCACCGCCAGGTTGTGCGCGTTCTGCGGCTGCGGCGGCTTCACGTTGTCGTTGTCGGCGATGACGATCCGCCTGCCGCCATTGACCAGCGCGAGTCCGATCGGCCACTGGCCGACCTGTACCTTGGCGATCAGCGCCTTGCCCGGCTGGCTCGCCAGCCGCGACGCCGAGTACCCGAGCAGGATGTTGCTCTGCCGGGCGGTGACCCAGACCGTCTTGCCGTCCGGGGTCACGGCGACGCGTGCGGGCGCGCAGCCGGTCTTGACCTGGGCGACGATCGCTGACTTCTGCTGGCCCTTTGCCGTGGCCTGGCCGACATCGATGACGCTCAGGAACCCCTGGACCGTCGCTTCCTTGGTGACCCAGCTGGTCGCGTAAAGGGTCTTGCCGTCAGGCGAGACGGTGAGGCCCACTGGCTGGGGCCCGATCTTCAGCGAGCCGAGGTAATCGGAACTGCTGAAGCCGCTGCTCAGCGCCTTGGCCAGGTCGAATACGCCGACCTTGTTCCCGAACTGCAGGCTGACGAAGGCGAACTTGCCGTCCGGGGTCACGGCCACGCCGATCGGGCGGCGGTCCTGCGACGAGCCCGGCACGGTCAGCTGGCCGACGTTGATGCTCTGGGCGCCGGCCTCGGCATCCGCAGCGTTGACAACCTGGATTCCGTTGTTAGCGGCAACGAGGAGGTACTTGCCGTCGGGAGTGAGGGCGACGGACGTCGCAACGCCGGGATTGCCGCCAAGCGGGTACTGCCACCGGTCGATGGTGAGCGTCCCGCCGGGGCCCGTCTTGAAGATGCGAAGTTCTGTGTCGGTCACCAGGAAGACGGCCTTCCCGTCGCGGCTGGCCGCGATGCCGAACGGGTTAACCGCCGACCCGAAAGTCCCGTTCGCCGAGACCAGCGGGGCCTTCACCGGCAGATGCTTCGCGGCCGCTGCCGTCGTGCTGCACGCGGGCGGCTTGAGCACGGTTCCCGTGACGACGGGCGGCGTGTTGTTGTTGTTCTTGTGGCTTGAGGCGTAGTAAGCGGCTCCTCCGCCGCCCAGCAGCACGACGACCGCGGCGGCCAGCGTGAACGGCGAGCGCCACCACGGCCGGCGGCCGCCGCCACCCTGACCGCCGCCGTACTCACCGTAACCACCGCCCTGACCGCCCTGCTGCCAGTGCGCCGCTGTCAGGTCGGGTGAGGTGTGCTGGCCGCCGCCGCCCGCCACCTGAGTCTCGGCCGCGCCATAGCCGCCCCTGCCGCCCGAAGCGGCTCCCACGGGCGGACCGCTCGGACCCCCAGGACCGTCCCAGCCCTGGCCGCCTGTTCCGCCGCCCTGAGCGGGGCCGCCGTAGGCACCCTGGCCACCGGGATCGCTCGGCCCGCGGAAACCGCCCGCGGTGTAGCCGACCGCCCCGGCTGCCGCGGCCGTCCCGGCTGCCCCGCCGGCGCTGCCGCCGCCCGAGGGCCTGACCACCTGAGTTGCCGGGTGCTCCCCGCTCGGCACGATGCCGGGGCCCGAGTCGTACGGCCTGATCCCGAATGCCTCGCGCAGCGCCTCGGAGAACTCACGGCAGTTTGGATAACGATCAGCCGGCGCCTTGGCGAGTGACTTGGCGAATACCGCGTCGACGCTGACCGGAAGATCGGGCCTGCGGCCGGTCACGGCGGGCGGCGGCTCCGACAGCTGCGCGTACATCACCGCCATGGCCTCGTCGCGCTGGAACGGCGGTGTCCCGGTCAGCAGCTCGAACGCGGCGCACGCCAGGGCGTACTCGTCGGCCCGGCCGTCGACCGGCTTGCCCTCGATCTGCTCGGGAGAAATGTAGTCGAGCGTGCCGAGGAAGGTTCCCGTTCCGGTCAGCCCGCTGGCCTGCAGCGAGCCCTTGCTCAGCCCGAAGTCCGACAGGTAGACGTGATCGGGCCGGCCAGCTCCGGAGCTCGCGTCAAGCAGCATGTTCGCCGGCTTGACATCTCTGTGCACCAGGCCGCGGCCGTGCGCGGCGTCGAGCGCCGATGCCACCTGCGACGTGATCTCAGCCACCCGGCCGGGCGGCAGCGGGCCGAACTGTCCCACCAGTGACCGGACGTCACCGCCGCGGACGAACCGCATCGCGATGAACAGCACGCCGCTCGCCTCGCCGGCCTCGAAGACCGGGATAATGTGCGGGTCGTCGACCGCGGCGGCAGCGCGCGACTCCCTGATGAACCGCTGCCTGAACGCCTCGTCAGCCGCGAGTGCCGGGGCGAGGATCTTGAGCGCGACCGTCCGGTCGAGGCGCTCGTCGTGCGCACGGAACACCACGGCCATGCCGCCCTGGCCGATCTGCTCTTCCAGCAGATAACCGGCGATCCGCGAACCAGGCGCGAAGCCGCCTGGCACGACCTGATTCCCCTCGCTCACCCTGCCTCCCAGCGCATAGCATCTATGCCGATCTCCCCCGAACCGCGCATCCACGTTTCCCGTTTTTGACGAATAATGTCTGGAAGCTGTTCAGCTGGGCACGGCAGTCAAGATGGGCGTTCCAAGTATCCGGTTTGACCTTGTCCGCCGCAACCTACGCGCCTGAGAGGCGCTCCAGTCATTTAGCTTTCCACACATCGGCCGGCCGGCCGGCACCGCAGGGGACCCAAGCGGCCGGCGCGCGAGCCCGCCAGTTCCGGCCGGCCGCCTGTTGCGCGAGCTGGGCGAGCCCGGCCGGACCTGCATCGCCGAGTCCGGGGCGGGCCGCGCCGGCAGCGGGGTCGAGACCTAGATAGATGCGATAAATGCCATATAACCTAGGTAACTAGCTGGGACAGTAAGGATGTTTCCGATATTCCCGTTGGCCGGGGGCCTCGCGCAATGCCGCTAATGGGCCGGAATCTGCTCCGCGGGCCAGCCGGGTAACCGGGAACGCCGCAGCTAAATGGGGCACCGATAGCGGTATCCAGGCCCGCGAAATAGGCTCTACAGTTACCCCATGACGCCAGAGTCCGCCCACTCGCCCGCTGGTCCCGTGCTGCTCGTGCGCACCCCGGACGCGGAGCGCTCACTACCAGCCGGCCGCAGTTATTACGTCGGCAGGGACCCGCAATCCGACATCGTCGTCAACGACTCCCGCGTGTCATGGCGGCATGCCGTTCTCCGCCAGGACGGGAACACCTGGCTGCTCGAGGATGTCGGCTCCACCAACGGAACCTTCCAGGGCCGGGACCGGGTACAGCGGGTCCCGATCTCCGGATCGTGCGCGGTCCGCCTCGGCCACCCGGACGACGGTCCCGCGATGTCGTGCTCGGTATCGGCGCCCGCGCGGCCGGCTGAAGGCGTGCAGGCCGGCCACGGGCAGCCGACGAGATACGCGGAGGCGCCAGCGGCCCCGCCGCCCAATCCAGCCGTGAACAGGCTGCCCGCCGACGTGGCCGGCGGCGCGCACGGCGGCGCCGGGCACGGGGGCGGATACGGCGCGGGATACGCGGGCGGAGCGCCGGGCGGCGTGCCAGGCGGCGGGTACGTCCCGGGCGGCGGCGGGGCGCTGGCCGGCGGGCCGGGAGTACCGTCACCGCGGCCCAGCATGGAGCGGATGCCGAGCCAGGTGCTGCGCCTGCCCACGGCCCTGCTGCGGATCGGCCGGGCCGCGGACAACCAGGTCGTAGTGGCCGACCTCAGCGTCTCCCGGTACCACGCGGAACTGCGCAGGGACCCGCGCGGCGGGTTCACGATCGTCGACCTCGGCAGCCATAACGGCACGTTCGTCAACGGCCAGCGGGTCGGCTCGGCGCCGGTCACCGAGCGAGACGTCATCGGCATCGGGCCGGCCACCTTCCGGCTGGTGGGCGAGGAGCTCCAGGAGTTCCTCGACGAAGGCGACATCTCCTTCATCGCCAAGGACCTCACCTTCACGCTGTCGAGCGGCCGGGTGCTGCTCGACCATGTCAGCTTCCCGCTCGGCGAGCGCTGCCTGATGGGCGTCATCGGGCCGAGCGGCGCCGGCAAGTCGACCCTGCTCGGCGCGCTGACCGGGACGGCGCCGGCCACGCAGGGCACGGTCCTGTACGACGACCGCGATCTCTACATGCACTACGCAGAGCTCCGGCACCGGATCGGTCTTGTCCCGCAGGAGAACATCCTGCATACCCAGCTGACAGCGCGCCGCGGGCTCGGGTATGCCGCCGAGCTGAGGTTCCCCCGCGACACGAGCAAGGCCGAGCGCAACCACAGGATCGACGAGGTGCTCGAGGAGCTCGCGCTCACCAGGCATGCGGAGACCAAGACGGCAGCCATGTCCGGCGGCCAGCAAAAGCGCGTCAACGTCGCCCTTGAGCTGCTGACCAAGCCGTCGCTGCTGTTCCTCGACGAGCCGACGTCCGGACTCGACCCGGGGCTCGACAAGTCGGTGATGGAGCAGATGCGGGACCTGGCGCACGACGGCCGCACCATCATCGTCGTCACTCACTCGGTCGCCAACCTCAACCTGTGCGACCGGCTGCTCGTCCTCGTGCCAGGCGGCAAGATCGCCTACTTCGGCGCGCCCCAGGATGGGCTGAAGCACTTCAACCAGCCTGGCTGGGCAGAGGTCTTCCAGGCCTTCGAGAACCAGCCGAACCGCGACTGGGCCACCGAGTTCCGCAACTCACCGTACTACCAGCAGTACATCGCGGTCGGCATGGAGGACGCGGGCGCCATCCATCACCGCGCGCCCAGGCCAGTCGCCGCCGCCGCGCCCAAGACGAGCAACCGGCTCGCGCAGATGTCCACGCTGGTCCGCCGGTACACGGCCGTGCTCGCCTCCGACCGCGGCTTCCTCGCCCTGCTCATCGGAGTGGCGGTCGCTCTCGGCGCGCTCGTCCATGTCGTGGCGCCAGCCAGCTTCACGACCATTCCGAATGCCGGCGCGCAGACGAGCTTGCTGATCCTCACACTCTGCGCGTGCTTCGCCGGAGCGCTGAACTCGATCCGCGAGATCGTCAAGGAACGGCCCATCTACGCCCGAGAACGAGGAACCGGCCTGTCCGCGGGCGCTTACCTGGCGTCCAAGGTGATCGTGCTCGGCGTGATCAGCGCCTTCCAGGCGATCCTGCTCGTGGCCATCGGGCTGATCGGCAAGACTTTCGGCCCGAAGGGATCTGTACTGCCGATTCCGATCGCCGAGATCGCGATCGCCATTGCGCTCATCGCCGTCGTGTCGATGGTGATTGGCCTGTTCACCTCCTCGGCCGTCAGCACCACCGAGCGCGCGATGCCGCTGGTGTTCCTCCTGGTCATGGTCCAGGTCATCACGACCGGAAGCTTCATCCAGGTCCACGGCAAGCCCGGGCTTGAGCAGCTCGCCTGGCTGACGCCGTCCCGGTGGGGCTTCGCCGCCGGCGCGTCCACCGTCGACCTGAACAAGATCACGCCAGTCCCGGTCGCGACCCAGGATCCGATCTGGCAGCACACCGCGCATGTCTGGCTCATGGACATCGGGGCCATGGTCGCGCTGCTGATCTTCTACTCGCTCCTCACCTGGTGGCGGCTGCTCAAGCTCGGCCCGCTCAAGCGCGGCGCCTAAAACGATGCGGCGCTGGCAGCCGGCTTCCCGGTCGCCCGCGCCACAGGTCTGGCTAACCGCTCAGCCGTGCAGCCTCAACTCCAGGTCGAACGGGCGCGGGTACAGCCAGCCGCCGGTCGCCGGGTCGCCGACGTCCTGCGCGTTGTTGGTGCTGCCGGGAACCACGTACCCGTGGCTGTAGAGGAACAGCGAGTGGTTCCGGTGCGCCGGGACTTCGATCAGGTAGGTCGCTCCGTCGGCCAGCGACCCGCAGAGCACCGTGTCGCCGGTGACGATGGGGCTCGGGCAGGCCGTCGTCCTGGTCGTCGCGGCGGCCGTACCCGACCCGGCGGCCACTCCGGCCAGCAGCAGCGCAGGAGCAACGCGCCGCCGTCAATCTTCGGGGAGAACTGAACACGAGCAATCCTCCTCAGACAGTATCCGCACCAATAGTGCAGCTTTCGCGACGATAGCGACGCAGCGCGGCCAGCGGGAGGGGGCGCCGGGGCGGGAACAGCGCTGAACCCCTGCTGCCCCTGTAGCAGCAGCAGGGGTTCAGCGGTGTCGTATGGGCGGCGCCTGGCTCACAGGCGCTTGGCTTCGACGATGCGGCGCAGGAAGCGGCGGGTCCGCTCGTCCTTCGGATTGGTGAACAGCTCGGCGGGCGGCGCCTCCTCGATGATCCTTCCTTCCTCGAGGAAGCAGACCCCGCTGGCGATGTCCCTGGCGAAGCCCATCTCGTGGGTGGCAATCAGCATGGTCATCCCGCCCGCCGCAAGCTCGGTGATCACCTCGAGCACCTCGGCGACGAGTTCGGGGTCCAGCGCGCTCGTCACCTCGTCGAGCAGCATGATCTGCGGCTGCATCGCCAGTGCCCGGACGATCGCGACACGCTGCTGCTGGCCGCCGGACAGCCGGTCGGGGTAGTCGTCGCACTTGTCGCTCAGGCCGAACCGGTCAAGCAGCGCGCGGGCCTCGTCGGCGGCCTGCGCCGCCGGGATCTTCAGCACCTTCGTCGGAGCCAGCGTCACGTTCTTCAGCACGGTCATGTGCGGGAACAGGTTGAACGCCTGGAACACGATGCCGATCTGGCGCCTGACCTGGTTGGCATCGACACGCGGGCCCGTGATCTCCTGCCCGAACAGGCCGATCCGTCCCGAGTCGATCGGCTCGAGCAGGTTGATGCAGCGCAGCAGCGTGGACTTGCCAGATCCGGACGCGCCGATCAGGCAGATCACCTCATGCGGGGCGACGGACATGCTGATGCCCTTCAGGACCTCGTTGGGCCCGAACGACTTGTGCAGGTCCTCGATCCTGATCGCCTCGCCCGCCCCCGCCGCGGCCGGCACTCCGGCCGGGTCGCCGGGCAGCAGGCTCACCGCGTCCCCCCGGCAAGCCTGCGCCGCCGGTCTCGCTCGATCAGCCGGTCCGTGAACCTGGCCAGCGGAATGGTCAGGATGAGAAACAAGATCGCGGCGACGGTGAAGCTGGAGAAGTTGAACACCGTCTCGCTGTAGATGTCGGCGGCCTTGTTCGCCTCGATGACCCCGAGCGTGCCGACCAGCGCCGTGTCCTTTTGAAGGCTGATGAAGTCATTCAGCAGGGGCGGGATAATGTTCCGCACTGCCTGCGGCAGCACCACATAACGGAGCGCGGTGCCCTGCGACAGCCCGAGCGACCGAGCGGCCGCGACCTGGCTCCGATGCACCGAGTTCAGGCCCGCCCGGTAGACCTCCGACACGTAGGCGGAATAGGAGAGCACGAGAGCCGCTACACCGTAGACCACGTCAGGCTGCGAGGAGACAACCGGCAGGCTCAGCGCGGGAACGCCGAGGCCCAGGGCGAAGATGACCAGGATGAGCGGTACCCCGCGGAAGAAGTCGACGTAGGCCGTGGTGAGGATCCTGATCGGAAACAGCGCAGGACCGACGGACTGCCTGATCAGCGCGATGAGCAAGGCCAGCGCGAGGATCAGGACCTCGGCGACCAGGAACATCCTGACGTTGAGCCAGATCGCAGCGCCGACCGAGTAGTAGCCCTTCTTCGGGTTGCCGATGAAGGACTGCCACATGTCAGTCGGGTTGAAGAACGCGTGCTCGACCGCGCGGGCGCCTGGGGCCAGCAGGAAGATGGCGACGAGGATGCCGAGCACCACGATCGTGCTGACCGTGGAGACGACGGTCGCCCGCGTGCCGCCGCCTGAGAATAGCCGTGGCCCTCGGCCCGCTGGGTCGAACGAGCTCGCCGGCTGGCCAGGCGAGACTGGAGAGTTTGCGTCCATGCGCCTCTAGCGGACCAGCTACCTGCCGCGGTCAGGGCTTGATGGTCGGGAAATGCAGATAGATACCCAGGTACTTCTTCTGCAGCGAGGCTAGCGTTCCGTCCTTCGTCAGGCTGGCGATGGCGCCGTTGACGCAGCTCACCAGCTGATTGCCCTTGGCGAAGACCAGGCCGTAGTGCTCGCCGACGCTCGGGAACTGGGCTACCAGCACAGCATGCTTCAGCTGTGCGGACGCCATGTACTGCGCGGTGGGGGTGTCGGTCACCAGGGCGTCGATCCGGTGCGCCTCGAGGGCCGCCGATGCCTGCGCGAGGGTGTCGAAGACCTTGGGCTGCTTGGTCGGCTGGATCTTACTGGTGATGAAGGTCAGGCCAGTGGTGCCGATCTGGTCCCCGTACTGGTAGGTCTTCAGCTGAGACGGTGAGTGCTTGCTGGCGATCGGGGTGCCCTTGATGGCCACGATCGCCTGCTGCACGGGGTAGTAGCTGTGCGAGAACGTGACGGCCTGGGCTCGCTGCGGCGTGACCGATACCTCGTTGATGTCGAAGTCGAACGGCTTAGGGCCGGGAGCGTAGGAACTCGTGAACGGCTCGTGGACCCAGGTCACCTTGGATTTGGGGAAACCGAGCCTGGCGGCGATCGCGTAGGCCACCGCGCTCTCGTAGCCCTTGCCGTTGGTCGGGGTGTTGTTCACGAACCACGGGGTGTAGACCGGGTTGTCTGTCGCCACGGTCAGCACGCCGGGGGTGTGCAGCAGATGCTGGAGCCCCGACTTGGTGCAGCTCGCGGCCGAGGCACCCGGGGTCGCCGACGAACTCCCGTTGCTGGAGGTACTGCCACACGCGGCCAGGCCGCCGCCGAGAACGGCGGCTGCGCACGCCGCCACCAGGAACCGTCGCATCGAGCCCCACCCCAAACGTCATTACGGCTGCTACCAGCCTTAATTCCTACTAACTGCGGGGGATATTCTAGCCGGGGGCGGCCCGGCAGTCGGGCTCCGCCCCCGGCGCGAGTGCCGCGGTCAGCCGGGATGGCCGGGCTGCAGCCACCTGATCTTGGCGTTCGACGTCCAGGTCGGCGGGTTCACCGGGTAGATCCAGATCGGGGTACCGTCGGGGCCGATGTGCAGGTAGTTGTGCAGGATCTTCGACAGGTCGAGCGGTATCCGCACGCAGCCGTGCGAGGCCGGCTTGAGCGGCACGCCGTAGAACCGGTTGCCCCAGATCGGGTTGGGGAAGCCGTGGATGGCGTAGGTGTAGCCGATGAAGAAGACCGGCCAGTACATGAAGCTGCGGCCGAAGCTGTTGTCGGCCACCTTGCCGGGGATGTAGTGGATGGCCCGGTGGAACCCGCCAGGAGTGAACCAGCCGCAGCCGTCTGGCCGGCACCGTGACGCCGTGGAGACGTGGCTGATCAGCGTCACCTTGCTGTGCTTGTACAGCACAAGCACCTCGATCTTCTTATTGATCTCGATCCGCAGCGGGGCGCGGTGCGGGAAAAGCACCTTGGGCGCGCGCGGATGAACGAGCGCGTGCTCGGTGCTGCTGTCCACCCGGTTGGCGTGCGCCGGCGCGATCCTGCCCGTCTGCACTTCCTTGAAGGCCCAGACCGCCTCCTGGGTATCCCACCCGAAGTATCCGTTGATCTTGCCGACCCAGTAGTGCAGATAGTGCAGCCGCTGCTGGAGTGCCTTCACGGCCGGCCCGCGCATGCCGAACTTCAGCGTCGTGCCCGGCGGCGCGTAGGCCGAGCCCGGCACCGGCCTGGAATCTGAGCGCACCGCCCTTGTCGAGGCGAGGCCGGCCGCCGACCTTCTCGCCGCCGCCGCGGTGGCAGGACCCGCCTGGCCGAGTACCAGTGCCCCGACCGCGGCCGCGCTGCCCAGGCCTGCTAGCCACCGCCGTGCTCTGTGCTCCATCGTCGTGCTCCCGTTCGTTGCGCGCCGTCCGCCCGCCGTCACCTTCAGCCGGAGATCCAGATCGGAGTTCCCCGGCCGTCGATCGAGACGATCTTGATCAGCTTGTGGAAGTAACTGGCGAGATCCCACGGGATGCGCACGCAACCGTGCGACGCGGGATACAGGGGCACCCCGCCGTTCGGCTCGCCGTGAATCGCGTAGGCGCGGCCAATGAAGAACACGGGGTTGTACATCGCCCCGAGGGGGACGGTGACGTTTCCCTGGAGGAACGACAAGGCCTTGTACCGGCCGTCGGGCGTCACCGCGTAACTGCAGCTCCCGCCTGAGCAGTAGTAGTAGCCGCCGCCGGTGGACACGTGCGTGATCAGCTGGATCTTGCTGTGGTTATAGAGGACGAGTACTTCGATCTTCTTGTTGATCTCGATCCGCAGGTACCTGCCGCCGTTCGGGTGCAGCACCCTGGGAAGCGTCGGATGCAGCAGCTGCCGCTGCATCGTTGCTCCGACGATGCTGGCGTTGCGCGGCTCGATCTTGCCGGACTGGACTTCCTTGAACGCCCAGACGCCTTCGAGCGTGTCCCAGCCGAACTGCCCGTCGACCTTGCCCGCGTAGTAGTGCAGGAACTGCAGCCGCTGCTGCAGCGCCTTCACGGCCGGCCCGCGCATGCCGAATCTCAGCACCTGGCTCGCCGGCGCGCCCGCCGCGCCCGCGGCTGTGCTAGCCGGGGCCGCGCCCGCGGCTGTGCTAGCCGGGGCCGCGCTCGCGGTGGGGGCCTGGGCCAGGACCGATGCCCCCATCGCCGCGGCCGTCCCGAGGCCGATCAGCCATCGCCGTGCTCCGCCGGTCATCCTCATTGCTCCCGTCGGTGCGTGCCCGGGCACGCTGGTCCGTCTGGCGCCACTCGCCCGAGCCCGCTGCGACCCAGTCGTCCCGGATCGCCGGGTAGGGCAACTATTCCAGCTTCTGGACGCTTATCGCCAGCTTGAGGTTGTCTCGTTACGGTATTTTCAGTTACCCGGTTTGACCGGCTCGCGCGATCGGGCTCCACCCGCCCGGCGACGCGCCGATGGCCAGGTGTGTGGCCGATTCGCGTGGGTATTTATTCGTCCGCTGTTCAACTTCACGTTCCACTTCGTTCTTCTGACCAGCAGAAGCAGCACCAGGCGCCGAACCCGGCTGGCTGGCATGACGTTGCCCGCCGGGCGACATCGCTTGACCAGTTGCTGGGCATGAGGCCGGGCAGTCGGAACGGACGCGATCCCCGATGGGAGGGCCGTGACTGCGGTACTCGCAGGCCAGCTGCCAGACGCGGACACGATCTGGCCGCTGCTCGACAGTCTTGCCGCCGAACTCGGACTCGGCGTCGAGCGGCGGAAGAACGGCCGGACGGTACTGGTCGGCGCAGACGGGGCGCGCATTCAGCCGTGGCGGGAGAACTACCCGTACCCCGACCGCCTGCGCAGGAAGGCTTACGAGGCGGCCAAGCGCGAGCTGCAGATCGAGCTGCTGAAGCTGCAGCGCTCGGTCAAGTCCTCCGGCAGCCGGGTCCTGATCATCTTCGAGGGCAGGGACGCGGCGGGGAAGGGCGGGACGATCCGGCGCTTCACCGAGAACCTGAACCCGCGTGGCGCCAGGGTCGTCGCCCTCGACAAGCCGGCCGCGCACGAGCAGGGGGACAACTACCTGCGCAGGTACCTGCCGCACCTGCCGACCACGGGCGAGATCGTGATGTTCGACCGGTCCTGGTACAACCGGGCCGGGGTCGAGCAGGTCATGGGCTTCTGCCAGCCCGACGAGTACGCCACGTTCCTGCATGACGCTCCCGAGTTCGAGCGGCGGCTCATCGCCGACGGCATCTCGGTGATCAAGCTGTGGTTCTCCGTCACCAGGGCCGAGCAGCTGCGCCGCTTCGTCAGCCGCCAGGACGACCCCGTCAAGCGCTGGAAGCTGAGCCCGATCGACCTTGCCTCGCTGGACAGATGGCACGAGTACACCCGGGCCAAGGAGGCCATGTTCCGCCACACCGACGTGCCCGAGGCGCCGTGGACGGTGATCAAGAGCAACGACAAGAAGCGGGCCAGGCTCGAGGCGATGCGTTATGTGCTCTCGCTCTTCGACTACGAGGGCAAGGACCGTAACCTGGCAGGCCAGGCCGACCCGCTGATCGCCGGGGCCATCAGCGCGCTGCCTGAGCTGGCCTCGAGCGAGTACCAGCCGGTCGTCGCGCCGGTGCCGATGAGCCGGATCTCCGGCGCCGCTGAGCTAGCCCCGCTGGCCGGCTCCCTCAGCCCCCTCAGCCCGCACCCTGCTCACCGCGTACAGGGCGATCCCGGCGGCGACGCCGGCGTTGAGCGACTCGGCACCGGAGATGGGGATCTTCACGACCGCGTCGCACTGCTGCGCGATTAGCCGGGACAGCCCCTTGCCCTCTGAGCCGATCACGAGGACGAGCGGGCCGTCGGCCAGCGTCAGCGCGCCGATGTCGGCGTCGGCGTCCGCGTCGAGGCCGACGACGAACAGGCCGGCCTCAGCGTAACCGGCCAGCGTCCTGCTCAGGTTCGGTGCCTGAGCGACCGGCACCCTGGCGAGCGCGCCCGCCGATGCCTTCCACGCTCCCGCGGTTACCCCGGCCGACCGGCGGACCGGGATCAGCACGCCGTCACCGCCGAACGCGGCCACCGAGCGCACCACGGCGCCCAGGTTCCTCGGGTCGGTGATGCCGTCCAGCGCGACGATGAGCGGCTCAGCCTGCCCAGTACGCGACTGCTCAGGACCCGACTGCCCCGTGCCGGACTGCCCCGTGCCGGACTGCCCCGTGCCGGACGGTCCGGGGAGCAGCTCGTCGGGATGAGCGTAGGCATACGGCCTGATCCGCAGCGCGAGGCCCTGGTGGATCGCACCGCCGGTGAGCCGGTCGAGCTCGGACCGCCCGGCCTCGACGACCGGGATGCCGCGGTCGGCGGCCAGCTTGATCGCCTCGTTGATCCGGTCGTCGGCGTCCAGCCGGGGCCCGACGTGCAGGGCGAGCGCGGGAACCCTGGCTCGCAGCGATTCGAGCACGGCGTTGCGCCCCGCCACCACCTCGGCCGCGCTGCCCGCTCCCCTGCTCTGGCTGGGGAACCGGCCCGTGCCGCGAGGCCCGCGATCGGCGGCCGGCCGCGCCGGGGCGTCGGCTCCGCGGGATCCTGCCTTGCCGCGCGCCGCTGCGGCGGCCACGGCCGCGGCCCTGCGCTGGGCCGGATGACCGGGCCGGGACTCGGCGGCCGGGGTCGGCCCCTTACCCTCCAGCTTGCGCCGCCCGTATCCGCCCGTGCCCGGTCGCGGCTTGCCGGACTTGGCGCGGTTGCCGCCGGCCGGCTTGGCCGCGCCCCGGCCCTTGCCCCTGCCCTCGCCGCTCATCGCGCCAGCTCCCAGCGCGGCCCGGCGGGGGTGTCCTCGACCACGACGCCTGCCGCCTGCAGCTGGTCCCTGATGGCATCAGCCGCCGCGTAGTCCTTCCGCGCACGCGCGGCCTGCCGCTGCCCGAGCGCGACGCTGACCAGTGCGTCCACCACATCGCGCAGCCCGGCGTCGGCGGTGGCCGACCAGGGGGCGGCGAACGGGTCCAGGCCGAGCACGGCCAGCATGGCCCGAACCGACTCGGCCAGCTTCGCCGCGCCGGCCTGGTCGCCTGCCGCCAGGGCGGTGTTGCCGTCGGTGACGGTCTCGTGCACCACGGCCAGTGCCTGCGGAACGGCGAGATCGTCGTCGAGTGCCGCGGCGAACGCGGCCGGCAGGATACTGGCCGGCGGCAGGCCCCCCGGCGCGCCGCGCGGCTCGGCAGCCCGGGTGACGAAGCCCTCAATCCGCCGGTACGCTGCCGCCGCCTCGGCCAGCGCATCCGGCGAGTAGTCGAGATCGGACCGGTAGTGCGCCTGACCGAGGTAGTAGCGCAGCTCAGCCGGGCGCACCTGGGTCACCATCGCATCGACGAGCAGCGAGTTCCCGAGCGACTTGCTCATCTTCTCCCCGCCTAGCGTGACCAGGCCGTTGTGCAGCCAGTACCTGGCGAGCCCGTCGCCGGCCGCCCTGGACTGCGCGAGCTCGTTCTCGTGGTGCGGGAACACGAGGTCGAGGCCACCGCCGTGGATATCGAAGGTCTCGCCGAGGTACTTGGTGGCCATCGCCGAGCACTCCAGATGCCAGCCAGGGCGGCCAGGACCCCACGGAGTTTCCCACCGGGGCTCGCCCGGCTTGTGCCCCTTCCACAGGGCGAAGTCGCGCGGGTCGCGCTTGGCGCCCTCGCCGTCGGCATCGCCGGCCGCGCGCATGTGCTCGGGCCGCTGGCCGGACAGCGCGCCGTACGATTCCCAGGAGGAGACATCGAAGTACACGTCACCGCCGGCGGCGTAGGCATGACCGGACTCGATCAGCCGCTGCATCAGCGTGATCATCTCGGGGACATGGCCCGTGGCGCGCGGTTCGACATCGGGCGGCAGGCAGCCGAGCACGTCGTAGGCGCGGCTGAACGCACGCTGGTTGCGCTCGGCTACCGCCCACCACTGGCTGTCCTCGGCGCTGGCCGTGCGCAGGATCTTGTCGTCGATGTCGGTGACGTTCCGGCAGAACGTGAGGTCGAGGCCGGTTACCTTCAGCCAGCGGACGAGGATGTCGAAGCTGACGCCCGAGCGGATGTGCCCGATGTGCGGCGGAGCCTGCACCGTCGCTCCGCACAGGTACAGGCCGGCCTTCCCTGGCGTGGCAGGAAGGAAGTCGCGCACCGAGCGCGTCGCGGTGTCGTACAGGCGGAGCGTCATCGCTCAAGGCTACGGGATCGGCGACCGGCTCTCGTCCGCTCTAGTCCAGGTACAGGACGACCTTGTCAGGCGAGATCCGCACGATGACCCGCCGCTCGCCGGGCCGGTGCCCGAACGGCTGGCCGGTGTACTTCAGCCCGAGCTCGTTGATCAGCTCCGCATCCGGATCCTCGGTGATCGTCGCGGTACCCCTGACCTCGGCGTAAGTGTACGGATCGGCGGCATCGTAGACCAGCGCGCTGACCCGGGGATCCCTGATCAGGTTCGCGTACTTGCGCCGGCCCTTGATCGTGGAGAACAGCACGTCGTCGCCGTCGGTCCTGGCCCAGACCAGGCTCGACTGCGGCCGGCCGCCAGGATCGAGGGTCGCCACGGCGACATGATTCTGACCGTCGAACAGTTCCCTGGCGCGCTCGGGCAGGGTTACTCGCTCCGCAGACTCGCTCATGCGAGCAATCATGGCCGGCCGTAGGCTGGCAGAAGCACCCAGACAGATAGGTGAACTGCCCGAACACCGATCGGAACCGCCTTGCCCAGCATCGATGCCCGCCTCTTCCTGGCCGGCCGCTACGTCGGCCCGGCCAGCGACGAGTCGGTGCCAGTCAGCTCTCCCGTGACCGGCGAGCACCTCGCTGACCTGCCGGTGCCGACGGCGGGTCAGGTGGACGAGGCGGTCGCCGCGGCCAGGACCGCGTTCGAGGTGTACCGGAAGTGGTCGGCCTACGAGCGCGCGGAGCTGTGTCACCGCATCGCCGGGCTGATCGATTCCAGGGCGGACACGCTGGCCACGCTGACGACCCTGGAGCAGGGCAAGCCGTACCAGTCGGAGGCCCACGGCGACGTCGAGGACACCGCGGGGCTGTTCCGGGTCAGCGCGGAAGACTCGCTGCGGCTCTACGGCGAGACCATCCCGTCGGCTGGCCGCGGCAAGCGGATGCTGACCTGGCACGCGCCGGTCGGCGTATGGGCGGCGATCACGCCGTGGAACTTCCCGCTGATGATCGCGGCCGAGTTCATCGCGCCCGCGCTGGCGACCGGCAACGCTGTCGTCGCCAAGCCGCCGTCGATCACCCCCCTGGCCTGCCTGGCCCTGGGTGAGATCCTCGCCGAGGCGGGTGTTCCCGAGGGGCTGGTCTCGATCCTGCCTGGAGATGGCGCCGTCGGGGAGCGGCTCGTCACTCACCCTGGCGTGGACGCGATCGGCTTCGTCGGCTCGTCAGCGACAGCGGAACGCATCGTGCGGGCGGCCGGCCTCAAGCGCTCGATCATCGAGGCCTCCGGCAACGGGCCGGTGATCGTGCTGGCTGATGCCGATATCACGCGCGCTGCGCAGGCCGTGGTCTACGGCGCGTACTGGAACGCCGGCCAGGTCTGCTGCGCCACCGAGCGGGTGCTCGTCGACGCCGCCGTCAGTGCCGAGTTCTCCGCCGCGGTGCTCAAGGCGGCCGACGAGGTCGTGCTCGGCGATCCGTTCGACCAGGCGACCACGATGGGCCCGCTGTGCAACGAGATGACGGCGGCGAAGATGGACCGCCATGTCGCTGACGCGGTCGGGCGCGGCGCGTCCGTGCTGCGCGGCGGCGGACGCGCCGCCGGCCAGCCGACCGACCTGTACTACGAGCTGACCGTGCTCGACGGCGTCAGCCAGGACATGCTGGCCTCTCGCGAGGAGACCTTCGGCCCGATCGTTCCGATCATCGCCGCCGACGGCGACGACGAGCTGCTGCGGATCGCCAATTCAGACCAGCTCGGGCTGCAGGCCGCGGTATTCACCCAGTCCCTGCACCGGGCCTTCAGGTTCAGCGAGGAACTGCGCGTCGGATCGGTCGTCGTCAACGAGTCGACTGATTACTTCGAGAACGCGCAGCCGTTCGGCGGTGCCGGTGGCACGCGGACCGGCTGGGGCCGGGTCGGCGGCCTGGCCCAGCTACGCGAGATGACCGACCTCAGGACGACGATCATCAGCCTGGACTGACCGGCGGGGCGGCCCTTAGCCCCGGGCGGCCCGGGCCCAGCTCCAGGCGTACTCGGGGTCCTCGGCGGCGCCTGCCTGGTCCGACAGCAGTAGCGGGCGGAACGTGTCGATCATCACCGCGGTCTCGTCGGTCGTCGTGCGCCCGGCATCCATGCCGCGGATCACCGCCTCCACCGCGCCGGGCGTCGGCCCGTGCGTCAAGCCGGACGGGTGCAGCGTGACCGAGCCGATCCCGACGCCGGAGCCCTTGCGCGCCGAGTAGTCGCCGCCGACGTAGAACATCATCTCGTCGGAATCGACATTGTGATGGTTGTAGGGAATCGGCACTGACAATGGGTCGAAGTCCAGCGGACGCGGGCAGAAGGAGCAGATGACGAAATTCGGCCCCTCGAACGTCTGATGGACAGGCGGCGGCGCGTGCGTACGCTTTACGATCGGCTCGAAATCAGCGATGTTGAAGGCATACGGATACAGGCATCCATCCCAGCCGACCACGTCGAAGGGGTGATACGCGTAGGTGAGCCTGCTCAGCCCGCCCCTAGTGCGGACGACCACCGGCACATCCTCGCCTTCGGCCAGCAGCGGGCCGGCCGCTGGCCGCAGGTCGCGCTCGCAGTACGGAGCATGCTCGAGGAACTGACCGGTCTGCGACAGGTAGCGCCTCGGCGGCCTGATGTGCCCGCGTGCCGCGATGACCAGGGCCGTGATGGGCTCGGCGGACGCATCCTGGCCGGATGGCCCGGCCGGGATCCAGCGATGGATCGTCCCGCGCGGCACCACGACGTAATCGCCGGCCGCGGCCTCGATCGTCCCGTAGACGGACTCGAACCTGACCGATCCCGTGTGGACGTAGATGGCCTCGTCGCCGGTGGAGTTCCGGTAGAGGCCGGAAGGGGCGTCCACCGTGACATAGGAGATCCGCACGTCGTCATTGCCCATCAGCGGCTGCCTGGCATGAACCAGGTCACCGCTGCCCGCCAGGTCTTGCGTCCGGTAATGCCTGGGCAGCAGCGGATGATTGGCCGCCAGCCTGGCCTGCCCGGCGACATCGGTAATGGCCTCGCTCTTCACGATCGCTGTCGGCGGATGGACGTGATACAGCAGCGAGGAGTCGGACGAGAAGCCCTCTTCGCCCATGAGTTCCTCGGCATACAGCCCGCCGCCCGGCCGCTGGAAGCGGGTGTGGCGCTTCCTCGGAATCTCCCCTGTCACCCGGTAGTACGGCATTTCGTCTCCCTTGACGCCATGATCGCCGGGACGGGCACGAAGCCCCAGGTCGCTGGCCCGCTAGCTCATCGCGGGTTAGTCTCCTCTCGCCGGGTTCTCCACCAGGAACCCGTGCTGGCCGCCGCGCTGATTAGCTGTGCGACCAGTTCTCGTCTATCTTCCCCGACTATAGGCCTGCGGTAGCTCTGGCCGGCCCGAGGCATCCGAGCAGGAGGGAATGGCGCGTGGCGAGGAAGAGCGAGGTCCGCACAAGCCGAGCTGTGGCGCAGGAGGAGGTCATGGCTATGCAGCCCGGAGTCGCTGACCGAATGCCCTCGGCCGCGTCGGGCCGGGATGCCGGACGCGCGCTGCGAGTTCTGGCCCTGATCGCCGTCGCGATCGGCCTGGCCGCGCTCACGGCGGCCGCCTGCGTGCTGTCGTACTCGAGCATTCACCACCTGGCGACTCAGGCCGGCGTCTCGCCGCGGCTGGCCCGGCTCTACCCGCTGATCTTCGACGCCGTGCTCGTGGTGGCCGGCTGCGCCGTGCTCGCGCTCCGCGGCGCTGGCCTGGTCAGCAAGGTGTACAGCTGGCTCTGCCTGCTGGTCCTTCTCGGCAGTCTCGCGGCCGGCGGCGCGGTGCATGCCGCGTCCGTCAAGGTTCCGCGCCGGCTGGCCGGGATCCTCGCCGCGGTCATCCCGTGGGCGCTCGTCCTGATCGGGTTCGGCCTGCTGCTCGCGCTACTGCGCTACGCCAGGCTGAGGCGGCTCGCCCAGCAGCTGGCCGAGCCCGAGCCAGTTCATGGCGCGGACCCCGCCGCACCGTCCGAGCTTGTCGTGATCGAGAACACGACCGCACGGCCGGAACGGGCCGTGGGCCCGGCTGCCATCGTTCCCGGCTTCACCAGGGCGCCCGCTACGCCCGAACCGGGCGCTCTTCCCGTGGTTACCCGCCCGGGCGGCTCGCCGGAAGCCCCGACCGCGCCGCAGCCGGCGGCCCCTGTCGAGGCGGCCCAGCCGGCGCGTGCCGCCGTGCGGCAGGCCGACCTGCAGCTGAGGGCCAGGGTTCCCAGGCAGCCGGCTGGCCAGCAAGCGCAGGCGAGTCCGGTCACGGCGCGGCACGCGCCGTTCATGCCGCCGGTCGGGCCGCCGCCGACCGCCGAGGCACCGGCCGGGGGCGAAGCGGCCGGGGGCGGAGCGGCGACTGCCGGAACCGCGACTGCGGGAGCCGCCGGAGCCACTGGGGCCGGGACCGCCGGGACCGCCGGGGCAGCCCAGGCCGACCGGGTCGGCGAGGCTGCCGGAGCAGGCGACACGGGTACCGGCGAAGCTGCCGGAGCGGGCCCAGTCATACTGACCGGCGCGTCCGGCAGCACGCAGCAGACGAACCCGCGTCTGCCCGCGGGCCGGCCGGCAGGCGCCGGAGCGACCGAAACCCCGCAGAACGAAACCCCGGCGAAAGTAACAACAGCGAACGTAACAACAGCGAGCGAGCCGACCGCGGGTACCGCCGCGCCGGACCAGCCCGCTGCCGATCCAGCAGCGGCGGAGCCCGG
>Ga0307374_10002912_pt1 | contig 29768 bp, 26 predicted proteins | sample OX3MG_FD_202532 | JGI IMG/M metagenome (GOLD analysis project Ga0307374, IMG submission 202532) | Soil microbial communities from Risofladan, Vaasa, Finland - OX-3 | ecosystem: Environmental > Terrestrial > Soil > Coastal area > Acid sulfate soil | place: Finland: Risofladan, Vaasa | collected... | reverse complement strand
AAGATTCACGATGAAGTTCGGATGCTTTTGCGACACTTGCGCGCCGCCATGCTGCGTCCCGCGCAGTCCCGCTTCTGAAATCAAATACGCCGTCGGCACCACCGGAAACGGATCGACTTTCACCACCTTTGCCACCGTCTCGGCCCATATTTTCGGCACCAATTTCAGGTCCACATTCTTGAACGTGCTCCCGATGTTCGGATACTCCATTGGATGCCGTTCCAGCCGGTAATTGATTTTGTCCTGAATTCCCGCCGCGATGGTTTGTAGCTCACCCTGAATCATATTAATTTTCGTGGTCAAAATAATTTCGCGCCCGTTTTTTTCCTTAAAAACACTCGACCGGTACCCAAACTGGCACGCCACATTGTCGCGCGAAATCGTTTCTAGCGTTTCCACGTCAAAACTCTCGACGCTCACAACGCGATCCTTGATCTCCCCGCGAAACGCGCCCGCATTTCCGCGCACCGCGCCGCCGACCGTTCCCGGCAACCCGCCCGCCCACTCGAGCCCGCTCAGCGAATGCTGAATCGTGAATTTCAGCAAATCCGCAACCAACACACCCGCTCCCACTGTCACCACATTTCCGCGCGCTTCCAGTTGCATCAAACTCGGCTTCAGCACCAGTCCGTCGAAGCCGCTGTCGCTGATCAGCAAATTTGTGCCGCCGCCCAAAACGAAAAGCTTCAAGTTCTGCTCGCGCGCAAACAGCACGCCCGCGCGAATTTCCTCTTCGTTCGATGCCTCGCAAAAATAGCGCGCCGGCCCGCCAATGCGGTAATTGCTATACGGCGCGAGCGGAACGCCTTCGAGAATTTTCACCGTTGCGATTTGCGTGTCCTTTTGCATGATGCGCTTTTTAATCCAATCCTCTTTATGCGAGCCCGATCCGTGTTCAGTTCTCCGAGAGAGTCTCTAGAATACTCAGAAAATCCTTCCCGCTAAACAACGATGATTCCGCATGTGCTCAGACATTAAGATGTGTTTGGGGCAGGGAAGTGCCGAGAGAAAAAGTGGCGCATATTGACTTGCCAATCTCGCGCGTCTATCCTCGACGGAAAGGAGCATACCAAATGACAAAAAGATCTCTCGCTGCGGGAGCCATCCTCTTTTTTGCCGTATCTCTGGTTCTTTTCGCGGCCAATCGCCCCGCGCAAACCTGGAAAGGCTATGTCACCGACACTTACTGCGGCTTCAACCGCGTGAACAAAGCGCCGACCGCGTCTTGCACGCTCGAATGCGTGAAAAACGAGCACGCCAAGTATGCTTTCTATAATTTCGCCGATAAGAAGGTTTACGTCCTGAATCCGCAGGCGGAAGCCGCGAAGTACGCGGGCAAGACGGTGACGGTGAAGGGAACAGTCAGCGGGCACGAGAAATTCGCAACGGGGAAGGGGCCGAGCGCGGGCGCGGTCATCACAGCGTCTTCTATCACGCCCGAAGCCGGCAAGTAGCTTTTTTGCGCGCCACGGTTGGCTTGTTAGTCGTCAGGGGGCGATTACGTCCAGGTCGTTTGCCACCACGACAGGCCCACTGAATTTTTTGCGAATTTCCTCGAGCATTTTCGTTTGATCCGTGTCTTGCCGCGGGACGTAATGCGTGATCACCAGAAGTTTCGGCCGTGCCTTCGCCGCAATTCCTCCAAGCTCCTCGGCTGAGGTGTGGAACGAACTGAAATAGGCGTCGCCCGGCGTCACTTCGCCACTGCCGCGGTTGCCTCCCGAATAAACTTCGTGAATCAGAATGTCGCAACCGTTGCACGCGTCGACGACGCTTTGCGCGGGCCGCGTGTCGCCAGAAATCACAATCGATTTGCCGTCCGCGTCAAAGCGATACCCCAACGCCTCTTTCCAGCTTCCATGGAGCACCGCGAAAGCAGTCACTTTCACATTCGCATCCTGGTAAACCACGCCCGGTTGAATTTCATGGACAACCACTTTGTACGCGCCGGCCGTGTTGTGCGCGAGCCCATGAACGCGAATGTCGATATCTTCCGCCCACGCTTTTTCTATGTTGTCGACCATTGCCTGCGTTCCCGCGGGGCCGTAAAGTCGCAAAGGCACTGGGCGATGCATCACCCACGGTGTGAAAATTAAATCCGGCAAGCCCAGCGTGTGGTCGGAATGCAAATGCGTGAGGAACGCGAGGTCGAGCTGATCCGTGTGCAGCGCCTTGATTCCGCGCGCGTACGCCGCTGCGGCCTGGCGCACAAGTCCTACGCCCGCGTCCACAATATAGGCTTTGCCGTTCGCGATAATCGCCAGTGACGGTCCCTGCCGTCCCGGATCCGGTCGCGGCATTCCCGTCCCCAGAAAAACAACGAACACGCCGTGCGCGGAAGTTGACGTTTTTGGTTCTTGCGCGCGTGCCCGATGAGCCGCGACGAAAATACAGCCCACCGCAGCCATTGCAATCAACGAACCAACAGCGCGTCCAACGCATTTATCTTTCACAATCGACCTCCAACACTCCAGCGGAGAATATCACCGAAAAAGCGGCGTGCCACTCGGCAAAATGGAACAGAGGATCCGAGGTCAAAGAAGAGGAGGGAATTACAAAATGGAAACGAAAAGAACTGCGCTGCTAGTCGTCTTCGCCGAGCAGGATCGCCGCGGCCAGAACGGTCGTCCACAGCCCGCGCTTGTCGCCGACGGCGGACTGCGTAATGTTCATCGTGCGCACGATTTTATTCGAGATGCGGTAAACTTCTTTTTTCTCGTCCCACGATAAATCCGGATCGAATTCCACGTTCAGCGTGGTCGCGAGCATTTCCGCCGCCAGCTCTTCCGCGTATTCGCCCGCGATTTCCTCCGGCTCGCCGAAGGAATGATGCTCGGAAAGGTAGCCGTACATGGATTTATCGCCGGGCAGTGCCACGCCCACCGACGCTGCTATCAGCCGGTGCGCCTCGCGTGTCTGATTTTCGCTGATCACCACGAACGCCACTTGCCCCGGCTTCAGATGCTTCAAGCCTTCGCTGCGCGAAATCAATTTGCAGTGCGGCGGGAAAATCGAAGACACGCGCACGATATTGCACGCCGCGATGCCCGCATTGCGCAACGCAAGCTCGAAGCTCGAAAGCCTCTCGCGGTGTTTTCCGACTCCCTTGGTGAGGAATATTTTCTTCGCGACGAACGCCATGAAGGTCGGGCTGCGGTGCCTCCGGATTAAAAACTCAGGAAGATGAGACGCGCGCAAAAAGTAACAAGAAGCGCATGGTGTGTCAATCCTTTTCGCGCTCGAAACGAAAATTTAACGTTCACTAGTACGACGCACCCGCTGCCTTCGCCTTCGGCGCCGCGCGTTCCCGCTCGAACGAGAGCGCCTGTTTTGTGATTGCCTCGCGCGCCGCATCCGGAACGATCCGCCAGTTCTTCTTATCCGCGGCAGGGAACTGCTTCGTCTTTTCGAGATAGGCGATGATCAAGTCGCGCACTTCCTCCGTTGACCGGTAAACCACCGGCAATCCCTTGAACACCGAGTATCCGCCACCGCCCGTGTAGCGGTAATTGTTGATTGCCACGCGAAATTTCTGCGTAACGGAAACCGGCTCGCCTCGAAAAGTCAAATTCGTAATCCGGCTGCCAACCGGCTTCGTCAAATCCATCTGGTACGAAACGCCTTCCGCCGAGTCCGCGTCGTAGCCCGGCAAGCGCATCGGTTTGTTCGCGGACGCCGGCCACGCCGGATAGAAACTCGCCGCGTGTTCCAGCGCATCTTTCAGTTGCGCGCCCGTCATCTCGACGCCGTAAAGCGTGTTCTCGTACGGGTAAATTCCAAACGCGTCGCGAATCGTCACTGTGCCCGCCGCCAGATGCACGCTCGGAATGAAAAGAGTAGCGAGCGATACGTCCGCATGCGCGTATTGCATTTGTACGCGGTGAATCAAATCCACCAGCGGCTCGTTTTCATAACGCGCCAACGTTCCATTCAGCGGTTTATTCAACGTCGCAATCGGCGTATCCAAATATTTCTCCACCGTTTCGTGATACGGCTCGACGAGCTTCACAATCCCGGGATCTTGCGGCGCGTCCATCGCGGGTCGAATCGTCGTGGAATGCTTCGCCACCACTTTCCAATGCCCGTCGGATTCGCGATGTAACTCCACGTCCGCTCGCGCCAGCGACTCGCCCCAGTTTTTCGCCTGCGCCATCAGGACGCCGTTCACCATCAGTTGCGGCATTTCCTGATGCGTGTGCCCGTAGAAAAGCACGTCGATGGAGGGCTCGCTCTGCGCCAGTTCCCACGCCGCGTTCTCGCCGTTCAGCGTGTAGCCGGAGAAAGGCTCGCCCGTTTTCGGATTGCGGTCCAGTCCCGAGTGCACGATCGCCACCAGCAGGTCGCATTTCGCGCGTACCTCGGGAATCACGCGCCGCGCCGCGTCCACAATCGGTTCAAACGTATACCCTCGATAGTGCGACGGGATTTCCCATCGCGGCACGCCCGGCGTCACGAATCCCACGATCCCGACGCGCACGCCGCCAATCTTCTTAATTATGTACGGCTGAAAGTACGGAACGCCGCTCGTATACGTCTGTTTCAAGTTAGCCGCCAGCCACGGGAAATGCGATTCGCGTTTCGCTTTCCACATCACGCGCTCGCCAAAATTGAATTCGTGATTGCCCACTTCCATCGCGTCGTAGTGCATCGCATTCATCACCGCGATTTCTGGATTCGGCCGCGCGGGATCTTTCACGTTGAAGTAGTAGGCCAGCGGCGTGCCTTCAATCGTGTCGCCGCAATCGAGCAACAGCACGTTGGGCGCGGTCGCTCGAATCGTCTCCACCAGCGTCGCGATTTTTGCCAGGCCCCAGTTCGCGGGCTTGTTTGTCATGTCGTCCCACGCCAGCAGATGCCCGTGCGAGTCGGTGGTGCTCAGCAGCGTCAACGTCACGTCGTCCGCGGCCGTCTGCGCGTGGACGCTTACCTCGTATACGCGCACCCCGCCCGCAAGCAGCAGCACAGTGCAAAAAAGGAAAGCGATGCAATGTAAGAAGGAAGAAACTGTTCGTGCGCGTTTCATGGCCCAAAAGTATCTCACAACGGAGCCTGGAAATACGGTCGTCGCGGAATTAGCTGTCGCAGAGGCGAAGCGCACGCGCCACAAGCGCGGTAATCGACACAAGCTGCCGCAAATCCGACGGCGAGAAATCGCGCGCGCCTCGCGCTGTTTTCGCTTTGCGCGACACTTGCAGCACACCAATCACCTTCGCATCAACCGCGATCGGCGCGCTCATGATCTTCTGTATTGGGTCACTGCGTTCTTCCTTGATGCGCACTCCCTCAAAAACAGAGGCGTGTGGCGCAATATTGAAATGGTTGACGATCTCTGGTCGCTTATCGCGCGCCGTGCGCACGGCAAGTGAAGAGTTGCTCGTCAGCGGAATTCGCCCGATGGCTTGCAATTGCTCTGGAACGCGAAAGCGCAGAAATTTTCCGTCGTCCGTCACCGAAAGAATCGCCACCTCGTCGGTTTGCACCGAAAATACCCGTCCCACGGCGTCCGCCATTTTCGTCAATTGCGCCGCGCCCAGCGTTGTGCCGCATTTCATCATTTCATCAACCAGAATTTCCAGCTCCGAACCAGTTGTACTCGGCATGTTTCGAGTCTAGCACGGCGGTTGAAAGCGCGGTTTTGGTGTTGCCGTCCTTGCAAACACGTTGGCTGCTGTCTATACTGAAATGTTTTCAGGCGCGTAATTCTGCGCACTATTCAATGCGCGTGAATTCACTGCGCCTAGCTCAAGTTCCTTGTGGAACTTTTTCGGAGAGTGGATGCCGGGCACGGCCTCGAAACCTGACTCCAGTTATTTCTGGGACAAACTGCATTCTCTCAGCGGCATAATTCCTATTGGCGCATTCCTCGCCGAGCATTTCTGGTCGAACAGTTACGTTCTTGTCAGTCCCGAGCGCTATAACTCCACCGCCGCTGGCCTCGAACAAATTCCCTGGCGCATCCCCGTCGAATCTCTTTTCATCTGGCTGCCCATCGCTTTTCACGGATGCTACGGCCTCTACATTTGGTGGCGCGGCAAAGCAAACGTCCTCGGCCATCCATGGATGTCGAACTGGATGTACGTGCTGCAGCGCTGGACCGGCATCGTGCTCTTCGCGTACATCATCTGGCACGTGTGGCTCGAGCGCTTCGCCACGCATGGTCGCTCGACTTTCGCCGGCGTCTCGCACGATTTCGCGAATCCCTATTACGCCGCGTTTTACGTTGTCGGAATCCTTGCGGCCTCGTTTCATCTCGGCAATGGGCTTTTTAATTTTTGCTGCAAGTGGGGAATTGCCGTCACGCCACGAGCGCAACGCGCCGCGGGTCTCTTTGGCGCGCTTGTCGGCGTTACTTTCAGTGTCGCCGGTCTTTTGATTGTCGCCGGCTTCGTTTATAACTGGCATCCGTTCAGCGGATACCTCTAATGCAGTCGTTGAGAAAATTTATGAACTGTCATTCCGAGGAGCCACGCGACGAGGAATCTGCTTTTGTGTTTGATTTTTGCTTTTGCGCTTGACGTTTGCGGAACCACAATTTCATGAGAGAACCAAAAATCATTATCGTCGGAGGCGGCCTCGCGGGGCTGATGGCGACAATTCGCGTCGCCGAATCGGGCGTGCCCGTACAATTATTTTCCATCGTGCCGGTCAAGCGCTCGCATTCCGTTTGCGCGCAGGGCGGCATCAACGCCGCGAAAAATCTGAAAGGCGAAGGCGACTCCACCTGGATTCATTTCGACGACACTATTTACGGCGGCGATTTCATTGCCAATCAGCCGATCGTGAAAGCTATGTGCGAAGCCGCTCCCGCCATCATCGATCTTCTCGATCGCATGGGCGTCATGTTCAATCGCACGCCCGAAGGTCTGCTCGATTTTCGGCGCTTCGGCGGCACGCTCTATCACCGCACCGCGTTCGCCGGAGCCACCACAGGCCAGCAATTGCTCTACGCGCTCGACGAGCAAGTCCGGCGCTTCGAATCCGAGGACAAAGTCCAGAAATTCGAGGGCTGGACGTTTCTCTCCGCCGTCCTCGACGAAAATCGCATTTGCCGCGGCATCTGCGCGATGGATTTGAAAACCATGGAAGTCCGCACATTTTCCGCCGACGCCGTGATTTTCTGCACCGGAGGCATCGGCGCAATTTTTCGTCAAACGACGAACTCGGTCGTCTGCACGGGAACCGCCCAGTCCGCGCTTTTCCAGCAGGGTGCCTATTACGCGAACGGCGAATTCATCCAAGTGCATCCCACGGCGATTCCCGGCGAAGACAAATGCCGCCTGATGAGCGAATCGCTCCGCGGCGAAGGCGGGCGCGTCTGGGTGCCACGCAAAGCGGGCGACACGCGTCCCGCGCGCTCGATTCCGGAGAAGGAGCGTTTTTATTTCCTCGAAGAGTGGTATCCGAAATTCGGCAACCTCGTCCCGCGCGACGTTGCCACCCGCGCCATTTACAAAATTGTCTTCGAGGAAAAGCTCAGTCTCGCCGGAATGAACGCCGTCTATCTCGACCTCACGCATCTTCCGCGCGAAATGCTCGACCGCAAACTCGAAGGCGTCCTCGAGATTTATCAGAAATTCGTCGGCCCCGATCCGCGCGAGGAGCCGATGAAGGTTTTTCCCGCGATGCATTACACGATGGGCGGCCTCTGGATCGATAACGAGCGCCAGGCCACGAATATCCCTGGAATTTTCGCCGCGGGCGAATGCGAATACCAATATCACGGCGCGAATCGCTTGGGCGCGAACTCGCTCGTCTCCTGCATTTACGGCGGTATGGTCGCGGGACCTTCCGCCGTGAAATACGCGCGCAATCTCGAAAAGGGCTGCGACGCCACGCCCGAGAGCGTCTTCTACGCCGAAGCCAGCCGGCAGCGGGAAGCGAACGACAGCCTGCTCAATCAGCAGGGCTTTGAAAATCCCATGACTATCTGGAACGAACTGGGCGCGTGGATGACTGAGCACGTCACCGTTGTGCGCGTGAACGCCAATCTGCAAAAAACTCTCGCGAAGCTCGACGAACTCAATGATCGTTTCAGCCGCGTGAATCTCGCCGACCGCACGCAGTGGTCGAATCAGACGCTGCAATTCACGCGCGAGCTCGGCAACATGCTGATTCTCGCGAAAGTCATCACGCTCGGGGCTCTCGCTCGCAATGAAACGCGCGGCGCGCATTTCAAACCGGAATTTCCCGAGCGCGACGACAAGAATTGGCTCAAGACCACCAAGGCGAGTTACAACGGCGGAAAGATTAAACTCGAATACGAGCCGGTCGACATTTCACTTTTGCCGCCCCGGTCCAGAAAGTATTAGACGGAACCGAGGCATGGAGGTTGGATCAGTATGCGAGCCACGTACCTACGCTCTTTGGCATCACTGGTTATCATTCTACCTCTTCTATTCGGCTCCGCCGCGGTGAAGGCTCAAACGCGGCCGCGCATTACGGGTACCTACAGCAATATGTACTATAACGAGGAAGGTGGAGATGTTTTGGGTTACGAACTCAAGATCGTTTATACCGGCGATCGTTTTCAAGGCGCACTGCAAATTGCAGAGGGCGTGCCGGGGCCCCTTATGCTTGTTGATATCCAGGCGAGCGGTGCGAAAATAAGCTTTTCGATTCCGGACGGCACATCGCACGCCGGCCAGTTCAACGGCGCGATTGAGAAGGGCGTTCTCAAGGGTGAGTTCCACTTCAAGTCGGGTGGGTCTGATAAGGTCGAACTGCTCAGGCGAAAGAGTTATTGGGATTGACGTCTGCTGATCTGAAATGAGGCATCATGCCTGAAACTACATTCATCCTTCGAATCAAACGCCAGGCCGCTCCACAGGAGCGCGTCGTCTGGGAAGAATTCGCAATTCGTTACCGCCCGCACTTGAACATCATCACCTGCCTGCGCGACATCGCCGAAAAGCCGGTCACGCGAGCCGGCGACGGCACCACGCCCATTTCTTACGACGCGAATTGCCTCGAAGAAGTCTGCGGCGCCTGCGCCATGCTCATCAACGGCTATCCGCGCCAGGCCTGCTCCGCGCTCGTTGACAATCTCGAAAAGCCGATTCGCCTCGAGCCGCTCACAAAATTCCCGCTGATCCGCGATTTGCAAGTGGACCGCTCGATCATGTTCGAAAATTTGAAGCGCATGAAGTGCTGGGTGCCCATCGACGGCACGTACGCCATCGGCCCCGGCCCGCGCATGTCGCCCGAGCAGCAGCAAATCGGCTACCCCATGGCGCGCTGCATCACATGCGGCAATTGCCTGGAAATTTGCCCCAAGGTAAACGACCACACACAATTCGTCGGCGCCGCCATCATCAATCAGGTGCGCCTGTTTAACATGCATCCCACCGGCGCGATGCACGCGCGCGAACGTCTCGAAGCCATGATGGGTCCCGGCGGCATTCAGGATTGCGACAACGCCATGAATTGCGTGAAAGTGTGCCCCAAGAGCATTCCTCTGACCGAATCGAACAACGAAATCAATCGCCAGGTCCTGAAACACGCCGTCTGGGACTGGCTGAATTTTTCCGAAGGCCCCACGGAACGCGACGACGAATGGAAACGCCTCGGCATCCAAAAGTGAAGCCTGGTCATCTCGCGCCAAAATGTGAATTTGTCATTCCGAGGAGCCACGCGACGAGGAATCTGCTTTGCGTCTCGCGTTTAGGATTACAACGCGCGGCGAGATATACTTTGCCCATATCCCACCGCTGCGGTAATCTTCTCGGCCGAAGGAGACATAATCGATGCGCAATTTCGTCTTTGGTGTCTGCGGGATTCTGCTTGCGGCCATCCCATTGATCGTGAAGGCTCAGAATCCCAAAATCTCCGCGCACGCGCGCGAACTGCAAATGCATTCCATCGTCGTCGACACGCACGACGACACTACGCAGCGCCTTCTTGATCCGCATTTCGATCTCGGCGCGCGCCACACCGACGGCAATATCGATATTCCACGCATGAAGGAAGGCGGCCTCGACGGCATTTTCTTTTCCATCTGGATTCCCGGCACAATCACGGGACCCACTGCCGTCGAAAAAGCTCTCGATCAGATTGCCGCCGTGCGCGAAACCGTTCGCCGCCATCCGAATGACATGATGCTCGCCAAGACCGCCGCTGACGTGCGCCGCGCTTACGCCGAACACAAAATCGCCGCGCTCATGGGCGTCGAGGGCGGTCACATGATCAATGACGACCTCGCCATGCTCGACACTTTCGCTGCGCTCGGCGTCCGCTACATGACCCTTACGCACTTTGTTAATACCGATTGGGCTGATTCCTCGACCGACAAGCCCGCGCACAACGGCCTCACCGATTTTGGCAAGCAAGTCGTGCTGCGCATGAATCGCGACGGCATCATGATTGATATTTCTCACACCGCCGACAAAACATTTTGGGACGCGCTCGCCGTCAGCAAAGCGCCGATGATCGCCTCGCATTCCTCCTGCCGCGCGCTGTGCGATGCGGTTCGCGATATGTCCGACGACATGATCAAGGCCCTCGCGGCTAAGGGCGGCGTCATCCAAATCAATTACCACGTCGGATTTCTCAGCCAGGAATACGTCAACGCCACAAAGGCGAAGCCGGAAATTCTGAAACAGGTCGCTGACCAAGTCGCGCAGAAATGCGCCAAGGACGACGAAAACTGCCAGCTCATCACCGAAAATCAGCTCATCCACAAACTGATGCTGGATGGCACGCTCCCCAAAGTGAGCTGGACGGAAATCGTCGACCACATTGACCACGCCGTGAAAGTCGGCGGCATCGATCACGTCGGCCTCGGCTCCGATTATGACGGCTCCGACATGCCCATCGGCATGGAAGACGTCACGCACCTGCCGCAAATCACGCAGGCGCTGCTCGATCGCGGCTACTCGGATGCCGACATAAAGAAAATCCTCGGCGAAAATACGTTGCGCGTAATGGCCGAGGCCGAGCGCGTCAGCCGCGAAATGCAATCCGTTTCGGAGGGAAAATGAAAACTATCAAGAGGTTCAACGTTTTGGCATTTCTGACCACACTGCTCTGCGGATTTGCCGCATTGTCCGTCTCGGCTCAGACCAAAACCGTCCATCACCCAATTAAAAGGAGACCTATGTCCAGCACCGGCTCGCTTCTGCATCCCGCCTCGCTTCACGCGACGGCTCCGGCAACCTACGACGTGAAATTCCACACCACCAAGGGCGATTTCACCGTGCAGGTGACGCGCGTGTGGGCGCCTAACGGCGCGGACCGCTTCTACAATCTTGTCGAGCATCATTTCTATGACAACGCCACGCTCTTCCGCGTTGTCGCCGGTTTCGTTGTGCAATTCGGCATTCCCGCCGATCCTCGTTACGGCAAAATCTGGGCCAACGCCAATATCAAGGACGATCCCGTAAAAGAGAGCAATCTTCGCGGCTACATAACCTACGCGCAGACGTCCGCGCCGAATTCGCGCAGCACTCAGGTGTTCATCAATTTCGGCGATAACGCGCGCCTCGACTCAATGGGCTTTGCCCCATTCGGCAAAGTCATCGAAGGCATGAGCGTCGTCGAATCGCTCTACGGCGGGTATGCCGATCAGCCCACGGGTATGCAGGACCAGATCACCAACCAGGGAAATACCTTTCTCGAGAAAAATTTCCCGAAGCTCGACAAAATCCTCACCGCCCGCGTCGTCCCGGCTGCGCCCGCCCATCCCGCAACGCACCCCAAACCCGCAGCGCACTAAGTAGCCAACTGGTAGCTGGTAGCGCAGAGCTTCGCGTGGGTCGCGAAGTTCTGCGGCTTTTGTGCTCGATGTCGTGTGTGTACGGATTCTATTAGGGCCCAATCGGTTTTATCGGGCCGCGCCGCCCGAATTCGCAGCGCATTACTGTCATGCACACAACCCTAACGACGCCGCAGCCTGAAATACTGGAACCACAAGATTGCCGCAGTAATCCAGAGGACCGCCACCTCACCGATGTTATTGGTCAGCCCAGGTGCACTCGGGAAGAAATGGTGCAAGGCATAGCGCAAGGGTAACAACGTAAGAAAGATCGCAAATACCAGCGAGCCCGTGCGCCGAGACAGACGCGCGAGATAGTAGAACCAGAAGAGCGTCGCAAAGATCCAGTAAAACGCGGCGTCCCACGGAGCATCACGCACCATCATCCATGCGATGTGCCCATTCTTGAAAACGAATGCCAACGGAGCGAACGTGAAGGACAGTGCCACAGCGAACAGCCACTTGCGTCGCTGTAATCCGCAACGGATGTTTTCCAAGTCGTGCTTTTCGCGTTCCGCGTCGGGCCGCAAAGTCGCGGTATCTCGCAGCGTTTCCAGCGGCGTCGCGGCGCTTCGAGCGATGCGCTCGAAGTCGGGGTCTTGACGGAAATAGTCCTCGACCAGCACCTTGGTGTCTCCGCTGGCCTCGCCCGCAAAATAAACCGGCAACAAATCTGTAACCACATTCCGCGTGACGTTCATGGTTTTGCTCCTGTGGCGGGAACCATTTCCCGCCATGCAGTTCTCGTTTGCATCAACTTCAATCTCGCGCGGTGGACTTTCACTTTTGCCGTGACCACCGGAATCCCTAGCGCCTCAGCGATTTCCTCGTAGGGCATTTCGTCGAGCGCGCGCATCAGCAGCACCGTGCGGTCGATCTCTGGCAATTCCTGCAACGCCGCCAGCACGGCGCGCACTTCCGCGCTTTGCTCCATCTGTGTTTGCGCGCTGATCCGAGTGTCCGGCATATTTTCGTGGAGCTCGGTATGCTTCGCGCCGCGCCGCAGTAAATCGGTGTGCGCGTTTCGCGCAATCGCAAACAGATAACTTTTCACCGTCGGCTGACGTATCCGGTCGCGCACCATCCACACACGCGTGAACGTGTCCGAAGTAATTTCGTCCGCCATTACCGCTTCGCCGCACAAATACAGCGCAAATCGGCGGACATCTCCCGCATAGCGTTCGTACAGGCTCTCAATGTTCACCATTCGATTGCCACACAGGTTACGCGCGAAGCAGCGAAAGGTTACAGCGGAAAATCACGCCACAAACGTCTCAGCTTGTCGTTCCGGGGAGCCACGAGAGGAGCCTGCCTGCCGCCGGCAGGGAACTGCTTTTCTTGTAGCTCATGTCCCGCCAGCGCCTTTCGCTGCCTGACATGAGGCCGTTGCGTTTAGACGGGGCGCGGTTTCAACCGCGCGCTTACGCGCCTCGCGATTACCAGGGAGCTTTAGCCACCGAGGCCGGGCATTGTGGGTTGCGCCTTCAGGCGCAACAAGAAACGGCCGTCGTACTTCTCTTCCTATCGCGCGTTTCATCCGCGCGAAGTATCCGTTTTCGTGCTGCGCAAACCCCGCGCGTCGCAAGGCAGCAGCGCTACGTCACAACAAAATATTCACCAGATCCCGCACTGACGCCGCCAACTTCTCCAGCGCCCGCCCAAAAAAAAGTTGTCATCCCGAACCCAGTCGCGCTTTCGGCGAATGGCGGTGAGGGATCTGCTTTTCGTGCCTTAGGAGGTCGCTCGCCGATGTTTCATAGCCCCAAAATCCCCACCAACTCCCTCACTGAGGCCGCCGACTTCTCCAGCGCCGCTTTTTCTTCCGGCAACAATTTGATCTCGATGATCTGCTCAATCCCGCGCGCGCCCAACTTGCACGGGACTCCGACGAACAGTTCCTTGATACCGTACTCGCCTTCGAGATACGCCGCGCACGGCATGATTTTCTTCTTGTCCATCAGAATCGCTTCGCACATCGCAAACGCCGCCGCTGACGGTGCGTAGTACGCCGAGCCAGTCTTCAAGTAATTCACAATTTCGCCGCCGCCCTTTCGCGTGCGCTGCACGATCGCCTCGACGCGCTCTTTCGGCAGCAAATCCGGCAGCGGAATCCCCGCCACCGTGGAATATCGCGGCAGCGGCACCATGTCGTCGCCATGCCCGCCCAGCACGAAGCACGAAATATTTTCCACCGACACATTCAATTCCATCGACACGAACGCCGCCATCCGCGCCGAATCCAGCACGCCAGCCATTCCCATCACGCGCTGTTTCGGAAAGCCGCTGATCTTGAACGCCGCCTGCGTCATCACGTCCAGCGGATTCGTCACCGTGATCAAAATCGCCTCGGGCGACAGTTTCACGATCGGCTCGACCACGCCTTTGATCACGTCGTAATTCGCCTTCAACAAATCGTCGCGGCTCATTCCCGCCTTGCGCGGAAAGCCCGCCGTAATCACCACAATGTCGCTGTTCTCCGTCGCTTTGTAATCGCCCGTGCCCGTAGAGATTCCCACTGCGTTCACGCTCGAGCCCGAAATCGAAGCGGATTCGAGCATGTCCAGCGCTTTTCCCGTTGGCACGCCTTCCAAAATGTCCGTCAGCACCACGTCGGCCAATCCCGAATCCACCAGCCGCTGCGCCGTCGTCGATCCGACGAATCCTCCACCCACCACCGTCACTTTTTTCCTCACGATTGCCTCTCTTGAAATTAGTTCAGGGTTTATTTGTCATCCCGAGCCGTCACGCGGCGAGGGGTCTGCATCTTCTTTTGGCGCAACTCATCACGCTTTTACTTTCGACTCTCGACTGCCGTTCCCGCCGCCATATTCTCGATAATTGCCGACGCAAATTCGGACGTCCGCAACTTTTTCGCGCCCGGCATCATGCGCTCCAAATCGTACGTCACGCGTTTCTGCTGAATCGTGCGCTCGATTCCCGACTCGATCAGCCGCGCCGCTTCGTTCCATCCAATGAATTCGAACATCATCGCCCCGCTCAGCATCACCGACGCCGGATTGATCACATCCTTGTCCGCGTATTTCGGCGCAGTTCCGTGCGTCGCTTCGAACACGCCAAAGCCATCGCCGATATTCGCTCCCGGAGCCATCCCCAGCCCGCCCACCTGCGCCGCGCAAGCGTCCGACAAATAATCGCCGTTCAGATTCGGCGTCGCGAACACTTGATATTCGTTCGCGCGCGTCAAAATCTGCTGGAATACGGAGTCCGCGATGCGATCGTTGATGAGAAGTTTCTTCTTCCATTCGCCGTGCCCGTGCGTCGCGTAAATCGCGTCGAGCGTAGACTTCACTTCTTCCGCCACTTGCTTGCGGAATTGCTCCGGCGCGTTTTCCATTCCCGGCTCGACCATCGCCGCATTTTCTTCGACGCTCACATTTGCATTCTTGTCTTTGTTGTCTAAAACCCAGCTCTCGCGCTCCGTCACGACCTGCGCGCGAAACTCTTCCTTCGCCAGTTCGTAACCCCAATCGCGAAACGCGCCTTCGGTGAACTTCATGATGTTGCCTTTGTGCACCAGCGTCACCACGCGCCGTTTATGCTCGATCGCATGTTGAATCGCCCGCCGCACCAATCGCTTCGTCCCTGTCGGCGACATCGGCTTGATGCCCACTCCCGAGTCTTCGCGAATTTGCCTTTTGCCTTTCAGCATTTCGTTGTTCAAGAAATCCAGCAGCCGCTTTGCCTCCGCCGTCCCGGATCGCCATTCGATTCCCGCGTACACATCCTCTGTATTTTCGCGAAAAATCACCACATTCATGCGCTCCGGATTCGTAACCGGCGACGGCACGCCCGGAAAATATTTCACCGGACGCACGCACGCGTACAAATCGAGCACTTGCCGCAGCGTCACGTTCAGCGAACGTATCCCTCCGCCCACCGGAGTCGTCAGCGGCCCTTTGATCGCCACGCGAAAATCGCGAATCGCGTCCACTGTGTCCTGCGGCAGCCATTCGTGAAATTTCTGAAACGCCTTTTCGCCCGCGAAAACTTCCAGCCACTCGACTTTGCGTTTCGACCCGTACGCGCGCTCCACAGCCGCATCAAACACTCGCCGTGACGCCCGCCAAATGTCGCGCCCCGTCCCGTCCCCCTCGATGAACGGAATAATCGGCCGCTCCGGCACCCGAAACGCGCCCGAAGGTTTTGCGGGTGCCCCATCCTGGACGCCTTTTGCAAATGGTGGTTTTTTTTCCTGTGACGCAGGCGCGTCGTATTCAATCGCCGCCCCGTCCCTCGGCACTTCAATTCCGTTGTACGCTTGCTTCATTCTCACATCTCCAAATCGCGTCAGAAGCGTTCGACGATATCACGACACCGCGCGACTAACCAACAGGGAACGCTGCGCTCCACGGCTCAGGTTTTCGTGGCTCCCCGCGCCTATTGCGTTGTCATTCCGAGGAGCCATGCGACGAGGAATCCGCTTTTCGCCCCTCAATAATCGCATTGTAAATTCCACGAACGGACTCCCGCGTCGATGCAACCATTTGCACAAGCGTGCCTGGAACCGGAACATTCCACTTCTCCAGTAACGCACTCACGCGCGGCGTTTGTGCCGGCTCAGGCAATTCCGCCGACGGACGCCCCAGCACGAGACGAATCGCATGATCGAGCGACCGATAAAATATCGCCGCGTCTCGCAAAACGTTAGCTTGCTCTCCATTCAACGCGCCGCGCGACTCCAAAAACGCAATTTGCGCCAGACAATTCGCCGGCCGGCCCTGTAGCTCAGGTCCCGCCCCGATTCCTTTCATCGGGGCTGACCTGAGGTCGCTCGCAAACAGCCCGCGCGAAAGCTTCACATGCGCAACAATGTAATCAATGTCGAAGAACCCGCCCGCCGAAGTCTTGAATCCCGACGCGCCTTCCGGCCGTTCCTGTTCCAACCGCGTGCGCGTGTGAATCAGTTGGCGCGCAAGGTCGCGAGCATTGTCTGTCGCGCCAGAAAACCGCCGCTGCAAAATCCCGCGTAGCTCTGCCAGTATCTTTTCTCCGAGCGCAACATTCCCCGCAACGGGGCGCGCTTTCAGATACGTCGCCGCTTCCCATCCTTCCGCGTCACGCAAAAAATAATCGAGCAAGTACGACGCGGACTGCACGATCTCGCCTTCGCCTCCGCGCGGCCGCAATCTGGTATCGAGAGGCAGCAGCAGCCCGTCGCTCGTGTAACTCCCCGCAATGTGCAAAAACCGTTCCGCGACGCGACGCCATTCGTTAATGCCGTCTTTGTTGGCGGACGCATCGGTGAAAAACACAATGTCCGCGTCCGAGCCAATATCGAATTCATGTGTGCCGAGCCGTCCCAGCGCAATCACAACAAATGGTGCCGCCTCGAACGAAACGTCACCACGCGAAATATTTCCAGCGGCTGCATTGTCGCGAGCGGACGATTCATCCTGCATCGCCAGAACCAACGCGCCGCGAAGCGCCTCCTCGGCGGCGCCAGTGAGCGCCGCAAAGGTATCGAAGGGCTTCGATTCTCCCAGCAGTGAACGCGCCACCGCGCGAAGCACGGCCTCGCGATGCTTGATTCGCAGCGAAGCGATTGTCGATTGGAAGGGGAGGCGCGGCGCGGCGGTATGTTCGCCTTCTGTGATGTGGCAAATCGCGTGCGGATCGCGAATCAGCATTTCCGCGGCAAAGTCGCTGAGCGAGAAAAGCTGCGCGGCCACGTCGACCCAATCACAATGCTCGTCGAGCTTGCGAAGTAGCGCCGGAGCGAACAGCGCCGCGTCGAGGAACTTCTCCACGCCGCGCCGCGCAGCTGCATTCCCTTTGCGACGATAATGGATCAGCCGTTCCGCGAGCGCCGGATAATCCACTTTGAGATGCGCCATCAAAGAGTCGCTGCTTCCGAAAAAAGTTCCCAGAGCATGGTCGGAATTCGCCGGCCAATCCACGGCATCGGGCTTGTCCGAAGGCAGCGCGCGTTCATAAATCGTGCGAACTTCCTCGAAATGCGCACGCGTTTGCCGCAGCAATTCCTCTCCGGGTGATTTGCCGCTCACTGCGTCAATCCCGCTACGTCGCGCGATGCGGTCAAGCTGGCCTGGCTTGCGGGGCAGCGTGTGTTCCTGCAAACCGTCGCGAAGTTGCAGCCGGTGTTCCACCTTGCGCAAAAATTGATACGCCGAGCTGATGCGAAAGAAATCGCGCTGCGTCAGATAGCCTTTGTCATGCAGATGCTGCAGCGCCACCAGAGTCGACCCCGAACGCCGCCCCGTCAGCCACGGATCGCGTCCGCCATGAATTCGCTGCAAGCATTGCGTCAGAAATTCGATGTCGCGAATTCCGCCAGGCGAAAGTTTCACGTTCCATTCCGCCGCGTAATCCTCCATCGGAGAATTTCCGCGCCGCAGCGAGCGCGAAATTTCCTCGCGCGCATTCACGACTGCTTCCACCGCGGCAAAATGAAATGCCGGCCGGTAAATCAATGGATGAACTTCGCGCAGAAACTTTTCGCCAGTCGCGACTTCGCCGGCCGAAACGCGCGCCTTGATCAGCATTTGCAATTCCCATTCGCGCGCGCGTGTGCGGTAGTAATCGAGCGCCGCGTCCAAGCTCACCGCGATGTCGCCCTGCTGTCCTTCGGGACGCAGACGTAAATCGATGCGGAAAACCGCGCCCTCCGGAGTGGCGTCGGTCAGCAATTTCAGAATCGCTTGCGTCAGACGCACAAAATACTCGAGATTCGAAATCGCGCCGCCCTGTTCTGAAGAAGTTCCGCCCGAGGTTCCACCCGAGGTGTCGCCGTCGTGGTCATAGAGGAAAATCAAATCGATGTCGGAGCTGTAATTTAATTCCTGTCCACCAAGTTTTCCGAGCGACAAGACCGTGAGCCGCGCCGGCTGCAAATGCCCCGTCGCGTCGCGCCACTGCGGCAAGCCGTAGAGATTCTCCAAACGTTGCGCGCAAAGCCGCAGCGCGCGCTCGATCAGCACATCCGCCAAATCGGAAAGCTCGAGAACTGTGTCGGCGAGCGTGGCCAGATTCAACACGTCGCGCAGCGTGATACGCAAATATTCGCGTCGCTTGAAACGCGCGAGAAAAAGCGCAGGCGGGAGGTCGTACGCCATCGTCGAGAAGCGGTAGCAATCTTCCAGCAAATCGTCGCGCGATTTTCGTCGTTCGAGTCCTTCGTGGAGTGTGTGGCGATCGAGCCACAGAATTAATTCCGGCTGCTGCACCAGCGATTCCGAAAGAAACCGGCTGTAGCTGAAAAGTGAAAGCAAGTAATGCAGTGCCGCGGGATGTGCTTCCAGGTGCCGCGTCACGCTCGCGGGCACTTCGCGCAAATAGCGTTCCAGAAAATTCAGCGCGTCGTCGGGACTCGGCACTTGCGCAAGCAAAGTGGGAAGCGCAGTCCACAGTTTCGACGAAAGCCGCGCCTCAAGAATCGCGAGATTCGCCTCGGCGGAACTCGGCTCGTTAAATGGAATGTTTGCGAAGGCAGAATGCATGTCGCAGAGAAGCGTACCGAATTACCATTCATTCTGCAAAGCGCGGAAAACCTTGTCGACGCGGCGCAAAGCGACTTCAGACGCTGACCACATTACCCCACGATGCGAAGATTAGGCCCGTATTTGGAAACAGCATCTTGGGCGCGTTGCAATTCTTTCTCGATGACCAGCAGCAGGAATTCAGCATTCGGCGCAATCTTCCTTTCGGCATCTTCTAGCCAAAACTTCGGCAGCTTCAGGAAGTAGTCTCTCGCGTCCTTGTCCACAATCGTCTGCTCAAGCTTCGCCGCCCACGCTTTCAATTCGGCTAATTTATTCATAGCTGCGTACCCGACCACCTTCGCGTACCCCGCAACAACAATTTCCTCGCTTATCGCCGATTCATTTGCAGCCGGAACGTCCGTCCTGCTTGCGATACGCTGCAATGTCGCTCGCCGACATGGGATTTCCAGCGAGGGAAAGCCATTCGACCTCGACTGCATGAACCATGCACACTGGCAAATTCGCGGGAACTCGATAAAAGCTGGCGACGCCGTCTTCAATTTCTTGGACGCTTGGAGTTCGCCCATCTTTGCGCACAAGCAGGCTTGTCTGCGCCTTCATCCACGTTTGCTCGACGCTCCCAGATCCTTTTGCATCGGCAAGCGACATTTCATCAAAAGTGCCATCGATCACGCCAGAAACATAGCCCTTCCTCATTAGCTCTGGTAGGTGCTTCCAAGCAATTCCGTTGTGGCTTACCTGCGCGTGCGCTCTCGCTGGTAGAACTGCGATTATTAGAGCTATCCAGAACGCGATGATAATGCTTCCCTTCATGGGCTAGCTCGTCCTGTATGCATGTTCTACTCCTGTCCGTTGCGTACCCTACGGCTTTAGATGTCGTAGTACAGCATGAATTCGTACGGGTGCGGGCGCATGCGCAGCGCGTTCACCTCGTTTTTCATTTTGTACTCGACCCACAGATTGATCAAATCCTGCGAAAACACGTCGCCTTTGAGCAAAAAGTTGTGATCGTTCTGAAGCGCCTTGAGCGACTCCTCGAGCGACCCGGGCATCGCCGGAACGTTCTTCAACTCCTCGGGAGACAAATCATAAATATCCTTGTCCAGCGGCTGTCCCGGATCAATTTTATTTTCGACGCCGTCAAGCCCCGCCATCAGCATCGCCGAAAACGCGAGATACGGATTGCACGAAGGATCCGGCGGACGAAATTCGACGCGCTTCGATTTCGGGCTTGCGGAGTACATCGGAATGCGCACTGCCGCCGACCGATTGCGCCGCGAGTACGCCAGATTCACCGGCGCTTCGAAGCCGGGAACAAGACGTTTGTAAGAATTTGTAGTGGGCGCGATAAACGCGGCGAGCGCGGGCGCGTGTTTCAACAGGCCGCCGATATACCACAGCGCGGTCTGGCTGAGTCCCGCGTACGCTTCGCCGGCGAAAAGCGGCTTGCCCTTCAGCCACAACGATTGGTGCGTGTGCATGCCGTTTCCGTTGTCCTGGAAAATCGGTTTGGGCATGAACGTAACGGTTTTTCCGTATTGGTTCGCCGTGTTGCGCACCACGTACTTGAAAACCATCATGTTGTCCGCGGCCTTCAGCATGGTGTCGAATTTGAAATCGATTTCCGTCTGGCCGCCGGTGGCGACTTCGTGGTGATGGCATTCGACATTGATGCCGCACGCTTCCAGCTGCAACGTCATGTCCGTGCGCAAATCGAGATAGTGATCCGTCGGAGGAACAGGGAAGTAGCCTTCCTTGTAGCGCGGGCGATAGCCGAGATTGTGTTCAGCGCGGCCGGAGTTCCAGCGGCCCTCTTCCGCATCAATGAAATAAAATCCGTGCTGCTCGCGCTGATCGAAGCGCACATTGTCGAAAATAAAAAATTCCGCTTCCGCGCCGAAGAAAGCCTGATCCGCAATTCCTGTGAAGCCGAGGTACGCTTCCGCCTTGCGCGCAATGTGCCGCGAGTCGCGCGGATAGGGCTGCTTCGTCATCGGGTCGACCACGTCGCCGAGCATGACGAGCGTGGGCACATCGCGGAACGGATCCATGAAAACAGTGTTGGGGTCGGGGACGAGCAGCATGTCAGATTCGTGAATCGACGCCCAGCCGCGGATGGAACTCCCGTCCATTCCGAAACCGTCTTCGAAACTCCCCGCGTTCAATTGATGAATCGGAAAGCTGATGTGATGCCAGATGCCGGGTATGTCAATGAAGCGAACGTCGAGAATCTTAGCGTCGTGCTTCGCGGCATAATCCATCACTGATTTTGCGTCCATCTAACCTCCCCCGCAGTAAGCTGCGGCGTTCGAAATTTAATCCGGGGACGATAGCGTAGTGCTTCGCTCCCGTCAAGCGCGCCCGCGCCCTCGCTCAGAATATTTTGTGCGCCCGCCCGTCCATTTTGGACGGCATAGTCCAAGTCAACGAGGAAAACGCTAAAAATCTTTGCCACGCCTGCGAACTACAAATTGCCGGGGCGCACCCCTGTGTGCTTAGCAATGCGCGCCAGCATTTTGGGACCGATTTCGGCGCCTTCGTGAAATGCCCAAACATAGTCGCCTCGTGCGGGATGCGTTAGGACGATGTGCGAGCCTCTCTGGGATTTAACGGCGTAGCCGATTCGGAGAAGCGCTCTGAAAACTTTCGAGGCCTTGGTGCTGGGCCATTGACTCAACGGCGGGAAGGAACGGAGACGGTGAAAGTTTCGGTGGGCTCTTTTTGCTCTTCGATACGGTCAGCGAGGACTCGAAGGGCAAGGGCCTGGGCGGCGGTGATGGCTTCTTTTTCCGTAGCGCCGTAAACCAGGACGCCGGGCAAGTCGAGAACCTCGGCGATCCAGCGGCCGTCGTCCTCGCGCTCCGTCTCGATTTTGTACACTGTGCCCAGCATGCGATGTTGCAAGTAGTTTACCACGAGTCGCGATGGGCGCAGCAAGAGCGCCTTGCGCGAGGGCATTCGCAAAACGCTCAGGCTGCGAGCCTAGTCGTAGTATTCCGAGCCGAGGTGGGTGATCAAATCTTCGCCCATCATCCAACGCAAAGTGTTTTTCAGCTTCATCGACTGGATGAAGAGGTCGTGCTCGGGATAAAGCTCGGGCGCGCACATGGGCGACTTGAAATAGAAGCTGAGCCACTCCTGAATGCCGCGCATTCCGGCGCGCTGTGCGAGATCCAGAAACAGAACGAGATCGAGAACGATGGGCGCGGCAAGAATCGAATCGCGGCACAGGAAGTCGACCTTGATCTGCATCGGGTAACCGAGCCAGCCGAAAATGTCGATGTTGTCCCAGCCCTCTTTGTTGTCGCCGCGCGGCGGATAATAATTGATGCGGACTTTGTGGTAAAGATCGCCGTAAAGCTCCGGATACAGCTTCGACTGGAAAATATATTCGAGCGCGCCCAGTTTCGATTCCTCTTTTGTTTTGAACGAGCCGGGATCGTCGAGAACTTCGCCGTCGCGATTGCCCAGAATATTCGTCGAGAACCAGCCGTGCACGCCCAACATGCGCGCTTTGAATCCGGGAGCGAGAATCGTTTTCATCAGCGTCTGGCCAGTCTTGAAATCCTTGCCGCAGATGGGAACGCTTTTTTCTTTCGCGAGTTCGACCAACGCGGGAAGCTCGGCGGTGAGGTTCGGCGCGCCGTTGGCGAAGGGCACGCCTTCCTGAATGGCGGCGTAGGCGTAGAGCATCGAGGGCGCGATGGATTCGTGATTTTCCTTCATGGCGCGCTCGAAATCTCTTAGCGTTGCGTGGGTTTTTTCGGCCTTAAGGAAAATTTCGGTGGAGGCGCACCAGACCATCACCGTGCGCGCGACCTTATTTTTCTTTTTGAACTCGCGAATGTCGTCGCGAAGCTGCTCGGCCAGATCAAATTTGTTTTTCGCTTTCTTGACGTGCGTGCCGGAAAGTTTCTTGACGTAGTTCTGGTCAAAGGCGGCTTTCATAGGCTTGATGTTTTTCAGGAAGGGCTGAACCAGATCGAGATGGCGCGCGTCGAGGACTCCGGCGTGCGTGGCCGCTTCGTGAGCCGTATCCGGAAAAATATCCCAGCCGCCGAAGACGATGTCATTCAAATTCGCGAGCGGGACGAAATCGTGAATTTTGGGCGTGCGCCCTTCCGTGCGTTTGCCAAGGCGAATCGTCCCCATCTGTGTCAGCGAACCGACGGGCAGCGCTTTGCCTTTGCGCACAAGTTCGACGCCCGCCATGAATGTGGTGCTCACTGCGCCCATGCCGGGCGTCAAAACTCCCAGCTTCCCTTTGGCTGGCGCGATGTTTCCAGGTTTCCGCATGCAATCTCCTCGAATGAAATGAATTTGAGCGCGAAGTATGGCTTGGACGAAAATGCGCGCGTCAGGAAAACAAAATATCATGCGCGAAGCGGGGAACATTTGCAAGAAGCAGCCGCCGAAATTCGAAAATTGAACGGCGAAAGGCGAAACTCGAAAAGCGGGCGGATCGAACCGTGAAGAAGACGGGAAAACTACTGAGAATCGCGGGCGGTGCGGCGAGCGGACGAGATGCGCGCGGATTTTTTCGTTGGTGCGGAAGGCGTCAGAGATTCGATGCCCGAGGTCGCGCAGAGAAAAACGTACACCGACACGATGGAGATGACGAAAATGGCACCCATAAAATGTCTCCGAAATACAGAGACGGGAAATGCAACTGAAGTGCCAAAAGGCAAAAGCTTTTCCGCATTGATTTCAGGGCAGAAAGCGGCCCGTGCCAGGAAAAAGTGTGCGCGGAAGCCGACACTGTCGCCTGGAATATACGGTCCCGGGGAAAGCCACGGGCCAAAATGTGAAGAATCCTGCACTCACAAATGGTCTTGTCAGGGCACGGCTTTAGCCGTGCCGGGAAGCTTCGCCCGCTCAGGGGTTTCAACCCCTGGGGTGTGTGGAGACTTCTACATTTTCCGGATGTGGACGGAGCCGAAGCCCGTATCGATGTTGACTGGCGGGCCGCCAGAGCCGATGCGTCCGTTGATGGACGAGCGGCTGCGCGTGTCGGTGACGGTGATGGGAAAGTCGCACGAGACGTGGCCGAAGCCGGTACGCGCTTCGAGGTCGGCGTTCAAATCGGAAGCCAAACTCAAATTGATGTCGCCGAATCCGGAAGAGAGACGCCAATCGTGCGTGATGTGGGAACCGGCGCTCGCTTCGGCGCGAATGGTCCCGAATCCCGTCCGCAGAGAGAGCGATTCAAAACGGCCGCGGGCGTCCACGTCGCCGAAGCCGGTGTCAGCGTCAACGTGACCGTCGAAATCGACGACGTGCACTTTGCCGAAGCCGGTGCGGAGAGCCAGTCGCGAGCCGGCGGGCACTTGCAGGTCAATGTCAACGGAAGCGGAGTGATGAAAGAAATGGAAGTGCTCTTCGGGCACGCGCACGCGAATCTCGATGCTGTTGGAATCCTGCGTGGATGAAATCTCGACTTCCGATTCGGAGATGTGCCAGTAGGTCGTCGTGACGACGGCGTGAATCGAGTTGCCGGAGATTTGCGAAACGTGGACGTTGCCGCGATCGGCTTGCAGGCGCAGTTCGGCGGACGGGGAAACGGTCCAGGTTTTGGACCACTCACGATCGGATTGGGAGTCGTCACGAACGCCGGCGCGCGGATTCGCATTTATGGCAGTAACCAAAAACAAAAGGCTGAGGGCCGCGAGAGAAATTAACGCGTTGCGCATGGAAGCCTCCAAAAAGTGAAATTCAAGACTCAAAACACGAAACGGAACTCACGCTACATTTTTTCGATGTGAATCGAACCGTCGCCTGTATGCACCATAAGCGGCGGACCTCCAGTTCCAATTTTGCCGCGAATCGTTGAGCGAGAGATGGAGCCGGAAACGGTGACGGGAAAGTCGAGAGTAATGGTGCCGTCGCCGGTGTGCGCGTCGAGATCTGCGTTTAAGCCGTCAGGAAGACGGACAGTGACGCTGCCGTCGCCAGAGCGCAGCGACCAGCCCTCGGTGATTTTCGAGCCCGAGGCGGCTTCCGCGACGACACTGCCGTCACCGGATTCAAGCGTCAGCTTATCGAAGCGCCCGCGAACTCGGATGTGTCCGTCGCCCGAATCGGCGTGGAGCGCGCCGTCGAGCTCGTCGCCGTCGATATGGCCGTCGCCGGAGTGCAGCCGCACTTCGCCTTTCAGTCCGGTCGCGGTAATGCTGCCGTCGCCCGTGGAGATGCGCAGTTTGCCGTTGAACGCCTGTGAAGTCACGCTGCCGTCGCCTGTCTCCACGTCGAAATCAGCGTTGCGCGGGACGTGCAGCTCGATGCGCACGGAGCGATTGTTCCAGCCAAAAGAAAAATGGAACGACGGCACATGGACTTCGAGGTCAATATTGTTACCCGTTTGCGATTCCGTGATTTTCACGCCGCTGTCGCCGCCCGATTTTGCAATGGGCCAGCCGCGCGTGGTGATGTGCGCGTCAATCTGGCCGCCGTCGGAGGTGTAAAGATCAACGTGCCCGTCGTTGGTGATGACCCGAAGATTCGGCCGGCCTGTGAGTTTGTAGGTCTTCGACCAGTCTTCCGCGCGAGCGGCTGAAGCGACGGCGAGCGTGGCGAAAACCAGTCCCGCAACTGCAAAGACTGTCAGGCCAAAACGGCGCATGGATTTCCTCCGGCGATTTGTTGGTTGCCGAACATGTATGCCGAACAAAGGTACGCGAATCATGGCCGAAAAGTTCCCGCGAAGCAACCAGCTAGGAAGGGAGGTTGTAGGGGCGCTGCTTGTCATGTGGCACAGGCTTCAGCCTGTGTGCTTTTGCCCTGGCTTTTATAGGTGCGGGTCGCCCAGGCTTTAGCATCTGGTTTTGTGGGTGCCCCATGCTCGCTTTGTGAGCGTGGGGCTTTTCTGACAACCGATTTTCCCCGGCGCGTAAAACCAGCTCAACTCACTTTCCCGGAAGCCCTCAAATCATCGATTCTTCGTTGATTCAATGGTCATCCCGCTTGGTTGCGCGCTCGGGATGCGCTCGCGTTCTTTCTAGCGCCGGGTTTCGCCCGCAACGCGGCGAGGAATTTTTCGTAAGGCAAGGTGTTGATAACGTCGCGAGCTTCGAGCCAGCCGCGCCGCGCGGTTTGCACGCCGTACTTCATGACTTGAAGTTGCGTCGTGGAATGCGCGTCGGTGGAGATGACGACTTTGACGCCGCGCTGTTTGGCCAGGCGAAGATGCGCGTCGCGAAGATCGAGGCGGTCGGGATACGCGTTGCATTCCACAACGACTCCATGCGCGCGGCACGCCTCCAAAACTTTTTCCATGTCGTAATCATAAGGATCGCGGCGCAGCACAAGCCGTCCCGTGGGATGCGCGAGGATTTGCGCGTACGGATTTTCGATGGCGGCGAGAATGCGCTCCGTCATCGCGGCGCGTTCGAGATTCATATACGAATGGATGGAAGCGACAACGAGGTCAAGTTGCGCGAGAACTTCGTCGCTCAGATCGAGCGCGCCATTTTTCAGGATGTCGACTTCGCTGCTCGCGAGCAGGCGAATTCCGCCCACTGATTTTTCCGCGGCGCGGATCTTTTTGATTTGCGCAAGCGTGCGCTTTTCGTCGAGGCCGTTGGCCACGGTGACAGCTTTTGAATGATCAGTCAGCGCGATGTATTCGTAGCCGAGGTCGCGAGCGGCTTCGGCCATGTCCTCGATGGAATTCTTGCCGTCGGACGCGGTCGTGTGCATCTGCAGGTCGCCGCGAATGTCGGCGAGAGTGATGAGCTTGGGAAGTTTGCCGGCCTCAGCGGCTTCGATTTCGCCGGTCATTTCGCGCAGTTCCGGTTCGATGAAGGGAAGATCGAGCTTGGCGTAAATTTCCGCTTCCGTTTTGCCCGCGACGGTCTTGCCGCCCTTCAAAGTCGTCAGCGCGTACTCGTTGAGCGTGTAGCCCATCTCATTCGCGCGGCCGCGCAGCGCCACGTTGTGTTCTTTCGAGCCAGTGAAATACAGAAGCGCGCCGCCGTAGCTTTCGTGCGGGATGGCGCGAACGTCAACCTGCATTCCATTCGGCAAGAGGAAACTAACTTTGTTTTCGCCGTGCGCGAGCACTTGCTCGATGGGAGGGTATTTCAAAATGTGTTCGAAGATGGCGTCCACGGATTTCTGCGAATATTTTCCCGCGGGGATGACGATGAAATCCAGATCGCCGATGGTTTCCTTGCCGCGTCGCAGCGAACCGGCGGGCGTCACGGAAGCGATTTGTTTGCCGAACGCTTGAATGTACGCGGCGACCTGCTCGGCCGTGGCTTCGGCGGCGTTGATGCGGAACCGGCCCGTGGATTTCTTGAAGAATTCGACCGCGCGCAGAATATTCTCTTCGGTTTTTTCGCCAAAGCCGGGAACGTCGCGCAGTTTTTGCTCGCGCGCCAGTTTGGCAACGTCTTCCACGGTCCCGGCTTTGAAATTCTTCCAGAGAAATGCGGCCTTCTTGGGACCGAGGCCTTGCAGCGAGAGAACGTCGAGCAGGGTTGGCGGATATTTTTTCAGGAGCTTCTTGCGCAGGCCGTAATCGCCTGTCTTCAGGATTTCGTCGATGTGCTCGGCCATGTTGTCGCCGATGCCGGGAAGCTCGGTCAGTTTTTTGCGATCCTTCGCGAGTTCTTCGATGCGTTCGGGCAGGCTGTAAATCAGCTCGGCGGCTTTTTCGTAGCTGCGGTAGCGCCCGATGATCGCGCCGTCAATTTCAAGCAGTTCCGCCGTCTCGTGCAGTATCCGCGCAATCTCCCGATTTTCCATGGAAGGATTATAGAGCAAACGTTTGAGGAGTGAAGCGATTCGATTTCTCAAGCTTGAAACACGTGGGATGACGCAGCAAATAGCTTTGTTGCATTTCGGTTCATTGCTAAACTTGAGTTAAGCTGAGAAGGAGAGCATGGCAATGTCTGGCAACGTCCTCGTCAAAGACCAAAATATTCTCGGCGGCGTCCCTGTTTTCCGTGGCACGCGCGTGCCCTTTCAAGCGCTGCTGGACTATTTGGAGGGCGGGCAGACGCTCGGTGATTTCCTCAACGACTTTCCTACCGTTACTAGAGAGACCGCCATTGCCGCGCTGGAAGAAGCGAAGGCGCTCGTTGTCTCGCGGCTCGGATGAAAATTCTTCTGGATGAATGCGTTCCGAGAGCGCTTAAATCCAGTCTGTCAGTGGAGGGGCACGAGTGCACGACCGTTCCCGAGGCCGGTTTCGCCGGATCAACGAACGGCGAGCTCCTCAAGCTGGCAGAGAGCAACTTCGAAGTATTCATCACGCTGGATAAGGGAATCCAGTACCAACAGAACCTGCCTGGTTCCGAGATTGCGGTTTTGCTGATTCGAGGCAAATCGAGCCGCGTTGCGGACATTCTTCCACACATTCCGGCATGCCTCTTAGTTCTTCGTTCGATCAAACCTGGGCAGGTCATGCAAGTTGGCGAACGATAGGTTACGAGAGCTTGACGACGTTGGCAGCTTGTTCGCCTTTGGTGCCTTGCACGATGTCGAATTCGACGCGGTCGCCTTCGCGGAGGGTTTTGAATTTGTCGCCAACAATACCGGAGTAGTGCACGAAAACGTCGGGGCCATCGTCGCGTCCGATGAAGCCGAAACCTTTCGCGTTGTTAAACCACTTCACCGTGCCGTGCATGGTTAATAGTCGACAGTTTAGAGTCGAAAGTTCGACAACAAAAGACGAAAAGCGAAACTCGACCGCTGGCAGTGACCGTTGCGTTTCCCGTGGGCTCTCGTAGGGGCGGGGCTTGCCCCGCCCGCTTGCCCTGAGTGCCCTGGCGAAAGGCGCGACGCAACGCATCGCGTCATTGCCTTTCCGGGTGCCCCATCCTTCGCGATTTGTGCGAAGGGTGGGATTTTTCGCATTTCTCGCTCTAAGGAACGACGCGGCGGCAGAAGCGCAAATAGTACAAAATGGCGGCGACGGATTTGGCGTCGCGGAGCTTGCCGGTGCGAATCCAAGTTTCGATTTGGCGCGGCGCGAAAGCGCGAACGGTAATGCGTTCGTCGTCTTCGGGATGCGCTGTGCCGGCGCTAAGTCCACGCGCGACGTAAATCACCATCCGTTCGCTGACAAAGCCAGGAGTGGGAAAGAGATCGAGGATTTTTTCCCAACGTCGCGCAGTGTAGCCGGTCTCTTCGACCAGTTCGCGTTTCGCGCCAGGAAGAGGCTGCTCGCCAGGCTCGATGCGTCCGGCGACCAGTTCCCACAAATAGCCGCCGACAGAATGGCGATACTGACGGATGAGGAGCAAGCGACCGTCGTCGAAGACGGGAAGAACGACGATGGAGCCGTTGTGAACGACGAGGTCGCGAGTAGCGCGGACGCCCCCGGGCTCGACGACCGTGTCGCGGCGAACGTCGAAAACGCGCCCGTGGAAGAGCGTCTTACTGGAAATGATTTTCGCGCGCGCGATAATGTGCCTCCGGTGAATGCGGAAACATGATAAAGGCGAAACTCGAAAATCGAAACTCGAAAAGCGAAGAGTGACGAGTGGCGCGCGGAATGCGTATACTGGCGGTCGAATTAACGAAGGGCAACGTTC
>Ga0307374_10002909_pt1 | contig 29802 bp, 25 predicted proteins | sample OX3MG_FD_202532 | JGI IMG/M metagenome (GOLD analysis project Ga0307374, IMG submission 202532) | Soil microbial communities from Risofladan, Vaasa, Finland - OX-3 | ecosystem: Environmental > Terrestrial > Soil > Coastal area > Acid sulfate soil | place: Finland: Risofladan, Vaasa | collected... | reverse complement strand
CAGCAGCACGGCGCGGAAACGCTCGGCCATCGGCCGCAGGTCTGCCGGGACCAGGCCAGCTACCGCGTCGAGCCGGCTCAGCGCGGCCGGGATGGCGGTCCGCGGATGCCACGCCGCCAGCGCCGCCTCCCCAGGACCCGCCTTCCCAGGACCCGCCTTCCCAGGACCCGCCTCCCCGGGACCCGCCGCCTCAAAACCCAATGAGCCCGCGTCAATCGAATGCAGCCGTCCAAGTGCCTCGCCCAGCAGGCACAACCCGCTGCGGTCAGACCGCACCACCGCACCATCGATGTAGCTGGTCGCCAGCGTGGCCCACACCCCGGCCAGCCCGACCACGTCACTGCTGCGGGTCCGCGCCACCCGGGGCGCCGGGTAGCCGTGCTCCTCCAGCCAGCCCAGGATGGCGGCGCGGCCGAGCAGCCAGTCGGTCACGGCCGCCGTTCCGCATCCTTGGTATTGCCAGGCCACCGGCAGGTCCGCGCGGAACGCCCGTACCACCAGCCGGGGACCGCCGGGCCAGCCGAGCTGGTAGGTGACGCTGGCGCCGCGGACCGATCCGGCCAGCCGCCGGACCCGGGACGGCCCGACCCCACCCTGGTGGTACTCACGCAGAATGCGCCCCACCACCGCGGCGTCGGTCACAACGGCCGCCCCTCAGCTCCCGACGGGACTGCGCCTCCCAGTACTGCGGCTCTCAGTACCGCGGCTTTCAGTACCGCGGCCCAGGACCCGGTCGAGTGCCCGGGCGACCTCCTCGGACAGCCCGGCCGCTTCCCCGACGGCCCGGCTGGCACCTTCCGGCCCGGCAGCCGCGCCTTCCGGTGAGACGACGAAACCGCACTCGCGGCACTCCACCTCGCCGAGCCGGCGGACCAGCCGCACGCTGCCACACCGGCCGCACCGGTCCAGTACGGCCGTCCAGTCGTGGGCCGCCTGGCAGCTGGGGCAGATCAGGACCTGCTGGTCCTCCCGCACCCCGCGCTTCCAGGGGCTGTGCCCACGGGCCGGGTCCACCTGGCGCGTGCCACAGCGATAGCAGGGCATCGTCTGCCGCTCCTTCGCTGTCCCCGGCGGTGTGCTGGCACCTAGTCCAGGTCGGCGAGCGCCTTCTGGTACTCGGCGATGTCACGCGCCTGAGGGACCGGGTTGACTACCTTCCACCGGACCACGCCGGCCCTGTCGATTATGAACGTGCCGCGCTCGGCGCGGCCCTTTTCCTCGTCGAACACACCGTAGAGGCTGGCGACCGCCCCGTGCGGCCAGAAATCGGAGAGCAGGCCGAACCCGAAGTTCTCGGTGTCCGCCCACTTTCGCAGCACGAACGTGGAGTCCACCGACACCGTCAGCAGTTCCACGTCATCGCGGTTGACCTCGGGGAAGTCATCGCGCAGCGCGCACAGCTCCGTGCCGCACACGCCGCTGAACGCGAACGGGTAGAAGACGAGCACCACGTTCTTGGCCCCGCGGAAGCTGGACAGCTGGACGGGCTCGCCGTGCTGGTTCTTCAACTCGAAATCGGGGGCCTCCTGGCCGACCTCGACTGCCATTCGCCGGTCCTTTCACGGGGGACGGGTCCGCGGCCCGCAACACCGCGGCACCCAGAAGCATCATGGGATGGGGCCAGTCTGCCACTCACGGCCCAGCCGCCCCCACGCGGGCGTGCCCCGTGGGTGGGCTCAGCGGGCAGGCACAGCGGTGGCCGGCCTCATATGCCCTGCGCGTGTGTCCTCAGCGGCGGGCCCGCGGTGCGACCAGGCGGGTCCCGAGCCAGTCCCGGCCAGCACGGATGCTGGAGGTCTGGGACAGTCCGGCGGTCGGCGCCGCCTCCCCGATCTCACTGGGCTCCACGTGGTTGTCCCGGCCAGCCTTGGGAGTCAGCAGCCAGATGTAGCCACCGTCGGCAAGCGGCGTGAGAGCGTCCACCAGGGCGTCTACGAGATCTCCGTCCCCGTCCCGCCACCACAGCAGGACCACGTCGACCACGTCCTCGTATTCCTCGTCGACAAGTTCGGTGTCTTTTTGCTGGCTGATGGCGTCCCGCAACTGCTGATCGCAGTCGTCGTCGTAGCCGATCTCCTGCACCACCTGACCCGGCTTGATGCCAAGTCGCTCGGCCAGGCCCTGTTCATCGTGCGCCTGGCGCGCGGTCGCGCTCACTGACTCCTCCTCAAATCCTTTCCCGCGGCGCCGTCGCCGCGTCAGCCCACCCTGCCCTGCTCAGCCGGGGCGGTTCGGCCGGTCACGGCAGTCGCCGCGTCCGCACTGCCTGCCCGCACAGTCCACACTGGGTCGGCCCCCGGCGCAAGTGCCAAAGGGCACCGAAGTCAAATCCGCCTTCGCCCCGAGCCTTCCCGTCTCCATGGGCGAGTCACCCAAGATACGACAATCGGACATGTCTGTCGGTATTGTCCACATTCAGGTCGATGAGGGCCACCGATTGCCAGGTACCCAGCGCCATCTGGCCGGCCAGGACCGGGATCACCAGGAACGGGGCCACCAGGGCGGGCATGACGTGGGCCCGGCCGTGCCCACGTGACCCGTGCGCGTGCCGCCAGCGGTCGTCGGCGGGCAGCAGGTCCGCGAGGGCCGCCAGCAGGTCGGCTTCGCTGCCCGACCCCAGTTCCATCAGCGCGAGGCCAGCGGTGGCGTGCGGGGCGAACACGTGCAGCAGGCCGTCGCCATCCGCGGCTGCCGTCGCGGTGAACTCAGCACAAACCGCCGTGATGTCGTGCACGTTCTCGCGCCGTCCGGTCGCGACTCCGATCACTTCGGTTTTCATGCCAAACGACTGTGGCAGCGACTCCCCCGTCCCGCAACCAGCCGGGCGCACCGGAGCGGGTCCCCACCGGGGGCGGCTACTTGCTCTTCTTCCGTGGCGCTGCGCTGCTCTTGCTGGCCGGCCCCGCCTTGCGGGCCGGCGCGGGCTTGCCGGCCGGCGCCGGCTTGCGGGCGCCGTTACCCCGGCGCGGGTGCTCGATCACGGCGTCGGGCCCCGGGAAGACGAGCCCGGTGTGCCCGTCGTCGAAGCGGACCACGTAGGGAGGCTCGCCGGCTTTGCCGTGCACCTCGATGATCTCCCCCATCTTGTCCGGGTCGCCGACGTTATGCCCGTGAATGTGGAGCCGGTCTCCTACCGCTGCCTGCATGCCCCGCCTCCGTCCTTTGACCGCTCGGGTACCTCACATAGCCTGACGGTGTGCCCTGGTGCGCACTGTCGGTGTACCCAGCCTGTCACGAGGGGACATCCCCGGGAAGCGCCGGGTTGGCCCCGCGTGCCAGCCGCTGACCGCCTGCGGCCACCGCCTCCGGGCGGGGATGCGTTTCCGGGGCGCAGGTACCAGAATTGGTCTGGACAACCCCTGATCAGCGGGGGGCGGCGACCGGCCTCCCCCGTCCACTCCCGAGGCGGTTACCAGCCGCCCAGGATCGCGGAAGGCGGGATACCCCGTGGCTGCCGGACGTCAACGCTTCTCCATCATCAGCGATGGCCTTCCCACCCAGTTGCCGGACATCGACCCGGACGAGACCAGGGAGTGGCTCGACTCGTTCGACACCGTGGTGAAGACCCGCGGCCGGAGCCGGGCAAGGTACGTCATGCTGCGGCTGCTGGAGCGGGCCCGCGAGCAGCAGGTCGGCGTCCCGGGCCTGCGCAGCACCGACTACATCAACACGATCCCGCCCGAGCGTGAGCCCTGGTTCCCCGGGGACGAGTACGTGGAGCGGCGGATCCGCGCCTACATCCGCTGGAACGCGGCGGTCATGGTGTCCCGGGCGAACCGGGCGGGGCTGGGCGTCGGCGGCCATATCGCGACCTACGCCTCAGCCGCGAGCCTGTACGAGGTCGGCTTCAACCACTTCTTCCGCGGCAAGGACCACGGCGAGTCCGGCGACCAGGTGTTCTTCCAGGGCCACGCAGCGCCGGGCATCTACGCCCGCGCCTTCCTGGAAGGCCGGCTGAGCCAGCAGCAGCTCGACGGGTTCCGGCAGGAACTGTCCCACCCCGGCGGCGGGCTGCCGTCCTACCCGCACCCCCGGCTGATGCAGGACTTCTGGGAGTTCCCGACCGTCTCCATGGGCCTGGGCGCGATCAACGCCATCTACCAGGCACGGTTCAACCGATACCTGCTGGCCAGGGAGATCGCCGACACCAGCCGCTCCCGCGTGTGGGCGTTCCTGGGCGATGGCGAGACCGACGAGCCCGAGGTGCTGGGCGCCATCGGGGTGGCCGCCCGGGAGGAGCTGGACAACCTCACCTTCGTCATCAACTGCAACCTGCAGCGGCTGGACGGCCCGGTCCGCGGCAACGGCAAGATCATCCAGGAGCTGGAAGCCTTCTTCCGCGGCGCGGGCTGGAACGTGATCAAGGTGATCTGGGGCCGGGACTGGGACCCGCTGCTGGCCCAGGATGTGGACGGGGTGCTGGTCAACAAGATGAACACCACCCCGGACGGGCAGTTCCAGACCTACGCGGTGGAGTCCGGCGCCTACACCCGCGAGCACTTCTTCGGCGGCGACCCCCGGCTGCGGGCCATGGCCGAGCACCTGTCCGACGACCAGGTACGCAACCTGTCCCGGGGCGGGCACGACTACCGCAAGGTCTACGCCGCTTTCAAGGCGGCCACCGAGCACGTCGGCCAGCCGACCGTGATCCTCGCGCACACGATCAAGGGCTGGACGCTAGGCCCCGACTTCGAAGGCCGCAACGCCACCCACCAGATGAAGAAGCTCACCGTCGCCGAGCTCAAGGCCTTCCGCGACCGGCTGTACCTGCCGATCGCGGACGCGGCCCTGGAGGCGGGGCTGCCGCCCTACTACCACCCGGGCGAGGATTCCGACGAGATCACCTACATGCGCGAGCGCCGGGCCGCGCTCGGCGGCTACCTGCCCAGGCGGGTGGTGCGGGCCAAGCCGCTGCAGCTGCCGCCCGACTCGGCCTACAGCGAGCTGAAACGGGGCTCTGGCAAGCAGGCGGTCGCCACCACCATGGCATTCGTCCGGCTGCTCAAGGACCTCATGAAGGACCCGGCGATCGGTGCCCGGTTCGTTCCGGTCATCCCGGACGAGGCGCGCACGTTCGGCATGGACTCGCTGTTCCCGACCGCCAAGATCTACTCCCCGCACGGGCAGTCCTACGAGGCGGTGGACCGTGCCCTGCTGCTGTCCTACAAGGAGTCCGAGCGGGGGCAGATCCTGCACGAGGGCATCAGCGAGTCCGGCGCGATGGGCTCGGTGATCGCGGCCAGCACCGCCTACGCCACTCACGGCACGCCGATGATCCCGGTGTACGTCTTCTACTCGATGTTCGGCTGGCAGCGCACCGGCGACCAGATGTGGGCGCTGGGCGACCAGCTCGGCCGTGGCTTCCTGCTCGGCGCGACCGCCGGGCGGACCACGCTGACCGGTGAGGGGCTCCAGCACAACGACGGCCACTCGCCCCTGCTGGCCTCGGTCAGCCCGGCGTGCGTGTCCTACGACGCGGCCTGGGGCTACGAGCTGTCCTACATCATGCGGGACGGCCTGCGCCGGATGTACGGGTCCTCCGCCGAGCACCCCACAGGCGAGGACATCTTCTACTACCTCACCGTCTACAACGAGCCCTACGTCCAGCCCGCCGAGCCCGCCGGCTACCCGGGCGGTACCGCCGCCCTGGAGCAGGGCATCCTGCGCGGGCTCTACCGGTACGCCACCGCGCCCGACCCCGAGCAGCCCGCCCCGTCCGGCAACGGCACCGGCTCCGCCGACAATGGCACCATGCCGCGGGCGCAGATCCTGGCCTCCGGGGTGGCCGTCCGCTGGGCGCTGGACGCGCAGCGGCTGCTGGCGGAGGACTGGGGGGTGGCGGCGGACGTGTGGTCGGCCACCTCCTGGACCGAGCTGCGCCGGGACGCCCTGGCCTGCGAGGAGTGGAACCTGCTGCACCCCGACGTGGAGCCGCGCGTCCCCTACGTCGCCCAGGTGCTGGAGGGCCAGCCCGGCCCGGTGACGGCGGTGAGTGACTGGATGCGGGCGGTGCCGGACCAGATCGCCCGCTGGGTGCCGGCCCCGTTCACCTCGCTGGGCACCGACGGGTACGGGTTCTCCGACACCCGCGCCGCCGCCCGCCGGTACTTCCACGTGGACGCCGAGTCGATCACCTTGGCCGTGCTCTCCCAGCTCGCCCGCCGGGGTGAGGTCAAGCCGGAGGCGCTGAGCCAGGCGGTGGAGAAGTACCGGCTCGACCTCTCCGTCAGCGCCGCGCTCGCCCCGCCCAGCTAACCCACGCAGGTACACCAAACAGCGGTTCGATGCACCCAGGACAGCATCGAACCGCTGTTTGCTGCTGCTGTGGGCCAGCCCCGGCCGGCCTGGCGTTTCTGGTGAAACGTGCCCCTAAAAGCCTCCTTATGCATTAGTGTCCTGTTCAGTCCGGCCGATGCCCCCATTCGCCGCCCCGCCGGGTGCCCTGGATCACCGCACCGGAGGCCGGACGCTGCCTGGCGCCGCGGTGGCGGCCCATCCGGAACATCATGAGGCCCTGGATCAGCATCCCCCGGTGGATCAGCACCCCACGCTCGTTCAGCCCCCCGCACACGGTCACCTCCCGGCGCTGTGGACGTCACCGGCGGCCGCGGCCAGCCAGCTCCCGCCAGCTGACCCGCAGCAGCGCGATCATCGGCCTGATCCTGGTGCTGGCGGTCTGCGGGCTCGGCTTCCGCCAGGTCACCGGCCACCGGGCGGGCACCAGTGCCGCCGCCCGCGCCTCCCGCGCCGAGCAGCTGGCCGACAATGCCGAAGCGGCCCACGCGGTGGCGGCGCTGCAGCGGCGGTACAGCCCGGTCACCTATGTGGGGACCCGCACCTGGCAGTCCGCGAACGCCATCGGGGCGACGATCGACTACATGCGGGCCTCCGGTTCCCGCGCCTACCTGAGCGACCTGGGCAGGACCTACCAGGCGCACCACGGCCGCGGCGACTTCCTGAACGCCTACTACGACGACGAAGGCTGGTGGGCGCTCACCTGGATCAAGGCCTATGACCTGACCAGGAACCCGGCCTACCTCGGCGAGGCCAAGCGCATCTTCGCCGACATGACCGGCGGCTGGGACAGCACCTGCGGCGGCGGTCTGTGGTGGAGCAAGGCCCGGCGGTACAAGAACGCGATCGCCAACGAGATCTTCCTCCAGGTGGCGGCCAAGCTGCACGCCAGGACCCCGGGCGACTCGGCCTATGAGGCCTGGGCCGACCGGGAATGGGCCTGGTTCCAGCACACCGGCATGCTCACCGGCTCCCACCTCGTCATCGACGGGCTGGCACACTGCAAGCCGGACCTCAGCTCACCGACCTGGACCTACAACCAGGGCATGCTCATCGGCGGGCTGGTGTCGCTGGCCCGGATCACCGGCCACAGGCCGCTGCTGGGCACCGCCGTCCAGATCGCGGACGCGGTGACCGACAGCGGCGCGCTCAGCCCGCGCGGCATCCTGCACGACCCGTGCGAGCCGTCCTGCGGGCTGGACGGGCCGCTGTTCAAGGGCATCTTCATGCAGAACCTCCAGCTGCTGTCGGATCAGGTCGGCGGCAGCTACCAGGCCTACATGCACCACAACGCGCTGGCGGTGTGGGACAGCGACCGCAGGGGTGACGAGTTCGGGCTGTCCTGGTCGGGGCCGTTCGACTCCGCCAGCACCGCCCGGCAGACCGCTGCCCTGGACGTCCTCAACACCCAGGTGTCGGCCGGCCTGGGCGGCTGATCTGCGGCGGCTGACCCGGCCACGCTGACCAGCCCGGCGCACTGGAACGGCTCCCGCTGGTCCGTCCCGCGGCCGGGCACATCTGGCACTCTGGGGAGGTGACGGCAGCAGGCCAGGCAGGCAGCGGCAGCGGCACCGCCAGCACGGCCGGGCGGGTCCGGGAGGAGACCATCCAGCGGCTCCAGCAGGCGACGGGCTCGCTGGGCACCGCGGCGATGGCATCGATGGAGCAGCGGCTCCCCTGGTTCCGCGGCATGTCGGCGGAGAACAGGTCCTGGGTCGGGCTGGTCGCCCAGGCCGGCATCGCCGCCTTCGTGGACTGGGTCAAGCACCCCGAGCGCGGCCGCCGCGCGGTGGCCGGCGAGGTGTTCGGCACCGCGCCGCGGGAGCTGGCGCGGGCGGTCAGCCTGCAGCAGGCGGTGGAGATGGTCCGGGTCACCATCGACGTGGTCGAGGCCCAGGTGGACGAGCTGGCCGCCCCCGGCGGTGAGGCAGAGCTGCGGGAGGCGGTGCTGCGGTACACCCGGGAGGTCGCCTTCGCCGCCGCCCGGGTCTACGCGCGCACCGCCGAGGCCCGCGGTGCCTGGGACGCGCGGCTGGAGGCCCTGGTCGTCGACTCCCTGGTCCGCGGCGAGGTCGGCGAGGGCGTGCACTCCTGGGCGTCGGCACTGAACTGGTCCTCCTCCCCGGTCGCGGTGATCGCGGGCACCACGGAGGACGGCGAGCCGGAGGGGCTCATCGACGAGCTGCGGGTGATCGCCCGCCGCGCCCGGCTCGACCTGCTGGCGGGCGTGCAGGGGAACACGCTGGTGGTGGTGCTCGGCGGTACCGCCGACCCGCTGCCAGCGGCGCACCAGCTGGCCGGCCGGTTCGGCCCCGGCCCGCTGGTGGTCGGGCCGGTCGTGGCCGACCTCTACACCGCGGCGCGCTCGGCCGCCGCCGCCCTCGCCGGGCTGCGTGCCGCTCCCGCCTGGCCCGACTGCCCACGGCCGGTCCGGGCTGATGACCTGCTGCCCGAGCGCGCACTCGACGGCGACGAGGCCGCCCGCGCCGAGCTCGTCCAGGACGTCTACGAGCCGCTGCTCAGCGGCGGATCGGCGCTCATCGACACCGTCATGACCTACCTTGAGCAGGGGTTCTCACTAGAAGCAACCGCAAGGATACTTTTCGTGCACCCCAACACGGTCCGCTACCGGCTGCGCCGGGTCGCCGACCTGACCGGGCTGAGCCCGGTCAGGGGACGGAGCGGATTCACCCTCTGGGTGGCCATTGTCCTAGGACGCCTGATTCACAAGCGAACATAGCTTGTGGAGAACCGACAGAATCTGACCCCTGAACTTCGTGCTCTTCCGCATCCTTGTGGCAGAGTTCTACAGTGCAGGGTAAGAACATGCTCGTCTTCGCAGCGCCGGGCCAGGGTGCGCAGGCCCCGGGCTTCCTCTTCCCCTGGCTGGATCTTCCCGGCTTCGCCGACTGTCTCGGCGCCTGGTCCGACCTCGCCGGATGCGACCTGATCGCGTGCGGCACCACGGCCGGTGCGGACGAGATCAGGGACACCGCCATCGCCCAGCCGTTGCTGGTCGCGGCGGCCATCGCAACCGTCGAGGCCCTGTGCGGGGACCTGGGCCAGGCACGCCGCCAGGCCGGGATCGTGGCTGGCCACAGCGTCGGCGAACTGGCCGCCGGTGCCATCGCCGGTGTGCTCACGCCCGAGGACGCGATGCGCCTGATCGCCGTCCGCGCCGGGGCCATGGCACGGGCCGCGGCGGCAGAGGAGACCGGCATGACCGCGATCCTCGGCGGCAGCGAGCCCGAGGTGCTCGCCGCCCTCGAGGCGCTCGGCCTCACCCCCGCGAACATCAACACCACCGGGCAGATCGTCGCCGCCGGCACCCTGGCCCAGCTGGCCGCGCTGGCCGCGGACCCGCCCGCAGGCGCCCGGCTGCGCCCGCTCTCGGTCGCGGGCGCCTTCCACAGCCCGCACATGGCACCCGCCGCCGCGGCGCTGCGCGAGGCCGCGGCCGGGGTCAGCGTCCACGACCCGGCCATCACCTTGCTGTCCAACCTGGACGGCGCCGCCGTCAGCACCGGCGCCGACTGGCTGGAGCGGATCATCACCCAGGTCAGCGCGCCGGTCCAGTGGCAGGAGTGCATGGCGACCATGGCCAGCCTGGGTGCCAGCGCGTTCATCGAGCTGCTGCCCGGCGGCACCCTGGCCGGCCTGGCCAGGCGGGCGCTGCCCGGGGTGGCGACGGTCGCGCTGAAGACCCCCGACGACCTCGCCTCGGCCCGCACCCTGCTGGCCGAGCACGGTGCGGTCAACCCTTTTGAGGACGGCCAGACACCCGAATGGCGGCTGCTCGTCGCTCCGCTCGACGGCACGTTCCGGGCTGGCGACCCGGGCCACGTGCTGATCCCCGGTGTGGCCGTCACCTCCGGCGCCGCGCTGGGGCACGTCGAGGTACGGGCCGGCCAGCACGCGATCTCCCCCTCGTACCCGGGCACCATCCTGGAGTGGCTGGTCGAGGACGGGGACCCGGTCAACGTCGGCCAGCCACTGGTCAGGCTCCAGCCGGAAGGAACCGAGTGACACCCGCGGCAGGCACCCGAGAGGCAGGACATCGATGCGACTGACCGAGGCTGTGCCAGGCGCCCGGATCCTCGCCTTCGGCGGCTACCAGCCAGCCAAGGTCGTCACCAACGACGACATCGCCGCGTCCGGGGTGGACACCAGCGACGAGTGGATCCGCAGCCGGGTCGGGATCGCCAGCAGGCGGATCGCCGGGCCGGACGAGAGCCTGGCCGACATGGCGGCCGCCGCGGGCGGCAAGGCGCTGGCCGCGAGCGGCCTGTCCGCCGCCGACATCGACCTGGTGATCGTGGCCACCTGCACCCCCGAGGCACCGATCCCCAACACCGCCGCCACCGTGGCGACCAGGCTCGGCATCGCCGCACCAGGCGCCTACGACCTGAACGCGGCCTGCGCCGGGTTCTGCTACGCGCTCGCGACCGCCAGCGACGCGGTCCGGGCCGGCACCTCCCGGCATGTGCTGGTGATCGGCGCCGAGAAGCTGTCGGCGTGGGTGGACTGGACGGACCGCTCGACCTGCATCATCTTCGCCGACGGGGCGGGCGCGGCCGTGGTCGGCCCGGCCGATGACCCGCAGGCCGGGCCCGGCATCGGGCCGGTTGTCTGGGGCAGCGACGGCGCCATGGCCGACAAGATCGCCATCGCGGACCGGAACTCGTTCATCGTGCAGGAAGGGCAGGCGGTGTTCCGCTGGGCCACCACCGCCCTGCACCCGGTCGCGAAGAAGGCCTGCGAGCTGGCCGGGGTGGACCCGGCCGAGCTGGTGGCGTTCGTCCCGCACCAGGCCAACCTGCGCATCATCGAGGCCATCGCACGCAAGATCGGCGCGCCGCAGGCGCTGGTCGCCGACGACATCGTGACCGCCGGCAACACCTCGTCGGCGTCGATCCCCCTCGCCCTGTCACGGATGATCGAGCGCGGCGAGATCGGCTCAGGCGCGGCCGTTCTGCTGCTGGGCTTTGGGGCGGGCATCAGCTACGCCGCACAAGTGATCACGGTACCCTAGCCGGGCCCTGGCGCCGGGGCACTGCTCCCCGAGCCGCCTACAACCACATGAAGGAGAAGACGGGCAGATGGCCATGACCCAAGAGGAAATCCTGACCGGCCTCGGCGAGATCATCGACGAGGTGGCCGGCGTCCCCGCCGACCAGGTGACCCCCGACAAGAGCTTCGTCGACGACCTGGACATCGACTCGCTGTCGATGGTCGAGATCGCGGTGGCCGCCCAGGACAAGTTCGGGGTGGAGATCCCCGACGACCAGCTGAAGAACCTCAAGACCGTCCAGGACGTCATCGACTACGTGCGCAGCGCGGGCGTCTCGGCCTGACCGGGGCGGGCCCGCGCCCGCCGCATCTGGCCGGCCGGAGGTTACCTCCAACCGAACTCTAAGGAGCGATTCACAGTGCGGGCAGACCAACCACGCGTCGTCGTCACTGGTCTGGGCGCGACCTCGCCGGTGGGCGGTGATGTCGCCACGACCTGGGCATCGCTGCTGGCCGGGCGGAGCGGAGCGCGCAGGCTCGACAAGGACTGGGCACCGGACCTGCCGGTGCAGATCGCCGCGCCCGCCGCGGTCGACCCGGCAACGGTGATCGACCGCGTGCAGGCGCGGCGGCTGGACCGGTGCGAGCAGCTGGCCCTCGTCGCCGCGCGCGAGGCGTGGGCGGACGCGGGCAAGCCGGAGGTCGCGCCGGAGCGGCTCGGGGTGGTGGTGTCCAGCGGCATCGGCGGCATCGCCTCCACCCTCGCCGCCTACGACACGCTGAAGGAGAAAGGCTGGCAGCGCCTCTCCCCGTTCACAGTTCCCATGCTCATGCCGAACGGATCGGCGGGGTGGATCGGCATCGAGCTCAACGCCCGCGCCGGGGTGCACACCACGGTGAGCGCCTGCGCGTCCGGCGCCGAGGCGATCGGCTACGCCGTCGAAATGATCCGCTCCGGCCGGGCCGACGTGGTCCTGGCCGGCGGCACCGAGGCGGCGATCATCCCGCTGAACATCGCCGCGTTCGCGGCGATGCGGGCACTGTCCACCCGCAACGACGAGCCGGAACGCGCATCCCGCCCGTTCGACAAGGGCCGGGACGGCTTCCTGCTCGGTGAGGGCGCGGCCATGGTGGTGCTGGAGTCCGCCGAGCACGCAGCCGCACGCGGAGTGCCCGTGTACGCGGTCGCCGCGGGGGCCGGCTACTCCGCCGACGCCCACCACATCGCCCAGCCCGACCCGGACGGGACCGGCATCGTCACCGCCATCCAGCGGGCGCTCGCCGACGCGGGCCTGAGCCCGGAGGAGGTGGTGCACGTCAACGCGCATGCCACCGCCACCCCGGCCGGGGACGTGGTCGAGGGCCAGGCGATCGTGGCGGCGCTCGGCCCGGCCGCGTCCAGCGTGGTGGTGTCCGCCACCAAGTCCATGACCGGGCACCTGCTCGGCGGGGCTGGCGCGCTGGAGTCGGTGGCCACCATCCTCGCGCTGCGGGACCGGGTGGCACCCCCGACCATCAACCTCGACGACCCCGATGACGAAGCCGGTGTCGACATCGCCACTGAGCCGCGAGACCTCACGCCGCATGGCAGCGGGCCGATGGCCGCGCTGAACAACTCGTTCGGATTCGGGGGGCACAACGTCTGCCTCGCCTTCACCGCCGCCTAGCCCACACTCCCAAGCCAGTGCGAGGAGAGTTCCGTGACCGTAGTCGACAGCCGCAGCCAGGCCGCACAGGCCAAGGCCGGGCCCGCTGATGACGGGCGGCCGCCGCGCCCGCCGGCCCTCACCCGTGACCCAGAAGTCCGGCTGGAGGCCCTGTTCGACCCCGGTACCCTGCGGCTGCTCACCCCGCATGACGACAGTGGCGCGCTGGCGGCGGCCGGGCAGATCGGCTCGATGCCGGCGGTGGCCTTCGCCAGCGACCCGCGGGTCCAGGGCGGGGCCATGGGCACAGCCGGCTGCGCGGCGATCGTCGCCGCCTACGACCAGGCCATGGCCACCGGCGCCCCGGTGATCGGGCTGTGGCACTCCGGTGGTGCGCGGCTGCGGGAGGGCGTGGAGAGCCTGCACGCCGTGGGCACGGTGTTCGCGGCCATGACCCGCGCCTCGGGGAAGGTGCCGCAGATCTCGGTGGTGCTCGGTGCCGCCGCCGGCGGCGCCGCCTACGGGCCTGCCCTGACCGACGTGGTGATCCTGTCCGAGCAGGGGCGGATCTTCGTCACCGGGCCGGACGTGGTCCGCAGCGTGACCGGTGAGGACGTGGACATGGCCCGCCTGGGCGGGCCGGAACCGCACAGCCGGCGCTCCGGTGTCGTGCATGTCGTCGCCGGCTCCGACGCTGAGGCGATCGCCCGTGCCCGGGAGCTCGCGCTGCTGCTCGGCAAGCAGGGCGAGGTCGAGCTCGGCAAGGTGCAGCTGGACACGGTGCAGCAGGAGACGCGGCGGCTGGAGTCCGGCGGCCGGGACGGCGCCGACAGCTTCGCCTCGCTGCTGCCCGAATCGCGGCGGCGCGCCTACGACGTGAAGCCGCTGATCGCCGAGCTGCTGGACGGGCCGGGTGTGGAACTGCACCCCCGCTGGGCGCCGAACGTGGTCACCACCCTCGGCCGGCTGGCCGGGCGGACCGTCGGCGTGGTGGCCAACAACCCGCTGCGGCTCGGCGGCTGCCTGGACGCCACCTCGGCCGAGAAGGCCGCCCGCTTCGTGCGCATGTGCGACGCGTTCGGCGTGCCGCTGGTCGTGCTGGTGGACGTGCCCGGCTACCTGCCCGGGGTCGGGCAGGAGTGGGACGGCGTGGTCCGGCGCGGCGCCAAGCTGCTGCACGCGTTCGCCGAGGCGACCGTGCCCCGGGTCACGCTGGTGACCAGGAAGGTCTACGGCGGCGCCTATATCGCCATGAACTCCCGCGCGCTGGGGGCGACCCGGGTGTTCGCCTGGCCGGGGGCCGAGGTGGGGGTGATGGGCGCGATCGCCGCGATCCGGATCCTGCACCGGCGGACCCTGGCCGACGTGCCGCCGGAGAAGCTGCACGAGGTGGAGGCGGAGCTGGCAGCCGAGCACGAGCGGGAGTCAGGCGGCCTGGAGCGCGCCCGGGCAATCGGCGTCATCGACGAGATCATCGAGCCGGCCCGGACGCGGGAGGCGATCGCCCGCGCCATCGCCGCAGCGCCGCAGGTGCGCGGTGCGCATGGCAACATCCCGCTGTAAGCAGATCAGCTGCCAGCGATGACACGCCTGCTGGTGGTCGAGCACGACCACGACGCCCCGGCCGGGGTGCTGGCCGCCTGGGCCAGCGCCAGGGACCTGACGGTCACGACGGTGCGGCTGCACGCCGGGGACCCGCTGCCGCCCCCCGCCTCCGCCTGCGACGCCGCGGTGGTGCTCGGGTCCGAGCAGACCGCCTACAACGACTCCGTGCCCTGGCTGGCGCGGGAGCTGGCGTTCGTCGCGCGCCTGCTGAGTGCCGGGGTCCCGGTGCTGGGCATCTGCTTCGGCGGCCAGGTGCTGGCGCGGGTGCTCGGCGCCCGCCTGTACCGGCTGGCGGAGCCGGAGATCGGGTGGGTGCGGGTCACCAGCAAGCAGCCGGGCCTTCCGGAGGGCCCGTGGCCGTCCTGGCACTATGACGCCTTCGACCTGCCATCGGGCGCGGCCGAGCTGGCCACCAACGAGGTCTGCCTGCAGGCGTTCACGCTTGGCCCGCACGCCGGGGTGCAGTTCCACCCCGAGGCCACCGAGCCGATCGTGGCGTCATGGCTGGCGAACAGCGACCCGCCGCCGGGCCGGCACCTGACCGATCCCCTGTTCACCGGCGCCGGCGCCTGGGACGAGGCGGCCACCAGCGCCGGGACGTTCTTCTCGGCCTGGCTCGACGGCGGGCTGGCCAGCCAGGTGCATCCGTAGGCCCATGGGAGATCCTCCTGGGCCGGCGGTACCGCCGTACGCGGCGCGCCGCCGCTTCGCGAGGAGGTTGCCCGTCCGCAGCGGACGATAAGGGGAAAGGAAAGTAGCCACTCCTTTCCACTTTCAACATATAGCGCACCGGGGGGCTTGCGGCAAGACCCGGGTCGTGCGGCAGAATCGCTGGCCGAAGCCAGAACCTGGCGGAAATGGGAGTCGCGAAGTGCGCGTGTTGTTGTCGGCGTATGGGTCGCGCGATCGGAGCTGATGCCGTGAACCCCCTGACTGCCAGCGCGTTTGACCTTCCCGACCGCCTCTCCCCCAAGGCCGACCCGGCGCTGATCGCCGGCGATGAGCAGCACTTCGCGGCCATCGCGGAGAGCCTCGGGCAGTCGATCGCCGACCTGTCCGGCCGCCTCGATGCCGAGCGCAGGGCGCCCGGCGGCATAGGCCAGGAGGCGATGGACCGGGACATGCAGATCCACCGGCTGACCGCTCGCCTGCGCGCCCTGCGCCGCTTCGGCCTGGACCTGTGCCTCGGGCACATGGTCAGCGCAGACAACCCCGAGCCCGTGTACGTCGGGCGGCTTGGCCTCACCGACAGCGCGGGCCGCCGGCTGCTGCTCGACTGGCGTTCCCCCGCGGCTGAGCCGTTCTTCGGAGCGACCCACGCCAGCCCGATGGGTCTGGCAAGCCGCCGCAGGTACCGCTGGACCCGCGGCCGGATCAGCGACTACTGGGACGAGGTGTTCACCCCGGACGGGCTAGTCGGGCACGCCGCGCTCGACGACCAGTCCGCCTTCATCGCCAGCCTGGGCAGCAGCCGGTCGGCCCGGATGCGAGACGTGCTCGGCACCATCCAGGCCGACCAGGACGCCATCATCCGCGCGGGATCCCGCGGCGCTCTCGTCGTCGACGGCGGCCCGGGTACGGGCAAGACCGTCGTCGCGCTGCACCGCTCCGCCTACCTCCTCTACTCCGACCCCCGCCTCGGTCACCGCCGGGGCGGCGTGCTGTTCGTCGGTCCGCACCAGCCCTACCTGGCCTACGTCGCCGACGTCCTCCCCAGCCTCGGGGAGGAGGGCGTGCAGACCTGCACCCTGCGGGACCTCGTCGCCGAGGGAGCCGCGGCAGTGACCGAGACCGACCCGAACGTGGCTCTCCTGAAGTCGTCCGCGAACCTGGTGACCGCGATCGAGACGGCCGTCCGGTTCTACGAGAACCCGCCCACCAAACCGATGACGGTCGAGACCCACTGGTCCGACATCAGGCTGAGCACCGGCGACTGGGCCGAGGCGTTCGAAGCACAGGCCCCCGGTACTCCGCACAACGAGGCGCGCGATCAGATCTGGGAGGCGCTGCTCACGATCCTGATCGACAAGCGCGACGGCGACGCCCCGGCGCACCTGCTCCGCAAGTCGCTGCTGCAGAACAGGGAGCTGCTCACGGCCCTCAACCGGGCGTGGCCGCTGCTCTGGGCGGCTGACCTCGTCGCAGACCTGTGGTCGGTACCCGCCTACCTGCGGCTGTGCGCTCCCTGGCTCAGCCCCGATGACATTGCGAAGCTGCAGCGCGGGGACGCCCAGGCCTGGACGGTGTCCGACCTGCCGCTCCTGGACGCAGCACGGCAGCGGCTCGGCGACCCGGAGGCGTCACGGCGGAAGCGCCGGCATAACGCCGCGGTCGCCGCCGAACGCGAGCAGATGGCCCGGGTCGTCGACAACCTGATCGAGGCCGCCGACGACGAATACGGCGTAGGCCTGGTGACGATGCTGCGCGGCGAGGACTTCCAGGACGCCCTGATCGACGAGTCCGCACTGGCCAGCACCGACCCGGACGTGCTCGCTGGCCCGTTCGCGCACATCGTCGTGGACGAGGCGCAGGAACTGACCGACGCGGAGTGGCAGATGTTGCTGCTCCGCTGCCCGTCCCGGAGCTTCACCATCGTCGGGGACCGTGCCCAGGCCAGGCACGGGTTCACGGAGTCGTGGCAGGAACGGCTCGAGCGGGTCGGGCTCGACCGGATCAAGCTGGCCACCCTGAGCATCAACTACCGGACGCCGCAAGAGGTCATGGCGGAAGCCGAGCCGGTCATCCGGGCCGTGCTCCCGGACGCCAACGTGCCAGCCTCCATCCGCAGCAGCGACGTCCCCGTCGTGCACGGCTCTGCTTCGGATCTGAGCCCGATCCTCGGCACCTGGCTCGCCGCGCATGCCGACGGGGTCGCCTGCGTCATCGGCGATCCCACATTCCGGGCGACGTCCCGCATCCGGTCGCTGACCCCGGAGCTGTCAAAGGGGCTCGAGTTTGACCTGGTCGTCCTCATCGACCCAGAGGCGTTCGGCAGGGGTATCGAAGGAGCGGTCGACCGCTATGTCGCGATGACCCGGGCAACCCAGCAACTCGTCATCCTCACCAGCTCCTGACGTCGGCCAGGGTCACTCGGCGGTTAGGTCGCGCTGATACCAGGTGCCTGACTTGCCGCCGAGGTCGGCCGGGTCGGCCGGGCCAACCGGGACGAACCCGGCCTTGGTCAGCACCTTCTGGGACGCGGCATTCCCGCGGGCGGTGGCCGCCCTGAGCGTGCGCAGCCCGTGCCGCGCCGCCGCCAGCCGGCACAGCTCCCGGACGGTCGCGGTCGCCACGCCACGGCCGGCGACGTGCTGCGCGACCCGGTAGCCGAGTTCCGCAGTGCCGTCCTCGAAGTTGACCAGGTTGAACCGGCCCAGTACCGAGCCATCCTCGGCGACGAGCACATAGAAGGCGCCGATGCCGGCCTCCTGCTCGGCCACCAAGGCGCTGTGCCGCTCGGTGAACTGGCCGAAGAACTCGTCGCCGCGGTCGGAGACCGAGGCAGCGAAGTAGGCGCGGTTCGCCAGCTCGAAGGCCAGGACCGCCGGGGCATGGCCAGCATGCAGCCGCTGCAGCTCAGGCACTGCCCAAATCTACCCAGATGGTGCGCTGAGGCCACCTGAGTTTCCGCCGCGCCAGGCTGGCCCTGGTGTGCTGGTGGTGGATGAGACCGGGGACAGCCAGGCGGGCAAGTGTCGCCGGAGTACTAATGGGCGACGTCGATCACCAGCCGGGAGCCGGCACCGGGGCCGTTCAGCAGGAAGACGCGGAACGGCAGGGACTTTGCCCTGACCCCGACGCCGGCACCTCACCGCTCCGGTTCGGCCGCGGCGGGAAGGCGGCGGCAGGCGGCGACCACGGTGTCCCAGAAGCGGGCCGCGTCGACCGAGGTGATGACGAGGGCGTTGCAGGCGTCGGCCGGGGCGCGGAAGTCGGTGACTGTCATGCCGGCCGTCCACCGGCCCATGGTCTCCACCTCGACCCGGGCGGGCCGGCCGCCGAACAGCCATGGCTCGGCGGCCAGCGCCACCGCGCAGACGTCGTGCACGGCCGGGCCGTCACCGACCGGATCCTCGCCGGCCTCGCCCGGGGAGCCGTCCGGCCCGCTGCCGGCCGTGCCGTGGGCGGGCCGGGTCTCGTCGGCGCGGTACCCGCCCAGCCCGGGCAGCAGCAGGTCGCTGCCCAGCCGTCCCAGCCCGCGCAGCCGCTCCCGCACAGCCGGCCCGACCCGGGCCTGCAGTGTCACGTCGAGCCCGACCATGGTCACCCGCCACCCGGCGCCGAACACGATCGCCGCCGCCTCCGGGTCGGTGGCGATGTTGAACTCCGCGGCCGGGGTGACGTTGCCCCTGCCCGCTGACCCGCCCATGATCACGAAGTCGGCGACCTGGCTGGCCAGCGCCGGGTGCCGGCGGATGGCGAGCGCGATGTTGGTCAGCGGGCCGGTCGCGACCAGGGTGACCTCCCCCGGCGACCCGGCGATGGTCTCGATGAGCAGATCGGTCGCGGGCTGGGCAGCGGGCCGGCCCCGCGGTGGCGGCAGGCGTGCCTGGCCCAGGCCGGACTCGCCGTGCACATGCCGGGCGTCGGCGAACGGGCGCAGCAGCGGCACCGGGCTGCCGGCCGCCACCGGCACCTGGCCGTGGCCGGCGAACTCCAGCACGCTCAGCGCGTTGGCCGTTGTCCGCTCCAGGCTCACGTTGCCGGCCACCGTGGTGACGCCGCACAGGTCCAGGCCCGGATGGCCACAGGCGTAGACGATCGCGAACGCGTCGTCGATCCCCGGGTCGCAGTCCAGCAGGATCCGCTTGGGCGGTGCGGCGGGCGGCGGCACCTGCGGCGATGACGCGGCGGGCTGCGGGGTGACCATCAGGCCAGGCTAACGCTGCGCGCCGGTGGGCCTGCCCCGGCGCGGGCGCAGGTACACCAGGTCGATCATGGCCCTGGTGTCCCCGGCGTCCCTGGCGGTGCGGTACCAGCGCTGGGCTTCGCTGGCCTCCCCCTGCCGCTTGTGCAGCAGGGCCAGGTTCACCATGGCATCGGTGTCGCCGGCCTCGCTGGCGGTGCGGTACCACCGCAGCGCGTCGATGACGTCGTCCCGCCGTTCCAGCATCAGCCCGAGGTTGACCATGGCGGCGGTGTCCCCGGACAGGCTGGCGGTGCGGTACCAGCGTTCGGCTTCGGCCAGCTCTCCCCGCCCCTCCAGCAGGATGGCCAGGTTGATCATGGCGGTGGTGTCGCCGGCCTCGCTGGCGGTGCGGTACCACTTCTCGCTGCCGACGGCGCCTTCGCGCCGGGTGACCAGGATCTGCAGATAGTCCTGGGCGGCGGCGTCGCCCGCCTCGGCAGCCAGGCGGCACCACTGCTCGGCCTCGGCCTCCTCGCCCCGCTCACCGAGCAGCAGGGCCAGGTTGTAGCTGGCGATCATGTCGCCGGCCTCGGCCGCCGCCCGGTACCACCGCTCGGCCTCGGCGTTATCGCCCCGCTCGCTGAGCAGCAGGCCCAGCAGCACCATGGCCGCGGTGTGGCCGGCCCGCACGGCCAGGCGGCACCACTGCTCGGCCTCGTCCACCTCACCGCGCCGTTCCAGCAGCACGGCCAGGTTGTACATGGCCATCGCCTGGCCGGCCCCCGCGGCTGTCCGCCACCACCGCTCCGCCTTGGCGTCCTCACCCCGCTGCTCCAGCAGCCGCCCGAGGTTGACCATGGCGACGATGCCGCCGCCCGCTGCCGCCCGCCGGTACCAGCCCTCGGCCTCGGCGGTCTTCCCCTGCTGCTCCAGCAGCAGGGCCAGGCTCACCATCTCGTCCGTGCCGCCAGCAGCCGCAGGCCGGGGCGGCCGGATTGGTGCACTATCTCCCCGCTCGTCAAGCATTGGTCAAGCATGGCAGCTATGACCGGCGGGTGAGCACGCGCGGGCACAAACCCGGGCAGGGGTCAGCCAGTGGCGTGCAGCCAGCGGACCGGGGCTCCGTCACCGGCGCAGCGGAACGGCTCGAGTTCGTGGTCCCAGGGCTGGCCGAGCAGCCGGGCGATCTCGTCGGCCAGGGAGCTGACCCGGTCCACGGCAGTCCCGGGCGCGCCGAGCCGGGGGCGGCAGACCACGCCGGATTCGGCGGCGGCCGCCACCGTCATCGCCGCCCGCAGGCGGCTCTCCGGGATGAGGATGTCACCGTTGGCCATCGTGACCGCCGAGAACAGCCCCAGATCGGGGGTGTAGTTGTAGCGCATGGCGTCACAGCCGGGGCTGGCCTCCTCGGTGATCTCGAAACGCAGCCGGTTCCATCCGGCCAGTGCCGATGTGATCGCCGCGGACGTCCCCGGCCGTGCCTGCCAGTTCAGCTCGGCACGCACCATGCCGGGCGCCGCGGGCTGGTTCACCCACGGCAGATCCACGGCCACGCCGATAGCCCCGGCCACCGCCCACTCAATGTGCGGGCACAGCGCCGGGGGCGCGGAATGAACCTGCAGCACGCCACTAACAGACACCAGGCCTCCCTGCGAGCGAACGAGATGCGTCTTCCCCAACGACCTCGGCTCCGCGCGCCGACCACCCGGGGCCCTGCCGTGCTGCGGGCAGGCTCCAGTTCGTATTCTGCCTCACCAGCAACCGCCGGCACCAGCACTTTCCGCGTGTCGCGGCGGCGTGATGTAGTTGATGGGTGACCCCCGGCCAGGCCGCCCCCGCCACCCCTGGCATGCCCACGAATGTCGCCGAACGTGACATCGCGGGTTTGCTGTTCGTCGCCGAGATGTACGGCGTGCAGCTCGACCAGCTGGCCGCTCTGCTCGGCGTCACCGAACCGCGGGCACGCGGCGTCACGGCCAGCTGGCGGCGCGCCCGCTATGCCGAGTCGGCACGGCTCGGGCCGGGCCCGCCGTGGGTCTGGCTGTCCCGGGCCGGGCTCGCCGCCTGCGGGCTGCGTTCCCCCGCCACCGCGCCGGCGCTGTCCCGGCTGGCGCACCTGCGGGCGGTGGCGGCGGTGCGGCTGGCGCTGGAGGCCACTCCCGGCTACCGCGGCGCGGGCGCGTTCTGGCGCAGCGAGCGCCGGCTCCGGGCGCGGATGGGGGGCCGGGTCGGGTTACGGGAGCACGTCCCCGACGGGGAGGTGCACTGGCCGGACGGGGCGCCGGTTGCCTGGGCCGGCGAATGCTGGGCGGTCGAGGCCGAGCTGACCCGCAAGACCGTCGCCAGGACAGCCGCCATCATGCGGGAGATCCTCACCAGGACCGGCGACTACGGCTGCCCGGCGGCGCAGGCCCGTGAGCCGGGCCGGCCGCCGCGGCATGACCGGGTGCTCTACCTGTGCTCGCCCGCCGCCCGCCCCACCGTCGCCCGGGCGCGGGAGATGGCCGGTGCGCTCGGCGCCCGGGTGGAGACCCGTGACCTGCCGCCCGGTGCCGCCCTGCCCGGCCTGCCCGGTGCTGGCCAGTCCCGTGCTGGCCAGTCCCGTGCTGGCCAGTCCCGTGCTGGTGCGCCGTCATGATCCGCCGCTACCTCGGGCTGCTGGCGCTGCTGGCCGTGGGCCGCCTGCTGATCCGGCTGGCAGGGCTGGCGGTGATCGCCGCGCTGGCTGTCGCGGCCGCGCCGGTGTCGCTGGTGGCTGCCTACGCGGCCACCATGGCCTGGCTGGCGGGCTGGCCGCCGCGGCGGCTCTACCGGGCCGCGCTGTGGTGCCTGCCGATGGTGGTGGTCTGGCTGGCCGCGACCGCTGTGACCACCCGGTCGTGGCGGCAGGTGGCCGCCGCGCCGTACCTGGCCTGGCTCGCCATGTGGCACGGGGCCGCGGCTGGGTCCGTCGCGCTGGCCGCGCTGACCATCGCCCCGGCGGCGATCCCGCTCGGCCTGGCCGCGGGCGGGCTGGCCTGGGCCTGGCGGGGCTATGCGATGCGGACCGGCACCGGCGGCCTGTCCCCCGGCTCCGCCGTGAGCTTCGACCGGCGGCAGTGGCGGCACCAGGCCCGCAGTGCGCGGGCCAGGATCGCCGCGCCTGGTGCGGTACCGCTGCTGTCCCGCGGCGGGGACATCGTGCCCGGTGCCGTCATCCGCACGGTTGGGCACCGGGCATCACCGGCCGCGGCCATCCCCTACCGGCGGCTGCGCTCCCATCAGGTGGTGATCGGGACCACCGGCACCGGTAAGACCACCCTGCTGTTACGGCTGTGGGCCGGGTTCTGCGCCCGGGGCCTGCAGCTGTACGCGGCCGGGGCCGGCCACCGGCCGCTGCTGGTGGTCCTGGACTGCAAGGGCGGGGCCGACTCCCGGCGGGTGGCCGACCGTGCCCGGCGGGTGCTGCGGGATGCCGGCGCCCGGTCCACGGCGGTCTGGCCGGACGAGGCGGCGCTGTCGCTGTGGGCGCTGCCGCCCCGGCAGCTCATCACCACCCTGGTGGACATGATCGAGCACGGCACCGGCGGGGCCGCCTACTACGCCGACGTGATGGAGGCGGTGGTCGCGCTGGCGGTGGACGCGCCCGCCGGCCCGCCCGCCAGCGCGGCCGACTTCCTGGCCCGGCTCGATCCGGGCTGGCTGGCGGCCGTCTACGCCGGCGACAGCGCCGACGCGGCGCTGCTCCGGTCGGCGTCGCGGCACATCGCCGACATCGCACTGCGGTTCCGCACCCTGTTCCGCCGCCTCGGCGAGGGCCTGGACGGGCCGGGCGGCTTCGGCGACGCCGACGTCTGGTACTGCATCCTGGAGGGGACCTCGGAGATCAGCGTCGCCGAGACACAGGCACGGGCGCTGGTGGACCTGCTGGCCAGCTACGCGGCCGACGGCCGGGGCAGCCAGCGGGAGATCCTGCTGGCGGTGGACGAGTTCAGCGCCGTCTCCCGCCGGCTCCCGGTGTGGGAGCTGTACGAGCGGGCACGCTCGCTCGGGCTGGCGTTGCAGGTCTCCGCCCAGTCCTGGCAGGGGCTGGCCACCCGGGATGACGACCGGTACCGGATCGCGGCCACCGCCGACGGCGGCATCTGGCTGCTGCGCACACCGCACCCGGACGCGGCGGCCGGGCTGGCGGGCACCCGCCCGGTTATCGACACCTCCCGGCGGGTGCGGGGGGTGCCGCGGTGGAGCCACGAGGGCTCGTCCCGGATACGGCAGGCGCCGGTCGTCGACCCGGCCATCATCCGCTCGCTGGACGTCGGCCAGGCCGCCTACATCTACCGGGGCGGTGTCACGTACGTGCAGATCAAACGGCTGGTCGCGGCGCCAGCCGCGGTGGCCGGCCAGCCGGTGCCAGGCCAGCCGGTGACGGTCACCGGGGCTGCGGCCGCCGGGCACGCCAGCACACCGCGGCCTGAGCCGGCGGCACCGCCGGACGCCGGCCAGTTCCTCGACGAGGCGTTCGGCGCCGGGCCGCACTGAGCCTTCCTCCCCGGGTAGACATTGACATCCAGGCAAGACTCGATCAACATCGGTCAACAACGGGCGTAAACGTTCACGGCCCGGCTGGATGATTCGGAGCGGCGGATGCTGCCCACACAGCGCCGGCAGGCGATCCTCGCGCAGGTCCGCGAGCAGGCCGCGGTCTCGGCCGAGGATCTCGCGCGCCAGTTCGGGGTGTCCGTCGAGACCATCCGGCGGGACCTGCGCAGGCTGGGCGAACGGGGGCTGCTGGAGCGGGTCTACGGCGGCGCCACCCACCCGGCCAGCCGCTCCAGCGAGGGCAGCTTCGCGAGCAGGAGCGTCCGCAACATCGGCCGCAAGCAGGCGATAGCCGCGCTGGCCGCGTCGCTGGTGGAGCCCGAGGAGACGGTCGTCATCGACGTCGGCACCACCGCGCTGGAGGTGGCCAGGGCACTGCCGGCCAGCTTCCGCGGCCGGGTGCTCACCAACTCGGTGCCCGCGGCGATGGAACTGTCCGCCCGCGGCGACGTGGAACTGCTGCTGTGCGGCGGGCAGGTCCGCGCCGGCGACGGCGCCTGCGCGGGCGCCCACGCGGAGGCATTCTTCGACGAGCTCTACGCGGACCGGGCGTTCCTCGGCTCGGGCGGCGTGCACCCCGAGGCCGGGCTCACCGACTACTACCCGGCCGAGGTCGCCGTCCGGCGCACGATCATCGGCCACACCTCGATGACCTACGTGCTGGCGGACTCCAGCAAGCTCGGTGAGATCGCCGTGCACCGGGTCTGCCCGCTCGACCGCGTCACCGCGGTCGTGACCGATGACGCCGAGAACGCCGCCGCCTTCGCGGCACTGGCCGCCACCGGCCTCAGCCTGCTCCGGGCTCAGGTGACGGAGCAACAGCAGGTAACCGCGGCCGGCCGGCGGCCGCGGCTGACCGCCGCCCGGTAGCGGCCCGAACACGGCCTGCCCGCGGGCAGGCCACCGAGGAAGTGATGCACAGGTGAGCACCCTCACCGAACACGACGACGATGCCGTACTCCCCCGGTTCGGCTATAAGCAGCAGTTCGTGCGCTCGCTGCGGCACTTCGAGTCATTCGCCGTGGCGTTCTCGTTCATCTCGATCACGACCGGCATCTTCACCACCTTCGGGTTCGCGCTGACCACCGGCGGGCCGCGGTCGATCTGGACCTGGCCGATCGTGATCGCCGGCCAGGCGCTGGTCGCCCTGGTCTACGGCGCGCTAGCCGCGCGGGTGCCGCTGTCCGGCTACTCCTACCAGTGGGCCTCCCGGCTCGCGAACGTCAACGTCGGCTGGTGGCTGGGCTGGATGTCGTTCGCGTTCCTGTCGATCGTCACGGTGTCGGTGGACTACGGGCTCGTCCAGGTCGCGTTCCAGCCGCTCATCGGCGAGGCGTACACGCCGACCAGTGCCGCGCTGGAAACGCTCGTGGTGCTCGCGATGCAGGCCGCGCTGATCATCTGGTCGACCCGGATCACCACCCGGGTCAACAACGCCGCCGTGGCGACCGAACTGATCGGGATCGTCGGGCTGACCGTCCTGCTGATCATCGTGGCCGCGGTGCGTGGTCTTGGCCACTGGTCCAACCTGACCTCGGCCGGGATCATCCCCAGCAGCGGTTACTACGCCTGGCTTGGCCCGTTCATGCTGGCCACGCTGCTCGGCGCATACACCATCGTCGGCTTCGAGGCCGCCAGCAACCTCGCCGAGGAGACCCAGCAACCGCACCGGACCATCCCCAGGGCGATGATCCGCGCGGTGCTGGCATCCGGGGTGGTCGGCATGGCGTTCCTCATCGCGCTCAGCTACGCGATCAGCTCTGTCCCGGCGGCGAGCAAGAGCAGCGCACCGGTCGCCTTCATCGTCAACGACGTGCTCGGCGGCGTCGTGCAGAAGCTGTTCCTCATCTTCGTCTGCGTGTCGATCTTCGCCTGCGGGCTCATCATCATGGTGACGAACAGCCGGCTGATCTGGTCCATGGCCCGGGACCGGCGGCTGCCCGGCTACCAGCTGTGGCGCCAGGTGCCGAGGGCGACCGGCGGCCCGTCCTGGGCCACCGTCCTGGCCGCGGTGATCGGCGCCCTGATCACGCTCGTGCTGCGGACGCACACCTCGGCGCTGGTCACCCTGTTCACCGCCTCGACGATCATGCCGGCGATCCTGTACGCGAGCACGGTGCTCCTGTACGTCTTCACCGGCCGCAGGCGGCGCGGGCAGGCCGGCCACTTCTCGCTCGGGCGTTTCGAGATCCCGGTCATCGCCGGGGCGCTGATCTGGCTCGCCTACGAGCTGATCATCCTGATCGGCCCGGGCGTCTTCCGGGACGCCCAGTACTACGTGCTCGGCGCGCTCGGCGTCGGCCTGGTCTTCTATCTCGGCCAATGGCTGCTGGAGCCGGCCGCGATGCGGTCCGAGGAAGGCGCGCACGGCGCCGACGCGCTCGCAGACAGCGAGGCACCCGCGGCACCCGGTGCCGCCGGAAGCGGCGGCGCGTCCTGAGCCGTTGAACATCCTCGCCATCGACCAGGGCACGTCGGCCACCAAGGCCATCCTCGTCGGTCCCGGGCAGGAGGTGCTCGGGACCGGCGAGGTGCCGGTCCGGGTGCGCGCCGCCGGGCCGGACGGCGTGGAGGCCGACCCGGCGGAGCTCTACCAGTCGGTGATCGCGGCCGGGTCGCTGGCGCTGGCGCGGGCACGCGCCCCGGCGGGGGCGATCGCGCTGGCCAACCAGGGCGAGACCGTGCTGGCCTGGGACCGGCGGACCGGCCGGCCGCTCACCCCGGCCATCGTCTGGCAGGACCGCCGCTCTGCCGCCGTGTGCGACCGGCTGCGCGGCTGCGCACCCCGGCTGGCCCAGATCACCGGCCTGCCGCTCGACCCGTATTTCGCCGCGCCCAAGATGACCTGGCTGCGCGAGAACCTCACCACCGACGGCGTGGTCACCACGACCGACACCTGGCTGCTGGCCCGCCTGGGCGGCGGTTACGTCACCGATGCGGCCACCGCATCCCGGACGCTGCTGCTCGACCTCGACGCGGCTGACTGGTCGGCGGAGGCGTGCGAGGCTTTCGGCCTGGACCCCGGCGCGCTGCCGCAGGTGGCCGACTGCGCGGGAGTCACCGGTGAGACGTCGGCGTTCGGCCGGGCGGTGCCGGTGGCCGGGCTCGCCGTCGACCAGCAGGCCGCGCTGCTCGCCGAGCGCTGCTTCACCGCGGGCCAGGCCAAGTGCACCTACGGCACCGGCGCGTTCCTGCTGGCCACCACCGGGGCCACGGCCGTCCGCTCGGCCGGCGGGCTGTCCGCCTCGGTGGCCTGGCGGCTGGCCGGGGCGCCGACCTACTGCCTCGACGGGCAGGTCTACACCGCGGGCGCCGCCATCAGCTGGCTCGGTGAGGTCGGCCTGCTGCGCGACGCGGCCGAGATCGACGGCCTGGCGGGATCCGTCCCCGACAGCGGCGGGGTGGCGTTCCTGCCCTCGCTGGCCGGGCTCGGCGCACCGCACTGGCAGCCGGCCGCGCGGGGAGCGTTCCTGGGACTGGGCCTGTCCACCACCCGGGCGCACCTCATCCGGGCCGTGGTCGACGGGCTCGCCGCCTCGGTCGCGCTGCTGGCCGGCTCGGCCGGGACCGATCTTGGCGCGCCGCTCACCGTGCTGCGGGCGGACGGCGGGCTGACCCGGTCCGCCCTGCTGATGCAGGCACAGGCGGACCTGCTGCAGGTGCCGGTCGAGGTGTGCCACACCCCGGACGCGACCGCGCTCGGCGTGGCGGCGCTGGCCAGGATCGGGCTGGGCCAGGCCGCCACGCTGGAGCAGGCGGCAGGCCCGGCCGGCGTGCAGTCGGTCATCGAGCCGCGGATCAGCGCCGGCGAGGCGGCCGAGCGGATGGCCGGCTTCGGGGCGGCACTGCGGGCGGTCATGGCGGCGGCGCGATGACCGGGACACCCCCGGGCACCGCCGACGTCGCGATCATCGGGGCCGGGGTGGTCGGCGCCGCGATCGCCCGCACGCTCGCGCGCTATGACCTGCGCATCGTCGTCGTGGACGGGGCCAACGACGTCGGCACCGGCACCACCAAGGCGAACACGGCCATCCTGCACACCGGATTCGACGCGGTGCCGGGCAGCCTGGAGAGCCGCCTGCTGCGCCGGGGAAGCTCGCTGCTGCACGACTACGCCGCCCGGGCTGGCATCCCGGTGGAGCGCACCGGTGCCCTGCTGGTCGCCTGGACCTCCGAGCAGCGGCAGGCGCTGCCCGGTATCGAGGAAAAGGCCAGGCAGAACGGATACACCCGGGTCGGGCCCGTCTCCGCCGCCGGCCTCTACCAGCGGGAGCCACATCTGGGTCCGGGGGCGCTGGCCGCCCTGGAGATCCCCGACGAGAGCATCGTCTGCCCGTGGACCACGCCGCTGGCCTATGCCACCGAGGCGATCCGCGCCGGCGTCAGGTTCCAGCTGAACAGCCTGGTCACCGCGGTGCACGGTGAGGCAGGCTGGCACACGCTGACCACCACCGGCGGGACTGTCCGCAGCCGCTGGCTCATCAACGCCGCCGGGCTGGGCGCCGACCGCATCGACGCCATGCTCGACGGGGGCGGCCGCTTCACCGTGCGGCCGCGCCGCGGCGAGCTCATCGTGTTCGACAAGATGGCCCGGCCGCTGCTTGGCTCGATCCTGCTGCCGGTACCGGCCGCGCGGACCAAGGGCGTGCTGGTGGCCCCCACCGTCTATGGCAACCTCCTGCTCGGGCCCACCGCGCAGGACGTTGAGGACCGGGCCGACACCGGCACCACCGCGGCCGGCCTGGCCGCTCTGCTCGACGCGGGCCAGTCGATCCTCCCTGACCTGGCCGGCGAGCAGGTCACGGCGACCTACGCCGGGTTGCGGGCCGCGACCGAGCATGGCGACTACCAGATCCGGGTCGAGCCCGCGCTGCGCTACGCCTGCGTCGGCGGCATCAGGTCCACCGGGCTGTCCGCGTCGCTCGGCATCGCCGAGTATGTGACCGACCAGCTGGCCGGGGCCGGGCTGGCTCTGGCCGAGCGCGGAGGCACTGACCCCGGCCCGCCGGTGATGCCCTACCTCGGCGAGGCCGGAACCCGTCCCTACCAGGACGCCCGGCGGATCGCTGCCGACCCCGGCTATGGCCGGATCGTCTGCCACTGCGAGCGGGTCACCTACGGCGAGATCCGGGACGCGCTGGCCAGCACCCTGCCGCCGGCCGACACCGGCGGGCTCCGGCGCCGGACCCGCGCGATGAACGGCCGGTGCCAGGGGTTCTACTGCGCCGCGACGGTGTCATCGCTGATGGCGGCCGCCCGGCCAGCGGACGGGGCGGCGTGAACGTCGACGTGCTCATCGCCGGGGCGGGCCCGGCTGGCCTGGCTGCCGCGATCGAGCTGCGCCGGCTCGGTGTCGGCCGGGTGCTCGTGGTGGACCGGGAAGCTGAGCCGGGCGGGGTGCCCAGGCACAGCGCGCACACCGGTTACGGGCTGCGCGACCTGCGCCGGGTCATGACCGGGCCGGGCTACGCCCGGCATTACGCGCGGGCCGCCGCCGCGGCGGGCGCGCAGATCAGGGCCGGGACCACGGTCACCGGCTGGCTGGCCCCCCGGTTGGCCACCCTGACCAGCGCGGCTGGCGTCGAGACCGTGACCGCGGCGGCGGTGCTGCTCGCGACCGGCTGCCGGGAACGGCCGCGGGCCGCCCGGCTCGTCCCCGGCGACCGGCCGCCCGGCGTGATGACCACGGGCGAGCTGCAGCAGCGGGTCTATCTGCTCGGGGAGCGGCTGCCCGGCCGTGCCCTGGTCGTCGGCGCCGAGCACGTGAGTTTCTCGGCGATGGTGACGCTCGCGCACGCGGGCGCCGATGTCGTCGCGCTG
>Ga0307374_10002905_pt1 | contig 29829 bp, 27 predicted proteins | sample OX3MG_FD_202532 | JGI IMG/M metagenome (GOLD analysis project Ga0307374, IMG submission 202532) | Soil microbial communities from Risofladan, Vaasa, Finland - OX-3 | ecosystem: Environmental > Terrestrial > Soil > Coastal area > Acid sulfate soil | place: Finland: Risofladan, Vaasa | collected... | reverse complement strand
AGCCACCTCCCCGCGGGTCGTCGGGCGACCCGATCGCCGGGCGGGCATCGTCCCGGGGGAGGTTCTCCTCGACGACGTTGGCGTTGATCACATCGTCCACCGAGGTCATCGGGCCCGCCTTGGCCATGGAGCGGGCCACGTTGACCAGGAGGATCAGCTGGAACACGGCCAGCCCGGCCAGCACCCCGAACCCGAGGCTGGCCGACACGAACAGCAATCCGATGGTCACCGCGGTGATGATCCCCATCCGGCCCAGTGTGTTGAGGGCCAGGGGCCGGCGGCGGTTCTCGTCGGCGCGGGCGCTGACCCTCGCCACCGAGTTGCCGATCATCCGGAAGTTGAAGGTCCCGAGGGCCAGGCCGACGCAGGCACCCACACCGAGGAGCAGCTGGCCGAAGGCGACGCAACCGACCAGGGCGGCCACGCCGGCGAGCAGGGCCGTCGACACCGTACGGCGGGCCACGTCGGGAACGTTGGGCAGGGAGAAGTGGGCGAACATCGTGAGCCGCTACGCCGACGGCCGTCCGGCGCCGGGCGGGCGGAGGCTCACAGGTACTTGCGGACCCGGGCGATGGTCATGAGCACGGCCAGGGCCACGCCGAGGGCCAGGCCGACCAAGGTGAACAAGGGGCTGGTGCCCACCGATCTGTCGATGAGGTACCCGGCGGCTCCCCCGATCACCAGGGCGACCGCCCCGGCCACGCCCAGGGTGAGGAAGGCCACGGCCCCCGGGCCGAGCGGCGAGGAGGGCCCCGGCGGCGGTGACCCGTCGTCCAGATGGTGCGGAGGGTCGGTCTCGTCCATGGTCGGCCCGTGCCGGGTCAGGGCGTCTGGAGGGTTCGAGCTTCACGAATCGATCCCCGGATCACGCAGTGGCCCGGCGGTGGCTGCCGGTCGGGCGGAGGCCCGGACTGACGCCCTCCAACCGGGCGAAGGGGCTGCAAATCACGACACGCATCATCGCACTTCCGCACCGGCGGCGGCAAAACGGGAAACACGCCGTTCACCGTTCCCCGTGGGGGGAGACCGTGGCCGCCGGGACACCGGGTCCAGGCACGTCCGGGGGCTCCACGGCCGCCTCACCGGCCATGACGGGCGCAGGCCCCTCGACCCCGCTCGCCGGACTGGCGGTGTCGGGGGCGCCGATGGGCGGCTCGCCCTCGGGACCGAGGTCGGTGCGCCTGCGCAGGGACGGGTGGAACAGCGTGTAGAGGATCACCCCGAGGGCCAGGGCGCCGAAGGGGATCACGGCGTTGACGCTCGAGACGTACAGCGGGAACAGGATGAACCCCGACAGGAGGACGGTCCAGGCCCACAGGATGAGGACGCTGCGGCGGTGTCCGTGGCCCAGGCGGAGCAGCCGGTGGTGGAGGTGGTTCTTGTCCGGGGTCGAGAACCCGGTGCGGTTGGCGGTGCGCCGGGCAAAGGCGAATGCCATGTCGACGATCGGCACCCCGAGGATGAAGAAGGGGATGAACAACGGGGCGAAGAAGAAGTAGGTCTGACCGCTCCGGACGGCCACCTCCGCCCCCTGCTGCACGGCCGCACCCGTCCCCGGCTGCACGGCGACGTCCGCCGCCCGGCCCCCGATCAGCATGGTCGAGGCGGCCATGAGCAGCCCGAGCAGGAGGGCGCCGGCATCGCCCATGAAGATCTTGGCCGGGTGGTAATTGTGCGGCAGGAAGCCCAGGCAGACCCCGCAGGTGACCACCGCGATGAGCGGGCCGATGTTGTCGGTGGGGAGGGTCCCGACGTGCTGGAGGTGCAGCCCGTAGACGGCGAGCGCCCCCGAGGCGATGGCCACCACCCCGGCGGCGAGTCCGTCCAGGCCGTCGATCAGGTTCACCGCGTTGGTGATGGCGATCACCCACAGGGCGGTCAGGAGCGGCGTCCACTCGGGAGAGAGCTGCACCAGGCCGGCCAGCGGCACCTTGAACTGGAACCAGGTCACCCCCATGAAGTACAAGACGGTGGCCGCCAGGACCTGGCCGGCCACCTTGGCCGGCGCCGACATGTCCCGGAAGTCGTCGATGATCCCGACCACGAAGATGGCCGCCGCGCCCAGGACCAGGCCCAGCGCCTCGGACGACCCGCGGAACAGCGGCCCGAGGGCGGGGATCGACGCCGCCACCGCCCAGGTGACCAGCACGGCGACGAACATGGCCACGCCCCCGGCCTCGGGGGTCACCCGCTGGTGGACCTTCCGGTCGTCGGGCTGGGCCACGTAGCCGATCTGCACGGCGATGCGCCGGGCCGGGAAGGTGAGCACCCAGGCCGACGCCGCGGCCACCACCAGGATGACCCCGTACCAGTTCAGCGGGACGACCGAGCTCACGAGAACCCCGGCTCCCCCGGGATCACGCCCCGGCCAGCGTGGGGTACGGCGGGAAGCCGGAGCACAGCTCGTGCACCTCGGTGCGAACCCTGCGGAGGGCGGCGTCGTCGTCCCGGCTCCGCAGGGTCCGGCCGATCAGGGCGCCGACGAGCCGCATCTCCGCGGGCCCCATGCCCGCGGTGGTCTCGGCGGCCGTGCCCAGGCGCAGGCCCGAGGTGACGAACGGCGAGCGGGGGTCGTCGGGGATGGTGTTCCGGTTGCAGGTGATGCCCGCCCGGTCGAGCACCTCCTGGGCCGCCTTGCCGGTCAGCTCGGAGTCGAATGTGCGCAGGTCGACCAGGACCTGGTGGTTCTCGGTGCCCCCGGAGACCATGCGGATCCCGGTCTCCACCAGGGCCTCGCCGAGGGCGGTGGCATTGGCCACCACCTGGGCGGCATAGGTGCGGAACTCGGGCCGGGCCGCTTCGGCGAACGCCACCGCCTTGGCCGCGATCACATGCTCGAGCGGCCCGCCCTGCAGGCCCGGGAACACGGCGCTGTCCACCGCCTGGGCGAACTCGGCCTTGGACACGATGGCCCCGCCTCGGGGACCCCGCAGCGTCTTGTGGGTGGTGAAGGTGACCACGTCGGCCACTCCCACCGGCGACGGATGGACGCCGCCGGCGATCAGCCCGGCGGGATGGGCGGCGTCGAACATGAACAGGGCGCCGACCGAGTCGGCGATCTCCCGGAACGGCAGAGGGTCGATGATCCGGGAGTAGGCGGTCGAACCGGCCACGATGAGCTTGGGGCGCTCGCGCCGGGCCGCATCGGCCACCTGGTCGAAGTCGATGATCTCACCGGGCTTGTCCGGGTCGTCGGTGGCCTGGGACACGCCGTAGGAGACGAAGCGCCACACCTTGGAGGTGATGCTGGCCGGCGACCCGTGGGTGAGGTGGCCACCGTGGTCGAGGCGCATGGCCAGGATGGTGTCGCCCGGCTGCAACAGGGCCTGGTACACCGCCAGGTTGGCGTTGGCCCCGGCATGGGGCTGGACGTTGGCGTGCTCGGCCCCGAACAGGGCCTTCAGCCGGTCGCGGGCCAGGTTCTCCACCTCGTCGATGACCTGGTTCCCGCCGTAGTAGCGCCGGCCCGGGTAACCCTCGGCGTACTTGTTGGTGAGGACCGACCCCGATGCGGCCAGGACGGCCGGCGAGGTGAAGTTCTCCGACGCGATCAGCTGCAGGGTGGTCGACTGGCGCCGGGACTCCTCGCCCAGCAGCCGGCTCACCTCGGGATCGTCCACCAGCCACCGGTCGAACGGGGAAGCGGCGAAGGGCCCGGTCACGGTCTCGATCCCGACCCTTCCCGGTCGCCGGCAGCTACGGGCACGGTGGCGCCCACCGCACCCGACGATTCGAATCGGGCGATCTCGTCTACCCGGTGGCGGTGGCGGCCGCCCTCGAACTCGGCGGCGAAGAAGGCTCCCACCGCGTCGATCGCCTCGGCGGCTCCGGTGGTCCTGCCCCCGAGGCAGATGACGTTGGCGTCGTTGTGGCGCCGGGCCAGGCTGGCGGTGGTCACGTCGTGGACCACCGCGGCCCGCACGCCGCCGACCTTGTTGGCGGCGATGCCGATGCCGATGCCGGTGCCACACACGCAGATGCCCCGGTCGGCGCGGCCCTCGGCCACCGCTCGGCCGACGGCCAGCCCGAACTCGGGATAGTCGACCGAGACGTCGGGCGAGCCGGTCCCGAAGTCCACGACCTGGTGCCCGGCGTCGGCCATGTGCTTGGCCAGCGTGGCCTTCAACTCGAACCCGGCATGATCCGAACCGACCGCGATGCGCATCCCCCGAGTGTACCGATGGGGAATCGCCCCGAGGGCGCCACGTAAGCTCTGGTGCCGTCATGAGAACCGAGCTTTCATGAGCCTCGACCCCACCACCCCGGTCATCGTGGGCGTCGGCCAGGTCTCCAACCGACCGGGAACCGAGGGGGACCGCTCGTTGGCCGACCGGCCCGAGCCGATCGGGCTGATGGCCCAGGCGGTGCGGGCGGCCGTCGAGGACTGCGACGGGGCCGCGCCCGGGGGCCGCGCCCCGGCGGGGAGCCGGCTGGCCGGCCGCGCCCAGTCCCTCCGGGTGGTCAATCCGTTGAGCTGGCAGTACGTGAGCCCCGGGGTGCTCCTGGCCGAAGCCTCGGGCCTCCGGCCGGCCGAACTGGTGGTGACCTCGACGGGCGGCGACAACCCCCAGGCCCTGGTCAGTGCCACCGCCCTGGCCATCGGGCGCGGCGACCTCGAGGTGGCCGTGCTGGCGGGGGCCGACTGCGTGTACACCCGCACCGCGGCGCGGCGCCACCCGGACCGCCCCATGCTGCGCTGGACCGTCCAGCCGGCCGACACCGGGCGTCCGGACCTGTTCGGCAGTGAGCGACGTGGCACCACCGATGCCGAGGAGGAGCAGGGGCTCGACCTGCCCATCCATGTCTTCCCGCTGTTCGAGAACGCCCTCCGGGCGGAGGCCGGCCGGGGGCTCGACGGCCACCGGCGCCACATCGGAGCGCTCTGGTCGCGGTTCTCCGAGGTGGCGTCGGCCAATCCCTACGCCTGGCTCCCCGAGGCCCGTGGCCCGGACGAGGTCATCACCCCCTCGGCGGCCAATCGGATGATCGCCTACCCGTACACCAAGCTGCTCAACGCCAACATGCAGGTCGACCAGGGCGCCGCCCTCCTCATGTGCTCGGCCGGTGCGGCCCGGGCCGCCGGGGTGCCCGTGGAGCGCTGGGTCTTCCCCCTGGCCGGGGCGGACGCCGACGACCACTGGTTCCTCTCCCACCGGCTCGACTTCCACTCCTCGCCCGCCATCCGGCTGGCCGGGGCGGCCGCCCTCGCCCTGACCGGTTCCACCATCGACGAGATGTCCCACCTCGACCTCTATTCGTGCTTCCCCGCGGCGGTGGAGATCGCGGCGGCCGAGCTCGGCCTCCCCGACGACGACCCGGGACGGCCCCTCACCCTGACCGGCGGCCTGACCTTCGGCGGGGGCCCGGGCAGCAACTACGGCACGCACGCGGTGGCCTCGATGGTCGCCGCCCTGCGGTCCGACCCGGGGGCGCGGGGCCTGGTGACCGGCCTGGGCTGGTACCTGACCAGGCACAGTGTGGGGGTCTACGGGACCGAGCCGGGTCCGCTCCCGGGACGAACCCGCCTGCCCTTCCCCGAGGGCACCGCGGTGGCCGGGGGTGGCGGATTCGCATGGGCGGACCCGCAGGCCGCGGTCGGGGCTCTCCCCCAGTGCGTGCCGGACGCCGGGGCCCAGGGGGAGGTGACCGTCGAGACCTATTCGGTCTCCTACGACCGGGCCGGGTCGCCGGAGTGGGCCGTGGCGGCCTGCCGGACCCCTGAGGGGCGCCGTTCCTGGGCCCGCGTCACCGACCCCGACCACCTCGGCCTGCTGGTGACCGAGGAGGGATGTGGCCGGCTGGGCAAGCTCCGGCCCGACGGCCAGGTGGACCTCCGCTGAGCCCGACCACCCTCAGGTGGGCGACGACTGGATCGGCAGCGGCGGGGGTCCCTGCCGGTCTCGGTAGCGGATCTTGAAGGCGCCGTAGGCCACCGGGCCGGCCATCATCGGCAGCCAGTAGGAGGCCAGCCGGTAGGCCAGGGTGGCCAGGACCGCCTCCCCTCCGCTGAGCCCGGCCAGCACCAGCAGGGCGCTGAGGCTCGCCTCCACGATCCCGAGGCCCCCCGGGGTGATCGGCACCAGGCCGATCACCCCCGCCACGGCGTAGGCCAGCAGGATGAGGGACGGACGCGGATGGCTGCCCACGGCGCGGACACAGAACAGCAGGCAGAGGTAGTCGAAGCCGAGCCGGCCGGCCGACAACAAGGTGGCCTGCCACCACTGTTGACCCAGCACCGTCCGGATGAGATTGCGCTGCTCCACCAGGCGTTCCGGCAGCCCGGCCACCGGCTCCCGCTTCCGCAGCAGCCGGTTGCGGAGCGACTGGGCCGCCTCACCGGCCCAGTACAGCGGCCTCTGGGCGGTCATGACCAGCACGCCGAACCCAACGAAGAGGACGAACCCCACGGCGCCGAGGACGGCGGCGTCCACCAGCCCCGAGCTGACCGGCGACCCGAACAGCACGGCCGGGAGGACGAACACCGGGAGGGCGAGCAGCCCGCCGATGCCCAGGAAGGAGAAGGCGGTCAGCCCGCCAACCGCGTCGGTCGCATCCATGCCGCTGACCGCCAGCATCCGGAACTGCACCGCGGCCCCGGCCGCAGCCCCGCCCGGGACGATAAGCGAGATGGCGTTGCCGGCCAACTGGGCGGTGATCACCGAGAACCAGGCCTTGGTCCTGAGAGCGATCCGCTGGAGCGAGAAGGTGCAGGCGAAGTGGGCCCCCTCGGCGATGACCGCAGGGATGAACCACAACAGGTTGAGGGTGAACAGGCGGGGCCACGAGTGGAGGACGGCGATGACGCTGGGAGCCACCAGGTAGAGGGCCACGCCGGAGACGGCGATGACGACGGACCGCTTGACCAGGGCCTTCCAGCGGATGGGCTGGCGTTGCTCCTCTTCGAACCTGGCCTCGAACGAGCGGGGTCCTCCGTCGCCGCCGGCGTGGAAGGCGTCACTCACTCGGACGATGCCCTGACATCCGGCCCGATGCGGTCATCGCCCCGGCAGCTCAGCCTTCGGCCAGCGCCGCCGCCGCGGCCAGCACGATGTCGGCCCCGCGGACATCGCCCTCGAGGCCCGCCTCCATCCGGTTCATCACGTACGACACCGTGAGCCGGGCATCCAGATCCATCACGATGATCGATCCCCCGTAACCCCCCCAGTAGCAGGCCCGAGGACCGATCGGCATCAGTTCGGTGCTCAGCCCGTAGCCCATCCCGAACCGGTGGGGCATCCCGAGGAGGATGAGGTCCGGTCCGTCGGACTGTTCGTCGAAGATGGCGTCGCAGCCCGCGGTCGAGAGCAATCGGACGCCCCTGGCCTCCCCCCCGCCGGCCACCACCGACTGGATCGCCGCCACCGAGCGGGCGTTGCCGTGCCCGTTGGCCGCCGGGATCTCGGCCCGTCTCCACCAGGCGTGCCGGGGCATGGTGGCATCCAGCGGGGGGTTGGAAAATGCCCGCACCGCCAAGTTCGTCGGGTCGAGCGCTCCGAAGTCGATCGGCGGCGGCGGGATCACCATCGAGACCCGCCCGTCCTCGGCTTCGGGCAGGCCGATGAAGAAATCGGCTCCGAGGGGACCGGCCACCTCGCTGGCAAACCAGGCCCCGATGGTGACACCGGTGATCCGGCGCACCACCTCACCGATCAGGTAGCCCTGGGTGACCGCGTGGTAGCCCGATGCGGTGCCCGGCTCCCACCACGGCTCCTGGGCGGCGAGTCTCGACGTGCACAGGTCCCAGTCGGCCAGGTCCTCGGGTGCGAGGGGCTCCGTCCAACCGGCGAGGCCGGCCGTGTGGCTCATCAGGTGACGCACCTCCACGCCTTCCTTCCCCGCAGCGGCGAATTCCGGCCAGTACTTTGCCACCGGCGCGTAGAAGTCGAGCTCGCCGTCATCGGCGAGCATGAGCGCGCAGAGGAAGGTCATCGTCTTGGTGCTCGACCACACGTTGGTCAGGGTGTCCCGGCCCCAGGGCGCCGAACGATCCTCGTCCACATAACCGCCCCAGATGTCGACCACCGGCTCACCCTCGAGGAAGACGGCCACCGAGGCCCCCACATCGGTGCCCGCCTCGAGGCTTGCGGCCAGCGTGGCCGCAACCCTGTCGAATCGCTGGTCCCAGGTCCCTTGGACGTCAGCCATGACACCTCCCTTCACCGCCGGCCTGTCGCTTCCGATCGTCGGCCACGCTAATCCCCCGGGCCGGGACCGGCGCCGACAGGCCTCGGCCCCGGGGCCGGCAACCCTTGGTGGCACCGGCGCCAGCCGGGCGGTCCGGTGGCCGCAAAAAGCCGGCCGGCGCGCCGTCCGGCCCACCATTTCCACCCATTAGCCTGGTGAGCCGTGAGTGACCCCGCGGCCGCCCAGCTGACCCCCGACACCTACGACCGGCTCCAGGCCGAGCTCGCCGACCTGACCACGCGTGGCCGGGTCGAGGTCGCCGCCGCCATCGAGTCGGCCCGCGCCCTCGGCGACCTCTCCGAGAACGGCGACTACCACGCGGCCAAGGATGCCCAGGGGAAGATGGAGTCGCGGATCCGCCAGCTCCAGCGCCTGTTGAAGACGGCCACGGTGGTCGACGCCAGCCAGGCCGGGGACGGCACGGTCGCCGCTGGGTCCGTGGTCACGCTGCGCTACGACGGCGACCGCGAGGACGAGACCACCGACTTCTTCGTCGGTTCCATCGAGGAACGACAGGGGGATCTGACCGTCGTCTCGCCGGGGTCTCCGCTCGGCCGGGCCCTCATCGGACATTCGGCCGGGGAGACGGTCGAGTACGCCGCCCCCGGCGGCACCCTGAAGGTCGAGATCGTAAGGATCGGGGGCTGATGGACATGAGCGGAACGCCCTCGACGATGTCCCGCAAGGTCTGGGACCGCCACGTCGTCCACGCCGGCGTCGGCGACGAGCCCGACGTCATCTTCATCGATCTCCACCTGATCCACGAGGTGACCTCACCCCAGGCCTTCGACGGACTGCGCCTGGCCGGCCGCGGGGTCCACCGACCCGACCTGACCGTCGCCACCGCCGACCACAACGTGCCGACCACCGACATCGACCTGCCGGTCGGCGATCCGGTGTCGGCCCAGCAGCTCGCCGCCCTGGCCACCAACTGCGCCGAGTTCGGGATCACCTGCTACCCGATGGGCGATGCCAACCAGGGCATCGTCCACATCATCGGGCCCGAGCAGGGCCTCACCCAACCGGGGATGACCATCGTGTGCGGCGACAGCCACACCTCCACCCACGGGGCCTTCGGCGCGCTGGCCTTCGGGATCGGGACCAGCGAGGTGGAGCACGTACTGGCCACCCAGACACTCACCCAGCGCCGGCCCGCCGGCATGGCGGTGACCGTCGACGGAGCACTCCCTCCCGGGGTGACGGCCAAGGACCTGGTCCTGGCCGTCATCGGCCGGATCGGGACCGGCGGGGGCAGCGGGCACATCATCGAGTACCGCGGGCCGGCCATCCAGGGACTTTCGATGGAGGGCCGGATGACCGTGTGCAACATGTCGATAGAGGCGGGAGCGCGGGCCGGCATGATCGCTCCGGATGACACCACATTCGCGTACCTCGAGGGACGGGATCACGCCCCCAAGGGTGCGGCCTGGGAGGACGCCCTGGCCGAATGGCGCAGCGTGACCACCGATGCCGGGGCCGTCTTCGACAAGGAGGTCGCACTCGATGCGTCCTCGCTGGTCCCCTACGTGACCTGGGGCACCAACCCCGCCCAGGTCACCCGGATCGATGCCCGAGTCCCCGAGCCGGACTCGTTCGTCGACGCCGGTGAACGGGAGGCGGCTGCCCGCGCCCTCGAGTACATGGGACTGGCCGGAGGGACCGAGATGCGCGACATCCCCGTCGACACCGTGTTCATCGGCTCGTGCACCAACGGCCGCCTCGAGGACCTGCGGGCTGCCGCCGACGTCCTCCGGGGTCGGAGGGTCCGGTCCGGGATGCGCGCCCTGGTCGTTCCCGGGTCCCACCGGGTGAAGGCCCAGGCCGAGTCCGAGGGGCTGAACCGCGTCTTCACCGCCGCGGGGTTCGAATGGCGCGAGCCGGGATGCTCGATGTGCCTGGCCATGAACCCCGACAAGCTGGCCCCCGGGGAACGGGCCGCGTCGACGTCCAACCGCAATTTCGAAGGGCGCCAGGGGCGGGGCGGACGTACCCACCTGGTCTCCCCCGAGGTAGCCGCGGCCACCGCGGTGGCCGGCCACTTCACCTCGCCCGCGGACCTCGGCTGAATGCGCGCCGTCCGGGTGGTGAGCGGAAGGGCGGTTCCCCTCGACCGGTCGGACGTCGATACCGACCAGATCATCCCGTCCGACTGGCTGAAGCGGGTCGAGCGCACCGGGTTCGGCGCCGGTCTGTTCAGCGAGTGGCGGGACGATCGCGACTTCGTCCTCAACCGCGAGGAGTTCATGGGCGCCACCATCTTGGTGGCCGGACCCAACTTCGGCACGGGGTCCTCGCGGGAGCACGCGGTGTGGGCGCTGCAGGACTACGGGTTCGAGGCCGTCGTGTCCCCGGGTTTCGCCGACATCTTCAAGAACAATTGCACCAAGTCCGGCCTGGTTCCCGTCCAGGTCGAGGCGGGGGTGGGCCGGGAACTGCTCGACGCAGTGACCGCGGATCCGTCGCTCGAGGTGACCATCGACATCGGACGGGGCACGCTGGACGCGCCCGCCGCCGGCATCGAAGCCGAATTCCCCCTCGACGAGTTCACCCGGGCCCGCCTGGTGAACGGCTGGGACGACATCGGGCTCACCCTCCGGTACCAGGACGACATCGAGGCCTACGAATCTGCCCGGCCGGCGTGGCTTCCCACGACCCGCTGAGCCCAATCCGGATTGGCCGCCCGCTCCACGGTCGCCGGCCCACAGGTGCCGGCTCAGGCGCAGTCCGGGATGGCCTCAGGCGCAGACCGGGATGACGGTGGCGCGGGAAAATCCACCGGGTCCCCGGCGCCGACTACCACGAGGGGCAGGGGGGCAGCCGACGTCGGGGGACCCGGTAGAGGTGGAGTTGCCAACAGCCATGCTGTTCCGGCAACTTCGATCTTGTTGCCTCCCGGTGGGGGGATGCTCGGATTTCAGTCAGATACGGGGACTCCGCGACAGAAGGTACACGAACGGGAGTCGCGAGACGCGTATCCCGGCGAGCCGACCACGCCACAATGCCCTGTGGTTCCGAACCCCGTTGGCATCGTTTCGCTCCCCGGTGCGAGTGCATGTGTGGATCCCCCAAATGATCCGCCGGTCGACCACTGCACCGCCGTGATCGCTGGCGGCTTACTGCACTGCTGCGCACATGGTAGGCCGAGCGGAACACCTGGTCAATGAATCCCAAACGGAATCCAGGGATCCGGAGCCGGAGAGGATTCGACGCCACCCGCTGCGGCCTGGGATGCCGGGCCCGGCTTCGTCAGATTTTGCGAGGGTCCGGTCCTACGTGGGCGAGCACCCAAAACCCATGTCGGGGAGACCCCCGGCACGAGGCGGCCACCTGGTGATGCTGGTACCGGGAGGCCGTCTCCTCTGACCTTGTCGATGCCGGTCCCGGGGTGACCGGCCCCCTCGTCGTCGGCCAATCGGTCGAAGGGGACGATCATGCGTCCCGACTCGTCCCCGGGTTGCGGATCAGCGCCCAGCAGGGCCCGGGCGGACCGCACCGCAGTAGGGTGACGGGATGGTGGGCGGCGTGTTCAAATGGACGAGGCGCCTGGCCGTGCTGGCGGCAGTGGCCGCCATCGTCCGCCGCCTCCTCGAATCGAGCCCACGGGCCGGACAGCCCGGGGGAGGGCCGGCCCCTACTGCCATCGGGGGGGACACCTGGCCCCCGGTGCCCCCCAAACCGGATCCGTCGGACTGAGCGGCCGACCGGCAGCCAGGCCGCCGTCCGGTCGGTTCCACGATCGGTTCACGGGCTGGTCGGGGAGAGACCGGGCTCAGTGCGGGCCGCGGGCCCAAGACGAGACCCGGGTGCACGCCCTGACCTACACGGTGTACTCGAGATAGAAGGCGTCCCGGCCCCTGCTGTTGGGCGCGCCGGTGCCTTGGGTCGTCCCGCCACGCCTGGTGGGCGGTGGGCGGTGGGCGGTGGGCGGTGGGCGGTGGGAAAGTGACCAGGGACACCTGCTCGCCATCCCCGGCCGCGAACGTCTTGAAGTCGACGAAGCCCGGCATCGCCCGGGCGGCGGCCTCCATCTCCTGGGCCGGTCGCCGGTAGGCCGATTCCGCTTGGGGCCGCCGCCGGGACCGGAACAGGTCACGACCTGGCCCGTGGCGAACGCCGTGACCCCTCCCCCTGGGTCGGTCACCGGGGTCGGGCCCTACGACTCGATGGTGTGCACGTCGCTGATGCCTGCGGCCCCTCGCAGTTGCACCAGCGCGTCCTCGGGGACCATCCGTTCGGTGGACAGCACCATCAGTGCGGTATGGCCGGTGGCCGACGGGCCCACCGCCATCGAGGAGATCGACACTTCCGCCGCACCCAGGATGGTGCCCACCGCGCCGATCATGCCCGCCCGGTCGTCGTTCCGCACCACCACCATGTGGGGGGCCGGGGGGACCTCCACGGCGTGGTCGTCCATCATCACCAGGCGGGGCTCGGTGCGCGGCCCGGTGAGCGTGCCGGCCACTGAGTGCTCGCCGCTCCGCAGGGTGATCAGGTTGACGTAGTCGTGGGCGGTCACCGTCGAGGTCTCCCGTACCTCGAGCCCGCGCTCGGTGGCCAACTGGGGGGCGTTCACGTAGGACACCGGCTCGGCGGTGCCGGCGGCGAACAGTCCCTTGAGGACGGACAGGGTGAGGATTCCGGTGCCCGCCCCGGCCAGGCCCCCCTGGTACTCGACCTCCAAGGTGGCCGGCAGCCCGTCGTTGAGGCCCGAGAGGATCCGGCCCAGCTGTTCGGCCAGCCCCATGAACGGGCGGACCGTCTCGGAGACGTCCGTGGCCGCCACATTGACGGCGAAGGGCACGAAATCACCGTCGAGGGCCAAGATGACCTGCTCGGCGATGGTGACCCCGGCCTTGTCCTGGGCCTCTGCGGTCGAGGCCCCCAGGTGGGGGGAGACCACGACCGACGGCAGCTCGAACAGGGGGGACTCGGTGGTGGGCTCCTTGGCGAACACGTCGAGGCCCGCACCCTGCACCTGCCCGGACCGGATGGCCTCGGCCAGTGCACCTTCGTCGACGATCCCGCCTCGGGCGGTGTTGATGATCCGCAGCCCCGGCTTGGCCTTGGCGAGGAGGTCCTTGCCGATCAGCCCCAGGGTCTCCGCGTTCTTCGGGAGGTGGACGGTCACGAAGTCGGACTCGGCCATGAGGGAGTCGAGGTCCATCAGCTCGACGCCCATGTGCCTGGCCCGGTCGGCCGACACGAACGGGTCATAGGCGACCAGCCGCATGCCGAACGCCAGTGCCCGCTGCGCCACCAGGGCACCGACCCTGCCCAGCCCCACCACGCCGAGCGTCTTGCCGTACAGCTCGACGCCCTCCCACTTGGACCGCTCCCACTTGCCGGCCACCAGGGCGGCGTGGGCCTGGGGGATGTTGCGGGCCTGGGCGAGCAACAGGGCCATCGCCTGCTCGGCGGCCGAGAGGATGTTGGATTGCGGCGCGTTGACGACCATCACACCGCGCTCGGTGGCGGCGGCCACATCGACGTTGTCGAGGCCGATGCCGGCCCGGCCCACCACCACGAGGTCCGTGCCAGCGGCGAGCACCTCGGCGGTCACGGTGGTGGCGGAGCGGATGACCAGGGCCTGGGCACCGACGACGGCCGTGACCAGGTCCTCGGGGGAAAGGCCGAGTTGCACGTCGACGCTGTGCCCGGCCCTGGCCATCAGGTCCAGGCCCGGCTGGGCCAGCTTCTCGGTGATGAGCACCCTACCCATGGGGTTCCTTTCTGTCTGTGGTCAAGAACCGGGGATCAGCCGGCAGCGCGGTCGCAGCGCGCCGGCCGCCCGCCCCACCCGCCCTCACGAAGCGTCGCTGAACAGCTTGGCCAGGCGGGAGACGCCTTCGGCCAGGTCGTCGTCGCCCAGGGCGTACGACATCCGGAAGTAGCCGGGCGACCCGAAGGCCTCACCCGGCACCACCGCCACCTTCGCCTCGTCGATGGCGATCTCGGCCAGCTCGGCGCTCGACCCCGGGCGGTGGCCGCGGATATCCCGTCCCAGCAGACCCTCGACCGAGGGGAAGGCGTAGAACGCCCCTTCGGGCAGGATGCAGGTGATGCCCTCGATCTCGTTGAGCATGGCGTGGATGGTGAGCCGGCGACGGTCGAAGGCACGGCGCATCTCGGCCACTGCCGACAGGTCGCCCGAAACCGCGGCCAGGGCCGCCCACTGGGACACGTTGGCCACGTTGGACGTCTCGTGCGACTGCAGGTTGGTGGCCGCGACCACTACGTCGGTCGGACCGATCATCCACCCGACCCGCCACCCGGTCATGGCGTAGGTCTTGGCCACCCCGTTCACCACGATGCAACGGTCGGTCAGCTCGGGCACCAGCACCGGCATGGAGTGGTGCTCCGCGTCCCCGTAGACCAGGTGCTCGTAGATCTCGTCGGTGAGCACCCAAAGCCCGTGCGCCGCGGCCCACCGGCCGATGGACTCGACCTCCGCCTTGGGGTAGACCGCCCCGGTGGGGTTGGAGGGCGACACGAACAGCAGGACCTTGGTGCGGGCGGTCAGGGCCGCCTCCAGCTGGTCGACCGAGGCCCGGAAGCCGCTGGCCGCGCCCGTCGGGATCACCACGGGAACACCGCCGGCCAGGGCGATGGCCTCGGGGTAGGTGGTCCAGTAGGGGGCGAGCACCAGCACCTCGTCTCCCGGGTCGCACAGCACGGCGAACGAATTGGCGATGGCCTGCTTACCCCCGTTGGTGACCAGGACCTGCGAGGCGGCGACGTCCAGCCCGGAGTCGCGGCGGGTCTTGACGGCTACCGCCTCGCGCAGCTCGGGCAGGCCGGCGGTCGGGGTGTACTTGTGGGACCGGGGATCACGGCAGGCCGCCGCCGCCGCGGCCACGATGTGCTCGGGCGTGGGGAAGTCGGGTTCGCCGGCACCGAATCCGACGACGCTCTCCCCCCGGGCCTTCAAGGCCTTCGCCCTGGCGTCGACCGCCAGGGTCGCCGAGGGGGAGACGGCGGCGACGCGTGCAGAGATCCGCTGCCCGGTCACGGCGCCGCCCGGTCCGGGACCCGGGCGCTGCCGGTTTCTGTCGGCTGGGCCATGGTGCCATGATTCCATACGTGACCGAGATCCCCGACATCGCCATCCCCTCCCACCTGCTTCCCTCCGACGGGCGATTCGGTTCGGGTCCCTCGAAGGTCCGCCCCGAAGCCGTGGCGGCACTGGCCGCGGCAGCCGGCGACTACCTCGGGACCAGCCACCGCCAGAAGACGGTGAGGTCGGTGGTGGCCAGCCTCCGCCAGGGACTGCGCCACCTCTTCTCCCTGCCGGACGGGTATGAGGTGGCCATGGGCAACGGCGGCACCACCTGCTTCTGGGACGCCGCCGTCTTCGGGCTCATCGACCGCAAGAGCCAGCACTTGAGCTTCGGCGAATTCTCGTCCAAGTTCGCCGCCGCCGCCGCTGCTGCGCCCCACGTCGGCGATCCGGAGATCATCACCTCGGAACCGGGGACCCACCCGGACCCGGTCGCCCGGGAGGACATCGACCTCTACGCCTTCACCCACAACGAGACCTCGACAGGGGTGATGATGCCGATCACCCGTCCCGGCGGTGCACTGTCCCCCGCCGAGGGCGGGGGGCTGGTGGCGGTCGACGCCACGTCCGGGGCCGGCGGGCTGCGGGTGGATCCGGCGCAGTTCGATGCCTACTACTTCGCACCCCAGAAGTGCTTCGGCTCGGACGGGGGTCTGTGGGTTGCCCTGCTCTCCCCCGCCGCCCAGGACCGCGTCCGGGCCATCACCGCCACCAAGCGGTGGGTGCCCCCCTCGTTGGACCTGGCAATCGCGCTCGACAACTCCAAACTCGACCAGACCTACAACACGCCGGCACTGGCCACGATCTTCCTCTTCGACGACCAGGTGCGCTGGTTCAACCAGAGCGGTGGCATGGAATTCTCGGCCGGCCGGTGCGACAGGTCCGCCGAGATCCTCTACACCTGGGCGGACAACTCGGACTTCGCCACACCGTTCGTTGCCCGCCAACAGGACCGCAGCCGCGTGGTCGGGACCATCGACCTGGTGGACTCGATCGATGCCGCCACCGTGGCCGCCGTCCTTCGGGCCAACGGGATCGTGGACACCGAGCCCTATCGGAAGCTCGGACGGAACCAGTTGCGGATCGCCATGTTCCCCTCGGTGGATCCCGACGACATCGCCTGCCTGTGCGCTTGCATCAACCATGTCGTGGGGGCCATCGCCGGCTGAGCCCAGCCACCGGCCATTGGACCCGGTCAACCGGCCGGCGGCTCCTCGCCGTCGACCACCCAGGTCGACCGGAGATCGCTCAGCCATCCGGGCAGCTCGATGGCCGGGTCGGGCAGGGGTTCGGCTCCCGCTCGGGCCAACGCCTCGGCGAACGCCGCGGGGTCGTCCCCCCACGATCGGGGGTCGCCCATCATCACCTCGAGGAGCACGGTACCTTCGGGCCCGGCCACGAACGGTCCGAAGGCGGCACCCAGGGGGAGCTCGACGTGGGTCCCGGCCTGGCAGTGCCGATCGCCGCACCACATGTCCCCGCTCAGAACGAAGAGCACGTGGGGGCTGTTGTGACCGTGGCGGCGGATGACCATCCCGGGGTCCCAGCGGGCGTAGAGCGAGAGGTACTGGGGGTCCGGGGAGAAGGCCAACCACTTCTCCCACACCGACGACGTGGTCCCGTCGGCGTTCCGGACGGCCTTCACCTGCTGCCAGGCCATGTCGGGATCGTCGAGATGCCGGAAGACGGCCTCGAGGCCCGGCACCTTCATGTCCCCTGGGCCTGCGTCGTCGCTCACCGCGCCCTCCTCCCGGTCCGGGCCGGGTCCATGCCCGCCGGTGGGCGGCGGGCCCCCGTTGTCAACCCCCGGAGATGTCCTGGACCTTCTGCTTCCCCGCGCTCACGAACGGCATCATCTCGCGGAGTCGGGCGCCCACCTTCTCGATGGGGTGGTCGAGGCCGGCCTGCCGCAAGGCCTTGTAGTTGGGACGGTCCCTGGCGTTCTCCTCGACCCACTCCCGGGCGAAGGTGCCGTCTTGGATGTCGGTCAGGATCCGGCCCATCTCGTCCCGGACCGCCTGGTTGATGACCCGGGGGCCCCGGGTGAGGTCGCCGTACTCGGCCGTGTCCGAGATCGAGTAGCGCATGCCGCTGATCCCCTGCTCGTACATCAGGTCGACGATCAGCTTGAGCTCGTGGAGGCACTCGAAGTAGGCCGACTCGGGCTGGTAGCCCGCTCCGACCAGGGTCTCGTACCCGGCCTGCACCAGGGCGGTCAGGCCCCCGCACAACACCACCTGCTCGCCGAACAGGTCGGTCTCGGTCTCCTCGGCGAAGGTGGTGTCGAGGACCCCGGCGCGGGTGGCTCCGAGGGCATGGGCGTAGGAGAGGGCGAGGTCGTGGGCCTTGCCCGAGGGGTCGGCGGCCACCGCCACCAGCGAGGGCACGCCCCCCCCCTCGGTATAGGTGCGGCGGACCAGGTGGCCGGGACCCTTGGGGGCCACCATGGCCACATCGACGTCGGCCGGCGGGGTGATCAGGCCGAACCGGATGTTGAAGCCGTGGGCGAAGAAGATGGCGTCGCCGGCGTTGAGACAGGGGGCGATCTCCGCGGTGTAGACGGCGGCCTGCTCGGTGTCGGGCAACAGGATCATGACCACGTCGGCCTCGGCGGCGGCGGCGTCCACCGGGAGGACCCGGAGCCCGGCCTCTTCCGCCTTGTGCTTGGACGAGGACGAGGCGCGCAACCCGACCCGGACGTCGACGCCGCTCTCTGCCAGGTTGAGGGCATGGGCGTGACCCTGGGAGCCGTAGCCGACGACCGCCACCTTTCGATTCTGGATGAGGGTCGGATCGGCGTCCTTCTCGTAGTACAGCGTGGCCATCGTGGTCAACCTGCCTTCTCTGTGGTGGATGCGATCGTGGGCCCCGCGGCGCGCAGCGGTGGGCGTTCACCGGACCGGTCAAGCATAGGCAACGCCACCCGGCCCGTCCGCTGCATCTCGACGATCCCGTAGCTGCGGATGAGGTCCTCGAAGTCGTCCAACTTGGTGGGGGCACCGGCCAGCATCACCGTCAGCCGGTCGTGCCCGACATCCACGATCCTTCCCTCGAACACCCCGACCAGTTGGATGACCTGTCCCCGGGTGTCGGGCCCGGCCTCCACCGTCGCCAGCAGAAGCTCGCGCTCCCGGGAGACCTCGGGATCCAGCTCGGTGATCGATACCACCGGTATCAGCTTGTCCAACTGCTTGATGATCTGCTCCAGCGGCGACGACTCCACGTCCACCACGATGGTGATCCGGCTGAAGCGTTCGTCGTCGGACGGGGCGACGGCCAGGGAGAAGATGTTGTACCCGCGGCGTGAGAAGAGCCCGGCCACCCGGGCCAGGACGCCCGACTTGTTCTCCACCAGCACGGTCAGCGTGTGATGGCGCTTGTCGGTGCCGTAGACACTCATCCTTCGTCTCCTCCGGTGAGGGACGGGTCGACGATGATGTCGTCGTTCGATGCCCCGGCGGCGACCATCGGGAAGACCTTCTCGAATGCGTCGGTACGGAAATCGATGACCACCGGACGGTCATCGACGTCGTTGGCCTTGTCGATGGCCGACGCCACCTCTTCGGCCGAGTCGACCCGCAGGCCGACACATCCCATCGCCTCGGCCCAGCCCACGTAGTCGGGCAGGTCCGGCGACAGGTACACCTCGGAGTAGCGCTCCCCGTAGAACATCTCCTGCCATTGGCGGACCATGCCCAGGTAGGCGTTGTTGAGGATGGCGATCTTGACCGGGATGCGCTCGGAGCTGGCGGTCACCAGCTCCTGGGCGGTCATCTGGAAGCACCCGTCGCCGTCGATGGCCCAGACCATCTTGTCCGGCCGCCCAACCTTGGCCCCGATGGCGGCAGGCACCGCGAACCCCATGGTGCCGAGCCCACCGGAGTTGACCCAGGTGTAGGGATAGTCGAACTGCCACCACTGGGAGGCGAACATCTGGTGCTGGCCCACACCGGAGGCGACAATGGTGTCGTCAGGGGTGGCATCCCGCAGGGACTCCAACACGAACTGGGGTTTGAGCGCGCCCGAGCCGGGCGGCTGGTCATAGACCAGCGGGTACCGCTGCTGCCACAGGCTGAGCTGGGCCCGCCACGGGACGAGGCGCTCTCGGGGGAACGAGGCCGCCGCCGATCCGGTGATCGCCGGTGCGCCGGGCACCGCGTCCGACGGCGCCCCTCCCGAGCCCCCCCGGGTGGCCTGAGAATGGGGAAGCCCCAGATCGGACAGCGCGGTCAGCATGTCCCCGATCACCAATCGGCAGTCACCGGCGATGGCCACATCAGCCCGCCGCACCTTGTTGTGCTCGGCGGGATCGATGTCGACGTGGATGACCTTGGCGTCCGGGGCGAAGGCGTCCACCCGCCCGGTCACCCGGTCGTCGAACCGGCTGCCGAGGGCGATCAGCAGGTCCGACCGCTGCATGGCGGTCACCGCGGTGTAGTTCCCGTGCATGCCGGGCATCCCGAGGCACAGGGGGTGTGAGTCGGGGAAGGAGCCCCGGGCCATCAGGGTGGTGACCACCGGGATGCCCGTCCGCTCTGCCAGCTCGCGCAACACCTCGGCGGCGCGGGCCTTGAGGACCCCGCCCCCCGCGTAGATCACCGGCCGCTCGGCGGCGAGCAGCAACTCGGCCGCGGCCCGCACCAGCCGAGGGTCTCCCTCGGTGATCGGGTGGTACCCGGGGAGGTCCAGATCGGAAGGCTCCGGCCAGTACCACTCCATGGGCTTGTTGGCCACGTCCTTCGGGATGTCGATCAGCACCGGTCCGGGACGGCCGGTGGTGGCCACATGGAACGCCTCGGCCACCACCCGGGGGATGTCGGCTCCGTCGGTGATCAACCAATTGTGCTTGGTGATCCCCATGGTGATGCCGGTGATGTCGCTCTCCTGGAACGCATCGGTACCGATGGCCGTGGTCGGCACCTGGCCGGTCACGACGACCAGCGGGATCGAGTCCATGTAGGCATCGGCCAGCGGGGTCACGATGTTGGTGGCCCCCGGCCCGCTGGTGACCATGGCCACGCCCGGGCGGCCGGTGACCTGGGCATAGCCCTCGGCCATGTGGCCGGCGCCCTGCTCGTGGCGCACCAGGACGTGCCGGATCGACGAGTCGATGATCGGGTCGTAGACCGGCAGGATGGCGCCGCCAGGGAGGCCGAACATCACCTCCACCCGCTGCATCTCCAAGCTCTTGATGAGTGCCTGTGCTCCTGTGAGTTCCATCGGTGCTCCTTGTCGGCGATGGTCGGGTGGTCGGGTGGTCGGGTGGTCGGTGGTCGGGTGCTTCGGGGTCCTCGTGCCGGCTACCTGTGGCGGGACATGAAAACGACCTCCCATCTGGGAGGTCGGAAGGCGCACGCGGCGAGAGGTCGTCGCGTGCGCTACGAGACGAGTACCAGGGTGATCGGGGTGTGCCGCGGGCCGGTGCGCATAATCCTGACAGTCTGACACGTCCGGGGTCGCCCCGACAAGCGCGTCCGGATCCACCGCCTCCGACGTTCGTCGACCCGGTAGTTCGAAGCCACTGAGAACGGCATCGGGCTCGGGCTGTCGCGCCGTGGCTCCGGATACCGCCGGGCTCAGGGCTCGGTGACCGCACCCCGTTCCGCTCCGGTGACCAGGCGGGCGTACTTGGCCAGCACGCCGGTCGTGTAGCGGGGGTCAGGATGCTTGAGCCCGCTCCGCCTGCGACCGAGCTCCTGCTCGTCGACCACCAGGTCAACCGTGTGGTTGACCACGTCCACCACGATGCGGTCGCCGTCGGCCACCAGCGCGATCGGTCCCCCGTCGACGGCTTCGGGAGCGACATGGCCGATGCAGAAGCCGTGGGTCCCACCGGAGAACCGCCCGTCGGTGATCAGCGCGCAGTCGGTGCCCCGGCCCACCCCCTTCATCGCCCCGGTGACCGCCAGCATCTCGCGCATCCCCGGACCACCCTTCGGCCCCTCGTAACGGATGACCACCACCGAATTGGGCTGGATCGATCCGGCGAGGATCGCCTCCATGGCCCGGTCCTCCCCGTCGAACACCCTCGCCGTCCCGTCGAAGGTCAGCTGGTCGAGCCCGGCCACCTTGACCACGGCGCCCTCGGGGGCCAGGGTTCCCCTCAGCACGGCGATCCCCCCCTGGGCGTGGATGGGGTCACCCAGCCCGTGCACGACCGACCCATCGGGGGCGGGCGGGTCGAGGGCGGCCAGGTTTTCGGCCATCGTCCTCCCGGTCACGGTCAGGCAGTCGCCGTGGAGGAGGCCGGCGTCGAGCAGCTCCCGCAGGACCACCGGGACGCCCCCGATCCGGTCGATGTCGGCCATGTGGTACCTGCCATGGGGCTTGGTGTCGGCCAGGTGGGGAACCCGGGCCGCCACCTTGTTGAAGTCGTCGAGCGCCAGCTCGACCCGGGCCTCGTTGGCGATGGCCAGCAGATGGAGCACGGCGTTGGTGGAGCCGCCGAGCGCCATGGTGACGGCGATGGCGTTCTCGAACGCCTGCTTGGTCATCACCTGCCGCGGCCGGATGCCGGCGCGGAGCAGTGCCACCACCGCCTCTCCCGAGCGGAATCCGGCATCGTCCCGCCGACGGTCGACGGCCGGTGCCGATGCGCTACCCGGCAGGGACATGCCCAGCGCCTCGGCCACCGAGGCCATCGTGTTGGCGGTGAACATCCCGGCGCACGACCCCTCGGTCGGGCAGGCGTTGTGCTCGATCAGACTCAACTCCTCGTCGCTCAGTGCGTCGACCGCATGGGCGCCGACCGCCTCGAACACCGAGGTGATGTCCAGCGCCCGGTCGCGGGCCCGGCCCGGCAGGATGGACCCGCCGTAGAGGAAGACGCTGGGCAGGTTCAGCCTGGCCGCGGCCATCAGCATGCCGGGCAGCGACTTGTCGCACCCGGCCAGGGTGACCAGACCGTCGAACCGTTCGGCGTGCATGACCGTCTCCACCGAATCGGCGATGACTTCGCGGCTGACCAACGAGGCCCGCATGCCTTCGTGGCCCATCGAGATCCCGTCGGACACCGCGATGGTCATGAACTCGAGCGGAAAGCCGCCGGCGGCCCGCACCCCGTCCTTGGCCCGTTTGGCCAGCCGATCGAGCGGGAGGTTGCAGGGGGTGACCTCGTTCCACGACGAGGCCACGCCGATCTGGGGCTTGTCCCAGTCGTCGTCGGTCATCCCCACGGCCCGCAACATGGCCCGGGCCGGGGCCCGGGTGGGCCCGTCGGTGACCTCGTGGCTGCGCGGCTTCATTCCGACCAGCGGCTCCTCCGAGGGATCGGCGACAGTCTCTTTGCTCATGGGAGCATGGTACGACCCTCGCGGCCACGGACGGGACAGGTCCTCCCTCCCCGGGAAGTGGACTCTTCGACGGGCCTACCATTGCGGTGTGCACCGACCCGACCCAGCACCGTGCCGATCCGCGCCGGGACCATCCTCTCGGTGCGCGCACCGGACCCGGTGAGCGACGGCCCATCCGGGATCTTCGGCCCTGACGAGGTCGACCTGCTGCCTGCCTTCTTCGAGGCCTACGGCTACGCCTCGCTCCGGGGGGCCTTCGACGATTCCGAGCTCAGCCGGGCGGAGGCCGAGCTGGCCGAGGCCCAGGCCCGGGTGGCCGACGGCAGCCTCGACACCTGCCACACCACCTCCATCCTCGACGATCCCGGCGCCACCATCGACGGCCGGCGGTTCGCCCACTACGTGTGCTTTGCCACCCGGGCCGCCCCGAGCGCCGACGCCCTGGTCCACCACCCCGCACTGGTGGGCGTCGTTACGGGGATCCTCGGCCCACATGCGTGGCTCCTCGACTACGAGCAATTCGGTGTCGTCTATCAGGACGCCAGGCCGGACCCGGGCACCGGCTATTCGCGCATCGGGTGGCACACCGACCACCAGTCAGGCCCGCACCTGGACATCTGGCCCGGGGTCGCCTTCACCGTCCACTTCGACCCGACCTCGCCGGCCAACGGCTTCCTCCGGGTACGCCCCGGGAGCCACCTCGGCGGTGTGACGGGCCTGCCCGCCGCCTTCGAGCGGGTGCCGGGAGAGATCGCCCTGTACCAGGAGCGCGGCGATGTCCTCTTCCACCACGCCGATCTCTGGCATGCCGCGGCCCGGGGGACGGCGGACGGCCCAGCGGCCATCCGCCGGCATCTACGGGGCAGCTGGCACGGAGGGGCCAAGCTCGACGTCGGCCACGGCACCGAGGACTTCGTGAAGAACGCCCGCCGCTGACCGGCACCTCACGTCACGTCACGTCACGTCACGTCACGTCACGTCACGTCACGTCAACAATTGACATACTTTCTGTCACATGGTACCCAGTAGACCGCCAGCGAGCCGATCAACGAGAGGAGGCCGATCCGATGCAGGTGCTCCGTACCCCTGACCGCTGCTTCGAAGGGCTGCCCGGCTTCGATTTCGACCCCCACTATGCCGAGGTCTCCGACCAGGACGGCGGCCGGCTGCGGGTCCACTACCTCGCCGAGGGGCCGCCGGCCGGGCCTACCGTCGTGCTCCTCCACGGGGAGCCCTCGTGGAGCTATCTCTACCGCCACATGGTCCCTGTGCTGGTCGGGGCCGGCCTGCGGGCGATCGCCCCCGACCTGGTGGGCTTCGGCCGCTCGGACAAGCCGACCCCGCGTACGGAGTACACGTTCGCCCGGCACGTGGAGTGGATGCGCGAGCTCCTCTTCGACCGGCTCGAGTTGTCGGATGTCACCCTGGTCTGCCAGGACTGGGGTGGTCTGATCGGCTTCCGGCTGGTGGCCGAGCATCCGGAGCGCTTCGCCCGGGTGGTGGCAGCCAACACCTTTCTCCCGACTGGTGATTCCGCCCCGGGCGAGGCCTTCCTCGGTTGGCTCAAGTTCTCCCAGGAGGTCGAGACCTTCCCCACCGGAACCATCGTCAACGCCGGCTGTGTGTCCGACCTGAGCCAGGAGACCATCGCCGCCTACGACGCGCCCTTCCCCGAACAGTCCTTCGCCGAGGGGGCGCGGCAATTCCCGACCCTGGTCCCCATCTCCCCCGACGACCCGGCCGCGCCGGCCAACCGCCGGGCGTGGTCGGTGCTCGAGACGTTCGACAAGCCGTTCCTCACCGCCTTCAGCGACGGCGACCCGATCACCGCCGGTGGCGACCGCCAGATCCAGGCCAGAATCCCGGGCTGCCAGGGCCAACGCCATGTGACCGTCGCCGGCGCCGGGCACTTCCTGCAGGAGGACAAGGGGCCCGAGCTGGCCGAGGTGGTCATCGACTTCGTGCGCTCCACCTGACCGGCCGCCGGCCTGCGGCCGGGCCGGGTGGACGCAATGGCGAGCAACTGGGTGATACTGCGACCATGGCCGAACGCAACGTGCTCGGGGGCGAACTCGAATTCTGCGGGAGTGACCCGGTGACCGGTTTCTACCGGGACGGGTGCTGCCATACCGGGCCGGAAGACCTCGGAAGCCACACCATCTGTGCGGTGGTCACCGCTGAATTCCTCGAGCACCAGCGGCAGATCGGCAACGATCTGACCACCCCGGTACCCCAGTCCCGGTTCCCCGGCCTCGTGCCCGGAGACCGCTGGTGCGTCACCGCGGTCAACTGGCTCCGGGCCCACCGCGACGGCGCTGCCGCCTATGTGGTCCTCGCCTCCACCCACGAACGCGCCCTCGAGGTGGTTCCCCTCGAGGCCCTCGAGGAACACGCCGTCGACGTGCCGGCCGGGCCCGACGAGCTCAGCGGTTGAGCGTCAGGAGGGCCGCCGACGGAGGGCCCGCTTCAGTACCCCGTCATAGGCCTCGAGGCCGTCGCGGTACAGCCGGGCCTCCGGGCCGGCGGCGATCCCCACCCGCTCGGGGATGATCCCCCAGACGGGGACCTTCGAGTCTGCCCACCACCGGATGGCCTCGTCGAGGTCGTTGGTGCCCAGGCGGGCGGCGCAGATGACGACGCCGAAGGGCGTGCCGCGGCCGATCAGGTCCAAAGTGGCGGCCACCCTCGAGTACTCGACCCCGCCCGCCCGGGTCGGTATCACCACCGCGTCGGCCCGCTCCACTGCGGCCCGGACCACCCGCTCGTCACCGGGTGGGGTGTCCACCACGACCAGGCCGTCGTGGTTGGCCATGGCCCGGACCACGGTCCGTTCCGAGGGGGCTTCGACCAGGTCCACCCCGGCGATCGGGCTCTCCTCGAGCCACTCCGCCGACGAGGCCTGACGGTCGGCGTCGATCAGCGTGACCGGGTCCCAGCCCCGATCGACGGCCGCGGCGGACAGGTAGACCGTCGTGGTGGTCTTCCCGACCCCACCCTTGACGTTGCCGACCACGATGTTCATGGAACCTCGCACTTCCGAGAGAATCGGTGCCTATCCGGCTCACGCCCGGGTGGGCGTGAACCCGACGATAGCCCAAGAAGTTCTCCCTCTGACCAGGAACAATGACCAGAATTGGGCTCCTTCCCCGACGGGGTGGGTAGTCGGACGACCCCAGCCCGATCCGCGGCCGGCCGGCCCCACCCCACCGGTCCGCCGCCCATCGCCCCTCCCCGCCGCCGGTGTTGACACTCCTGGGGGAGGACGGCGAGCATCGCATCGTGACCCACCCCTCCTTCGACTTCTTCGACGCCACCGCGGTGGGCGCGGCCGGGGCCGGCCGCTACGAGGCGGTCATCGACGAGTCGTGGAACCTGGATCCCCTGCCGCAAGGCGGCATCGTCACCGCGCTGGCCCTGCGGGCGATGGCCGAGGTCCTGGGCGATCCCGCCCAGACGCTGCGGACGCTCCACACCGCGTTCGCCGCCCGGGTCGCCGACGGACCGGTTTCGATCGACGTAGAGCTGCTGCGCCGTGGGCGGTCGATGTCCCATCTCAGGGCCGAGGTCTCCAACCTCGAAGGAGCGCGTGGCCATCTGACCACCGGCATCTTCGGATCCCCTCGGAAGGGGTTCTCCTTCACCGATCTCGAGCCCCCAGCAGAGGTTCCCCGACCCGGCGACTGTCGCTCGTTTCGGGATCCTGGTCCGGTCGACGACGACTCCGGATTCACACCGATGCCGTTCTGGCAGCACCACGTGGAGGGGAGAGGGGCCCGGGGCCATGCCCCGTGGGAGGAGTACAGCCCTGATCGAGCCGAGCGGGTCACGTGGTACCGGTTCGACCGTCCCCCCTATCTGGCCGACGGCACCATGGACCCGCTGGCCCTCGTGGTGCTGGCGGACACCATGCCCGGGGCCGTGGGCGAGAAGGTCGGTCGCGGGGACCGGGCGTGGTTCGCCCCGAGTGTCGATCTCACCGTGCACCTCCTCGGCCCCTGTCGCTCGTCGTGGGTGCTGGCGCACAACCGAGCCCGCTTCGCCGGCGACGGATATGCGTCCGCGGACATGGCGCTGTGGGACTGTGGCGATGACGGATCGGGAAGGCCCCGCCTGGTGGCCTACGCCACCCAGCTCTTCCTCTTCACCTTCGTTTGACCGCTCCGCGCTCCTGGGCGGGCATGGCCTGCACCGCCCCCAGCGGATAAGGAGGCTGGCCGCCCCCGAGCTCGAGGATGTCCGCCGGTGTGCAACCGAGCGCCGACATCGTGGCCTCCGTGTACTGAGACGTCGAGGGCAGCACCGGTGGTGCGGTCTCCGGTGTGCCCATACGCAAGGTGGAGGTCAGGTTGCCCACGGCCTGGCGCCGCCACGGGGAGATGCCCGTGGCCCGGATCCCGAACCGCTCCTCGAGGAACCGGATCTGCGAGGTGTGGTCGAGGACCTCGGACGAGACGTAGCCGCCGCGACTGAACGGCGAGAGCACCAGCATCGGGACCCTGAAGCCCAGGCCCAGGGGGCCCGCCACCCCGTTCGCCGCGGCAGGCAGCGGGTTGACGGTCACGTACTCACCCGGGGTGCCGGCGGGAGCCACCGGGGGTGACACGTGGTCAAAAAAGCCGTCGTTCTCGTCGTACATGACGAAGAGCACCGTCTTCGACCACACCGTCGGGTTGGCAGTCAGCGCCCGGAGCACCTGATCGATGAACCAGGCCCCCAGGGACGGTGGGGCCGGAGGATGCTCGTCGTACCCGAGGGGAGGAATGATCCACGAGACGCTCGGCAGGGTCCCGGATCTGACGTCCGCGGCGAAGTCGTCGGGGAAGATCGGGAGGAACGCCTTCTTGTAGAGGGGCGAGGCCGGGCTCGAGTACTGCGAGAAGTACGGAAGGATGGCGTCCGAGATGAACATCACCTCCGGGTTGACCACCCGGTAGTCGGCACCGGGTGGCGAATAGGTCTTCCACGAAACGCCCGCGTCCTCCAGCAACTCGGGCACCGTCGTCCAGCTCACACTGAACCGCGCATCGGGTGACGGATCGGTGATCAGCACGGGGCCACCGTGCCTGCCCTCGGGATCGATGGTACCCGAGATGGACATCAACCGGTTGGGATGGGTCGGGCCCAGGATCGAGCAGTGGTACCTGTCACAGATGGTGAAGGCGTCGGCCAGGGCGTAGTGGTAGGGAAGGTCGGCGCGGGTGTGGTAGCCCATGGTCAACAGCCCGTAGTCGGGACCTTCGTAGGCCGCCGATGTATGGGTCTTCACGAAGGCGTCCATGGCGCCGCCGTTGCGACAGAGATGCTGGGCCAACCAGAAGTGGTCCAGGTCGTGGATGCACTCGCCCAGGCCGGTGGCGGTGTCCAGATGGAAGGGCAGCTGCGTCCCGACCGGCGCCCGGGTGGTGTTGGCTGGGAACGGCTGGGAGAAGGCGCCGAGGCTGCCCCCGGAATGGTCGTCGAAGCCCCGCACCCCCTTGTAGGAGCCGAAGTAGTGATCGAACGACCGGTTCTCCTGCATCAGGAAGACCACGTGCTCGACGGCACCCAGGTCGGAGCCGGCCGGAGGGGTCGAGGCGGCGTTTCGGACGGTGTCCGACGAGCCGCACGCCGCCGCCAGGGCTCCGGTGCCCACGGCCAGCGCCCCCCCGAGGAACCGCCGGCGGTCGAGCCGGCCAGCTCCGATGTCGCAGGCTCGGATTCCGTCCATCATCTCCCCCCGGGGCTCGGCTGCACGACCAACAGGCGTGCCGGCTCCCCGGAGTGTCGTCTGAAAGTGCATGACGCGCAAACGCCTGCGGTGACGGACCTCCGGTCGTGGAAGCGTGATGCCCCACGGGACACTGGTCACACTTCTCCGTTGCGATCCGTCAAGAGCGTTGAGGTATTCGACACAACCATCGAAATGGAGAGACAGCCATGCCTGTGCAAGCGACAACGATCATGATCGGTGTCAGGGACCTGGCCCGCTCGAAGCGGTTCTACGCGGAGGGATTGGGCTGCACGATCGACCAGGACCACCCCAACTTCGTGTTGCTCGACCTGGGCGTCGGATCCTCGGCGCTGGCCCTCTACGAGTGGGAGGCTGCCGCCCAGGATGCCGGCGTGTCCTCGGAGGGCTCCGGCTTCCGCGGCGTCTCGTTCCATTGCATCGTCCCGTCGAGCGAGGCCGTGGACCAGGTCATGGACAACGCGGTCGCCGCCGGTGGCGGCCGTGTGAAGGAGGCGGCGGCCGCCCTGTGGGGCGGGTACTTCGGGTACTTCAGCGACCCGGACGGCTATCTGTGGAAGGTGGCCTCGAACTCCTGACCCCCAGCGGAGTCCTGGACGGTAACCGGGCCTCCGGTATACTGTCAGTACTACTGTCATTATCGGAAGGGACCCGGTGCTCATGACGATCTCGGCCGACACGGGCGGGCGTACCGCTCGAGATGCCATGCCGGTGAAGGATGCGCTCCGCAACGTCCGCTACGGCGAGGTGCTGCTCCTCCGCGAGGAGGACGGCGCCTTCCGGGCCGAGGTGTGGAACACGCTCGGGATGAACGACTGTCCTCAGGCGGAGTGGGAGGCGCTCGACGCGACAGCGATCGCCGAGGAGCGGGGGGCATTGCTGGCGCTCCTGAACGGGCCCCGGTTCTGGGTGCTCGACTCGATCAGGTCGAACATCCGTGCCCAGGCGCCGGAGACCACATTCGGCGGGCTCGGAATGTTTCGGGCCGCGGTCATCGACTTCGGCAACGAGCCGCCGGTCCTCGGGGCCTACATCGACCGGTCGATCGTCCGCGACACGGTGTTCGGATTCGCCAAGGGCTCCGAGGTCTACGAGCTCGTCACCCCGGCGGGCACCCGCTACGTCATGCAGGCCTACTCACAGATCATCGACAAGGCACTGACCATCGAGGACCTTCCGGGCCTGGGAGCCCGGATCGACCCGCCCGAGGGGTGGAGCTACCTCGTCCGGAGGCTCACCTCCGACCTCGACGTGTTGAGCACCGACGGCGTGGCCACCGTGGTGCAGGACGAGCTCCAGAACACCTACCAGCGCATCGAGGCGCCCTGAGCCAGGTTCGGTCAGGCTCGGTTGGGCTCGGGTGGGCACTTCCTCGGGCCGGACCTCCGGATCACAGGCAGTTCGAGCGGGCCAGACCCGCGAACCAGCTCGCACTCGGCTTTGCCTTCCGCTCGAACGTGGTCCGGTCCACCGCATGGAGACCGAGCTTCGGTCCGAATCCCATGTTCCACTCGAAGTTGTCGAGAAGGCTCCAGACGAAGTAGCCGCGCACATCGGTGCCCTCCCCG
>Ga0307374_10002904_pt1 | contig 29831 bp, 22 predicted proteins | sample OX3MG_FD_202532 | JGI IMG/M metagenome (GOLD analysis project Ga0307374, IMG submission 202532) | Soil microbial communities from Risofladan, Vaasa, Finland - OX-3 | ecosystem: Environmental > Terrestrial > Soil > Coastal area > Acid sulfate soil | place: Finland: Risofladan, Vaasa | collected... | reverse complement strand
CCCGTGCGAACTTCGTTCGAAAGCCCTTGGCAGAACGGTGTGGCGGAGCGCTGGGTGGAAAGCTGCCGACGGGATCTATTGGACCACATCATTGCGGTGAACGAATGCCATCTGAAACGGCTGCTTTCTGAATATGTTCGTTACTACCATGAGGACCGCACGCATCTCAGACTCGGGAAGGGAACACCGAACAACCGACCGCGCTCGATAGTCTCCGGTCGCGCCTTCTCTCACGATCGCCTCGGTGGGCTGCATCACCGTTACGATAGAGCCGCTTAGTCCGGACAGCTTTTTGCCCATCCTTACGCATATCCACGCCGCAGGCGCGCCCACATTTCCGCCCAGAAGAAACCTTCGGGGTCCTGACAGAAACTCTTGGTCGAGTGCAGGCTCCTTATCCCCGCCGTGGCAAAAGAGAATCGCGCCATTTTCGGCCCGGATGGCATTTTGGCGAAGCACACGTACGCGAGGGCGCGCGGGCCAATTTCCATCGAGACAGACATCACCGCAGGAGCGATTTGCCTGCCGAAGCGGTCAACCGAGTTCAACAAGAACGGAGGACCGGGCTTCGTTTCTGGCCTCGGGCGCATGGGAACCCATTTCTTTGTCGCCGCGAATATGATGATTTGGATGTCGCCAGACGGCTTGGGATTTGTCGCGAATCCACGTAATTGTTCTAATACCTGTAGTACTTTCGTACCACCTTCGTACTAGCGCGAGTTTCGCCCTTTCGCCCCCCGAAGGAGTCAACGTGTGTTAAACGCCGTGAAGAGTATCGACGACAGCCATATAGCTTCTGACAAAAAACAAAAGGGGCCTCGGGCACATTGTTGTAGATAATTTCCTCGCTTTGCCTTATACAACATGAAGGAATCGTTCTGTTTTTTTGCTATTCCAAAGATGATGTAGGAGGATCAATCTAGAGAACATGGCAGTGCCCCCGTTTCCGGTCTCCCGGCCTCGATCTGTGCGCGTGACGAAGGAGATGCTCGGCATTCAAACGCATAAGAGCATCCTTTATCTCGATCACAATTTTTTTTCTTCGGTCCACCGCGGCTACGATCCTCAATGGGACACGGCAATGCAGCGGATAACGGAATTGCTCGATTTACAGTTGGTCGCGGTGCCTTACTCCCCCACTCACGAAGCGGAGGCGGACTTCTATACCCGGCGCGACGATCTGGTGAAATTCATTCAAAGGGTGGCGCGTGGACACCACTTCGAGGCTTACTATCGCGTTGAAGAAACGCAAATCCTGAAGGCTTTCCAGGCTTACCTTGCTAACGAGCCGACGACGTACATAAAACAGGAACGCGACGCGTTGCCGTCGAGCGTTCACGATTGGGATGGCGATTACTCTGTTAGCGTGTTCCGCGTCGCCTCCGGCGTCGAACGTAAACGACAATTCAAGGAACGGGCCGTCAAAGAACTCGTGAACACCTTGAGCAATTGGGCTGCGAGCAAAAATACCTTCGAGCAAGACATGGAACTTGAGCTACGAGATGCTGGCCGCATTTTGATGAAACAGTACGCAAAGAAAACGGGTCGGCTTTGGACTGGAGACTTTTCGGCACTTGTCGATTCACCGGTAAGCGCCTCCGTTGTGGGGGATATGGTCTACGTTCTGTCCGTCAAGAGAATGGAAGGAGACGCAGCGCGGGTCATCCCCGCGTTCTTCCAGTCCCAACACTTTGCCGAAGTACCGTCACAACAACTGTCCGCCCGACTGTTCAGCACCTTTAAGAAGCGCGTTCGTGACGGGGCGTACCCCAGCCGAGACAAGGCGCGGGAGAAGTTGTCGGGCTTTTTGTTCGACGTTCAGCACGCGGCCACCTACGTGCCATACTGCGACGGTTTCTTTACGGACAGATTTATGGCCGACGTGTTGAATGACAAGCACGTAGACGCCGAACGAACCTTTGGATGCAAGGTTTTCAGTGTTTCAAGGACGACGGAGCTTTTTGGCTGGCTGGAAGACCTTAAGTCACGCATGACAGCCGACCACGCCGACGGCCTGAAGTGGGCTTACCCGAAATATCGTTCAAAGAGCACGACGAACTAAAACCGTGCCGGCGAGTGCCAGTTAAGGAACGGTGGAGTACGGCCCCTTCCATGTCGGGTCTAGGCCCACCGTGCGTCGGATTAAGCGGAAGCCGTCCCCTCGTCGAGTTGAGCCGGAGTTCCAACGTTCGGTCGAAGACGCCCGACGATAACCTCATAACAATATCGTGGGCAGTACGGAACCAGCAAATGCACAATCACTGAAAGCTCATTCCCCCGCCGCAGAAATCTTAGCTCATGCAGTTCCCTTGGCTGTACGTCTCGCCCGCGATCATATCCGCCGACCCAATAATTCCAGTCCTGTGTATCAGCGCCTATGAGGTGAGCGACATACAGTTCCTCGAACGCGTCAAACCCCAACTCCGCCACGGCAAAAGAATGGCCGATCTTTGCAATCAGCCGCGCGAGCGCCATGGCGTTGATCGTAACCTTGTCTTCGAACCCATCCGCACCAAGGCGGGCAAGACGCATTGCGATATCAGGGAAGATTTCCGCATTGATGAAGCGAACGGACCAGGTTTCTTGCGGGCGGGCGCGACCGACGACGCGACCGGGCGGGTCAAGAAACATCATGAAACGCACGAAACCCGGATGATCGGCCAGCTTGACCTTCTGCTTCCAGGAATGCGCGCCACGCCGTAGTTTAAGCATATATCCGTCCGGGCGGTGAAGCGGATTCCGCGACGGCAGGCCGAGATGCGAACGTAGCGCGCAGAGGTACTTGCGGAGAACGAAATCCTCGACTTTGCAAGTTGCCTTTTGGTGGGTTTTGCAACTCGCTCTGGGAACGATCAGTTCCCCGCCGAAGCCCAACGGAATAATGTGTTCCTTCGACAGGTTCTCCGTCTCCGCGCAGTAGAGACACCTATCGAGCGGCGCGTAAACCTTCGACGGATACGGAAAGTTTAGGGAATGTGTCGCACTTGTCATTTCTACGCTATTGCTGGATCGTAAGAGAGAGCCTGCTTCCAGTCGTCGGTTCGTAAAGAAAACATTCCCGATCCTTAAAAATCATTCTTATCGAAAGCTCCTTGGATACGGGCCAGTTAAGAGCAGCGCCGAACCGGGCCGCGTTGCTTCTCACTATTCCTTGCCAATACGTTAGCTCGGCAAATATCTTGTCGCAGTCCGTTCTGTCTTCCGAACAATCTCCCGACGCCATCAGCCCTCCGCCAGGTGCCAGGTAAACCGTACCATCTCTCATGGTGGTGGCGAAATTCGCGTTTTGATTACGCAGGCTAAGTCTGTCACTAGATGGCATCGCTTCACCCGGAACGCCATGCCATTTGCCAGCGGCTATTTCCTCCGGCCAATTGTCATGGAGAATTTGCAGCAGCGATGTATCCACCCACACGTCATGATCGTGCGGCAACGCTTGCACGACAAACACATCTGTGTCCGTAATTCTGCAAAGCAGAATGTGTGCGGTCCCTTCAGGCCGAAAGTGCAGGTGTTGTATCCCCCACGCATTGAGTAACCCGTCATTTTTGTCTGGGCGTTTCTTTTTGTGAATGTCCCTGCTCAAATTCGGTTTCAAGTCCCCACCAGATCTTATCAGCGACTTCAACGCTTCATAATCCGCCTCATACTCTTGAGGAACCGAAAGCTCCCGTGATTCATGCACGGCCCTCCGTGCGGTAATTGGAATTCTTCTGTTGTGCGCATTAAGATACCGCATCGTGTTCTCTTCCAATGTGCGCGAGTAGTCATAGTTCAACCCGCAGATCGCCATTCCGTTTTGACGAAGGAATTCTGTCCAATCGCCTCTGAAATCCACCATCAGATTGCTTGGGGCCAATTCGCGAGCGCCACCTGTGCCAGCTTCAGACTGGACGCCAGATATACGCTCTCCTGCGAGATGGAAGTAAGGACCGCGCGCCTGACTGCGCCCCATCGCTGCACCCATCGCCCCCGCTGCCGCGAAAGGGCCGGTATCCGAATGAACCATGAACGTGCGCGTGTAACCCTTCAATTTGTCGAGAAGCGCGCTCGTGCTCATAATCTCCCACTTTATCAGCTTTCAGCCATATGGGGGTTACAGGTGATTTGCGCGAAGGGTTCACAGGTGGGAGAGTAGAATGGTGCCAGGGAGTCTCGCCGTGGCTGAACATTTTACGCTCGGACCAAACTGCAAGTATGCAATTCTCGCCATACACAACGTGCGTGTAGACGTTCCAGCCGATCTGATTCTGCAAGACGGCACAAGGATAGCATTGGAAACTTTCCCGTTTGCGTTGGACGACCACTGGAAGGATTGGCTTGGGACCATACAGTTCAACGAACTTCAGGCCTGCAACGTGTTTCTCGTGCGCACCGCAACAGAGGGTTGGCCGGAGGGACATCTCCCGATTTCCGGCGATGAAGTAAGCCAGAGGCTCCAGCACGAAGTCGGCGGCCTCTTTGCGATGCTCCGAATGCTTGGAACAATCGAATATGAAGGGGCATTCATGCTTGCGGGTTACGTGCAAGAAGGGAAGCCTACCTGTAAGCATTTTGCCAAGACAGAACGCTTCAACATCACCCGGGGATGTTTGCCTTGGCTAATTAAAGAAGAACATCTACGTGCAGCGGTTCAACTCTTCAAGGCTTGCTCGGCTCTCCAGCAGAGATTTCTCAATGCCGAGAGATGGCGATTTGGACGGGGCTGCAATTATCTGAAGACAGGTTTAGAGCAGTATTATGCCAGCGACCGGCTCCACGGATTTGTTCGAGCACTTGAGGCACTTATCCTTCCCGAACCGGGGAAAACAGAAAGGCAGTTTGTTTCCCGGTGTGCTTTATTCGCGGGACCCGAGGCTGCGGAAGATAACATCCGCACGATGCTCAAGGAAGCATACAGAATGCGCTGTGATATCGAGCACGTACATGACTGGGATCGTTCTCTGCAAACGTATTCCGTTGATGATCGTGAAAACGTTGCCCTATGGAGGACAAGGCAGATGGAAGCATTGGTTTGTGCGGCGAATACCAGAATCTTGCTCGACACAAGCATTCAACAGTACTTCGACAGCGATGCAGCTATTGCTGCTTTCTGGCAGAAGTCAGAAGACGAAATCCGTGGGGCATTCGGCAACATTTGTGACATTACGCAGCTAAAGATCGTCAGAAAATATGACGGCAGTGGCCGCGCAGCGGCTTCAGAATGGCCAACTGGGTGGCTGGACAATCTTCGCCGCGAGGCAAAATCCGTCTGAAAACCACGCCAGCCTATGGGCATTGAATCTAGTTGGTCCCGCTGCACTCGATCCTGGGAGTCAGGACGGAAATAGATACCGCCGAATTACTCGCAGAAAAGACCGCTCTTTTCAAAACGGACTGCGGTCATTTGGCTTCCCATCCCTGGCTGGTCAGCGTCAGAGCCCGATTCATCTGTGTCTTTCCGGCCCCGTCAATGGTCGAAACAATTCCGGGAAAAACTCTCTGAATGCTGGGCTTTTTGCCCATTCAGCAAGATTCTCGATCCTGTATGTATAGAAGACTGTGACTTCTTTGGAGTCCCCAGCGGCAGTCGGCCCCTGCGAGTTGACGATTTTGTCCAACGCCTGTTGTCCGTAACAGAGGTCACCCTGAACCTGTTTGTTTCCGGCTAAGCCGAGGCGGTCTTTCTCCCGATAGGATGTCTTGCCGTTGTCAGTCAGTTCGTATCGGAGGACTTTTGTCTTGACGGGGCGGTGCGCCCATCGCTGGACGAATAATTGACCATGTACGGCGGGTCGGTGAGCACGAAGTCGGCGCTGCCTGACGGCATACCAGCAAGCAATTCCACGCAATTGCCGTGGAGCAGAGCATTTGTGAGTCCTTTGTTGAGTTGAGAATTGATTTGTTCTGATTTCATTTTCTGTTCTCCTGTTAGGTAAATTGGTTCCTTCAACCAGGAAGAGGAACCAAAGCACCGCGCCCACAGGAGGACGGAAAGGCGAAGTTGTGGCTTAGGAGGCTGGAGCGGATGGCAACGGGTGTGACAGGAGAGAAGTTTGCGACTGGCGCAGCCGGGTGCTAGAGCAGGCCAACGAGGAGGGAAGATCCGTCCAATACTTTGCCGTCTCTGATTGATAGCTGCGGTCTATGATGGAAAGCAGCTCATAGTGGAGCGAAGGTGTGAGAGACGTTGCGTGTGAAAGAGAAGCAGGTTGGTCGGTTGACGAGAATCGGGCGCAACACTGTCTGACCTAATGCTTCGCTTCTGAAAGATTGTCTGATAAAAGACCTATACCGATGAGCACTGCCTACCACGCCCGTTATTTTGCGTATGAGCTGACTCGAAAACGGCCAGCCGCAGACGCGGATCGGCTCTCAATGTCGCTTTTTGATGCCTGTGTGGATCTCAACCCACACCAAATCGATGCGGCGATGTTTGCTTTGAAGTCTCCGTTGAGCAAGGGCGTGATTTTGGCCGACGAGGTCGGCCTGGGTAAAACCATTGAAGCAGGTCTTGTCCTATGCCAGTACTGGGCTGAACGACGACGGCGCCTGCTGGTCATCTGTCCCGCTTCGCTCCGCAAGCAATGGAGTTTGGAGCTAGAAGAGAAATTTAATCTCCCGACTCTTATCCTAGACGCAGCAACTTATAAACAGCTTCAACGAGAGGGCACACCCCATCCTTTCCTAACCGACAAGATTGTCATTACTTCAATTCATTTTGCCAGCACGATGCAAGGTGATGTGCGGCCTGTGTCTTGGGACCTTGTGGTTATCGATGAGGCTCACAAACTCCGCAATGCATATCGGACAAGCAACCGAATGGGCCAGATGCTTCGCGAGACGCTTGAGGAGCGCCGAAAGCTTTTGCTCACCGCAACGCCGCTTCAGAACTCTCTGCTCGAACTTTACGGGCTCAGTACGATTGTCGATGGCAGGATTTTCGGTGAAGTAGCTTCATTTCGCTCTCAGTACATGAATCAGGAAGCGGACTTGGAAGAATTGCGGGGACGACTACAGTATTTCTGCAAGCGGACTCTCCGGAAGCAAGTTATCGAGTACATCCAATACACGGAACGGAGAGCTGTTACTGTGCCGTTTCGACCTGGAGATGAAGAGCAGCGGCTGTACGACGCAGTCTCGGAATTCCTGCTCCGCGACGACACGTATTCGATCCCATCTCGCCAGCGGGTTATGACGACACTAATTCTTCGCAAGCTTCTTGCTTCCTCGTCCTACGCAATCGCGGGCACTTTAGACACGCTAAAGTCGCGCCTTCTGAAACTACGCGGCGGGCTGCCAGCTGAAGAGGATGTTGCCGAGCAACTGGTCCTCATTGAAGAAATGGAAGAGGACTACCTGGAAGAATCCGTTGAGGCGACCACAGGGGAGGAAGCCGAGAAGCAAGAGCTGCCAAAACCGGCGATAGACCGGAAAAAGCTAGAAGCCGAGATCGGAGAGCTGGAACGGTTCAGCATTTGGGCTCGGGGCATCGGGACAGATACGAAATCACGGGCGCTCATCAAGGCTCTTGAAGTGGGCTTCTCGGAAATGGCCAGAATGGCCGCAAGCCGCAAGGCGCTGATTTTCACGGAATCACGGCGAACGCAGCAATACCTTAAGACATTTCTTGAAGCGAACGGCTACGCTGGCCAGATCGTTCTGTTCAGTGGTTCTAATTCCGACGCCGAATCGCAAGTCATCTATAAACAATGGCTAGATGCAAATCAAACTACCGGGCGAGCTTCTGGCTCTAAGGCAATTGATATCCGCACAGCCCTCATTGAGCACTTTCGGGATCAGGCGACGCTTATGATTGCTACAGAAGCAGGCGCGGAGGGGATTAACCTCCAGTTCTGCTCGGTCGTAATCAACTACGATCTGCCGTGGAATCCTCAGCGCATTGAACAGCGGATTGGCCGCTGTCACCGCTACGGACAGAAACACGATGTTGTCGTGATCAACTTTCTCAATGAGCGCAACGCGGCAGATAGTCGGGTGCTTGAACTACTTGCGGAGAAGTTCAGCCTCTTCAACGGCGTGTTTGGCGCTTCCGATGAAGTGCTGGGATCAATCGAATCTGGGGTGGACTTCGAAAAGCGGATTCTCGAAATCTACCAACAGTGCCGTTCGAAGGATGAAATCGACGCCGCATTTAAGAAATTGCGCGAGGAACTTGACGCAAATATTCAAGCGCGTATCGAAGCCACGCGACGGGCATTACTCGATCATTTTGACGAGGACGTACACGCTCGGCTACGCGTGCAGTTGGACACTGCCCGCGAGCAGCTTGATCGCGTTGGGCGGCTGTTTTGGTCGCTTACCAAATACATGCTTCGCGAGTGTGCAACCTTCGATGAATCGAACTTGACGTTTCACTTGAATACGACTCCGGCAGCGGGCATTGCTCACGGAACGTATCACCTGATCTCAAAGTCCCAGCCGAACATTCCCGGAGAGTTTTTGTATCGTCTATCGCATCCACTTGGGGAACACGTCATCGAAACGGGCAAGCAATGCAGCACACCGGTCGCGACAGTAACTTTCGACATGAGCACGCATCCTACCCACATTGCAGCGGTAGAAGCCCTGAAGGGCAAGCAGGGATGGCTTTTGCTTCAAAATCTGGTTGTCGATTCCTTTGAGCGCGAAGAATATCTGCTCTTCTCAGCGACGGGCGATGACGGTAAGTCTCTTGATCAAGAAACTTGTGAGAAACTCTTCCGGTGTGGCGGCTCGGTTCGGAATTCAGATGTCCAGCCTCCCGCGTATGCCGACCGGCTGACTCGTGAAGCGCAGCGTCACGCCGAAGCAGTGATCGCGCGGTCACTAGAGACGAATAGCCATTACTTCGTCCAGGAGCGAGAGAGGCTCGAACGCTGGGCCGAGGATATGGTGCTTTCGGCGGAGAAAGAACTGTTCGACACGAAAGCTCAGATGAAGGCGACAAGTCGGCAAGCGCGTCTGGCCACAACTCTCGAAGAGCAGCACGAAATTCAGCAGAAGATTCGCGATTTGGAGAAACAGGTCCGCCAGCAAAGACAACGCATCTTTGATGTGGAAGACGAAATAATGGCCAAGCGTGACCAGTTGATCGTTTCATTGGAGAAACGATTAAGCCAGCGCACATCCACTGAACACATGTTTACAATCCGTTGGGTAGTGGAATAGAGTTCCCTGAGGAGCGGACTTCGATATCGACGGTTGTTGCTTTTGAAGCTATAAATTCTCGGGTAAGAGCTGCGATACGCGAGCCCAAAAACGATCTCGCAGGTTCCCAATCATATAGCGCCTTGTAAATCCTCCCTGCCGCCCGTGGCGATCAAGCAATTTATCTGCATTGGAGTACTGGGGAGATTTGCGCTCCAGCAATGAATATGCGTATTCTGCCTTCCCCTTAAGTTTTACGAAAACTACGGCGAGCGGGCGCTTCATCCCTTTGATTTGAGGCATCTCAAGGCGACGCATCAGCCGTCCGTAACCTAGCCCAGAAATCACGATTGGCCGGCGAATGGGCTGAGTTTGACCTGCGCTTGTAAGAACACTAATGGAAATATCGGCAGGTTTGTCCTTTTCAATTTCAAAAAAGCGTTCGACGACCGGAAGCGGAATCTGCACCTGCGTGTGCCGAGTCTCCTCTAGCAAATCCATTAGCAAGTATTGACGACCTTTGACGCTCTGATACCTGCGTCTGAGCCGAATCCGCCCGCTCCTTGGGAGCCGAATTCTTGAAAGGGGCTTCCAAAGTTTTCGGATACGCCGATTATCGCTGCGTGGTTCCAGGGCAGTGCGTTCCGGGAGGATCGCCAGCAATTTCTTCACGTCACGATGGGTCAATTCTCGAAGAAACCGGGCTGACAAGGGTCTTTTTGGATGGGAGAATGTTTCCCAAATCGAAAGCGCATCCGCCCCGATATGCGAGTTTCGAGGCACTTTTTCGTATAGGAGCAGGCTCTCGAAATTTGATGCGAGGCCCCCTGAAGTTAGGTTCGACGAACCAACGACGAAGTCAATTTCTGACCCTCGATCATAAATAAAGAGCTTGGGATGAAAAATCGCTCCCGCGCTTGGAGCATGAAAAACTCGGACATCGATCTGCTTGATATACGCTCGTTTTAGAGCGAAAAGTTGCTTTACGGCCTCTCGGTCGGTTCCATTCCGATCAACTCCAAAGATGATGTCTGCGGAGTTGCCATCCGCCAAGAAAACATCCAACAGTGGCGCGATGGCGGACACGCCGGTGCCTGAAACAAACGCGGTTATAACTTTAAGGGAGTGTGTTCTTTGTCCGACGCCAGTCCGACACCAAGCTTCGAGAACTCGGAAAAGACAATCTTCCGTAGTGGCCTGTTTGATGTGCCTCGTTCGCATCGCTTTTAGTCGAGCCCCTTCCCGATAGCCATCGGCCACCCGCTCAGTGTTCAGCCCACATCGTACCGTCTCATGGAGATTGACGTAATCATTTATGTACCAGGAATGCTCTGAAAGTCATCGCGATTGCTCTCGTAAATGGAATCGACCGGCCCGACATCAGGCATGTTCTTGCGGAGTCTCACCGCCAAGCAGCGTCGATTCTTTCTGCCACTCATCGTATGGCGCTGGTCGTGGTGTAGACTATCGGACTCGCCATGCGTTGTCGGGTTTGGTCGGGCAAAGGTCGGCCCGGAATGCACTCTTGAGAAAAAAAGCTTTTTAAGTACAAGATATTGTTATTCATTGAGTTTCAAAGCAACCGAGGAATGAGAACGCGTGATGAGCGATAGAAACTTCGACAAGTTCAAGGCGCTTTTGAGAGAACTATTCATGTTCGATCAAGCTGACTTGGACTTCGGCATCTATCGGATCATGAACGCGAAGCGAGGGGAAATCACGAGCTTCCTCGACCGCGACCTCCTGCCGCAAGTGCGGGAGGCGCTGGGCCAACTCGAACAGGCTGACCGTGCGGCACTCGATGCGGAATTGGCCAAAGCTGTCGAGCAGGCCAAGGCCGTTGGAGTCGAGCCAGACGTCACGCCCCGCGTAAAGGAACTTCGGCAGCAGCTTGCACAGAAGGCCGATGTCGAAGCTATCGAAAGTGAAGTGTTTTCTGACCTTTACAGTTTCTTCCGCCGCTATTACGACGAAGGCGATTTCCTATCTTTGCGGCGGTACAAGGAAGGTGTTTATGCGATCCCATATGAGGGCGAGGAAGTAAAGCTCCATTGGGCGAACGCCGACCAGTACTACACGAAGACCACCGAATATTTTCGCGACTACACTTTCAAGCTGGTCGACGGCCGCCGCGTGCACTTTCGACTGGTGGAGGCCGATACCGAGCTGAATAACAATAAACTCTCCAATGGTCAAGAGCGCCGGTTCATTCTCGCCGAAGTCGAGCCGTTGACTGAGGAAAACGGCGAGCTAGTGATCTCCTTCGACTATCGTCCCGACGCAGAAAAACGGAGTCAGGTCGACCTGAATACCCTCGCGGCCCTCCGGGTTTTACAGGCAGACGGGACACGGAATTGGCTTGCCGGGCTGGCTGCCAAGGCAGCCACGGAAAAGAATCCAGACCGCACCTTGCTCGATAAACATCTTGCGGAGTACAGCGCCCGCAATACGTTTGATTATTTCATCCACAAAGATCTGGGTGGCTTTCTAAGACGCGAGCTTGATTTTTACGTCAAGAATGAAGTGATGCACTTGGACGACATCGAATCGGAATCTGCGTCGCGAGTGGAACAGTACTTGGCAAAAGTTAGGGCCATTCGCCGCATCGCCCACAAGATCATTGATTTTCTGGCGCAGCTCGAAAACTTTCAGAAGAACCTTTGGCTTAAGAAGAAATTCGTTGTTGGGATTAACTATGGCATTACTCTTGACCGTATTTCGGACGAGCTTTATCCAGAAATTGCTGCCAACGAAGCTCAACGCGAGGAATGGGTGCGTCTTTTTGCGATTGACGAAATCACGTCTGACCTTGCCAGACCCGGCTATTCGGTGCCTTTGTCCGAGAGCTTCCTCAAGGCCAACAAGTTTCTGGTCCTCGATACAAAACACTTTGACGACGATTTCAAGGTACGACTCTTGCACGGAATCGACGATTTGGATGAAAACATTGATGGTCTTTTAATTCACAGCGAGAATTTTCAGGCTCTTGCTCTTATGCGTGCGCACTATGCGAACCAGGTGGGCTGCATCTATATTGATCCCCCTTACAACACCGGAGGATCAGAAATACTCTACAAGAACGAGTATCTGTCCTCCTCATGGCTGACCCTGATGGAGAACAGAATCGCTTCGTCGATTCCTCTCCTGACCGAAGACCCGGTTCTTTTTGTGGCGATCGATGATTTTGAGATGGTTGATTTATGCGAGTTGATTGATACCCGTTTCCCAGATCTCCGGCGGGAGATGATAATCGTCAATCATCATCCTCAAGGGGGGAAGGCGAAGACGTTGGCCAATACGCATGAATACATGCTTGCATGCGTTAACGCGGCCTCGGATCGTACTCTCACGGGAAGGTTGAGTGATGACGGGGTGGAGCACCGCCCCTTCAAGCGAAGCGGCACCGCTGAAAGCAACTTCCGATACGGAAGACCCAATAGTTTCTATGCAATTCTGATAGACCCGAAAGCGAAGGAGATCGTGGGCGTCGAACCTCCGCCCCCGGTCGGGGACCGGTATCCCACCGGCGCAACAAATGGCGGGCTCATGAGGGTCTACCCTCTGGGAAACGAGGGTGAAGAAAGAGTGTGGAGGCGGTCATACGAGTCGTGCCTGCCTCTAATTGCCGAAAAGAAATTGCGTTGCAGCGACAATCTCACCGTTTATCAAATCATTGAGGCCCATGACAGAACACCCGCCTTGTTCAGCAATTGGGTAGACACGAGGTACAACGCCGGTACGTTTGGCGCAAATCTACTTCGGAACATCATCGGCGAACAGAATCCTTTTTCTTACCCGAAATCGATCTTCACAGTCGAGGACGCGATATTTTCCGCTGATGTCGAAGACGGCGCAGTTTGCATGGATTATTTCGCTGGTTCTGGCACTACCGGCCACGCCATCGTCAATCTCAACCGCGAGGATGGTGGACGGCGCAAGTATCTATTGGTGGAGATGGGCGAATACTTCGATACCGTCCTGGTTCCTCGAATCAAGAAAGTGATCTATTCCAAAGACTGGAAGGACGGCAAGCCGGTGTCGCGTGAGGGGATTGGCCAAATGTTTAAATACATGAGGCTAGAGTCCTACGAAGATTCACTCAATAACCTTGAACTGAAGCGGACACGTGAACAAGGCGAATTACTGGAGCGCAATTCGTCGATGCGTGAGGACTACATGCTGCGGTACATGCTCCAAGTAGAGAGCAAAGACAGTGCCTCCCTGCTCAATCTCCATCAGTTCGAGGACCCCTTTAATTACAAGATCAAGGTTGGTACGGGTAGCGCGGGTGAGACCCGTCTGGCTAACGTGGACCTACTAGAAACCTTCAATTGGCTTCTGGGGCTGCGAGTAAAACACACCGACACCATCCGTGGCTTCGGCGTCGTTCAGGGCACGAATCCCGGCGGTGAGAAGGTCCTGATCATCTGGCGCAATGCCCGCGAGAAATCAAATGCGGAACTCGACGAATTTTTCCTCAAGCAAGGTTACAACACTCGCGATCTGGAGTTTGACCTGATTTATGTTAACGGCGACAACAACCTGGAGAACCTGAAGCGTCCAGATGAAACTTGGAAAGTCCGTTTAATCGAGGAAGAGTTCAAGGACCTGATGTTTGATGTCGAGGATGTCTAGAGGAAACGCGTCGATGCCCGAAGCCGTTGTACAGCGCAAGAATCGCCGGAATGTCCCGCCTCGGTTACCGTTCGACCGTCGTCTGGTCCTGCATCGATGGATGCTGCATCTGTTTGAGGCAGACAGTTTCGAGAAGCTGGGCGACTCGCTGCGCGATCCCACTTATGAGGGCTTTGACGAGGAAAACGTTTCACGCTTCTATCACGTATTGAAAGCGCGCCTTTTCGAGAGACAAGAGCTGAGCGCCGACATTTTGCTAGGCTATGACCAGAATGTTGTCCGATATTGGCAGCGAATCACGGCGAGGCGCAACCGCGACGGAAACTTCGTGTTTCCGAAATACTTCCAGTATCTGGCGCTAGTTTTTACGGAGATTTACCTCGACCGCTACTTCCGCGATCCCGGCAGCCTGCTGGCCAATCTGAATCAGTTTAATGCTGAGTTCAATGCTGATGCGCCCGAAGCCGACCAGGTAAAACCTTATGTGGTCGACGAGTTGAACAAACTTGCCTACTGGCAAGCCACGGGCTCTGGGAAAACTCTTCAGATGCATGTGAACATGCTCCAGTACCGCCACTATCTGGCCCTGCACGGGCGTGACCGGGAGTTAAACCGGGTCATCCTGCTCACGCCGAACGAGGGCCTATCGAAACAGCATCTTGGCGAGTTCGAACTTTCCGGCATCCAGGCGGAGCTTTTCTCGAAGGAAGGTCGCGGGCTTTTTGCGGGACGTTCGGTGGAGATCATTGACGTTCACAAGCTAAAGGAAGAGATGGGAGAAAAGACCGTCGCCATCGACGCCTTCGAGGGCAACAACCTTGTATTGGTGGACGAAGGACATCGCGGCGCATCCGGCGAGGACTGGATGGGGAAAAGGACCCGCCTCTCCGAAGAAGGATTTTCTTTTGAGTATTCTGCGACCTTCGGTCAGGCGGTAAAGAAAAAAGAGTCTTTGGCGCAGGAATACGCGAAGTGCATCCTCTTCGACTACTCCTATAAGTATTTTTACCGCGACGGCTACGGCAAGGACTACCACATCCTCAATCTTGAAGAGACCTGGAACGAGGACTACTACCAACTCTATCTAGCCGCTTGCCTGTTGGTCTTCTACCAGCAACTTTGTCTGCACCGCGAAAAAGGGGATGAGTTCCGGCCATATCTGTTGGAGCGCCCTCTGTGGGTGTTCGTTGGCAGCAGCGTGAATGCCGTGCGGACCGAGCGCGGGAAAAAAGTGTCTGACGTGATTGATATTCTGCTTTATCTCGCGAGTTTTGTGCGAGATCGGGCACAGTCCGTCGCGCGAATTGACCGTTTGCTCCGCGACCGTGCCGCGCTGACTGATGCGAAAGGACACGAAATCTTCGCCAATGCCTTCGGCTACCTGGCGAGCAAGCGTAATTCGGCGGACGAAGTCTTCGACGACATCCTGAAAACACTTTTCAACACAGCGACAACCGCCGCTTTGCATGTGGAACAGTTGAAAGGTTCGGAAGGTGAAATTGCCCTGCGGCTTGGCGACAACGAAGCGTTTGGCGTAATTAACGTCGGGGACGCGCCCACCTTGTGCGAGCTTTGCCGACAGCATGACGAACTGAAGGTGACTGATCGTGAGTTCAGCGGCTCGCTCTTCCACAATCTGAGCAGCGGGGACAGTAAGGTCAACGTCCTAATCGGCTCGAAGAAGTTTACCGAGGGCTGGAATAGCTGGCGCGTGAGCACGATGGGCCTGATGAACGTGGGCAAAACGGAAGGCTCGGAAATTATCCAGCTCTTTGGCCGTGGCGTACGGTTAAAGGGATATGGGTTCTGTTTGAAACGAAGCCAGAAAATCGAAGAAGAGCAAGGCGTTCGCGCGCCTCGCTTTATCCGACCTTTGGAAACTCTGAACATCTTTGGCATTCGCGCCGATTACATGCGCCAGTTCAGGGAGTACCTGGAAGAAGAAGGCCTGCCTGCACAAGAGGAACGCGAAGAGTTTGTGCTTCCCGTGGTCAAGTTCAAGAACCTGGAGCAATTGAAGTTGAAGATTATCCGGTTGAAGGACGACATCGATTTTAAAAAGACGGGACCAAAGCCGACGGTTGAACGGCTCAATGGCAACGAAGTTGGCGTGACGCTCGATTGGTATCCAAAGATTCAATCGGCGCGAAGCAAGGGCATCCAGGCTACCGCCGATCCAACGGAAAAGAAGGAAGGCAAGCTGACCAGGGACCACTTGGCATTTCTGGACTGGGAGACGCTGTTTTTCGAATTGGAGCAATTTAAGAGCGAAAAGATCTGGCACAACCTGAATCTTCCGCGTGACGCGGCCCGCCGCCTGTTGGAATCGCCCGTTTGGTACAAGTTGTTGATCCCGCCGGAAGAGTTGGAGTACACGAGCTTCAGTCGCGTGCGCGTGTGGCAGGAGATCGCCGTCGCGCTACTCAAGAAATACTGCGACGGTTATTACAAGTTCCGAAAAAACGAATACGAGCTGCCCCACCTGGAGTACCGCGAGCTAACGCCGGACGATCCAAATTTCTTCGACGAATATCGGTTCTTGATCGCTAAGTCGGAAGAAACGATTATTGAGACGCTCCGTCGAATCAAAGAAGAAATCGAACAAGGCAAGCTAAAAGACGTGCAGGTTGGCAATCTGCACTGCTTCACCTTCAACCGGCACCTATACGAGCCGTTGATCCACATCCGGGGAGACCTGATTGAAGTCAAGCCCGTGTCGTTGAACGAGGGCGAGCGGGACTTCGTGTTGGACCTGCGGCGATACCACGGCGACAACGCTGCGTTGTTCAAGGGCAAAGAATTGTACCTGCTCAGAAACCAGAGCCGAGGGCGTGGTATCGGTTTTTTTGAAGCCGGCAACTTTTACCCGGACTTTATAGTTTGGCTGCTGCTACACGAGCGCCAATACATCACCTTCGTGGACCCCAAGGGTATTCGCAATCTGCAAGGTGCAAATGACTCGAAGATTCGGTTTCACGAGACAATTAAAGGGTTGGAGCAGCGCCTTGGTGATCCCAAGATAACTCTCAATTCATTCGTGGTGTCCGTGACCCCTTACAACCAGGTGGGCTGGTGGGAAGGCGGGATGACCGAGAAAGACTTCGAGAATCACCATATTCTCTTCCGCGATGCAGAGAAGCGGGCTCACCTGGAAACTTTATTCCGAAAGCTCCTGGGACTTTAGTTTCTTGAGTCGCCAGTCAAAACCGTGAAGCTCTACTATTTCGCATACGGCTCCAATATGTGCACCGGGCGACTGCGTGCGCGGGTGCCGTCCGCCAGATCGGTGTTTATCACATAGCTTAGCTGTCACACTCTCAAGTTTCACAAGCGTAGCCAGAAAGATCGTTCCGCAAAAGCGGACGCTGAATACACGGGCCGGGAAACTGACGTGGTGTGGGGCGTTATCTTCGAGATCGATGCAGCGCAGAAGCAACGTCTTGACGAGGCGGAGGGATTGGGGCGGGGATACGAGGAGAAATCAATCAGCTTGAAAGATTGTACGGAGCAAACGTACGAAGCCTCTATGTACTTCGCATCCTCTACATACAAAGACGCTAATCTAAGGCCGTATTCCTGGTATTTGCGCTTCGTAGTGGAAGGTGCCAAGCAACACGGGCTGCCTCCAGAATACGTAGTGTCGCTGGAACGAGTTGAATCAACCGAGGATCAGGACCGCGCGAGAGACGCTCGCGAGAGAGCGATCTCATGTAAGTGATATTTGGAGGGCCTGAGGACGACTCCGTGAGGACCCCACTTTAAGCGGGGGGCGCGGAGTTTCCCTCCGCGCCGATTGCACTGAGAATCTGTGTAGCCGTTTTCTGAATATATTCCAGACTTGCCGTTAGAAGCTTCGCGTCACCCTCGTAGAGTTGAATGTAGTCTTGAGAAGCTGAGCCCGTTTCTAGGCTGATGGCATGACAGACCACGAATGCGACAGCCTCTGCCTCAGTCTCGCGGCACCGCTTTGAAGTGCTGCTGCGGCGCTCGTCCCGGTGCATCATTTCGTGCGCGAGTTCGTGTGCCAGCGTCGCAAAGTCTTCAGCCGGAGACTGTCCGGGCATCAAAGTGATTTTGCCTCCCGCAGAAGTGCCTCGCGCCGGAGCAATGTCCTGTGAGTATTCAAGAGCGATGCCTTGCTCGGTGACATACTTCGCGAGGCGCTCTCGGTACCTGCGAGGATCGCCGTTGACGCTGCCGATTGTGGGAAGTTCTTGGCCGTCCGTCTGGCTGATGTCGAAGACGTAGGCCGCACGAAATCCGACAGGTGTCGATGATTCGTCGACTTCATTTTGTTCGGCCCTTTCATCCTTTCGCCGGACGATGGGAGCAAGGATAAGAATTCCTTTCTCGCCCTTCTTCACGAATCGCCCAAGCTTGTGCCAAGCATGAAAGCCTGCCACGTGCGTTGCGGTCGGTTTTTGCGATGCGATGAGCATCACATTTCGCAGGCTGTAGCCGTGGAATCTTCCAATCGCTGTAAGGTACTGCGTCAGCGTTTCGCTGCGACCCTGGTTGAGCGCCGCAACGAGTTGCTCGATTGCTTGATTTGTAATTTTCTTGATGTTTTCTGAATTCATTTCTTTGTCCTTTCAGTGAGTTGAGAGTTGGTTCCCTCAACCAGAGAGGGGAACCAAATCGCAACAGAATCACTGAAAGGACAGAGAGCGGAGCGGTCTGGTATTTGCGGCTGGAGCGGATGGCAACGGGCGTGACAGGTCGCTGTTCACCTGGCGCGACCGTGTGCTAGCGGAAGCCGGTGGGCAACGAAATGAGCAAAGGCATGCTGTTGGATATACGGCCAAATGGAAATCTGTGAAGATTAGGCTTGCGTCTTATGAAGAGCGGATGCTGCTTGCGTTGGCTGTGTACGAATTTCTTCGAGCCATCACAAAAGTGCTGCCTGCGTAGGCGCGCAAACCACTTCGGTACGCACTTCATATATCGGCGTAGTGCTTGACCAGAAAAAAAGCAGATCGGGAAATTCGGGGTGTGCGTCTTCACGCTGGAACGGCGCGCGAACAACCTCTAAGGTGCCTTCTTGACCACTCTGATTTGGCAGGACCTCTTGTCCCTTAACGATGGCCCCGGATTTTGCGGCAAGATAGACGCAGGACCCAAGATCGAAGGATTTATTCCAGCGAATCGTGTGTTGATCGTTGCAGGCTGTCGAGGAGAAGAAAGACTGCCTGCGATACTTGGGTTCTGGGACCTCGTTGCTGGCGCGTTTCATCTTTTGAAACACGAGTTGCTCAGCCGGAGTGGCGAGGGCGCGCTCCTCGCCCTTCCGCAATCGATACCTTAGGAGGCCTGCCACTGCTATTCCAGGGTGCGCGGTTGCAAGACGAAAGACTGTTGCCTCGAACGAGCTTCCAAACTTTTCAGTAAGTGCCTCAACGTTAGCCAGCGTAAATAGCCCACGATGTTCACCCCTGAATTCTTCAAGGGGCATTAATAGCTCCGACGCTGCCAGGTCACAAAGTCTTTCGAGCTCATTTGCTTCCCGTGAGTCGGAACCACAAATATCTCGAAACCTTGCTCCTGTCATCGTGTTTGGGAAAAACGTGTGGCTGATTTCATGGGCAATCGAGAAAGCAACCCTGCCTGGCGGTCGTTTGGGATTGTAGAGAATTTGGCCTCTGTTTCCGCGAATCTTGCCGCTCAGGATAAGAACAGCGTCACGGGGTTCAGCTCTCCGCCGTTCGATGTTCATCGGGGATATTGTGAGCCCACACAGAGACGCAATGATTTCGAGCCGCTTCATGGGGCTGGCCTGGTCGCCGTCGTACGAACGGTACTCGCAGTTAAGTTTCCCCGCTTGATTTACAACAGCCGAACGCGGATCTACGAGCTCTCCCGTAGCACGAATTAGGGATATAACGTCCGGGTCAGAATATTTGCGTCCACCCACACGAACAGTTTCCATCGCTCATTTCTGTGGCTTTCTTTGTCCCAACATATTCAGCGTTTCGATTAGGAATCGCCACCCCTCCTTATCTTTGGGTCTCTTTCCCCTGAAATTTATCTGAGCCAGCACCTCGACATCATCATCGGACAGCTTGAGCTCTCCCTGAAGGTCCTTGAGTCCAGCAGGTAGCTCGGACTCCTTGCGTTTCGCGCGGGAAGTCTCTGCTCTGGCGTTGCCTTCTTCCAGGAGCTCATTCAGCGTAAGACCAAAGACGACGGAAATGGAATAGATGTATTGGATGTTCGGTTTTCCCGCTGAACCATTTTCGAGGTCCGAAAGGTACGCCTTTGATAGCCCACATTCCTTGGCCAGGTCTGCAAGCGACCACCCCTTGCCCTGCCGTAGAAATCGGATTCGATGCCCCAGTTTCGTCAGGTCTATGGTCTTGCTGTCCATTATATACAACCTGTCGTAAATAAGTGTTGACCCAACTGTCCCCCTGCGCTAACCTCTGTTGTGAAAAGACAACGGGTCAGCGTACGCGGATATTGAACCGCAGACCTGGCCAAAACTCAAGCCAAAAGAGAGGCGGAATGGCAGACAGGCGAGTTATATGCATCAACAAGCAGCCTTCGCATGATGATACCCACCACCATATTACGCATGTGGGGATCGGCACAACCGACAAGACATATTCAGAGCGGATTCCGGTCTCGACCGTGATCACCAACATTAAATCGCCGTTCGGTGACCGTTATCACGTCAACGGTTCGAACGGTGTTCGTTCAGAAGTTATCGTGAAGCAGTGTCCGCAGTGCGCCCATGCGCACGAAATTATTTCGACTACACCCGACAGGACCAAAACGGACAACCTCCTGTCGCTCTTGGAGTGCCAGGTTTAAGAGGCGCATATTTTTGCTTACTTCGGTGAGTAATTGACGCTGATAGAGGAGAAGTGATGAGTCCAAAACTACTAAGATTCCGGGTCACAAATTTTCGGTCTGTTGACGATAGTGGTTGGATAGAAGTAGACAATGTCGCCGCTCTGATCGGAACGAACGAATCAGGGAAGACGAACATTCTTTTGCCGCTCTGGAAATTGAACCCCGCGAAAGAAGGGACTATTCACCCAACGTCGGATTATCCACGGAAGAAGTACACCACCTTCCGGCATGAGACGGTTAAGCCGATATTCATCGAAGCCATCTTTGATGTCGGTAAGGAACTTGCGGAGAAGCTCGCTGCTTTGACAGGGATGCCCGCCGAACAGATCCGCGAAGCAAGCGTATCCCGCCGGTTCGAGGGTGACCCAATGGTGGATTTTCCAAATGCCGTTCCGGCCCGCACATTGGACAACGACCGTGTTTCGCAAATGCTCAATGCGGCTGAGATGGACCTGGCGGTGATGACGGCACTAAAGAGCGAGGAAGATCTGAAGAATCTAGCGATAGCTGCGATCGCGGCGGCGAAAGCCAAAGTTTCAGGATACGCTCACGTCGGGGCGATACAGATTGATGAATTGCTTTCCGGGCTTGCCACTGTAAAGACCGATAACACGCCGAAAACTAGCACAATTGTGCCTCGCTACCTACGGCTGTCGGAAGAGCTCCGGGGAATGAAAGAGGAGATCTCCCGGGAGCATCCGCGCGAGGTTGATGCCGCGATCAACCTGGTGCTCGAAAATACCCCCAAGTTCGTCTACTACTCGAACTATGGCAACTTGGATTCGGAGATTTATTTACCCCACGTCATTCAGAATATGGCGCGGAAAGACCTCGGCGCGAAAGAGCAAGCGAAGGCGCGTACCCTGAAGGTGCTTTTTGAGTTTGTAAAAGTTCAGCCGAAGGAAATTCTTGAACTTGGCCGGGACTTCAAAGACTCGTCAAATCAAAACAGGCAGCCAACTGAAGATGAGATAGCTGCGATTGCCGAAAAGAAGAAGCAGCGCAGTATTTTGCTCCAAAGTGCGTCTACGTTGTTGACCTCGCAGTTTAGGTCGTGGTGGAAGCAGGGTGAATATCGTTTTCGCTTTGAGGCCGACGGCGATCATTTCCGCATTTGGGTATCAGATGATAAAAGGCCTGAAGAAATCGAGCTTGAAGGTCGCAGTACGGGCCTTCAGTGGTTCCTGAGTTTCTACCTCGTGTTCTTGGTAGAAAGCGCTGATGCTCACGAGGGCGCGATTCTGCTCTTGGACGAGCCGGGCGTCTCGTTGCATCCACTGGCTCAGCGTGATCTTTCTGCATTTTTCGATAGTCTGGCCGAAACAAACCAGTTGATCTATACGAGCCATTCCCCGTTCCTCGTGGATGCTGATCGTCTTGACCGCGCGCGAAAGGTCTACGTTGGAGAAAACGGAACCAGCAAGGTCACGGCAGACCTCCGCGCGTATGACGGAGACATTACGCAACGTGGCGCTGGATACGCAGTGTATGCCGCACTGGGATTGACTGTGGCGGAAAGTTTGTTGTTGGGATGCCAGCCGGTCATTGTGGAGGGCGCGTCCGACCAGCACTATCTGACTGGAATGAAAACATTGTTGATTGCTGCTGGTTGTCTCAAGCCAGGTCGAGAGTTGGTGTTTCCACCCGCCAATGGCACAAAGGGTGTCAAAGCCGTAGCAAGCATCGTAGGTGGTCGGGATGAGGAGCTTCCAGTCGCACTATTCGATAGCGACACTCAGGGGAAGAGCACGGCGCAATCTCTGCGAAATGGTTTGTACGCCGGTGAACCAAATCTGATCTTGGAAATTGAATCGTTCACAGGCGTGGCGGGTTCGGAAATCGAAGACTTGATACCAGCCGAACTCATCGCCCGCGAGATTGATAGATGGCTTCGGAGCCCCGATGTTCCGTTCGCTGAAGAAATGCGATCCGGCGCGCCAATTGTGCCGCAGATCGAAGCATGGGCAATGCGTCATAAGGTGGAACTCCCGAAACCTGGTTGGAAAGTTGAGATCGCCAAGAGAGTGAAGCAACGAATGTTGGCGGAGGGCCCGGAGGCCTTGTCATCGGACGTACGGGCGCGTTGGGAAAAACTCTTTGTGGCTTTTCAAACGGCCCGCGCGGGAGCTGCGGCGAAGGCGACCGCCTAAAAAGGAGAGAAAGGTTCAAAACAGGTGACCTATGAACGCGATATGCCCCAATTGTGGTGCGATCCAAGCCGCTGTGCGGTCGCAAATCGGCGGAAGGCTTGTATTCGCAGCCGCTGGCGCAACGTTTGGGACTCGCGCATTGAAAGATCCTTGGTTTGCGATTGCTCTAGCCATTGCAGGATATGCGTTGGGCGTATACCTGGACGAGCAAATTAGCATGCGTTGTCCACAGTGCGGCGCGATTCTCCGCATCAGCGGTCTCTTGCCCTAGAATGTTGCAGTTGGCGAGGCTCAACCGAGAGGCGGAGGATCTGCGGAAGGCACTATGCGGCGCAACTCCTGGGAATTACGTCGATGTAGAGGGCACGATAACCTCAACGTCGGGGCCGAGCCCGAACTTATTCCCATAGTACGAATTCTGGTAGGCAGGTACTTAAATCAGGTGACGAAAGTGTCCGAGCGGAGTTGCCAGGGTAGAGCACCTGAATCCGATGTCCTACCCTGAGGGATGCTTCTTGAGCGAAAAGCACATTCCCCAATTTCAAATTCATTCTAGCGAAATAGGGAGGCAGCTACAGGCTCGAAGTTTGTAGGAACGCGCTGGTCGATGCGCTGAATCTCAACCCGCCATCGAAGCGGCTTTCGCCTTCATTCGATCCGCGATCTCCTCAAAGTGCCAAGGGCGAAAGTCGTGAGTGTCTACTCCAACATCCATCGAAAGTGAAGTATCGGGGGCCAGAAGTTTTCCGTGGGAGTGCCCGTACAAATGCCAGGCTCCGCGCGATGACTGATTCCAGACTCTCATTGCATAGTGGCAAAGCACGATTCGTTGTCCATTGAGCGAGACTTCCGCGAGATTATTAAGCCACGTAAATTCCTCCGTGAGCTTGCGGGTCTCCTTGTCATGGTTTCCGGCGAGTGCAAATATCTTCTTGCAGCGAATCTGTCGGCGAAGCTCCGCAGCTCGTGCCTTTGGGCCGATACAGAAATCTCCGAGGAAGTACAGAATATCGTTCGCTTTTACATGCGAGTTCAGGCGTTCCAAAATCTCCTGATTCATTTCCTCGACAGTGTGAAACGGGCGATTGCAGTATCGAAGGATGTTCTTGTGCCCCAGATGAAAGTCGGCGGTGAACCAAATGTTGAGCACAGATCGTTTCTCCAATAAGGTACACGGAATGAGTATTCTATGCCGGGAGGAGAGATGAGCAAGACCAATTGCATAGACGCTACAGATCCAATCGCTTTGTCAGGCGACGAACGTCCATGGACAGTTCAGCAAGCAGCTCAATTCCTAGGTGTGAGCCCGCAAACTGTTTATCTGTGGGTGGAGCGTAAGCAAATTCCGCATTTGCGTGTGATGGGCCGAAATATCCGATTCCTTAGGTCAGACCTCGAAACATTCCGTGCGTCATTCAAACAAGACATAGAGGGCACGGAACCAACGGAGTTGACGAGTTAGCAAAGATCGAGGAGCATGGGATTCCCATGCCCACCCCGACGCTTCCGGTTCCCGTTGGAAGACAAAAAGAGGTCCTGTATCTCCCTGGCCAGGGCCATGTAGTCGTTTTGGGAACGGCAGGCAGCGGAAAAACAACCCTGGCAATCCTTAGGTCTGCTTATTTGGGCGATCCCAATACGGACAATAACGGTCGCACACTACTCGTCACGTTCAATCGCGCTCTGGTGAGCTATCTTCGCCATTTCCAAGGCCCTGATTTTAGGAATGTGGTTGTCGAAAACTATCATCGGTTCGCCAGGGGTTACCTTAGTAGCCGAGGTCGAATGGGCTACAACTCAATCTGCGAAGGCAAATTGCGCGAATCGCTGATCAGCAGAGCCATTCTTGCAGTGGGACCGCGGAGGGACAACCATTCGATTTTCAGTAGAGGGGTGGAGTTTTTCTCAACAGAGATCTCGTGGATTGCACAACATGGAATCACTACGGCCGACGCCTATACTCAGGTTCAGCGAATCGGACGAGCCGAAGTCCCACTGGAACGCAAAGCACGCTCGATAGTTTTCGAGGTCTATGAAGAATATCTAAGACTGCGCACAGCGGCTGGCAAGGAATTCGACTGGGACGACATGGCGAACGCCGTCTGCGATGAATTTGACAAGGACAGTTCTCGGCGCTTTTACAGACACGTTGTGATCGACGAAGGCCAGGATTTTTCCCCTCAGATGATCCGTTCCCTCGCGAAGGCGATTCCCTCGGAGGGTTCTTTGACTTTTTTTGGCGATATGGCCCAGCAGATATACGGTCGGAGGATGTCTTGGAAATCGGCTGGTCTAAACGTCCAAAGGGTCTGGGAGTTTAAGGAGAATTACCGCAATACGAGGCAAATTGCGGCGCTCGGCCTTGCGATTAGCAGGATGCCATATTATGAGGGAACCCCGGACCTGGTTGAACCCGTCTCACCCAAAGCAGATGGGCCGCTTCCCGCGATAGTCGAATTCTCGTCCGCCAAAAATGAGGTCCAATTCGTTCTTGATTTGGCAATGCAGAGTGGAAAAACTCAGACCGTTGCGATTCTGTGTCGGACTTGGGAGTTGGTGCGTGAGATCTCAAGTCGTCTACCTCATTCCGCTGTAAAACTGGACCATGACCTCGCCACTTGGCAAGCCGGGCCAAAAATCTACTACGGTGCGTTTCACGGAGCGAAGGGGCTAGAGTTTGACACTGTGATCCTACCGTTTGTCACAGCCGCAAACCTTCCCGACGCTGGATTGGTTAAAGCGGTCGGGAAAGAGGAAGCAGAGGCCACTGACGGAAAGCTCCTTTATGTTGGAGCGACTAGAGCCAAGACTAGGCTTGTGATGACTTTGTCAGGAAAAATAACTGAACTGCTGCCTGTGAAAGATGGGCTATACCAGTCGAGCAAGCAATGAGCGATGCAATTAAGGCAGAGGTTCTGCGTCGGGGCATTGCGCGCCTCTGTCACTTCACCCCATCGAGGAATCTAGGACAAATTCTCTCTGGCAACTCAGGTGTACTTGCAACTAGCAAACTCAAAGAGGACGAACGCAACATCTTTGCCCCAACTGATTTAGAGAGACTCGACGGCCACACCCGTCATATCTCTTGCTCCATCGAATATCCCAACGCGTGGTATTTTGATAAAGCGCGATCTCGGGAGCTATTATTCCGCGATTGGGCGATAGTGTTTATCGCCCCAACGTACCTTTGGAAGAAGGAAACTTTATTTTGCCCGAGAAACGCTGCGGCATCATTCGGGCGTGAAGTTGGGAGTGGAGAGCGTGCTTTCATGCGATTGTTTGCTCCAGAGGTCATGGGTGCCTATGGACGAAAATATTCGCGCTCATCACTTACGCCCGATTATTGTGTGACTGACGAGCAGGCCGAAGTGCTCATTGCAGAAGAAATCGCGCTAGAAGACATTCTTGGCTTTGCGGTTACCAGCATTGAACAGGCTAGGAACGAAGTGGTCAGGCTAAAATTTCTGGGCATTCCATACGCACGAATCCAAGAATTGAAGGTGATAGTCTCGTCTGATCTCTTTGACAAGAATCGATTGAGCCGTTTACTAAAACAAGGGAAAAGACCACAGGAGACGCTTTTTGACCTCAGTACGCTAAAATAGAGCACATGCAGATGACTAGCGGAAATGGAGCGGCGACGAAATCCCAAGAGAAGGCGCTGGGCGCTTTCTTAGGAGCGGCTATTGGCGATGCCCTCGGCTGGCCAAACGAAATGCCAGGCCGTCGTGTCCGCAGCTACGGCGGCACTGATGTTGACGCCGTCAACGGTTTCATGGCCTGGCATCGGCGGTCTGGCGGCCAGTTCATGCCTCACGAGGAAATAATCAATGCTGGCGAATACAGCGACGACACGCAGTTACTTTTGTGCGGAGCCAGGAGTCTTTTGCACGGGCCAGACTGGTTAGGCCATCTGGTCTCAAAAGAACTACCAGTTTGGAGGCTCTATCAACGGGGTGGCGGAGGCGCAACTAATAGAGCGGTGGACCTCTGGATCAGAGGTCAGTTGCCTTGGTCTCTAGATGAAGCGGACCCCAAACGGCAGTCGTATTTCAATGCCGGCGGAAACGGCGTTGCAATGAGGATCATGCCTCACGTGGTTGTTGGTGCCCGTGATGAGACCTTCCGCTCCACAGCGCATGCGATTCTACTGAATGGCATAACAACACATGGTCATCCAAGAGCGCTTTTAGGAGCGTTAGCTTACGGGTTCGCGCTTTGGCAGGCGATGCGCCTAGGTGGGACTCTGAGCTATGGCTACCTGATTGAAACCACCCTCCAAGACTCGGTAGAGTGGTCAAGCTTCTCCGAGGGTTCTGGAATTCTTGCCGAATGGTACAGCCAGGCGCAAAGGAGCTTTCCGGGCGGGTTCAAACAAGTCTGGGCTCAGACCTTGTCCGAAATGCTTGCTTTGCTTAAGAAGGGCCATGAGGGAATTAACGCTGGCGCAATTTCTGTAGATTCGAGGATTTTGCAAGAATTGGGCTGCTTCGATCGAAAGATAAATGGAGCAGGCACAATATGTGCTGCGGCGGCGATATATCTGGCATCCAAATACGCGCCTGATCCTCAGAACGGTTTGGCCGAAGCTGCGACTCTAAAGGGCGCGGATACCGACACGATTGCATCGATGGCTGGGTGCATACTCGGCACTATTTCTGGGACGGAATGGCTACAGCGCTATCGAAACCAACTCCAAGACGAGAGCTACATCACGAAAATCGCTCAGCGACTTGAGCTCGTTCAGATGGATCAGGACGAAAGCAACAGGACGAAATTGCCGACGGGAAAACACAGCCAGGACCTGGACCGTTTTCTTCTTTTGCTTCGTAGAGGCAAAGTCAACGATGATTTCGAGATGCCAGATGGGAGAAATGCTTCCCTCAAGGGCATTCTTCCCATAAAGACGGCTTCACAGAATCTCTCGGGTACGCAGTGGCAGCTTAAGACTGATGACGGTCAGGTCCTCTATGTCAAGAAGCTCGACCGGAAAACCAAAGATGCTAGTCAGATTGAAGGTCAGATCGCGTCCGTAGACAACACACAATCAAGTGTTCGTAGAAAACGCCTGGGCTTTAAGATCAAAATAAAGGCTATCAAGGTTGTTGTTGCGAATCTCGAACGATCTCGGTGGTTTTATCGAGACATTCTGGGATTGAAGATAGCGCGCGAATCGAAGACCTTAGTGAACTTTGGGGAATTACTCACCCTTGTCTCTCACGATCACGGCGGAGATGTTGAGTCATCCAACAAACAGAATGCTCAAACTCAAGCCATTCTCTGTCTCGAATGCTCTGATATTCAATCGTGCCACGATAGTCTGCGCGCCCTCGTTGAGGTAAAGGTCACTCCTATTCACGACTGGTCTGGCCGCAAGGCGTTTCGGTGCGTGGACATAGACGGAAATATTTTGGAAATATTTGAGTCGATTTCCACCAAGCAGCAGATATCCGACCAGAAACTATAAATTGATATCGGCCTCCCCAAGGCCGATGGTATAAATAATCCATCCGTGGCGCCAGATTCTCGCTCCCCTAGCCGATATTTAAACTTTTTCCCTGGTTGTCAGGAGGCAGGTGCTTAGAGAAAATGTCGGTTTTGGCCAAAGAAGACTTTGCAGTTCAGACGAACGCGGTGGCACGGACGATGGCGAGATTGTGGCGAGAATATGGTAGAATCATGGCGAGATTAGAGGCGAGGTTGTGGCGAAGAAATATATCCACGAACTGCGTAATTGGCCCGGATTTACATGGGATTCAAAGGCGCTTGCCCCTTTGCTCTCCGATGTCCGGTTGCGTCAGGGATTGTTGGTCGGGAAGATGCGTGGCTATGGCCTCGCTTCCCGATGGACCGCGACCTTAAAAGTTCTTACCGAAGAAACGATCAAATCCAGCGCAATCGAAGGCGTGAAGCTTGATCCAGAAAACGTTCGTTCTTCCCTCGCTCGTCGGCTGGGGCTGGAGGTCGGTGGGCTCACAGCGCACAAGGATCGGACCGTCGATGGCGTCGTTGAAATGATGTTGGACGCGACGCAACAATTCAGCAAACCGCTAACAAGGGAACGGTTGTTTGACTGGCACGCGCATCTGTTTCCGGGCGTTCGCACGACACGCGACAAATTCCGAGTTGGCGCGTGGCGTGATGACAGCCAGGGGCCAATGCAAGTTGTGTCGGGGCCGGTCGGTCGCCACAAAGTTCATTACGAAGCGCCTGCGGCTGATCGTGTCGAGAGCGAGATGAGAAGGTTTCTCGCGTGGTTCGATGGCAACGAACAGGAAGACCCGCTCTTGAAGGCCGCAATCGCGCATTTGTGGTTCGTTACGATTCATCCCTTTGAAGATGGTAACGGAAGAATCGGAAGGGCAATCGCTGAAATGTGCTTGGCCAGATCGGATGCGAGCGCTCAGCGTTTCTACAGCATGTCCTCGCAGATTCTCGAAGAACGGAAGGGCTATTACGAGGTTCTGGAGAAGACTCAGGCTGGATCGCTGGATATCACGGAATGGCTGACCTGGTTTCTCGAATGCCTGGGTAGAGCCATTGAGCAATCGAATCAGATCACAAGCAGTGCTCTGGAGAAGGAACTTTTCTGGAAGGACTTAAAACAGAAGAAGGTCTCACTGAATGATCGGCAGACAAAGGTCCTGAACAAGCTGTTCAGTGGGCTCGAAGGAAAACTGACCAGAGAGAAATGGATGAAACTGACGAAAGCTTCCTCTCGCACGGCCCTTCGAGACATCGAAGACCTGATCGCCTTGGGGGTCATTGAACAAGAAGAAGCCGGAGGAAGAAGCACGTCCTACAGGTTAAAGAAGATCGTCGAGCAGAAGTCCCCAGAAGGCCAGTAGTTGGAATTTGCGTTGTCGTTCGGTCCGCTTACAGTCCAGTTTAAGGGATTGGTTGCACCGTGTGTTTTCCGCGTAAGCGACACCAGATGCGGCACTTGTGTGATTTGCCCTGCGTCTTGCAAAGCAGGTGCTCTCCCAGCTGAGCTACACGCCCACACAGTGCGAACTTGCATTAATGTTAAAGCATTTGCAACCGTTCGCAAACATTTGGATTCTC
>Ga0307374_10002901_pt1 | contig 29848 bp, 39 predicted proteins | sample OX3MG_FD_202532 | JGI IMG/M metagenome (GOLD analysis project Ga0307374, IMG submission 202532) | Soil microbial communities from Risofladan, Vaasa, Finland - OX-3 | ecosystem: Environmental > Terrestrial > Soil > Coastal area > Acid sulfate soil | place: Finland: Risofladan, Vaasa | collected... | reverse complement strand
CGATGACGCCATGGCGCGCTCGTTCTGGGACAGCCTGTCGGCGGAGGAGTGGACGCCCGACCCGATCGAGAAGCTGCGCTACGTGCGCTGTCTGAGCCGTCGGAGTTCGCGAGCGGATCGACGCTCTTCCTGAGCTCGCGAGATGCGCTGGCCGCCGAGGCTTTGCTGCTGGGTCGGGGTCGCACACCTCAGCATTCCAAGGCAGGTCAGCGACCCTACGGTGTGGCGCAGCGCATGCCCAGCGCACCGACAGCCCGTTCAGCAACGACCTTAACCACACCTTCAACCGCCCCCGCGGGGTCCGAGTGCGATCCTTCCTTGGACGTGTCGGTTGAAGACCTGCTCTTGCTTGCCCTTTTGGGTGCGATGGTCGGCGTCTTCGGCACCCTGGTCGGAGCGGGAGGGGGCTTCATCCTCACACCAGTCCTGTTGGTCCTCTATCCGACAGCAAGTCCGACCACCATTACGGCGATCAGCCTGGTAGTCGTGTTCTTCAACGCTCTCTCGGGCTCGCTGGCGTACGCGCGCCAGCGCCGGATCGATTACCGGAGTGGCATCGCCTTCGCGGTGGCCACGTTTCCCGGCTCCGTCCTCGGTGTTTTGGTGGTCGCGTTCTCCCCTCGGCGTCTCTTCGACGCGCTGATGGGGCTGCTCCTCGCCGCTTTGGCGGTCTGGCTGATCACCAACCGCGACGGCCGAGGACAGTTCCCGGCGCTTCGCGCCGGCAGCCCGCGAACCATCACCGACCGCCAGGGGACGACCTACCGATACACGGTTCCAGTTCGGCGCGGCGTCCTCTTCAGCGTGGGCGTTGGGTTTGTGTCGAGTTTTCTCGGCATCGGTGGTGGCGTCATCCACGTCCCCCTGCTGGTGAGAGCTCTGGGGTTTCCAACCCATATCGCCACTGCAACATCCCACTTCGTCCTGGCCAACATGGCAGCCGTCGGCACGGTGACGCACATCGTGACCGGTGGCTTCGCGAGCGGCACCGGCGTCCATCGGGCGGTTGCGCTGTCGGTGGGCGTGGTTGGTGGAGCGCAGCTCGGCGCCTGGATCTCGCAGCGAATTCAAGGAGTGATGATCCATCGCCTGCTCGCGGTAGCGCTCGCCGCCCTTGCCCTCCGCCTGTTGATTGGGGTCGCGTAACGCGGTGTCGGATGCGGGCGGGAGCGGGCCGCCATAAGCCCCTGCGTCTCAACCACGCTCAGCCGGCGATGCCGATGCTGTCGGCCGCTCTCCGGCCCCCGCTCCGGTATCACTCGCTTCCCTGCGTGTCCAGTTCGCCACTCGTCGCTTCGTCAACCGCCAGAAAAGGTACAAGCCGGGACGCCGATGAGCAGCATGCCGATCGAGGTCCACTGCGCTTGGCGCAGCCCGAGTAGCACGGCCATTCTCCGAGCGTCGCCTGCCATTGCTACCTCCGTCACCGCACCGCCGCCCACAGTAACGTGGGCTCGCTTGCCCACGTTTCAGCCCTCGTGCCAGCCTCCATCCCCGATCTGAGTGGTCCGATCCGCTCGATCTCGGGTCATTCGGGCCTGCTCGACGGCACGATGCGCTTCGCAGCCGTCTATCTGATCGTCGCCGCTGCTCTGGTCGTGATCCCCCTGTGGCTGCGCAGCGATGGCTTGAGGACCGTGGTGGCCGCCGCTCTCGGAGCACTGCTGGCAGTCGCCCTCACGGCCGCCATCGGCATGCTCTGGGATCGGCCCCGGCCATTCGTTGCTGAACACTTCACCCCGCTCATCAGTCATGCAGCGGACGCGTCGTTTCCCTCGGACCATCTGGCTGCGTTGGGAGCGGTGACCATTTGTGTCTGGTTCACGTCACGTCGCCTCGGCCTCGTAGTCGCCGGCATCGCCCTGATAGTGGCGTTCGCGCGTGTCTACGTCGGCGTGCACTACGTCTCCGATGTCGCTGGTGGGTTCGCGCTCGGGCTCGCGTGCGGCGCTCTCATGTGGTGGGCGACCTCGCTCGCACTGGACGTGCTGGAGCGAGCGAATCAGCTGCTCGTCCGTTGCCATCTTCGCCCAACTTCGGCAGCTTCCTCGCGGCATTCACTGGCGAATGTGCCGTGAGCCGTGGCGGTCGCACGCATCCGAGCCTTGCCCACTGACGCGGCAGAATCTGAGCGTGCGGGATCGGCGACGGGCTGGACGAGTAACACCGATCACATGCTGCTCGGGTGCACCAAGGAGAATGCGGCACCGGCGCCACCCCCCGGCGTTCCGTGAGGGAGTGATAGGGGTTGATGTCTGACGATCGGTGACGACTTCCTCACCGGCGCTCTCCCGAATACGACGTCTCGTCACAAGGCTTTGCAGGGGCGTTCATCGCCGCTCAGTCCGAACACCGGTCGTCAGATCAGGCCGAGAATGCTCTTGGTCGCTGTGTAGACCGAAACGAGCACGAGCAGGCCGGCGAAGCTTCGCTCCAGCGCGGACGCCGGCACCCTGGCGGCTAGGCCACCGCCCACAACCGATCCTGCCATGGCCGCTGCCGTAAACGGGACTACCACCCCCAAGTCGACGGCGGTCACACCACCACGGGCAGCGAGCGCGACCACGCTGTTGAGCGCGATGACCAAGAGGCTGGTGCCCACTGCCTCCGGCATGCCGAAACCGAGTGCCAGAACCAGGCCGGGAACCACGACGAATCCGCCCCCGACACCGAAGAAGCCCGTCATGAAGCCCACCACCGTGCCGACGGTGGCGACCCCGACGAGCCGTTTGGCGGTCAGTCCATTTCCGGCGGCCCGGGCGATGGTTGGCTGCGGGGGACTCGGTCGCGCTGACCGTTGCAGCATGGCTCCCGCGGCCAAGAGCATGAGGCCGGCGAATGCGAGCAACAGAACATTCGGGTTGACCAACTTGTTGAGGTCCGACCCGAGCAGGGATCCGCCAACACCGACGAGGCCGAAGACCAGCCCGCTGCCCCATCGCACGCGTCGCGAGCGGGCATAGCCGATGGTCCCGGTGAGGGCTGTCACACCGACGATTACCAAGGACGCGCTGGTGGCGCTGCGTGGGTTCTCACCGATCACGTAGACGAGCGCCGGGACAGTCAGGATCGATCCGCCGCCGCCGAGAGCCCCCAGCGAAACGCCGATCAGCAACCCGAGCGGCAGGGTGAGGAGGGAGAAAGTCACCAGCCGGCGGTGGCGCATGACTCGTTTGCGGGCATGCGCCTCAGCATACCCTGGGGGGTATGCTGTACACTGAAACCATGAGCCACACGTCCTCGCCGGAATCACACGGCATCGACCTCGATGACGTCACACTGACTGACCTGCAGCGGCGGTTGCGCAGGGTGGAGGGCCAGGTTCGCGGGGTGCAGCAGATGCTCTCAGCGCATCGTGATTGCCGTGATGTGGTGACACAGATCGCCGCTGCGAACAAGGCACTCGAACAGGCCGGGTTCGTCCTCGTTGCAGCTGGGTTGACGTGGTGCCTTGAAGACCCACGCCGGTCCGCCGCCGCCGGATACGACATCGGCGACGTCCAGAAGATGTTCCTCAAGCTCGCCTGATGCCGGCAGCCGGAGGTCACGACCGGGACTGCTGCTGCTCGACTTCTTTCCATGCAATCACCAGTCTTGAGAACTGACAGAGGAATACAGATGACCACGATCAACCTGACTGCGGAAACCTTCCGAGGAACCATCGAGGCAGACGGCATCGTGCTGGTCGATTGGTGGGCGTCATGGTGCGGCCCGTGCCGCGCCTTTGCGCCGACATTCGAGGCCGCGGCACAGAAGCATGAAGACGTCGTTTTTGCGAAGGTCGATACCGAGGCTAACCAAGAGCTCGCCGGTGGTGCCGGGATCATGTCCATTCCGACACTCATGGCCTTTCGGGACGGCATCCTGCTGTTCTCCCAGCCCGGCGCCCTGCCTGCAACAGCGCTCGAGGATCTCATCGCGCAAATCCGTGCACTTGACATGGACACCGTGCGCGCATCAGTCGCAAACGGCGTGGCGTGACGGGCGACGCGCATGTGTAGGGCAGTCACCTGCAAGACCTGTCGGCGCCCAACCTGGGCCGGGTGTGGTGCGCACGTCGAGCAGGTACTTGGCCATGTTCCTCGTGATCAGCGCTGCCAATGCGATGTCCGGTCAGCCGCCACGCCGGTCTCCCAGGGGGCCGGGCCATCGTGGTTCAGCCGCATGCGCAGACGGTAGCGGCAACCCGCTGACCAGGGGGACGTTGGAGCCCCTAACGACCCGATCGGTGCCACGCCATCTCGTCGGCGAGTGCTCGGATGCGTCCTGAAACGGGGGCGCTCGCTGTGACGAACGCTCGGTGACGTCAGTGCGCTGCGGCCTGCAAGGTGGCCGCCCGAGCCGCACTCAACCAGCTGCCGTTGTGACAGAGGTACAGCTTGGGGATGCCGGCGATGCGCGCTGCTGCATATGACGGGCTTCGGGGAAACAGCCGATAGAGCTCCCGGACCGAGACTCCCGAGGCCTTGCCCAGGAGTCGAACCGTCGGGCCCATCCCGTGTTCGAGGAACTGATTGCGGGTGAAGCGGATCACCTGCCAGTGACGGTCGCCCAGCTCACGGATGCCCACTCGCGTGGCAAGGGCGGGAACCATCGCTTCGGTCCACTGCTCGGGGTGGACAAAGAACCCTTCTTCATTGAGCTCCACAGACGCGAGCGCTTCTTCGCGGCGGTTGTCAGCGGTGATCATCCGTTGTCTCCAAGTTGTTTGGACGCCTCTCAGCTTCCACCCCAATGTCTCGAGTCACAAGAGCCGAAGGACCCGACGGGAATGTGACCTGAGCCCGGGACGTCCTGGCTGCCATGACCGCGAGCAGGGATCCGCGCGTTACGGTAGTCACCAGCACCATCGCGGGTTGCTACGGTGTCATTGCCACGGGCAGCGGCATTGGTGGTGATGGTGGTGGTGCGGCCCCGGGTATCGCGACGAGTAGAGCGCCTGCTCCAACTCGGCTACGCGCTCTTCGACGGTTCCGGCGCGCAGCCGCGGTGTCCCGGCAATCATCCGCTCGGCAAGCTCTTGCCTCTCGCTGTCGCTCAGTCCCTTGAGAAGTTCATCGACTCGCTCACTCATGGCTCGATCCCCAAATCGTTGAACGGAATGGATCAAGCGTAGGTGCGTCGTGAGCCGGAAACCAGGGCCGAAGGTCCCTCAGCCGGGGGCGCGCACCCCCACCGCCCCGAGGGCCGTCCACCCTCGTCTGCCTACCTGTGCCGGCCGAGTGCGGGTTGGGTCGGAGAGAGCGGCGACGCTGCGGGCACCGTGCTCAAGGCTGAGGTGCCGGCCAATGCCTCGGGTGCGAACCGGAGCGCTCGGTGCAGGAAGACTGTCACCGCCGGGGCCACGGTGAGGAAGTCACCGATTGCGCTGTGACCGGCGCCCGGGATCACCAGAAGATCGGTCCCCGCAGGTGCCGCGGACTGGAGCGCCTCGGCGTCGGCAAGCGGCACAACAGGATCCTCGGCGCCGTGGATCAACAACACCGGGACGCACAGGCGCGCGATCGTGGCGAGAGGGGCGAAGTCCGTGAAACGCTGGCCAAGAGCGCGCTGGATCTCATTGAGCATGAACCGCACGGCGACTCCAGGCACTCCGCGACGGCGCATCGCTCGGCCCATATAGGCAGCAGGATCCGCCATCGACGAGATGCTGACGACCGCTGCAACTCGCGGGTCTCGCGCGGCCACCATCAAGCATGCTCCGGCGCCGACCGAATGGCCCACGAGAACGACGCGGTCCGCGTCGACGCGTGGGTCAGCGCGTAGCCATGCCAGCGCGTGCTCGGCATCGCTGGCGAAGTCAGGCATGGAGCTGAAGCTGTCGTCGTCGCTGCGTCCGTGGCAGCGGGCGTCGAGGAGGAGCACGTGCAGCCCGGCCGCGAGCAGGGGCCTCGCAATGGGCAGCATGAGGCTGGCGCTGCCGGTCCACCCGTGGAGCACGACGGCCGCCGGCTGTGGGCCGCCCGCTGGTGCGGGGACGAACCAGGCGCGCAGCCGCCGTCCGCGTGCTCCGTCGATGGTCACGTCCTCCGCCTGCAGCCCCACCTGCGCCGGCGTATCGCCGGAGGGAACGTGGGGAACGCGGAAAAAGCGCGCCAGCACCCGAGGGGTTGCAACACGAAGCGTCGCCCATACGAGCAGCAGCGCGGCGGCCCAGGCGGCCACCAGGCGCGAGCGCCGAAGGCCGTGCGAGCGGTTGTCTGATGACCCTGGTGGGTCCGCCCTCAGCGGACGGGCGGTCAGGGTCACGTTACGAGGACCAACACGCCGATCAGTCTGCGCGTCCGGCGTTCGGATGTGATCGACCACGGGGACGACAGCAGCGTCCCAATGGCCTCGGCGGGCCGGGCGCATCGCAGCCACGTACGCGCTGGGCGCAACTCGGCGCGCGCCTCCTCGCGGACGGGCCGCGTGGCGCGCTCATCACTGCGTTGATCGAGGAGTCACGGATCCGATGTCAAGGGCACAAAGGGCCTCCGGTTGGGGCCGGAGCGCCTTCGGACCCAGTACCAGCGCCCCTGGCCACCCGCCGCAGGTGGGCGGATGATGACGTGGTGACTGGAGCAAAAGTGGTACGCCGCATCCCAGCGGGATCCATAGGAGATGAGGCGTCAGGCGCACACCCTCACGTCAATCTTGAGATCACGGGGATGACGTGCGCATCCTGCGTACGTCGCGTGGAGCAGGCTTTGGAGAACGTCGACGGCGTCGTCTCGGCCACCGTCAACCTGGCCACCGAGCTGGCGGGGGTCGATGTGGGAGAGAAAGTTGACGCCGAAAGCCTCACCGCAGCGGTCCGAAATGCCGGCTACGGGGCGCGCATTGTCGCGCCAGAACGCAACGCCATGGTTGTCGCCGCCGAACGCCGTCTCCGCAGAAGGGCCGACGTTCGCCGGCGTGCACGCCAACTTGGTGTCGGGGTGCTGCTCAGCGGGGTGACGTTGCTGCTCAGCTACGGATTCGGTTCATGGCGTTGGTCGGGGTACCTCCAACTCGCCATCGCTCTGCCCGTGTGGCTTTGGGTGGGCTGGAAGTTCCATCGCGGCGCGCTGCGGGCCGCACGGCATGGATCGGCGAACATGGACACTCTGGTCTCGCTGGGGTCGAGCGTCGCCTTCGTCTACTCAGCCGTCGCAGTGTTCGTGCTCCCCGGCCAGGCAATCTTCTTCGACGTCGCGGCCCTCATCGTCACGTTGATCTCGGTCGGCAAGCTCCTGGAGGTGGTCGCACGCGGTCGAGCGAGTGGCGCCATCGAGGCGTTGGTAGGTCTGCAGCCGCGCACTGCGCGGCTGCTGGCTCGCGCGGCCAGGTCGGCTGACTGGCGGGACGCGACACCGGTCGACTTCCCTGTCGATGGGCTTCGGGTCGGTGACATCGTGCTCATCCGCCCGGGGGAGCGGGTGCCGACCGATGGGGTGATCATCGATGGCTCGGGTGCGGTGGATGAGTCGATGCTCACTGGCGAGAGCGTGCCGGCGGTGAAGCGGCCGGGGAACCAGGCGATCGGTGCCACGGTCAACGGCACCTCGGCGCTGGTGATCCGCGTCACCCGGGTGGGATCGGAGACAACGCTCGCCCACATCCTCGCCATCGTCGAGCGGGCGCAGACGGAGAAGGCACCAGTGCAGCGACTCGCCGACCAGGTGTCCGCCATCTTCGTTCCCGCGATCCTGTTGATCGCCGCGGCTACCTTCGTGGGCTGGATGCTCAGCGGGCATAGCTTCGTGGTGTCGATGATCCCGGCGGTCGCGGTGCTCGTTGTTGCCTGCCCGTGCGCGCTGGGGTTGGCGACGCCGGTGGCCGTCATGGTTGGCACGGGACGAGGCGCTGAGCTGGGACTGCTGATCCGCGGCGGGGAATCGCTCGAGCGCATTCACGCGTTGCGAGCGATCGTTTTCGACAAGACGGGCACGCTGACGGAGGGATCGCCGAAGGTGGTGGACGTTATCCCGATCGGTGGGCGGGTGAGCGCGATCCAGGCTCTGGCTCTCGCCGGCTCGCTCGAGCAGGCTTCGGAGCACCCGCTGGCGAGAGCGATCGTGGCCAGCGCCGCGCAGAACGGCGCACTGGTGCAGCCGGCGTCGGTGGAGGCCGTCCCCGGAGGTGGCGTCCGCGGGGAGGTCCACGGAACACAGGTGCTCGTGGGATCGCTCGCGTGGCTGAAGGGCCAGGGGATCCCCACCGCTGACGCCGAGCGTCCGGCGGCAGTCATCGGCGAGCATGCACGCACGGCGATCGCCGTGTCGATCGACGGCAGTGTCGCCGCGCTGATCGCGGTGGCGGATCCGATCCGAGCCGACAGCCGGGCGGGTGTCGACCACCTGCGCCAGTTCGGCCTGCACGTCGTCCTCGCCAGCGGCGACCGCGAAGCAACCACGCGGGCGATCGCAGATGAGGTCGGGATTGCCGACGTGCACTCCCAACTCAGCCCGGAGGACAAGGCGAGCCTCATCCGCAGCCTGCGCTCGAGTCTCGGGCCCGTCGCGATGGTCGGCGATGGTATTAACGATGCTCCCGCGCTGGCACTCGCGGACGTCGGCATCGCGCTGGGTACCGGGACCGGCGTGGCCATGGAGACGGCCGACATCACCCTCGTGCACGGCGACATCGAGGCGGTGAGTGTCGCGATTGCGCTCTCGCGGGCGACGCTGCGCATCATCCGCCAGAACCTCGCGTGGGCGTTTGGATACAACCTCGTGCTCGTCCCGCTGGCGATCGCGAGCATCCTGCCGCCGATCGTTGCCGCACTCGCCATGGCGTGCAGCTCGGTGACCGTGGTGCTCAACGCGTTGCGGCTGCGTCACTTCTCTCCGCAGCGTCGCCAGGGATCGATCGGGGCCACCGGTGAGACGCAGCCCACAACAGAGGTGGCGGGTTGGGCGGGTGGCACTGCTGTTCGGGCCACGCCTACGAACACACCGGAACCGATGCGACACTCATCATCCTGAACGGTCCGCCCCCTTGAGATACATCGGTTGGGCAGCTACTGGAACCGGACTGGTCTGGCCGAAACTGGAGTTGGTGCCGACAGAAGGGGTGGGCCAGCACTGAGCGTGCGATGGAGCAGCCGTGCTCCCCGTACCCATGGGTCACTGTTTTGAAAGTCATGATTACCGCAAGACACGATCACGCGATGCCGGGGAATGCCCTACGGGTGTCCTTCCTGATGACATCCGTCATTCTCGTTATCGAGATCGTTGCCGGCTTGGCGTCGCACTCCCTGGCTCTTCTCGCCGACGCCGGCCATGTGGTGACGGACGTCATCGCACTAGGTCTCGCCTGGTTCGCGGTTGAACAATCCAAACGTCCGGCGGATATCCGCCATACCTACGGCTACGTGCGGACGGGAATCCTCGTGGCGCTGGCGAACGGCCTGACCTTGATCGCCATAGCCGTCGCGATCACTTACGAGGCTACTCGGCGGCTGGCGCACCCGGAGGGCATCAATGCATTGTTGGTCATCATCTCCGCGTGCGTTGCGATCAGCGTCAATACGCTTATCACCATTCGCCTGCGGGGCGAGGGCGAAAGCCTCAACGTCAAAGCCGCCTCTTTGCACGTTCGAGGTGACCTGGCCGCCTCCGTCGGGGTTGTCATCGCCGGTGTCATTGTCATCACCACAGGATGGCTCTACGCAGATCCACTGATATCGATAGCGATTGCGTTGCTGGTCACCTGGAGTGCCTGCCGCGTCGTCCTGGACGCGTCCAATATTCTTCTGGAGGGCGTCCCGAAAGGTTTGGACGTTGTCCAGGTGGAGGCTTCCACCCGTGGAGCCGCTGGCGTGGTTTCGGTCCACAACCTCCATGTGTGGTCTCTATCATCGGAATCACTTGCGCTGAGCTGTCATGTCATCATGGAGGCGGTCACGATGGCTGAGAGCGAACGCACTGTCCGCGCCATCGAGCACGCACTTCGCCGACAATTCGGAATCTCGCGCACGACCATCCAGATAGAGGTGGGCAATTCCGCCAGGGACGATGGGCATGCCGCGGCTGACCGCGATTATCTGCACCCCCCACTCGTCGGGTAGCTGGCAGCGGCCGACACGCGAGACGGTAGCGGCAACCCCGCTGACCAGGGGGACGTTGGAGCCCCGGAACGACCCGGTCGGTGCCACGCCATCTCGTCGGCGAGTGCCCGGACGCGTCCTGAAACGGGGGCGCTCGCTGACGTGATCCGTGACATCACGGCTCGACGCGCCTGAGCGGGCAGCCGGTCAGCGCTCGAGTGCCGCGGCAACGCGGCGCAAGCGCTCAGCGGCGTCCGCCGCGATCGGGGCGAGCGCTGGGTTGTCGACGAGGCCGAGGATCGCGATGGGGTCCATGAACGACACGCGCGATCCACCCTCGGCGCGCTCGGCGACGACCACGTTGCAGGGGAGGAGCAGCCCGACGTCCGGGTCCGCTTGGAGCGCGCGGTGGGCGAGCGGCGGATTGCAGGCGCCGAGGATCTCGTACCGCGGGAATGCAACATCGAGCTTCTCCCGCAGCGTCGCGCGCACATCGATCTCGGTGAGCACGCCGAAGCCCTCGGCCTTGAGCAGCTCGCGAACGCGCGAGTCGGCCTCCGCATACGCGATCGGGACATCGACGCTGAAGCCGAACGCATCTGTGGTGCTCATGCGGCTGATCTCTGGGCATCGTCGTCCGTGGTGCGCCGCTCGGCGCGCACCAGGGCGTCGATGGCGTTCCGCTCGCCGTCGTCGGTCATGACCGGACGCATGACACGGTCGGCCCGAACCACGCGCAGCCCCTCGATGCCGGCGAGGTCATCGCTGATGTCATCGGGGCTGAAGAGGATGGCCGGATCCTGGGGCCCACCGTATCCCGCCTCGATATTGCTGCGATCGTGTCCAATCACGATGAGCGTGCCGCCCGCCGCGACGGCGTCTGCCGCGCGGCGCACCAGGGCACGCCGCTCCTCGCCGGGGAGATGGATGTAGACGAGAACGACCAGGTCGAACGCACCCCGCGCCGGCGAGTAGCTGCGGAGATCAGCCTCGGTCCAGTCGACCTCGACCCCGCGAGCCTCGGCCAGACGTCGTGCTTTCTGGAGGCCAATGTTGGAGAAGTCGACAGCGGTGACGCGCCACCCGCGTTCCGCGAGCCAGATGGCGTTGCGACCTTCGCCGGCGCCGAGGTCGAGTGCTCTTCCCGGCTGGAGAGCCGCGACCTCCTGAACCAGAAAACGGTTCGCCTCAGCGCTCCAGACCAGTTCGGCATCCGCGTAGCGCTGATTCCATGCCTCACGATCCATGACGGTTCAGTATGCGCAACCACTCCGTATCGCCGAGCAATTGGAGGCGTCGCCAGAGCACGGGATTGTCGCGCGCCTGGCTGGCGTGGCAGGCGATTGCTCGGCGCTGCGTGGCGCGATCGACCGGCAACCGGAAATCGAGCTCGCTCGGCGGACGACCGCAGAATGCGGCACCGAACTCGAGGTTCAGGGCGCCGGCGACGTCCTGCGGGAGGGCCCAAGCAACAACCGGAAGATCTTCATGCGCCGAGGCGATTGCGGCTTCCGTGGCGCGCGCATGGTCGGAATGACCGGTGACGCCGCCCTCGTCGAAGACCAGGAGCATATCGGGGCGGAAGCATTCGATCATTGCCTCCACATCCGTGCGAAGGGCGTCGACGCTCATCATGGCGAGCTTCCCGTCGGGATAGTCGAGCAGACGCACGTCTCCCACCCCGAGCGTTGCCGCTGCACGGATGAGTTCGCGCCGACGCACACGGTGAAGATCGCCGTCAACGCCGTGCAGGCTTGACGCCTCCCCGTGCGTGAAGCAGAGCAGCGCGGTGTCGCTCCCGAGCCGGCTGAATGCGACGATCACCGCGCCGAGCCCGAACGACTCGTCGTCGGGATGGGCCACGACGGCGAGCACGCGGGCCCCAAGCCCGAGGCGCCGTGTCAATTCGTCAGACCCTGTTCCCAAAATGCTCACCGGTGTGGTCCACGACGATGGATGGGCAGCCACGTCAGAGAGTGGCACGGCGCCGTGACCGCGTGCTGATGCGCAAGAGCGCGTACAGCGGGCAGAAGCCAACCGTCGCGGTGACGAGGAGGATGCCCGCAACGACCAGCGAAACGATGCCGATCATGGTTCCAAATCCCAGCGACAGCGAGAGGAGCGTGAGCCCGAACGCGACCACGACTCGCGCTGCTCGATCAATGGTGCCGATGTTCTGTGTCATGGTGATCTCCGACGGGGAGCCGGCCGGGTGACAGGACCCGATGGGACCGGCTCGATCCATCACCACGGATGCGCGACCCGGCCGAATGGTGCGCAGGCATCTCTTACAGGATGGCCGCGACCTCTGCCCGGATAGCCCGCCGCGCGCGGACAAGGAGGGATCGCACCGCCGGGACTGTGGTGTCGAGTCGTCGCGCCACCTCGCTGATGCCGAGGGCTCCGCCCTCGTGGAGGACAAACGCGAGGCGCTGTCGCTCGGGCAGTGCAGCCACGGCTGCTAACACCGCGTTCCCGACTGTTCGCCGCTCGGCGAGAGCCTCCGGGTCTGCGTCAGCGGCCGCCAACAGCAGGAGTTCGGCGTTGCCGGGATGTTCTTCGAGCAAACCGTCGAGGGACGTGGCCATTAGGCGTCTGCGCAGCATCCGGCACTCATTCGTGGTGATCCGGTGTAGCCACGTGCGAACCGTCGCCTCGCCCCGGAACCCAGCGATGTGCTCGGCCGCCTTCACGAGCGACGACTGGGCGACGTCCTCGGCGTCCTCGCGGTGGCCGCACAGCTGCCGGGCGAGGCGAGCGACGTCGTCCGCCTGCGCCCAGACGAGATTCGCCTGCCCCTCGGGCTCCGCACCGTCAGCGACGTCCATGCACCGAGCTTGCCCCAGCGGAGGCGAGGCCCGCCAGGGTCAAATGGCCTCATGAGGTCAGGGTTCGACCTTCCGACGTCAGATTGACTATGTCAGGGCTCGTCTCCTGCCCCAGGCGCCGGAAGGTCGATTCGAAGAGCGTGGCGCGGGTCAGGCCTGGCTCCCACTCCGCGGCAGCGTTCTGAGCGAGCCTCAGCCACTCGGCGCTGAGGGAATCCGTTTGAGCTCGAAGAGCGGATGACGCCGAGCCTCGGCGAGATACTCTGCGGGCGTGTCATCGACGCGGATCCCATAGCGGCTGAGGATGCCGATCGGTGGCCTGAAGCGAGGGCCCAGCAACGCGCGGAGCAGTCGCGAGCGCCGGTGCGGCGCGAGGATGCGCCTGAGGATGGCCGCCGCCTCGTCGGACGGCAGCTCGACAGCCTTCACCTGCAGGTCGCGGTGGTGTTCGGTCAGTTTTGCCTCACCGGCCACCCGAAGGTTCTGCACCCAGCCGCTCTCGCCGTAGGACGACTGGACAAACATGCGACCGTCCATTTCGACCATACCCACAGGCACCGTGCGAGGCTTGCCGGACCGCCTTCCTTGCACGGTCAGGAGAACATTCGGGGCACCGGTTGGCATGCCAGCAGCAATCATCCGGCGTGCGAGCGGGTTGAGCAGGCGGAGCAGTCGCCCGCCGGCACGCTGCCGGAAGTCGAATCGATCAGCACGTTGCTTGTTCATACCGTTCCCCTTTGGCCAGCCGACCGCGTATGGGTGGCTCGCTCGTACACGTCTTCATGGGTCTGCCGCCGGAAGGCCAAGCGGTCGCCAACACGCCGATGACCGGGGCTGAGGCTGATGGGTGCGACGCCGCATCAGCCCATCGTCCAGGACCGGAGCTTCTCGGGGTTCCGGACAGCCCAAATGTGCTTGATCCGCTCGTCGGCGACGTCCACCGCCACCACCAGCACGGTGACGCCATCTTGCTGACCCGCCAGGCCGGGCTGGCCGTTGACCGTGCGCTCCAAGAGCATCAGATCCGGTGCCATCGCGGCGACCTCGACGGCATAGCGCGCGATCCGTTCGGCGCCGCTGATCGGGAGGAGGCGCGCCCTGGCGAGGCCGCCGCTGTCGGCGGTCGCGGTGGCGTCGGGGTCGAGGAGAGCAATGAGCGCGTCGATATCCTTGGCCTCCCAGGCCTCCTTGAAGTCCCTGACAACGACGGCGCGCCGGGTAGTCGAAGTCGCACCGGCCTGAGAGGCGAGGATGCGACGGCGGGCTGATGAGGCGAGCTGGCGACATGCCGCCGGGGTGCGGCGGATGATCTCGGCCACTTCCGCGAAGGGGTAGCGGAAGACGTCGTGCAGGATGAAGGCGACGCGCTCGGCCGGGGTCGTCGATTCAAGCACAACGAGGAATGCCATGTTGATCGTCTCGTCGAGAGTGACTCGGTCGGCGGGATCGACTGAGAGATCGGCCGATCGCCCGTTCAGCCATTCGGTTTCGTCGGGGAGCGGCTCCGGGATCCATTCGCCGACGTAGCTCTCGCGTCGGAGGCGTGCCGAGCCAAGGAGATCGAGGCAGATGCGACTGGCCACTGTCGTGAGCCAACCGCCGGGGGAAGCGATGGCGCCCCGCTGTTGTGGAGACATCGCGTACCAGCGGGTGTAGGTCTCCTGGACGACGTCCTCGGCATCGGCCAGGGAGCCGAGGAATCGGTAGGCGAGATTGATGAGCTGGCGCCGCTCACCCATGATCGCGCTGAGGCTCGGATCGATCCGATCGTCCGGCGGCTTCGGTTGGGTGGTCATGGTGTCGATGCTCCCGTGGTCGCATCTGCCTGCATCAGTTCGACGAGACAACCAGCCGAAGTGTGAGGGGAGGGCGGCGCCTCACATTTCGCCCGCTCTGTCGTCGGACTCATGAGACGCACACCGCGCGCGGGGCGCGTCACAACGTTCGACTTCGACCTCGAAGGCCCGCTTGAGGGCGACACCGCGGTCGGCCGCGCCTATGTCTCGGAGTTCGGGCGCTTTCGCGACGGGAGTTCGCAGATGATGTACGCCATCTACCACGATCGCTACCGGCGCACCTCGGAGGGCTGGAGATTCGCGGAGCGCGTCTATGAGATCAGGCGCACGGCCGGCTGACCGAGGCGGCTATCGTCGGGTGACGAGGTGAGGTTGCCACTCAGGCGAGCGTACTGCCACACCGCGCGCGCCAGCCGGTATCGCCGGCGCGACGACGAGCAGGTTCCACCATGCGTTCGCAGGCAGTGCGAAAGCACAGCACTCGCGCGCGTTATCGCGACGTGCGCGCCGAGACGTCGGCCAGGCGGTACAGCTGCCGAGCGTTGCCCTCGAAGATGCCAGCGGCGGTGTCGTCCTTCCACTCCGCACTCACCGTCTCGCCGAGCGTCTCGCGCACGGTCTCCCACGCGTCACGGAGCACCACCGACCCGAACCAGTGGCTCTCGGGCAAACCATGACCGTCGCTGCCGACCGTGATCCTCCCGGCCGGAGCCACGTCAAGAAGGCGCAATAGACGGTCTGCGGTGGTCGCCGGGCTGAAGAGGTTGCACAGCGAGAACTCCGTCCACACGTGCGGACGGACGCTGGCCAGGTATCCCGCCTGCTCGTGCCACGGATACGACGCATGGATGAGCACAACGTCCGCGCTTGACCCCTCAGCGGTGCGCAGCACCTCCTCGAGCAGCAGCGGGTCCGACTCGGCGAGGCGGATCTCCGAATCGCCGAACCCGGTGTGCACCTGCAGCGGCCGGTTCAGGTCTGCGCAGCGTCCGAGCGCGTGGCGGAAGAGGAGGTCGCGCAACGCTTTCCCGCTGCGACGCACGGGGATTCCAGCCGCACGGTCGGTGGCCAGCCCGCGCTCCGCCTGCGCGAGTGATGCAGACGGGTCCACCGCCAGCCCGGTGCGATACGCGAGCACCGTCTTGAACCCCACCACACCGCCGCGCACCTGGCTGTCCATGAAGGCGTCGACATTGTCCACAACCTCACGCGCGCCGCACCCCTCGGCCAACAACGCGTCGATGAAGGGCTCGAGGCGTGCCAGGTCCCATACGGGAACACCCGACAGATCCGCGTACGCTGCAGAGCCGCCAGGCTGAGCACCCTGCCACCCGGCGTCCATGAGCATCCCCGCGGTTCCGGAGTCGGCAAACAAGGCGTGCACATAGGCTGGCCAGTCCGCGCCGGCCGCGTCATCGCGGGCCGCCACGGCTTCCCCCGGTGTGCATCCGAGGTGGTGGGCCAGACGCACGCGCAGCATCTCGGTCGCCAACCGCGTCGGCGCCAGTCTCAGCCGCCTGGTGTCGGCGTCCTCCCCCTCGTCCACGTCGAGTGTGAAGCAGGCGAGGTCCAGCGGTTCGAACGCGAGTGGGAACGGATGGACGTGGTCATCGATCATCCAAGGAGCTTTGCGTCCTCGCCACCCTCCTCCCCGAGGATCGAGCCGATGCGCGCCACGGCGGCCGGATTCTGCACGCGCAAGATAACCACCGCGGCGATCCCGATCACGAGCCAGAGCGCCGTGAGGTACGGCGTCAGGTTCAGCGGGAATGGCGGCTGCGGGTACACCGATCCGTAGAACGCGGCGCCGAAGACGACCGCACCGATCAGCGGCACAACTGCATGCAGCAGCGGGTTGTAACTGGCCTTGGTGCGCCGGAAAAAGGCCATGCCCCCGAGGCACAGCATGACGTAGACGAGGATCACCGCCAGCGTCCCGAGCGTTGCGTAGAAGAAGTAGATCGTTGTTGTTGCGCCACCGAAGGCGGCCTGCGGATACACGAATCCGATCAGGGCGGCGGCAGCCGTGGCGACCAACGCGACGGTGACGGTGGCGTTGACGGGAGTCTTGAACCGCCGATTCGTCTTCGAGAACCAGCCCGGCAGCACTCCCTCGCGGCCCATTGCGAACAGCGTGCGCGCCGCGGCTGTGGCGCACGCCAGACAGACGATGAAGGCGGAGAGCATGCCCCCGATCTCGATGAGCGTCGGGAACGGGCCACCGATGAACTTGCTGGCGACTGTCTTGAGCGCGAAGGAGTCGGCCCCGGCTGCCGCTCCGTTGTTGACGCCGAAGCCGACTGTGATCGCGTACGTGGTGAGGAGGTAGAAGACGATTGCGAAGCCGGTGGCGGCGATGATCGCAATCGGGATCGAGCGGCGCGGGTTGGAGGTCTCCTCGCCGAAGTCGGCCGCGGTCTCGAAGCCGATGTACGACGTGACCCCGAGGATGATCCCGTAGAACACCCCGTTGAAGCCGCCCGACACCGTGTGGCCGAAGGTGAAGGGCTCGAGCGTGTTGCCGCTGGCGCCGCCCTTGCCGACGACGAAGAGGTCGACGAGGACGATCACCGCGATGGTGACCGCGCCGACCACCAGCTGGACCGTCGTTGTGACCTTGATCCGGATGATCGACAGCACGAGGAGGAGCGCCATGCCGATGAGGAAGAACAGGAACCAGAGGTTGGTGTTCAGGCCGAGCAGGTTGATGGCCAGGCCGGCCACGCCCGCCATGGTCATGGGGACGAAGCATGCCAGGCCAAAGGCGTAGAGCCACCCGGCGATGAATCCTCCCTCCTTGCCGATACTCCGCGAAGCGTACGTGTAGGCGTATCCGGCCGACGCCATGCGCCGTGTGAACCCGATGATGACGAAGGCGAGCGCGAGCACGCCGATCCCGCCGAGGAGGAACGCGAGCGGTGTGGATCCCCCGGCCACCAGGGCGACGCCGGGCACATTGAGGAGCATGGCCATGCCCGGCGCGAGCACCGATACCGAGATTGCGATCGCGTCCCAGGTGCTGAGCGCACTGCGCGCGAGCGTGTTCTCCCCGTCGGTGACGATGGCAGGTCCGGCAGCCATCGTCGGCTCAGGGCCCCTTGTGACAGTCATCGCGCCTCCTCCACCTAGTGTTTGCGATCCTCAGGGATGAGAACCGTGTCGGTGTCCAGGACGTAGTCGAACGCCAGAGGGGTGCAGCGCCGCTCCATCAGCCAGCCGTGAAACGCCTGATGCACCGGGTGCTGCTGGTACGCCTTGAGTTCGTCAGCGCCGGCGAACTCCATATAGAGCAGGCGCGAGTAGCCGTTGGTCCGGGCGCCGGTCAGATCGCTGCCGAAGCGCAGCCGTGTCATCCCGCCGATCGCGGCCGGCCACGCAGCCACCTGTGCGCGCATGTCGGCCGCGTCCGGATCCGAGAGCTCCTCGGGAAACGAGAACAGCACGATGTGCTGGAGCGTCATCGGTCAGTAGACCTCGAAGTATTCACGCATTTCCCACTCGGATACGCCCTGCCCCTCAGGAGCCGGATTTTCGGCGACCGCGGCTTGGTATCTGGCGTTCTCGGCGCGCTTCATCATCACGTAGTAGTCAACGAACGCTTCGCCAAACTCGCGTCGGAAGAGCCCGTCGCCCTCGAGTGCATCGATGGCGGCTCCGAGTGATGTCGGTAGCAGCTCGGCCTCCTCCGCATACGGATCTGCCGCGACCGGTGGCGGCGGCACTATGCCGCGGTTGATGCCGTCGAGCCCCGCGACGATATTCGCCGCCATGTAGAGGTAGGGGTTGGCCGCCGGCTCGCCGAGCCGGTTCTCGATGTGTGTGCCCTTGTCGCCGGTGCCGCCCTGAACGCGCACCATTGCACCACGGTTCTCCAGCGCCCAGCCGATACGGTCGGGAGCGAAGGAGTATGGGCGGAACCGCCCGTAACCGTTGACCGTCGGCGTGGTGAAGATGGTCATCGCCTTGGCGTGCTCGAGCAAGCCGCCCACGAACTGGCGCCCAATTGGCGACAGCATCTCGGTCTCTGACGCGAAGGCGTTGTCTCCACTGGCGGTGTCGACGAGGGACTCGTGGAGATGCCATCCAGACGGGAAGAAGTTCGGCAGTCCCGGCCAGCACATGAATGTGGCCAGCAGCCCGCGGCGGCGGCAAATCGCCTTCACCGCGGTCCGGAACATGATCATGGCGTCAGCCGCTACCAGCCCGGTCAAGGGACTGAAGGTGAACTCCATCTGCCCGGGACCCCACTCATCCTCCATCGACCGGGGCGGAAGGCCGACGTCGTACAGACCGTCGCGCAACGCGCTGAGCGTGCTCTCGATGCCATCGAGCCGGGTTTCGGAGAGGAACTGGTATCCCTGTTCGAAGACCTCCACCGACGGTGGGGGTGGCGGGGCGCCCGTCTGGTCCAGGCCGATGCGATCGCTGGTCAGGCGAACGATGTAGTACTCCACCTCGAGCCCCGCGGTGTACGCGTAGCCGGCCTTGTCAAGTCGCTGAAGCTGTCGGCGCATGGTCGCGCGCCCGTCGAGCGGCACAGGCCTGCCGTTGCTGAAGTACACATCACAGAGCACCCAGCCGGTGCGATCCGCCCAGGGCAGGATTCGAAAGGTCGATGGGTCGGGCACGATGACCACGTCGGGGAATCCGGTGAATTCCTCGATGCCAAGGCCACCGCCTGCGCCGAACGCGGGCGGGAACACGGCGTTGCCGGTGTCGAGGCTGTAGATGGCGCCGGAGAAGTCCGCCCCGTTGCGCATCGCCGCGATCGCCGCCTCGGCCGAGAGGAACTTGGTGCGTGGCACACCGTGTTGGTCGACAAGCACGACGCGCACCGTGCGCAACCCCTTGTCGCGAATCTCGGCCGCGACCTTGCTCGCCACCTCGAGCTGCTCCTCGGAGTGGAGTCCGTGCTTGGCGACGAACCCCGGCGACCCGATGCCGTGGTCGTGCGTGGTGCGGTCGTTGTCGCGGTTCATACGGCTCCCTCGTGCAGCGCGTGACTGTCGAGCGCTGACCGCATCGAATCGATCAGCTGAGTGGCGAAGGCCTTCGGGCGCATCTCGGCAAGCGTCAGCAGCGTCTCGGTGCGCTGCACACCGGGGATCTGCCACACACGCTCGAGGAGCAGTTCGCGCAGATGATTGTGGTCGCGAACCAGCAGTCTCGCGAGCAGGTCGATGGTGCCGGTGACAACGTTGATGTCCGTCACCTCAGGGAGCGCTCTCAGGGCCTCGATGACCGGACCCTGTGGGTGACCCTGCACCGCGGTGATTGCCAGATAGACCTTCACCGGATAGCCAGCCTCGGCCCAGCCGATTTCGACGCTGTAGGCGCGGATCACTCCCGAACGTTCGAGGCGAGCGACGCGCTCGCCCACAGCAGGTGGCGACATCCCGAGGTCACGGGCCAGGCGCCGCTGTGACATCCGCGCATCGGTTGCGAGGAGGCGCAGGAGATCGAGATCGACGGCGTCCAGCGCAACCGGCCTGGCGGGCCGGGCGACGACGTCCACAAGACCCGAAAGGGGAGCTGTCGCGTCAGCCATGTGTTAGCTGAGTGCCTCCTCGCACTTGCCATTCGAGCCACAATTCGGCAACATTCCCTGTCAGGCGCGCCGTATCGGCGGCCAAATCCTACCGATCGCGCTTAGGCGATGTCAAGATCGCCGGCAGGAGACGCTTCATGCAGACGCTTCCAACGCACCACTGGTCGTCGGCGTTCGCGCGCCGCACCCACGGCGTCAGCGGCGAGCTCGCCGCCATCCTCGAGCTCGCCGCTGGTACGGACCTCATCTCCTTCGCCGGGGGCCTGCCTGACCCGCAGACGTTTCCGGTCGCGGTGCTCGCGGATTTGTTCGTAGGGTTGCTCAGCGCTGACGCGGCGGTCGCGCTCCAGTACTCTCCAACCCCAGGTCTACCGGCGCTTCGCGGCGCGTTCGCCGACCGCCTCGCCGAGACTCAGGGGCGGCGTCCCGGAGCGGGCGAGCTGATGGTCACCAGCGGCACCATCGACGCCCTCGGCCTCCTCGCCAGGGCGATGCTCGATCCCGGCGACGTCGCCGCTGTCGAGTCGCCGACGTACCTCGGAGCCATCGACGGCTTCCGCGGCTTCGAAGCCGATGTGCGTGGCATCCCCGTCGACGAGGATGGGATCGATACCGATGAGCTCGAGCGCCTCTGCCGCAGCGGCTCGCCACCGAAGCTCGTGTACACCATCCCCGATCATCAGAACCCCACCGGTATCACCATGTCGGCCGAGCGGCGCGCGACGCTTGTGGAGATCTGCCGCCGCCACGGGGTGCTCGTCATTGAAGACGTTGCCTACCGCGAGCTCACCTTCAACGCCGAGCCCATGCCGTCACTGTGGTCGCTTGCTCCCGATATCGTCGTCCAGGCGGGCACGACCTCGAAGACCTTCTTCCCTGGTGTGCGGCTCGGGTGGGCTGTGGGGCCGACGGAGGCGATCGCGCAGATGGTCGTCGCGAAGCAGAACTCGGACCAGTGCGCGGGTGCACTCGGTCAGCGACTGCTCGAGGAGTACCTCCGCGGTGGTCACATGGACCGGCAGTTGCGCCTCTCGAACGCGTTGTACTCGCAACGCTGCGCGCGCATGCTGGCCGCGCTCGACGAATACATGCCCGCCGAAATCACCTGGACCCGTCCGCGTGGCGGGTTCTTCATCTGGCTCAGCGGACCCGAATGGCTCGACACGGTCGACCTCGCCCGCACGGCCCGCGACGCCGGGGTGGCGTTCGTCCCCGGGCGACCGTTCCACCCGCGCGGAGACGGCACCAACAAGCTGCGGCTTGCCTTCAGCCTCGCCGGCGATGACGACATTGACGAGGGTGTCGCGCGCCTCGGAAAACTGATCACGTCAGCACTGGAGAACCGATGACCGACGCCGCGCACCACTTCAGCACAGAGGCGGCGGGTACGTCGACCGCGCCCGGCCGCTATGTCGACGTCAACGCGATCAGCTCGATCGAGCTCGTCCCAGGGCTCATCTTCCGGCCGGTGCTCGGCGAGCGCACCATGCTCAACTTCGTGTCCTTCGCGCCGCATACCGAGGCGCCGATGCACGTGCACGAGGAGGAGCAGATCGTTCTCGTGATTGAGGGTGAGTTCGAGTTCGACATCGATGGCGATGTGCGCACCATGCGGGCCGGCGACGTCGCGGTCGTCCCCAGCTGGGTGCGACATGGGGCGCGCACGCGCGGCGCGGCGTGCCGCGAGGTCGACGTGTTCAACCCGCCACGGCGTTCGCTCCTCGAGCTTGCGCGCAGTCAGGCGTCGCCTCCAGGTGGAGGTGGGTAGTTGGAGCTCAATCTCAGTGGCCGGCGAGCGCTCATCACCGGGGGATCGAAGGGCATCGGGATGGCCATCGCGGAGGAACTCGTCGCGGAGGGTGTCCACGTGGCAATCTGCGCGCGCCACCCGGACGAGCTTGAAGCGGCTGCCGCGAAGCTGCGCCACTCTGGGGGCAGGGTGTACGCGCAGGTCACCGACGTCACCGACGCCGCGCAAATCACCGACCTTGTCGCGCGCTCCGTCGAGACGCTCGGCGGGCTCGACATCCTCGTCAACAACGCGGGTGCGGCTCATCCCGGCAACTTCGAGTCGCTGACCGACGAAGACTGGCGGGCGGACCTGGACGTCAAGCTCTTCTCACAGATCCGTTGTACGCGGGCGGCGCTCGAACACCTGCGGCGCAGCAAAACGGCACGTATCATCAACATCAATTCGGTGTATGCGCGCTATCCCGATCCTACGTTCTTCGCAACCACGGTGAACCGCGCAGCGTGTCTCAACTTCACCAAGGCGCTGGCCTGCGAGCTGGGACCTGAGGGCATTCTGGTCAACAGTGTCAACATCGGTTTTGTGGTCACGCCACAATGGCAGCGCATCAAGGCGCGCCGAGCGCCTGACACGACTGACGAGGACTTCTTCGCCGGCCTCGCACGGGACGAGGTCCCACTCGGCCGCTTCGGAGCCGTCGAGGAGGTGAGCGGCCTTGTGGCGTTCCTCTCGAGCGACCGGGCGAGCTACATCACCGGCACCTCGATGGATGTCGCTGGCGGGATGGGCAAATACGTCTGATGTGCAGGCTTCTCGGATGGGCGGCCCGACGACCTTGTACCGTCGCCGATGCCCTGGGCGGCGCTGAGCTTGCCGCTTTCACCGCCCTCTCCCGCCAGCACGCCGACGGGTGGGGCATGGCGTGGTGGCCGCGCGGCGCGTCGAGCGTCGACCCGCCACAGGTGGAGCGGTCGACAACCTGCGCTGCCGATGACGATCGCTTCGCCGAGCTGACCACGTCCGTGCCGGCCGACGCCGGCGTCGTGCACCTGCGATGGGCCACGCCGGGACTTCCCATCATCGCGGCCAACACGCATCCTTTCGTGCACACGTCGATGGCGTTCGCCCACAACGGCGCCATCCACCCGCTCGACCGCATCGGCGAGTTGGTTCCACCGGGCTGGACCTCGCAGCTCGCGGGCACGACGGACAGCGAGCGCTACTTCGTCTCGATCGTGGCGCGCGTCAGCGAGGGGGAGATGCTGCCGCAGGTGGTTGGCGCGGTGGTGCGCCGCATCTTCGAGGGCTTCAGTCCCACCAGCCTGAACGCGATGCTACTGACCCCCGACGCTCTGTACGTGATCAGCGCGCACGATCACTCCCGGGTCCCGATGGTGCGCACGTCCTCGGGAGGCGCAAGCTCGTCAATGGAGCCGGATACGACCTTCTACGAGCTCGCGTACCGCGCCGATGCGAACTCGGTAGTGGTGGCATCATCGGGGTTTCCCCAGCCGGAGGCTGAGGGCTGGCAGCGGCTGGCCAACATGACCCTCCTGCGTATCGATCGCGGAACCCTGGTCACGTCGACTGTGACGCTCACACACTGACCAGGAATCCGACTCCAGGAAAGTCAGGACATCCCACCGGACATCACGTGACCTCCATAGGCGTTCCGGTGGACAAGGGCCGCCATGAGCGCGGTGACGGTGATGCTCAGGCCCGAGCCCGACCGCGGGGGAGCCTTGCCAACCGGGGATTGATCAGGTCGAGGTTGAGGCTCTCGGGGTCGTACTCTCCGGCCCACCGCTTCAGGTCCAGGTGCTCGGGATGGCTGGGATCGCGAAGCGCATCAATCAGCTGTTCGTAACCTGGGACTCCGCCGCAGTCCTCGGGCGGTGCCGCCCGCTCACCAGCCAGGCAGACGGGCACCACGGGATTCTCCGCAGCGCTCATGTCTTCCACGACCAGCTCGTGCTCCCAACTGTCACCGAAGTCGTATACGTAGACGATACGGTCCCCAGGTTCGTGAGCCAGCTGGTACAGGCGCACGCTTTTCTCATCAATGTGAGGAGGCGGGTACTCGTCGTCGGGAACGCCGAAGCTCACCGTGCCAACCTTGAACTCGTGAAGGTGATAGTTCTTCCAGTCGAAGATGACCTGTAGGATGCGGTGGAGGAGCGGCAGCGGTGTCGTGTCAGCCACGACCACCCGACGCCAGATCCGCGGCTCGATCTCCGCCAACTCCACGAGCAGCTGATACGCGCGCTGGCCGGCCCAGCCTCGCTTCTCGAATTCGCTCTCCCACTCAATCGAGTGCGACGGCGCATGGCGTCCAAACGTGTCCGGATCGTTATCCGCAGTCCGGCCTGAGTCGGCGAATGTCGGATTCACGAGCCCTCCCGACGCCCCGCTGCCCACCAGTCGGGCTCGTTGCCATCTCGCTGCATCTGCAAGAGCAGGGAGGCGGTCCTCTGTACCTGGCTCCCCGTCGTGCCACAGAATTTCCACAACTCGCGGGCCGCGAGCGTGTACTGATGAATAATCTGGTCGACGTCGAACGCGGTTATTTCGCTCGCGTCGTACCGTGCCAGCCCGGCACGGACATGCTCGACAAGGTCGGCAAGCTTGGCTTCGTGATAGACGGCAACCAGCGCTCGATCGGCGCGCCGCTTCGACTTGCTGTCTGGCCGTTCCGCAGGCATGGGGGAATGCTATGGCACCCGAGACCCGGGACATGTCAAGGCCCAGGACTCCGTCGAGATTTCCCAGTCTTGACTTTGTACCCCGGTACAGGGTCTATGGTGCTGGTATGCCCGACTTGGTCGATGCCCGACACGGCGGGGCGAAGAACGATCTGGCGCGCACGCCGTCCATCATCTGGCTTTGGGGAGTGCCCGTGGTCATGGTGATCACGGCGTCCGCGCTCAATGGTGTCACCATTCTCTCGCTCCAGTGATCCTCGCTGGAAGCTTCGTGGTAGAGGTCTTCTGGGGGACGTATGCCTAACGTTTGCTGAGGGAGTTCGCTCACAAGAGATTGTGGCAGCCCAGCGCCGCAATCAGGTTTCCAGAACGGCCTTGGCCTTGTCGAGTGCTTGAACCTCTGTGGTCATCGTCTTGGCGACCATGCCGCCCATGAGGAGCTTCTTGATGCCGGCCAAGTCGGCGTCCAGGCTGAAGGTCACCGTTGTCGAGTCGTCGGATCCCACAAGCTCGTAGCGGCCGCGGGGACGAACCGGTCCTGCGGTTGCCTGAAACGCAAGGACCGAGTTGGGTGTGAACTCGGTGATCGTGTAGTCAGCCGCGATTGCGCGGCCGCCCGGGCCTCGGACGGCCTGCTTGTACTGTGTGCCGACTCCTTCACCCGAGATCTTCTTGATCTCGATGATTCCGCTCCGCCATTCGGTGCTCTTCCTCCCCGTCAGCTAAATACGCCGAAGACAGCTGCTGCGGAACGTTTGATGGCGACGCGATGCTCAGCGTGAGGCATGGTGCCCTCCTCGTGTGATGTAGGGGATGCTGCGACGTAGATCGCGAGCTTGTCGAGTCCAGATTGCCATCCAAACTCGTAGGGGTCAGTCGGGGACTCGTCATCAAGCTCGGCGTGAACAACGATCACCTTCGTCCTGCTCCCGAGGTCTTCGAATTCCACGGTGACAACGGACTCGTGGGAATCGGGAACGCCCGCAGCCCACCGCCATGTGTACACCAAGCGCCGGGGGCGCACAATTTCGCGGTACGTGCCACGAAGCTCAAGTGGAGCGCCCTCGGGTGGTTGCATGATCAAGAGGTAAGCACCGCCAGGACGGAGATCGATCTCCGCGTGTGGGGTGGTGAAACCTCCAGGGCCCCACCATTGACGCATGCCGTCTGCCGTTGTCCAGGCGCGAAACACGGCCTCGGCAGGACCATCGATGACGCGCTCGATGCGGACCTCAGGCTTCATCGTCCCGATCTCTTCGGATGAACTCATTGAGCGAGTCGAGCCGCTCGGTCCAAAACGATTCGTACTCGGCAAGCCACTGGTTGGCGATCTTGAGTGGTTCCGGCCGGAGCCAGTAGAGTCGCTCCCGACCCTGTTTGCGCTGATCGACGAGGTGGGCGCGCTGCAACGACCGCAAGTGCTTCGTGACACCGGGCAGCGACATCGGGAACGGCGCGGCAAGCGCCGACGCGGACGCCTCGGCACCGTTGCGCAGGCGCATCAGAATCCTGCGTCGTGTCGGGTCACCGAGAGCGCCGAAGACGGCGTCGAGCGCGGCTTCCTTATGCGCAACCATATGGTTTAGTATAGTGTTGTCCGGCCATCCTGAGCGGCAGGTGATCGAAAGTGACCGAATCCAGCTATGAGCAACTTGCGCGCCTATTGGTGAGTCGCCCAGGCGTGACCGCCGGCAAGATGTTCGGAATGCCAACGCTGAAGATCGGGAGCAAGGCGTTCGCGGGGAGCATCGACGGCGACATGGTGTTCAAGCTGTCCGGGAAGGCTCACGCTCAGGCCCTCGGGATTCCTGGCGCGCACCTGTTCGACCCGATGGGCGGACGTCCGATGAAGGAGTGGGTCGTGGTGCCGGCCCCCCAGGCTGCCCGGTGGGCTGACCTCGCCGACGCGGCGATGGAGTACTGCTCGGCCGGTTGACGTTCAGCCGCTGCGAGACCCCCGGAAACTCGCAGCATCCGGCACTCATTCGTGGTGATCCGGTGTAGCCACGTGCGCACCGTCGCCTCGCCCCGGAACCCAGCGATGTGCTCGGCCGCCTTCACGAGCGACGACTGGGCGACGTCCTCGGCGTCCTCGCGATGGCCGCACAGCTGCCATCGCCTGTGGCGTGAGCATGGCCTGCAACCACACCGCACCCGCGGCTTCAAATACAGCACCGATCCCGAACTTGAGGCCAAGGTCACTGACGTCATCGGCCTCTATCTGCATCCACCCGAGAAGGCGCTGGTGCTGTGTGTTACACCAGCCTAGACCCGGGACCGTAGGACAGGGTCAAGACCACGGTGATTACCCTTGACTCTGTACCTAAGTACAAGGTTTAGGCTTGCGCTATGAGAACCAGTCAGGTGGCCACCGAAGCAGGGGTGAACGCGCAAACGCTGCGGTACTACGAGCGTCGGGGCCTGCTGCCCGAGCCTCTCAGAAGCGAGTCCGGATATCGGGCCTACGCATCGGACTCCGTGGCGACGGTGCGGTTCATCAAAGAGGCTCAGAAGCTCGGCTTCACCCTGAGCGAAGTGGAGACGCTCCTCCATCTCGGGCAGGGTGGACCAGCGGACTGCGATGCCGCCCGGGCACTCGCAACCGACAAGCTCCTCGACCTCGAAGCGAGGATCGACAGCCTCACCACCATGCATACCTCCCTTGAGCAACTCATCGCCACCTGCGAGCGTCCAAGCCGCGACCGGGTCTGTCCCCTGATCGCTGCATTGGGCGGGTCGACGGTATGACGGTCGAGCTCCTGCACCTTCCAGGGTGCCCGCACCTCGACGCCACCCGTCAATTGGTGTTCGACTGTCTCGACGCCCTCGGACTTCCACGGACGGCAGTTGTGGAGCAGTCTGGTCCGTTCCCCTCGCCATCCATCCTCGTCAATGGGGCCGACGTGATGGGTGCGCCCGATGTCCTCGGAGCGGCTTGCCGGCTCGACGTACCCACGCGTGAACGGCTTCTTATGGCGCTACGGCCACTGGCGACAAACGGTGGACGGACGGCCTCGTGAAAGACGGGAAGGCTGCATGACACTGGACGAGCAACTGAGAGCCGCCCTGCCGTCCCTTGGACTCCCCGATGAGCGCTGTGGACCGAACCGCGGATCTCAGCTCCACGTCGCTGATCGGGAGCTGTATCGGTGGATCCTTCGATCGTTCGCTGCCGGCCACGTCCCGTCAATTGGTGATGTGGCCTTAGCGGCCCGTGAAGGTGGCGTCGACGACGTGGAGCACGCTCTCGGCGCGATGGTCGAGCACGACCTCATCCAGAGGACCGACTCGGGCGAGATCGGGTGCGCATACCCGTTCTCGACGAACCCCACCAACCATGTGGTCACACTCGACAACGGCCTTCGTCTCTATGCCATGTGTGCCGTGGACGCGCTCGGAATCCCGAGCATGCTGAGGACCAGCGCGCTCATTACAACGACTGATCCGATCACAGGTGCACGTATCGCCATCACGGTGGACAGCGACGGCGCTGCACGCTCTGCACCGACGGCGGCCGTTGTCCTCTGTGCTGTCGCAGCCGGCCCGGGTCCGCTGTCTGCCATCTGTTGTCCACTCGTGAACACCTACGAGTCGGAGGTGACCGCCAGCGCATTTCTGGCAGCGCACGCGGAGCTGCAGGGTCCTATTCTCACCATTCCAGACGCTGTGGCCTGCGGAGATATGGTGTTTGGGGGCGTTCTCGGCTGAGCTCAGCCGCTTCTGTCGCTGAGCCCTGTGGTTCTGAAAGCCGGCCTTGACATCCAAAGTCCGTAAGCATTACCTTACGGTGCGTGACGGCTGACCAACTTGCCGCCTGGTCTGCCCTCGGTGACCGCACCAGGCGCACCATCTTCGAGCGGCTGACCATCCGGCCATACGCGGTCGGCGAGCTCGCCAAAGGCCTTCCAGTGAGCCGGCCGGCCGTGTCACAGCACCTCCGGGTGCTCAAGGACGCGGGGCTGGTGCTTGACGAGCCCGTCGGTAACCGCCGGGTCTACTCGATCAATCCAGACGGTCTCAGCGAGCTGCGTGCAGAGCTCGACCGCTTTTGGACCAGCGCCCTGACTGCCTACAAGGCCGCCGTCGAACAACCCGAGGAGGAGGTGACATGACCACACCAGCAGCGCCAACGTCCGTCCGTCATGAGGTCGTCGTCGAGGCACCGATCGAGCGCGCGTTCTCGGTGTTCACCAAGGGCTTCGGCAGTTTCAAGCCGCCCGAGCACAACATGCTTGGCGTCGATATCTCCGAGACGGTCTTCGAGCTGCGCGAAGGCGGCTCCGTCTACGACAAAGGTGTCGACGGCAGCGAGTGTCGCTGGGCTCGCGTACTCGCATACGACCCGCCCAACCGAGTCGTGATCAGCTGGGATATCAGCCCGCAATGGCAGATCGAGACTGATCCTGCGAAAACCAGCGAGGTCGATGTGCGATTCATCGCTGAGGCGCCAGACCGCACGCGCGTCGAGCTCGAGCATCGGAACATCGATCGCCATGGCGACGGCTGGGAGGCCGTCCGCGAGGGGGTCGACGCGGACGACGGGTGGCCGCTCTACCTACGCCGCTTCGCCGACGTGGTGGCCGCATAGCGCAGCCCGACCGACAATCCCATCCAGGCTGAGACGGAGGCAAACCGTTGCGGCGACAAGCGTGCAACGAGATGCCCGAGAACTGCCGCAGGCTCAAGCAACAACTGGAGGCTCTGCCAGGCCGTTCTGCTTCCTGACGTCGAGGGACTCACCACACGGGCCGTTGGATCTGAGGTCTCAGCGATCATGCCGGGGAAGTTCCGACCGGGGCATCTGCTGAGGAGGTGGCTCAGTGCACCACCGGAAGACCACGCTGGCGCCACTTCTGGAAGCCACCGATAACGTCGGTGGCATCACGACCGAGTAGCCGCAGCGTTGCCGCCGCGAGGCTCGATGAATATCCCTCGTTGCAGATGATGAGAACCCGTTGCCGGCTGTCGACGGAAGGCTCCCTGAAGTCGCTTCTGGGATCCAGCCGCCACTCCAGGACGTTGCGATCGATGACGAGCGCACCCGGAATCGTTCCGTCGCGCTCTCGCTGTTCCAACGGCCGGATATCAACGAGAATCGCCCCCGATGCCGCCGCGCGGTGAGCGTCCGCTGGCTCCAAACGGATCAGGCCCTTTCGAGCGTCATCCAGGAGCACCTCGATGCTGAACCCAGCCTGACCCGCGACGGTATGGT